>OCTW011562088.1_pt1 | contig 35032 bp, 23 predicted proteins | sample 1539671 | NCBI WGS metagenome assembly OCTW01 (sample SAMN02144230, study PRJEB22623) | gut metagenome | biome: sheep rumen | host: Ovis aries | place: New Zealand
CCTTTGTAGCCCACCACCTCGGCTACGGTTTCGGCCAGCTCGCGGATGGTGAGCTCTTTGCCGGTGCCGGCGTTGACGGTCTCGTTGCCGGAGTAGTGGTTCATCAGGAAGACGCAGAGCTCCGCCAGGTCGTCGACATAGAGGAACTCCCGCAGCGCACTGCCGTCGCCCCAGCAGGTGACGCTCTCGACGCCAGCCAGTTTGGCTTCATGGAAACGACGTATCATGGCTGGCAACACGTGGCTGTGCTCGGGGTGGTAGTTGTCGTTGGGTCCGTAGAGGTTGGTGGGCATGACGGAGATATAGTCGGTGCTATATTGCCGGTTGAGGTATTCGCAGTATTTTAGGCCGCTGATCTTGGCCAGAGCGTAGGCCTCGTTGGTGGGCTCCAGTGAAGAGGTGAGCAGGCAGTTTTCAGGCATAGGCTGCGGTGCCAGGCGGGGGTAGATGCAGCTGCTGCCGAGGAACTCGAGTTTCTTGACGCCGTTCTGCCAGGCGGCATGGATGACGTTCATCTCGAGGGTCATGTTCAGGTACATGAAATCGGCCAAAGCGGCATTGTTGGCGGCGATGCCACCTACCTTGGCGGCGGCGAGGAAGACGTACTCGGGTTTCTCTTGCGCGAAGAACTGCTCCACATCTGCCTGACGCGTTAGGTCAAGCTCCGCATGGGTTCTGAACACCAGATTGTTGTATCCTTTGCGTTGCAGCTCCCGCACAATGGCGCTACCCACCATTCCCCGGTGTCCCGCCACATATATCTTGCTGTCATTATTCATTTCACATTGTATTTATCCGTCACACAGAAATCACGGAAATCACAGAAATTAATTCGCTACGCGTGTTATTGACGAGAGTATGTTGTCTGTGTTGAAGTTTACAAGTAGGCCTACTCTTTTGTCCATCAATCGTAGATATGTGAGCAGCTGTTTACCAAACACTTTTTTCATTTCTTCAACAGATTTTAGTTCAACGATTACTTGCCCTTCAACCAATATATCAAGTCTAAGTTCTGTTTTCAGTTGAGTGCCTTTGTATTCGATTGGTACGTGTAACTGTCTTTCAACTTTCAATCCTTTTTGTTCCAGTTCAAAACACAAAGCCTCTTCGTTAACACTTTCTAAAAGCCCGGGACCTAGTTCTTTGTACACATCGTATATTGCGCCTCTGATTTCGTATGTTATATCATTAATTGTCATAAGCCGTAGGCTTTTTTCTGTGATTTCTGTGGTTTCTGTGTGACCATTAAAATGAGGCGTCTGTGTGATACAGGTGTCGGACTTTCTTCATGTCGTGCTGAACCATAATCTTGACGAGGTCCTCGAAGCTGGTTTTGTTTGGATTCCAGCCGAGGACGGTCTTGGCTTTCGTCGGGTCGCCCAGCAACTGCTCGACTTCCGCGGGACGGAAGTATTTGGGGTCAACCTCGACGAGTACCTTGCCGCTCTTCACGTCCACGCCTTTCTCTTTCACGCCTTCGCCTTCCCAGCGTAGTTCGATGCCGACCCCTTTGAATGCCAGGGTGCAGAACTCGCGGACGCTGTGGTACTGGCCGGTGGCGACGACATAGTCGTCGGGCTGCTCCTGCTGGAGCATCAGCCACATGCACTCGACATAGTCTTTGGCGTAACCCCAGTCGCGCAAGGCATTGAGGTTGCCGAGGTAGAGCTTGTCCTGGAATCCCTGTGCGATGCGGGCAGCGGCAAGTGTAATCTTGCGGGTGACGAAGGTCTCGCCGCGACGCTCGCTCTCGTGGTTGAAGAGGATGCCGTTGCAGCAGTACATGCCGTAGCTCTCGCGGTAGTTCTTCATCATCCAGAAGCCGTATTGCTTGGCCACGCCGTAGGGCGAGCGGGGATAGAAGGGTGTCGTCTCTTTCTGCGGCACTTCCTGCACCTTGCCGTACAGTTCCGATGTGGAGGCTTGGTATATTCTGCAAGAGGAGGCCAGACCCGCAATGCGCACTGCTTCCAGCAGGCGAAGCACACCCACGGCATCGGCCTCGGCGGTGAACTCCGGCACGTCGAAGCTCACCTTCACATGGCTCTGTGCCGCCAGGTTGTATATCTCGTCAGGACGTATTTCGCTGATGATGCGGATGAGCGACGAACTGTCGGTCATATCGCCCCAGTGGAGCTCAACGAGGCGCTTTTTCTTCATGTCGCGTACCCACTCGTCGAGGTAGAGGTGCTCGATGCGGCCTGTGTTGAACGAGCTGCTGCGGCGCAACACGCCGTGTACTTCGTATCCTTTCTCGATGAGGAACTCGGCAAGATAGCTGCCGTCCTGTCCGGTGATGCCGGTTATAAGTGCTTTCTTCATATTCATTGTTTGTGCAGCATGCTATGGGGTTTCATGGAATGGGCGGTGAGGGCGGTGAGGTAGAGACTGAGGGCGCTGTCGTTGTAGACCATTTTGCGTTTCCAGGCGAGGGCATGCCATCGGTGCAGCTTCCACCCCAGGCGGCTGGGGCCGTCGGCATCGCTGTCGTCCACACTGCCGTAGACGATGTCGTGCTCCATGAGTGACTGAATGGATGAGTGGCTGGGTGACTGAGTGCCTAAGCGGTTTTCAACGATTGTGTTGAGAGCGGCGACGAAGTCGGTCATGCCGAAGTCTTCGATGGCTTTCTTCACTAGCTGCCAGTCGACTTTGTCGGCCAGCGCCCGGCAGGTGAGCGTCCAGTCCACCATGTCGCGCAGCGTGATGCGGCTGGCGGCGAAATGGCAGGCCATGTGGCGGAGGAGGAAAAGTACCTCGAACGTGGGGGAGGGGGCATGCTTTTTGAGCAGGGCCTCGTAGCGGCGGTTGCTGTGGGGAAAGTGCGTGTTGATGAAATCGTAGTGGCTCTCCACCGTCACGCCGCGGTAGTTGTATTTGCTGTGGTGGTGCGAGTCGTTTCTCACCTCCGCGCCCAGCTTCTCTTTGGCCACGCGGTCGGCCTCGTCGTGCTGGTCGTAGAAGTAGAGGTCCAGGTCGCCGAACTCGCGCAGTTCGGGCTGGGGGTAGTATTGCGAGAGGTGGGTGCCCTTGAGCACCAAGGTCTTGATGCCGTGCTGCTCCATGAGCGAGACAATCTCCTGCTGTACCTGCTTCTGGTAGCGGTGCCACTCCATGGCCTTCTGCCGTTCGGCAAGCCAAGGCAGGAGCACTTCGCGCGGTACCCCAGATGTGACTGCCGCGTCGTAGCACAAAGCCAACACATGGTTCCTCTGCAACAACCGGAAGAGGCTCCACCACTCACTGGTCTCCACATGTCCCATGTCGGGCTTCTCTCCTGTCAGTGCCACCCTCAAAAAGTTGTATACCAGTTGCCTCTCTCTCATCTATAACCTATAACACATCACACTGTATCCATGAATGTACGCTGCACCCGGTTGAAAACCACGATGCCTACCGCCAGCAGCACCACCATGAAGGCAAAACTATAACCGAGCATCCACCAGTTGAACTGTCCCTCACCAAGCATTCCGTACTTGAAGGCCTCCACAATACCCGTCAAAGGGTTAAGACTCATAACCATACGCAACTTCTCGTTGGTAATGGTACTGAGCGGATATATGACAGGTGTAGCATACATCCACAGTCGCACGAAATAGTCCAACAGCAGCGTCATGTCACGGTACTTGGTGGTCATACTTGAGAAAAGGATGCCAAAACCCAATGCCAAGCCCGCCAGCATCAACACTAGCACAGGCAGCAGCAAAGCATACCAGTTGGTGTGTATCTCACCAGGAATGATCCATATCTGGTATATGGCATAGACCACCAAGAAGAGACCGAACTGTATGCCGAACCGCAGCAAGTTGCTGACGACCGTCGAGATGGGGACTACCATCCGCGGGAAATAGACTTTGCCAAAAATACCCGCATTAGCGGTGAAGGTCGACGAAGTCTTGGAAAGACAGTCATTGAAGTACTGCCATAGACAGATACCACTTAGGTAGAATAGCGGCTGAGGCAGCCCGTCGGTGGGTATCTTGGCTATGCCGCCGAAAACCACCATGTACATGATAACCGTCATGGTTGGCTGTATGATGTACCACAACGGCCCAAGTATCGTCTGCTTGAATTGCGTGGTGATGTTGCGCCTGACAAAAAGCATGCACAGGTCGCGATAGTTCCACAGCTCCTTCAGGTCCACATGTAACAGTTTTTCCTTAGGCTGGATAACAGTAGTCCAGGTGTTGTCGGTATTGTTGTCTGTTGTCATTGAACAATGTGTCGCCCCTGCGGGGCGCGGATTGATTGTTATTGGTTTTGAACCCGTATGTTTATGCCTACGGCTAATGATTGTTGCCCATGCGTGGCTCTTTATGCCGAATGTTTTCTTCTGAAAACGATGTTGCCCACGATACCCCAAAAGTACTTCCAGTCTGTCTTGAAGGGCGCTTGAAGGTAGGCCTCCAGGTAGCGGCGCTCGCTGGCTTGTATCTCGTCAAGGGTCTGCGGCGTGCGCTCCTCGTAGTAGAATGGCGGCAGCAGTCCGGGCTTGGTACGCGTGCGCAGAGCCTGCATCTCGGGTGTGTAAAGGTTGAAATACTGGCTGCTCAACGGCCGGACTCCCACCAGTTTCATCTCGCCCCGCAGCATGTTCCACACCATTGGCAACTCGTCGAGCCACGTGCGTCTCAGTATCTTGCCCCAAAAGTTGATACGGTAGTCGTCCTTGAACTTGCCGCCCCGCTCCAAGCTCTGGTAGTGGTAGATATAATCCTGGATATACTCCGAGTAGGAATACATCGTCCGGAACTTGTGGACCACTATCTTCTTCCCGTCACGGCCTATGCGGCTCAGGTGTATGATCGGCGAGCCGGTGGGCGGTTCGTCATCGACCGGCGCCTTCGCCTTGCGGCACACCATCACGAACTCACCGTTGCGGAACTGCTCGTCGAGCACTTCGAATCCGGCACGGTACAGACGTCCGAGGGCCTCTACCCGCGACATGTCGCGGCTCTTGCCTCCGGTGACGGCGTAGTAGAACTTGCATGTCAATTTCAGCTTGGGGCATACGCGGTCCCACAGGTATTGGAACCCCACCACCGCCTGTGCCACCACCCACGGGTAGCGCGACTTCACGAGCCGGCGCCGCAGGACCGACGTCATGGTGTGGAACCACACATAAGCCCCCGTCGGCAGGGCTCGGCTGGCAGCATAGAGGAAGTCGTCCAGCCGCTCTATGGTATGCAGCGGACGCGACACGAAGATTATCTTCGGCCGGCGTCCTTCCAGACGGTAGGCCATGGCCTCGGGGGTACGGGTGGTCAGCGGCACCACCACCACCGACTCGCTGTCGTGATGACCTGCAAGCCACTTCATCATGTCCTTGTAGTCGAGACGGTACACCTCCTCCAGTATAGCCCTCACCTCGCCGTCCATCACTTCGCGCGCGTCGAGCTTGGCCCCTTTGTCGCTCCCCACCTCGGTATAGGGGGTTGCGCTGTCGAGCTCATATTGCAACCGGAACAATCCGCGTTTCATATCCGTCTGTTTTCTTCTGCATCGTGCACCGCCCCGCGCTCACGCTTCACAGCCGGGGCCGGCCCCCGTCTCAACCTTGCGCAGCAGGCTGGGGTGGATATAAGTGGTCGCCACAGCCACCACTCCGCTTATCGTCACCACCAGCCGGCGGTCCTTCTTTATGCGTTTGATATGCCCTTCGGCACCTTTGAACGGGCCCCCGGTGACCACCACGCGGTCGCCCTGGTGGTACTCCGGCTTGTCGTCGCCCAGCAACTCCAGCCCCTCGCGCCCCGCGCTGACCACAAACCGGAACACCTCCATCTCGCGGTCGGACACCACCGACGGACGGCGGTCGTCCATGCGGCGGTAGAGCCACACCTGCCGCCACCGCTCGGCGGCAAAGCGCGTCACCCAGTCCTCCGTGGCTCGCACAAAGAGGAGCGACGTGATGACATCCGTCGGGGCGAAGTATTCCACCCCGTCGGCTTCGACCTCGTGCAGCAGCGGCTGCACACGGTTGTAGTACACCTTCATAGCATACCAGTTCATCGTTCCCCTGTCGCTGGCCAGTGTCGACGCCGTCGTACGCTCCTGTCTGGCCCCGTGCCGGAAAGGCCCCCTTCGGTCAAGGCAATATCTCCCCCTTGTTCGCGCACATGCGCGAACTAAAAATGGGGTTGCCAGTGTTTTCGCCTCTGGACCACGGACACTCCTATCGCAGGAGCGGAGCCGCAACCTTCTGCCTTTCAGCACTGATAGCCTTCAGGCTATCGACGCGTCGACACTGCAAAGATACGAATAATTCTGTATACTTCGGCCACTTACAGCGATTTTTTTCATACTTTTTCATATCGCCGTTGTTGATAACCCCCTCCCCGTGCCACGACGGCACAAACCGCCCCTCCGCAACACCACCCTCCGAACACCAACCAGCCGCACCGAAAACCACCCACCCTCTCTACCCCCTCTCTGGGTCCTCTCTGGGTCCTCTCTGGGTTCTCTCTGGGTCCTCTCTGGGTCCTCTCTCCCCCCCCCTCTACCACCTCTCTACCCCTTCTCTACCCCCTCTCTACCCCTCCTCTACCCCATCACTACACTTAACACTTAACACTTAACACTAAACCCTTCCCTGTACATTCGGCTTAACTACTCAACTACTGCCTACTGTCTCCCTAAACACCCCCCTTCACTCAACTCTTGACTCCCTCCCGCATAAAAAACAACCCACCTTCCCCATGGCATCTGCCACGGGGAAGTCATTCAGGACGGGTGTGACGGAAAACCGTCAGAAAGGCAGGTCGCCGAGCGGCTCGGTGTCGGCGTTGAGTATGTCTATCAGGGGATTGCCGCGCGACGTATCGTCGTTGCGCTGACGGTTCGAGAGCATCAGCAGGTTGTCCGCAACCACCTCGGTCACGTGGCGCTTGTTGCCCTCCTTGTCCTCCCAGGTGCGGCTCTGCAGGCGACCCTCGACATATATCTGAGCCCCCTTGCTGAGTATGCGCTCAGCCACGTCGGCCAATCCGCGCCAGCAGACGACATTGTGCCATTCGGTGAACTCCACTCGCTCGTTGTCGCGGCTGCGGCGATACTCCGTCGTCGCCAGCGGGAACGATGCCTTCTTCACGGGGGCGGACCCCTCGGACGGGAATGTGACCACGTCGGGATTCTTGCCGACGTTTCCTACCAATATTACTTTGTTGACTCCAATCATATCTGTTTCTTCACTTGTCGTTTCGGACCGCGAAGATACTACAAAAAACGAAAACACCGAAATAAAGATATTCACAACGCCGCTTTTGCAGCCTATAAGTGCCTGAAAAAAGTATGTTAAATACCCAAAGTGCCGAATAAGCAACCTGCATAGCATCAGTCTATTGCGATTATCAAAATGTTAAAAAGAATTAAAACCGCCGTTTTGCACAGCAAAACTTTTTGCCATGTCGGAAAAAGGGTGTACTTTTGCAGCCGTTTTCCACTTCGGAAACGCTAAAAACAACAAGCTAAAAACAACAAAAAAGTATATAGCAATGTCAAAGAAATGTGAAATCACCGGCAAGAAAGTGATCGTCGGAAACAATGTGTCGCACTCGCGCATCCACACCAAACGCACCTTTGCACCCAACCTGCAGACCAAGAAATTCTACATCCCCGAAGAGGACATGTGGATCACCCTGAAAGTCTCCGCCAAAGGCATGCGCATCATCAACAAGAAAGGCATCATCGCCGCCCTCAACGACGCCGCCGCTCAGGGTCACCTGATGTTCTAAGCAAAAGACAACACAAAATAGTATTAACCATTAAAAGAAAGAGGTATTAACAATGATCGTAGTTCCCATCAAAGAAGGTGAAAACCTCGAGAGAGCTCTGAAGAAGCTGAAACGCAAATTCGACAAAACCGGCGTTGTGAAAGAGATGCGTCGTCGTCAGCAGTTCACGAAGCCCAGCGTCATCAATCGCGAGAAACGCCTCAAAGCCATCTACGTGCAGGGCCTGCGCCAGCAAGAGCTCGACAAGTAAAGGGCCAGAGCTCCCCACAGGAGCGACGCCATTGAACAAAAAGACACCGCCTCGTTACCGAGGCGGTGTCTTTTTGTCGTGTATTCCGATTACTGCTGCTGCGCCGTAATCTTCTCCAGCCACTTCAGCATGCCGAACATTACACCCATGGCTATGAGGCACACGGCCATGAAGAACGCCCAGGTCATCCACAGCTTCGGCAGCGAGTTGAAGAGGATAGGTCCAATCATAATGAGCAGGTTGCCGATGGCAGTGGCGCCAAGCCACAGACCCTGGCAGATGCCCTGCAGGTGCTTCGGAGCAATCTTGGAGACGAAGCTCAAGCCCATCGGGCTGATGAAGAGCTCGGCCACCGTCAGGAAGAAGTAGGTAACGATGAGCACCCAAGCGTCTGCTTTCATGCCAGCGATGGTGGCGGCATCCTGTGCCAGGAAAGCCTTGCCCGACGGATAGCCCATGTTCATACTGAAAATGGTCAGGAAGACGTAGGCACAGGCAGCGAAGAGCATGCCGATGACAATCTTGCGCGGAGCTGAGAACTTGCGGCCCCAAGTGGTGCCGAAGAGCAACATGATGACCGGCGTCAGCAGAATAACAAGGGCGGGGTTGAGGAACTGCCACACCTCGGGGGCCACGCTGTCAGAGTTGACGAAGTCGCGGGCGAAGAGCGAAAGCGACTGACCGTTCTGGTGGAACGACATCCAGAAGAACACGCAGATACCCAGCACGGCATACAGACCGGCCATACGCTGCTTGATCTCCTTGGCCATAGCGGCTTTCTCCTCGGCGGTGTACTCGGCCACCTCGGCCTTGGCGGCCTTCTTGGCGGGTGCCGGGAAGATCTTCTTGAAGGCAAGGAAGATGCACAGCGAAATGAGCATGGCGCACACAGAGGCTATGAACGAGTAGTGGATACCGGTGTTGAACACCTGCAGATAGTTCTCGCAGGCAGCCTGCAGATTGGCGGGGTCAAAGTTCTGGTTGTTCTCGCTCATCCAGGTGGTGAGGTTGGCCATCTGGGTGGCATCCATGCCGGTAGCGTCGCTGATGTACTGGTGGCACAGGGCGGGCAGGTTCGAATTGTAGGTCATGCCGTTCTGGCCCAGCCACCACTGGCGCAGCGAAGGAGCCACGAAGGGAGCGATCACGCCGCCGATGTTGATGAAGACGTAGAAAATCTGGAAGCCCGGGTCGCGCTTGCTCTGCGCGTAGGCCAGGGCCTCGGGGCCCTTCTTGGCAGCCTCGGCCTCGAGGTTGTCGTACATCTGGCCCACAATGGCCTGCAGGTTGCCCTTGAACAGACCGTTACCGAAGGCTATGACAAACAGGGCCAGACAGGTGACCACCAGCACCATGGTCTTCGTGCCCATGTCGACCGTCAGCGGGATGGAAAGCACTATGTAGCCCACGGCCATCGTGATGAGGCCCGCAATGATGGTGCCCTTGTAGTTCTGCAACTTGTCGGCAATCACACCACCAGGCAGTGCCATGATGTAGATGCCGAAGTAGAAGATGCCGTAGATGACACCTGCCACCTGGTCGCTGATTCCGAACTTCGAGCACAGGAAAAGCAGCAGCACAGCGTTCATAATATAGTAGCCGAATCGCTCACCCATATTACTCAACGCAGCCGCAATAAGTCCTTTTGGATGTCCTTTGAACATAAGCTGTAATTTTTTGGTTTATAATTTATTTAATTATTATGATGTACCAAGGTATATTATTATTGATGTGCAAAGGTACAAAAAAAAGTTAACATGCCGTAAAAGGGAGCGTTTTTTTTTGTATTTTTGCAGCCGTTATGGAAGAGATAATCAGACAGACAGTGGATGCGCTGCTTCGCGGCGACACCATCCTCTACCCCACCGACACCATCTGGGGCATCGGCTGCGACGCCCGCAACGCCGACGCCGTGCAGCGCCTCTACGACATCAAGCAACGCGACCACTCCAAGAGCATGCTCCTCTTGGCTTCCGAAAGCCTTATCGGCCGGCTTGTCCCCGCCTCTACCCCCTCCCGCCCCACCACCTTTATCCTCCCGGAGGCCGTCTGGCGACCGGTCTTGGGCGACAGCGTCGCGGACAACCTGCCGGCCGCCGACGGCTCGCTGGGCATTCGACTCCCTCACCACCGCTTCTGCCAAGAACTGATACGCCGACTGGGCGCCCCCATTGTGAGCACCTCGGCCAACCTCTCCGGCCACCCCTCGCCACAGCGCTACGAGGACATCGAAGAGGAGCTCCGGCAGCGGGTCGACTTCTGTGTGCCGCCCCTGGCCGAGTGGCTGAGCGGCGAAAGCCGCGGCAGCCGCATAGTGAAGATCGCCCCCGACGGCTCCCAGACCGTATTGCGCGACTGACCCCACCGACAGAAAACGACAACAAAAGAAGGCCGATGCTCACACATCGGCCTTCCTTCTTCAACGGTCAGGTTCCTGCCTCACTGTCAGCATACGTTCATCGCCGGCGCCGCAGCTCCAATCTACACCGCAGCTGTCGTTTCTTTTTTACTCAGTGTCTTTCACCATAATAGATGTATACATTATTATTGTACCATCAAAAACCGTCCCTCCTCATCAGCTCAAAACAGGGCCTGTATTTGGATTTTCACCACTTTTAGTTACCCTCCCCTATCCCTCCTTATCGCTATCTTTGCACCTGAAAAACATCACCCCAAAATGAAACTATCACACTATCTGTCAGCACTCTGCATCACCGCAGCACTCTCCTGCGCCCACCCCGCGGCCGCCCACCAGCCCGACTCCGCGGCCACCTCGGCCCCCTCGCGCCTCACCGTCGGCGGCTACGGCGAAGCCGTCTACAGCCACCACTTCCACTCCAACAACGTCTTCCGCTACTCCCGCGCCGCACAGTACAAAGACGACCCCGGCTTCGGCCGCTTCGACCTCCCGCACGCCGTCTTCATGCTCGCCTACGACTTCGGCCACGGCTGGTCCTTCGGCTCCGAAGTGGAGTTCGAACACGGCGGCATCGAGGCCGCCATCGAGCGCGAAACCGACGAAGCCGCCGAAGTGGAGCAGGAAATCGAACGCGGCGGCGAGGTGGCTCTCGAGCAGTTCTGGGTCCAGAAAAGCTTCTCCCCAGCCTTCAACATCCGCGCCGGACACATCGTCGTCCCCGTCGGCATGACCAACAACAGCCACACCCCCAACACCTTCTTCACCGTCTTTCGCCCCGAAGGCGAGAACACCATCTTCCCCTGCACCTGGCACGAAACCGGCCTCAGCCTCTGGGGGCGCGCCGGCTCCTGGCGCTACGAGCTCCAGCTCCTGCCAAGCCTGAACAGCAACATGTTCAACGACGCCGGCTGGATCCACAACGGCTCCGCCTCCCCCTACGAGTTCCGACCGGGCTCTCGCCTCGCCGGCGCCGCTCGCGTCGACTGGAACGGCGTCCCCGGCCTACGACTGGGCCTCAGCGGATTCCTCGGCAACTCCTTCAACAACGACTTCATCAACAGCAACTACCGCCCGGGCGCCCGCTACAGCACCCTGCGCGGCACCGTCGCCATCGCCGCCTTCGACCTCTCCTACCGCAACCGATGGCTCACCATCCGCGCCAACGCCGACCACGGCGCCCTCTCCGACGCCGACAGCATCTCTCGCTTCAACAAAAACCAAACCACCATGACCGGCAACCCCTACTCCCACACCGAAGTCGGCGCCGCCGCATGGGCCGCCGGCATCGAAGCCGGTGTCGACGTGCTGGCCCTCGCCTCTCACGGCCGCTCCCTCCGCCGCCTCGTCCTCTTCGCTCACTATGAGCACTACGACAGCTACGTCCCCTTCTCCGGCATGGTCGACAAACTCTGGTGCGAGCGACAGCTCGTCGCCGCCGGCCTCAACTACTTCCCCGTGCCCGAAGTGGCTCTCAAGGCCGAAGCCGGCGTCCGTCTGCTGGACTCTCAGTACAACAACGAACCCTACATCGCCGTAGGCATCACCTGGACTGGATATTTCAAACACTAAAAACTAATAAACAAAATGAAACAGCTTCTCAAACCCGTTCTGCACATGGCGACCGTCGCCGCCCTGTGCGTCGCCCTCGCCGCCTGCGGCAAAGACGAACCCCAAACCCCTCAAAACAACACCTCCTCCGACGCCACCGACCGGCAGGCTGCAGCCATCGCGGCTCAGTTCGTCGACCACACCGTCGCTCCCACCTATAGCGCCCTCGCCGCCAAGACCGAACAGCTGGCCGACCAACTGGCCGACCTCAAAGCCAACCCCTCTCAGACGGCACTCGACGACGCCTGCCAGACCTTCCTCGACGCACGCGCCGAGTGGGAAAAGAGCGAAGCCTTCCTCTTCGGCGCCGCTGGCGACTTCGGCATCGACCCGCACATCGACTCCTGGCCCTTCGACGAGAGCTACTTCGACGCCCTCATGGCCAGCCCCTCCATGATCGCCAAACTCGACGCCGACAACGGCGACGAGGAAGCCTACAACACCCTCAGCAACTCCAACCTCGGATTCCACAGCCTCGAATACATCATGTTCGCCAACGGACACCCCAAAGAAGTGTCAGCCATCTCCGCCGACGAGTGGATCTACGCCGTCGCCGTCGCCGGCGACCTCCGCAACAACTGCTACCGCCTCGAAGTCAGCTGGCTCGGCGACGCCGCTCCCGCAGCTCACATCCAGAAACTCGACGACCTCGAGTGGTCCTACACCGTCGGCAGCGGCGACCAAAGCTACGGCGACAACATGAAACTCGCCGGCCAGCCAGGCAGCACCTACGCCAGCCGCATCGCGGGCCTCATGGCCATCGCAAGCGGCTGCGTCGACATCGCCGACGAGGTGGGCTCCAGCAAAATCAACTCCGCCTACGCTCAAGGCGACGAAACCTACATCGAAAGCCCCTACAGCCAGATGTCCATCACCGACTTCCACAACAACATCGTCAGCATCCAGAACGTCTACTTCGGCGGCGTCGAAGGACAGCGCGACGAATCCCTCTCCCTCCACAGCCTCGTACGCTCCGCCAACGCCGACCTCGACGCTCGCGTCGTCGACGCCATCAACGCCGCCATCAGCGCCATCGACGCCATGCCGCACCCCTTCGTCAACAACATCCACGCCGCTGAAAACGGCACCGCCGTCGAGGCCTGCTCCGCCCTGAGCGAAGCCCTCGACGAAGTGGTCGAAACCCTCGGAAAACTCTAACACTCAACACATACCCTATATCATGAAGACAAAACTGACCACCCTTGCACTGCTGGCCGCCGCCCTCCTGGCTGCCTGCAACAACGACCCGGAAGAGAAACAACCCTCCCCACAACCCGACCCCTCCGACACCCTCGCCTGGCTCCAGACCGAAACCCTCGCCGGCGGCGAGCTCGGCACCACCTTCAACCAGAGCGCCTCGGCCTACGAAGACCCCGCCCCCGCCGTCGTCCAGGCCGGCATGGTGAACGCCTTCAAGTACGGCGAGTTCTTCTTCGAACACACCGTCACCCAGAACAACAAGCCCTTCAACGGCCTCGGTCCCGTCTACGTACGCAACTCCTGCGAGGGCTGCCACCCAGGCTACGGCCACGGCCGCCGCATGGAGCGCTACAACGCCGACGACTGGGGCAACGGCTACCTCCTCGTCGTCTACGACCGCACCAACGACAAGTACGAAACCTCCGTCACCGGCATGCCTCAGACTCGCGCCGTGGCGCCCTTCGCCAACCCCATCGAAGAAAGCGGTATCCACCTCTCTTGGCTGCCCTACGTCGACGAGTGGGGCAACCGCTTCCCCGACGGCGAGACCTACGAGCTCATCTACCCCGAGCTGACCATCGACGAGGACGCTTTCTATGCACCGCTGGGCGTGCCCTACGGCAACCTGGCCTTCCGCCTCGAGAGCACCATCGGCATCTACGGCACCGGCCTCATCGACGCCATCCCCGACGACTCCCTCAAGGCACAGTACCAGAAAGAAAGCGACGACGGCCACTTCGACCTGAACCCCGCCATCTGGAACGGCAGCGACTGGACGCCGGGGAGCGGCTACTACGGCGGCAGCGATACCAAACCCACCGGTAGCGGCCATCCCAAGCGCTACACCTACGCCCTCACACGCGGCCCGCTGCAGGATGCTCCCGGCAGCAACGCCATCTGGAACATCACCAACGTAACCCGCAGCAACAAGCGCGCACACTACATCACACGGGCCTACGCACTCAAGTCGTCGCAAGACCCCGCCGTCCAGGCACGCTTCTACGACTACTTCCCCGAGTGGCGCAGCGACACCACCGACGTCGAACACGACATCTACAACTACCTGATGAGCACCAACCTGCCCGCCGAAATGAGCGACGACGACTACGTCAACTTCATGGTCTGGCACCGCGGCTTGGCCGTGCCCGCCGCCCGCAACCTGGCCGACCCCACAGTCCAGCGCGGTCGCAAGCTCTTCCGCGAGCTCGGCTGCGCCTACTGCCACCGCCCAAGCTGGACCACCGGCAACGACCTCTTCACCGACCCCACCAACTTCTTCCAGGACGGCGACTCCCGCCTGCCTCGCTTCCCCTACCAGACCATCTGGCCCTACAGCGACTTCGTCCAGCACCGCCTGAACATGCCCAACGACATCCGCACCGGTTGGTGCCGCACCACTCCCCTCTGGGGGCGCGGCCTGGCGCAGATATGCTCCGGCCACAGCGACCGTCTCCACGACTGCCGCGCTCGCAACACCCTCGAAGCCATCATGTGGCACGGATGCCAGGGCAGCGACGCTCGCTACTCCCTCGAGCAGTTCCGCAAACTCTCAAAGGCCGACCGCGACGCCGTCGTCAAATTCATCGACGCCATCTGACATTATTCCCCGTATGGATGTCATACAAATCCCATTCATAGAAACAACCTGATGAACAAAGCAAGGACAGCATTGATGGTGCTGGTGGCGGCAGTGCTCGCCGCCGGCACCATTTTGGAAAGAGTGAATCCGGAGGTGCACATCTACACCTCCTGGTGGTTCGTGGCCATCATGGCTCTGGTGGCTCTCGCGGCCATCGTGAGCATCGTGCAGGCCAAGATGTGGCGGCGCCCCGAGCTGCTGCTCATCCACGCCTCCGTCGTGGCCATCCTCCTCGGCGGCGCCCTCACCACGTGGGTCGGACGCAGCGGCGAGATGCTCCTGCACCCCGACCAGCCCTCTCGCTCCGTCGCCAACGACGACGGCTCGAAGTGGCAGCTGCCGTTCGACGTCACACTGCGCTCCTTCGAGGTGGTCTCCTACCCCGGCACACGCACCCCCATGGACTTCGTGAGCCACATCGTCTGCGAGGGTGAGCAGTACGACATCTCGATGAACCACATCTACCGCCACCGCGGATACCGCTTCTACCAAAGCGACTACGACCCCGACGGCAACTCGATTCTCAGCGTGGCACACGACCTCTGGGGCATCGTCTTCACCTACCTCGGCTACCTCATGCTGCTGCTGGGCCTCGGCTGGCTCATGGCCAGACGCGACGGCCCCTTCCGGCGCCTGTTGGGGTCTAAAGTCGCCTCCCTCGCTCTGCCGGCCCTCCTTGCCGTCTCTCTCGCCGCTTCGGCCCAGCCCACCACCCTCCCCCGCCAGTCGGCCGACAAGCTGGGCCAGATGTACATGCTCTACAAAGGGCGCGTGTGTCCGGTCCAGACCTTCGCCAAAGACTTCACCACCAAGCTCACCGGCAAGGCCACCTATCGCGGCCTCTCCTCCGAGCAGGTCCTCGCGGGATTCCTCTTCTACTACGACGAGTGGGCCTCCGAACCGCTCATCAAGGTCAAGAAGGCCGGCACCTGGCACCTCGACGACGGCGACCACAGCGTGGACAGCCGCTCCTCCGTCCGCCAGCTGGCCTTCCTCGAATGGGTGAAGCTGCCACCCTCGGCCGACAAGAACCAGCGCGCCGCACAGGAGAAGTACAACCTCGTGCGCATGATAAGCAGCGGCAAGATGCTGAAACTCTACCCCATAGCCGACACCGCCGGCACCATATCCTGGTATGCCCAGAACGACGTGCTGCCACCCACCGTGGCCGACGACGAATACCTCTTCGTGCGCAACAGCATCGGCTACTGCCAGGAGCTGGTGGTGAAAGGCGACATGCCTGCCTTGGACAAGGTGTTCGAGAAGACCCTGAAATACCAGCGCGACAAGGCCGCCGACGTGCTGCCGTCGGGCGTGCGCACCGCCGCCGAGCGCCTCTACAACAGACTCACTACAGGCCGCTGGCTGGCCATGATGTGCATCGCCATGGGCCTCCTGGCCTTTGCCGGCACCCTGGTGCTGATGGCTCGCAACAAAGAGCTGCCTCGCGCCGCACGCGTGGCCGAGGGCGTGTACATGGCCGTCCTCACCGCCTTCCTCCTGCTCATCTTCGTGCTGCGCTGGATTGCCGGCGGCCACGTGCCTATGGCCGGCGGATTCGACAGCATGAACCTCATGTCTATCGCCATCGGACTGGTAAGCCTCGCCATGGCCCGCCGACACCCGGTAGCACTGCCCGTCGGCATGCTCACCGTCGGCTTCTGCCAGCTGGTGGCCATGATGTCAGGCAGCAACCCGCCGGTGACCAACCTCATGCCGGTGCTCAACTCGCCGCTGCTCACGCTGCACGTGACGGTCATCATGTTCGCCTACGCGCTCTTCTTCGCCGTGGCCCTCTGCTGCCTGGGTGGCCTGGCCACCCTGCGCCACGCCGACGTGACCGACCGTCTGCAGCGCATGAGCCTCACCATGCTCTACCCCGCCGTCACACTCCTCGCGCTCGGCATCGTGATTGGGGCCGTCTGGGCCAACATCTCGTGGGGCAACTACTGGTCCTGGGACCCGAAGGAGGTCTGGGCGCTGATCACCCTGATTGTGTACGTCATCCCCCTCCACCCCGGCAGCGGTCTGCAACGCCGTCGCCTGTGGTTCCACCTCTACTGCCTGCTGGCACTGCTCAGCGTGGCCATCACCTATTTCGGTGTCAACCTCATCCTCGGCGGCATGCACTCCTATGGCGCCTGACCAATTTACGGTTAATAGTTGCATGTCCGAATTTTTTTGTATCTTTGCACCCGCAAACACAACAAAGAAATGAAGAAATTATTCTCACTCCTTGCAGCGGCTCTCCTTGCCCTGCCCACAACCGCCAGCGCCGACGAGGGCATGTGGATTCCCATGCTCCTCGGCCGCAACGAGGCCGCCATGCAGAAAGCCGGCATGCGTATCTCGGCCCGCGACATCTACGACGTCAACAACGCGTCCCTCAAAGACGCCGTCCTCCTCTTCGGCGGCGGCTGCACCGGCGAGTTTGTGAGCGACGAAGGCCTCGTCCTCACCAACCACCACTGCGGCTACTCCTACATCGTCCAGCACTCCACCGTCGAGCACGACTACCTCACCAACGGCTTCTGGGCCATGACCCGCGCGCAGGAAATCCCCTGCCCCGGCCTCACCGTGACCCGCCTCGTCCGCATGGAGGACGTCACCGCACGCGTCCTTGACGGCGTCACCGACGGCATGAGCGAGCAGGAGCGCGAGACGGTGGTCGAGAACAACATCAAGACCGTCACCGAGCAAGCCGTCCAGGGCACCCACTACAAAGCCATCGTGAAACCCTTCTACTACGGCAACCAGTACTTCATGTACGTCAACGAGGTCTTCACCGACGTGCGCCTCGTCGGCGCCCCACCGAGCAACATCGGCAAGTTCGGCGGCGACACCGACAACTGGATGTGGCCCCGCCACACCGGCGACTTCTCCATGTTCCGCGTCTATGTCGACGGCGACAACCGGCCCGCCGCTTACAGCAAGGACAACATCCCCTACCGCCCCCTCAAGCACATGGAGATTAGCCTCAAAGGTGTCGACGAGGGCGACTTCACCTTCGTCTTCGGCTACCCCGGCACCACCCGCCGCTACGTCACCCACGACTATGTGGACCTCGCCGCCAACGTCGAGAACCCCGTCCGCATCGCCCTCCGCGACATACGCCTCTCCCACTACAACGACGCCATGCAGCGTTCCGCCGCACAGCGCCTGAAATACGCCTCCCGCGTCGCCTCCATCGCCAACGGCTGGAAGAAGTGGCAGGGCGAGAGCCTCGGCATCGAGCGCCTGCACGGCGTCGAGCAGAAGGTGGAGCAGGAGCGCCAGTTCGAGCGCTGGGCCGCCGACAAGCCCAAGTACGCCAGCGTCCTCCTCGACCTCGAGGACAACTACGCCCGTCTGCGCGAGGTCGAGCTGGAGTGGGTCTACTTCACCGAGGCCGCCATGGCGAGCGACTTCATGCAGCGCGCCTACCGCCTCTACCGCATGCGCAACCTCAACGGCGAGCAGCTCGAAGCCGCCGCCGCCAAGTTCCTCGCCGACAGCCGCACCTACTTCGAGGACTTCGACCAGCACTCACCCGTCGACAAGGCCATCTTCACCGAGTGCTACATCTACATGTGGGAACACGGCTACGCACCCTACTTCAACAAGCGCTGCAACACCGCCGAGGAGGTGTACAACCTGCTGGACCGCCACTACGACAACAACGTGCTCAACAACCCCAAGAAGCTCGAGAAGCTCCTCTCGCTGCCCGCCGAGAAGCTCCACAAGAAGCTGCTCGAAGAGCTGCCCGCCAAGGACCTCGAGCTGATAAACCTGGCCTACACCTTCAGCTACAACGCCGACAAGCGCAAGCAGTACAACGAGGCCGAGGCCAACATCAACCGCCTGATGCGCACATACGTAAAGGGCATGATGGAGCAATACCCCGACAGCAACTTCTTCCCCGATGCCAACCTCACGCTGCGAGTGGCCTACGGCCATGTCGAGGGCTTCAAGCCCAAGGACGCCACCTACTACACCGCCTACTCCACCTTGGACGGCATCATGGAGAAGGAGAACCCCGACATCTACGACTACCGCGTGGAGCCGCGGCTCAAAGAGTTGTGGCAGAAGAAGGACTACGGCCCCTACGCCAAGTGGGAACGCGACCGAAACGGAGCGATCGTTCCCATTATGCCGGTGTCGTTCATAGCCACCAACCACACCACTGGCGGCAACTCGGGCAGCCCCGTCCTCAACGCCGACGGCCAGCTGGTGGGCATCAACTACGACCGCTGCTGGGAAGGCACCATGAGCGACCTGCTCTTCGACCCCGCCTACTGCCGCAACATCTCGCTGGACATCCGCTACTGCCTCTTCATCATCGACAAGTACGCCGGTGCACACCACCTCATTGAAGAGATGACCATCGTGACCAACTGAGGGAGCGAGGAGTGCAGAATGTTAAAGCCTGTTGTTCCGTGGAACAACAGGCTTTAACTTATTTGGGCGTCCAGTCTGCGGAGAACACCTCAACTTTCACTTTCACCTTTTTCTTCCTCCGGGGCGGAGGAGAAGGCGCCGAGCTGCTTCATCAGCATCCAGTAGACGAAGATGAAGAGGGCTGCCATCATCACGTCGCCCAGGCCGAGGAAGCCGCGGCCGAGGAAGAGCAGCGGCACGAGGAGCAGGAGCAGACGCGCCAGGGTGTAGCTGTGGAAGCCCGACGGACGCAGGTTCCACATCAGCACGGCCCCGAAGAGCTCGACCCCGTAGAGCAGACCGGCCGCGAAGAAGTAGCCGCGCGGAATATCCAGCATGGTGGTCATCATGGTGTGGACCTGCTCGGGGAACATGCTGCGGTTGGCTTCGTAGAACTGCTGCATGGAGGGGAGCATGGCGCTGGTGAGCAGATAGGCGAAGCAGGAGAGGCCGGCGTATATGAACGTCAGCACCAGCAGCACGTGGAGGGTCGTCTTGTTGTTCATAGCACGGCAGCCATTTGGTCGTGGAGCTTCTTGGCCTCGCGGGCTGCCGCCTCGGCGAAGTCGGTCCCGTTCGAGGCATAGATGATGCCGCGCGACGAGTTGACGAGCAGACCGCAGTCGGGCGTGAGGCCGTAGCGGCAGACCTCTTCCAGGCTACCGCCCTGCGCACCGACGCCGGGCACCAAGAGGAAGGAGCCGGGGACGATGCGGCGCACGTCGGTGAGCATCTCGGCCTTGGTGGCGCCGACGACATACATCATGTTCTCCTCCGAGCCCCACTGCTTCGAGGTCTCGAGCACACGCTGGTAGAGGGGCATGCCGTTGCGGTCTTCGGTGAGCTGGAAGTCGAAGGCCCCCTTGTTGGAGGTCAGGGCCAGGAGTATCACCCACTTGCCGTCGTAGACGGTGAAGGGCTGCACCGAGTCGGCGCCCATGTAGGGGGCCACGGTGATGGCGTCGAAGTCGAAGTCGCCCTTGGGGTCGAGGAAGGCGCGGGCGTAGCGCTCCGAGGTGTTGCCTATGTCGCCGCGCTTGGCGTCGGCGATGGTGAAGACGGGCTTGCCGAGGCCGTGGATATAGTCCATGGTCTTCTTCAGCTGGCGGAGCCCTTCGATGCCCATGGCCTCGTAGAAAGCCAGGTTGGGCTTGTAGGCCACGCAGTGGTCGATGGTGGCGTCGACGATGGCGCGGTTGAAGAGGAAGACGCCGTCCTGCACGTCGCGCAGGTGGGCGGGCATCTTGGCGGGGTCGGTATCGAGACCGACGCAGAGGAACGAGCGGCGCTCGCGGATGAGGGATATCAATTCTTGACGGGTCATGATGCTTTATAAATAGGTTATAACTGATTTCGACTATTCGGTCAGCTTGTGGAACTGCTCGGTGAGGCTCTTGGCGTTGAGGCCGCCGAGGCTCTCGTCGGCGACGATGCGGCCGTAGTTGATGATGATGGCGCGGCTGCACATGGCCTCGACCTCCTGCATGATGTGGGTGGAGAGGAGCACGGCCTTGTTCTTGCCGGCCTGCCGTATGACGCCGCGGATGAACTCCAGCTGGTTGGGGTCGAGGCCGGTGGTGGGCTCGTCGAGGATGAGGACCTGAGGGTCGTGGATGAGGGCCTGTGCGAGGCCCACGCGCTGGCGGTAGCCCTTCGAGAGCTGGCCGATGCGCTTGCCGGCCTCGGGGGTGAGGCCTGTGAGCTCGATCATCTCGTCGGCCCGCTCGCGCACGTTCTCCACGCCGCTCAGCCCAGCGGCGAAGCGCAGGTACTCGCGCACATACATGTCGAGGTAGAGGGGGTTGTGCTCGGGCAGGTAGCCGATGGCGCGGCGCACCTCGAGGGTGTCGTCATAGATGCTGTGGCCACACACGGTGGCGTCGCCCGAGGTGGGCGGGATGAAGCATGTGAGAATCTTCATGAGGGTCGACTTGCCGGCCCCGTTGGGGCCCAGCAGCCCCACTATCTCGCCACGACCCACATGGAACGTGACACCGTCGACGGCACGCTGCTCGCCGTACATCTTGCAAATATCCTTGACGTCAATCATTTTGGGGAATGTTGTGAGGGTAACATGAATGTGTTCGCGGCACCTATCTGCGCTTGGCTTGCTTCTCCAGTTCGGCGGCGCGGTCGAGGGGGATGCGCTGACCGTTGTGGATGGCAATCACGAAGGCGTCGCGGAAGGGTGTGGACTTCTGTATGGAGCTGCAGCGGCTGCGTGCCTCGGCGAGGCTGGAGTAGTTGCCGGCGGTGTAGATATACAGGTTGCCCGACTTGCCGTAGCGGAAGTCGTGAATGCCGTGGAGGTCGGGGTCGCCGTCCTTCATCTCGCGGGGGGAGGAGCAGAACTGGATGCGGTAGGTCACGGGGCCGGAGGCCTTGGGAGCGGCCTTGTCGGGCTTGGGGGCCTCCTGCTTCTTGGCGGTCTCCTGCTTCTTGGCGGTCTCCTTGGCCTTCGGGGCTTCCTGCTTCTTCTCGGCCTCCTGGACCTTGGTGCCCTCCTGCTGCTGGGTGCTGCTCACGACCTGCGAGGGGGCGGCGCTGGTCTGGAAGACCCAGGCGTCCTTGAAGGGGGTGAGAGTGCGGACCGACTTGCAGTACTGCGTCGCCTCGGCGTAGGTGGCGAAGCGGCCGGTGGTGTAGACATAGGACTGGGCCTTGCGGGTGACGATGAAGTCGTCGACGCCGCCCAGCTGTGCCGCGCCAGCCTCGTAGAGCACGGGGGCCACGAGGAACTGGACGGTGTAGTAGCGCTGAGCGTCGGCCTTGGCGGAGTGCTGAGGGGCCGGCAGGGTCGCCGGCGCTTGCGGCTGCGCCTGGGGGGCGGGCCGCTGCGGGAGAGCGACGGAGGGCGTGGGCTTCTCAGCTATCGGCGACTTGGCAGGAATTGATAATTGAGAATTGACAATTGATAATTGGGAACTGTCTTTGACAGTTGATAATTGAGAATTGACAATTTCAGGGGCGGCTACGGGGGCGGCTACGGGGGCGGCGGTGTCAACCGCGGCGGCCACAGGCTCGGGGGAATTGACAGTTGATAATTGAGAATTGACAATTTCAGGAGCGGGCTCTTCTTTAGGTTGTTCTTTGGCGGCGGGTTTGTTGGCGCCGTAGCCCGGGAGGTCTATCTTGGGGTTGGCGGGCTTGTCGGAGCCCTCTTCGGTGGCCTTGTAGGTCATGAAGGCGTTGAAGAGGCTGACGGCGATCTTGGCCTGGCCCTCGTCGCTGAGCATGAAGGCCTCCTCGGTGGGGTTGCTTATGAAGCCTATCTCGGTGAGGACGGAGGGGCAGGTGGTCTTGTAGAGCACGTAGAGCTCGGCCTGCTTCACGCCGCGGTTGATGGTGCGGAGGTTCTGCTTGTACTGAGTCTGGATGGCCTGAGCCAGGTTGAGGCTCTTGTCGATGAAGGCGTTCTGGAACATGGCCAGCATGACGTAGGTCTCCGGGGCGTTGGGGTCGAAGCCGCTATAGTCCTTGTTGTTCTTGTAGTCGGCCTCGAGCAGAATGTCGGCGTTCTCCTTCTTGGCGACCTCGAGGTTGGCCCTGCTTTCGGAGAGGCCCATGACGAAGGTCTCGACGCCGGAGGGGGAGGCGGTGGGGTGCGAGTTGGCGTGGATGCTGATGAAGAGGTCGGCCTTGTTGCTGTTGGCGATGCGCGCGCGTTCGGCGAGGGAGATATCGGCGTCGGTGGTGCGGGTGTAGATAATCTTCATGTCCTTGTAGTTGTCGGCGAGGAGCTTTCCGAACTTCTTGGCGACGGAGAGTGTGATGTCCTTCTCCCAGGACTTGGAGCCCTTGGCGCCGGGCTTGGCGCCGCCATGGCCGGGGTCAATGACGACGGTGCGTACGCGATAAGTGTCTTTTTTTTGAGAAAAAACGGCCCCGAACGGCAGTGCCAGAACAATAAAGAGGGCGAGTAAGCGTTTCATATCCAAGGTTGTATTTTTTTGTTTCCCAGTTTGCAGAAATAATGTTATCTTTGCAAACCGAAATGCAAAGATACGAACATTTTTTGAATATCGAATAGCAAATCGCCTTGGAGCCTTGCAACCGACATAGAGCCAACCACATCAGCCTCATACGAGGGTGGCTGCTGCTTGTCTGTCTGACGGCCTGCGTGACGGCGCAGGGGCAGCACGACATCGACACGCTGATGAAGGTTTCGGAAGACGCGGTGAGCGACGTAATCAAATACAAGGCGACGGACTCGGTGGCGATGGACCTGCAGCGCCGTCGGGCCTACCTGTACAACGAGGGGCACATCGACTACGGCAAGCTGACGCTGGACGCCAACGTGGTGGAGGTGGACTTCGAGCGCCAGACGCTGCACGCGCACGGCACGACGGACAGCGCGGGGCGGCCGGCGGGTCAGCCTTTCTTCAAGCAGGACGAGACGGAATACCACGCGGACACCATCACCTTCAACTACCAGACCAAGAAGGGCATCATACAGGGCGTCATCACGCAGGAGGGCGACGGCTACCTGCACGGCCGCAAGGTGAAGAAAATCAACGACTCGGTGATGTACCTCAGCGGAGGCAGCTACACGACGTGCAACTACGCCCACCCGCATTTTGCCATCAACTTCAGCAAGTCGAAGCTCATCACGGGCGACAAGATCGTGACGGGGCCGGCGTGGCTGACGGTGGAGGACGCGCCGACGCCGGTGGCGCTGCCGTTCGCCTTCTTCCCGATCACGCACAACCGGGCGTCGGGCATACTGCTGCCGTCGTACGGGTGGATGAACTACCGTGGCTACTACCTGCGAGACGGAGGCTACTACTGGGCAGTGAACGACAACCTGGACCTGGCGCTGCTGGCGGAGCTGTACACGAACCTCTCGTGGGCTGGGGAGCTGAAGAGCAACTACTACAAGCGCTACAAATACAAGGGGAGCTTCGACCTGCGATACGGGCGGACCTTCACGGGCATCCGCGGCGACACGAACACCTTCAACGCGTACAACGACTTCAAGTTTGCGTGGCAGCACTCGCAGGACGCGAAGGCGAACCCCTACTCGCGCTTCTCGGCGAACGTGAACCTGCAGAGCCGCAACTACAGCCGCAACACGACGAACCGTGCCGACTACTTCAACTCGACGACGACCTCTTCAATCAGCTACAATACGAAGCTGGGGTCTTACCTCAACCTGGCGGCGACGGCGCGAGAGTCGTTCAACGCGCAGACTGGCGTGATGAACATCAAGCTGCCGAGCATCACGCTGAACAGCATCACGGTGTACCCGCTGCGGCGGCGGAACCCGTCGGGTGCGTACCGGTGGTACGAGAATATCTCGCTGTCGTATGTGCTGAACGCGGAGAACAACATCACAGCGCAGGACTCGGACCTGTTCAAGCAGAGCACGCTGGACAGGATGCAGTACGGGGTGCAACACTCGATACCGCTGTCGAGCACGGTGAAGGTGCTGCGTTTCTTCAACTGGACGAACTCGATTTCATACCACGAGCGGTGGCACTGGAGCACTATCAACCGGCGGTTCGACGAGACGACGTCGAAGGTGGTGACGGACACGGTGCGAGGCTTCCGCGCCAACAGGGACTTCAGCGTGTCGTCGTCGCTGTCGACGCACATCTACGGCATGTTCCAGTTCAAGTACGGTCCGCTGAAGGCGCTGCGGCACGTGATAAACCCGACGCTGAGCTTCACCTACCGGCCTGACTTCGGGAGCGAGAAGCTGGGCTACTGGAAGCAGTACACGGACCAGACGGGCTACGTGCACCGCTACTCCATCTTCGCGCAGAGCCTCTACGGGGGTCCGCCGGACGGGGAGAGCGGGTCGCTGCGGCTTTCGATAGGCAACAACCTGGAGATCAAGGTGCAGAATCCCTTCGACACGACGGCGGAGATGAAGAAGATAGCGCTGATAGAGAACCTCAACCTGAGCATGGCCTACGACCTGGCGCGCGACTCGCTGAACCTGTCGAACCTGAGCGTGACGGGGCGCACGACACTGTTCAAGTCGCTGGTGCTGAACTACAGCGGCTCGTTCTGCCCGTATGTGGTGGACAGCCTTGGGAACATGCACAACCGGTTCCTGTGGACCGAGGAGCGGCGCCTGTTCCGGACGCAGAACTCGACGTGGAGCGCGCAGCTTTCGTTCTCGCTGAACGACAGGACCTTCCGGAGCGAGAGCAAGGAGAAGTCGCAGGGGCAGCCGCTGTACACGCTGGTGCAGACACCGTACAACAACAGTCCGACGGCGATGATGGGGGGCTATGTGGACTTCTCGGTGCCGTGGAACCTGAGCATCAGCTACACGTTCAGCCACGCGTCGACCTACGTGGCGCGGGAGCTGGGGCTGACGCACCAGACGATACAGAGCGTGACGCTGAGCGGCAACGTGTCGCTGACGAAGAACTGGAAGGTGGCGATGTCGACGGGCTACGACATAGCCAACAAGGGGATGTCGTACACGACGGTGGACATCTACAGGGACCTTCACTGCTGGGAGATGCGCTTCTCGTGGGTGCCGTTCGGGTACTACAGGAGCTGGTTCTTCCAAATCAACATCAAGGCCGACGCGCTGCGCGACATCAAATACGAGAAGCGCGAGAACTACCAGGAGAACCAGGGCTACTACAGCTACTGACAATCAAGACCATAAGAACAAGAAGGATATGACGACAGACCGACTCTACCACACCATCAGCCAGGTCGCCGAGGAGCTCGGCGAGGCTCCGTCGACGCTGCGCTTCTGGGAGACCGCCTTCCCGCAGCTGAAACCCGTGAAGAACAGCCGCGGGACGCGGTGCTACACGGCACGCGACATCGAGCTGCTGAAACGGATACAGTACCTGACACGCCACTGCGGCTACACGCTGGAGGGAGCCCGGGAGCACCTGCGCAGCCGTCCGGCCGAGGACCCGCGGGTGGCGCTGACGGCGAACCTGACGGAGCTGCGGCGGTTCCTGATGGAGCTGAAGGAGAGAATTTAGGGAATTGAAAATTGAAAATTGGGGGAGTGCTTAGTAGACAGTAGTTAAGTAGTTAAGCCGAATGTACTACGGGGGGAGTGGTAAGTGGTGAGTTTTGGGGGGAGTTAAGGGTGTGGCGTCTCGTCGAGACGCAGGGGGAGGGGGAGACGATAAACCCCACACGGCACTGCGTTTCGTGTGGGGTTAATAGGATGGAGCCTCTTCAAGGCTCTTTTTCTTTTGGGTGCGGGGAGGGGGACGGCCTGAAGGGCCGGACATCTGGTAGCCCAGGGCAACGCCCTGGGTGGAGTGCAGCGATGGTTCTCGCCCTGCAAGGGCAAAATAGACTGCTATACAATGCTTTTGCCCCTGCAGGGCGTGGTGTATGGGGACATTTTCCCCAGGGCGTTGCCCTGGGCTGGCTGATAAATGGCCTTACAGGCCGACATGGAAGTTGAAAGTTGAAAGTTAAGGTTTAAGGTTTAGGGTTTAAGGTTTAACGGGGGAGTTGAAAGATGAAAGGTGAAAGGTGAAAAGTGAAAATTTGGGGGGAGACAGGAGGGAGGAGTTAAGAGTTATGAGTTTAGGGGTTTAGTAGACAGGAGGCAGTAGTTAAGTAGTTAAGCCGAATGTACAGGGGGGAGTGGTAAGTTTTTGGGGGGTAGAGAGGGGTGGGGGGTGGAGGGGGTTGGGGATGGAAAAAATGTTAAATATTTTGTTGAATGGGAAAAAAAACATACCTTTGGGTTAGTTTAATTGGGGGATAACATAGGCATTCCCCGCTGGGAGACAAAGAAATAGACACAGTTAAATCACAATAATACTAACCAAAACACACAAAATTATGAAAAAGTTCAGTACTTTTTTGTCCCTGATGGCGATGTTTTTGCTATTGCCATTCGGGGCGCGAGCGCAGGAAGAGTTGACCGTCTTCGAAGGGACGGCGACCAGCTATTACGTTCCTGCGTATGTCTTCTATTGGGACGACTTCTCGAAGAGCCAGTTTGTGATACCGGCCGATTCCCTGGTGGATATGGTCGGAGCCACGATTACTTCGGTGAAGTTCTACACCACGTCCGATAACATTCCGTACACCTCGACCAGTGTGGCCGACATGTTCATTAAAGAGGTAGACTACACGAGCATCTCGGCCTATGAGGCGAAAGAGGGTGTGGTCTACAGCGGCATCTTCTCTTTTGTGAGCGAGGGTAACGGAGGCTCGGTGACCATCGAGTTTACCGAACCGTATGTTTATCAGGGCGGCAACCTGCTCATCGGTATCGAGAACACAACCGACGATGCGTATAAGCAAATTTATTTCTACGGCCAGACGGTCAACGGGGCCTCTATTGCTGCCTACAACTCCAATAGCCTTTCCGGAGTGACGAGCGCTACGCAGAGGAATTTCATTCCGAAGACCACGTTCACCTACACCACTGGCGACATCTGCTACAAGGTGAGAGGATTGGAGGTGGAGACCACGACCACGAGCCTGGATCTCAGCTGGGTGGACACTATGAACAGCATCGCCACGTACACGGTGGAGCTTATCAACGGGGCCGACACCAACGAGGTGGCGAGCAACCTGACAGAGACTAACTACACCATCACGGGCCTCACGGCCAACACTATGTACACGGTGCGGGTGAAGGCCTCGTGCTCGGCTGAGAGTGCGTCGGCCTGGACCACGAAGGCTGTCCGCACGAACTGCGACGCCATCGCGCTTCCCTTCGTCGACGGCTTCGAGAACTACGAAGCCAGCAGCTTCCCTCCTTGCTGGACCCTGCTCAAGGGGTACACGTCGAGTTCGGCACACTATCCTTACGTGAACCAGAGCAGCTCGGCCCCCGAGGGCGGCAAGTACCTCTACTGCTACACGAGCAGCTCGTCGGACTCGAACTTCTTCCGTACGGACCTGATACCGATAGCTGCGAACGATATGCACATCTACTTCCGTGCGTCCGGCAGCAGTATAAAGGTGGGCTACATGACCGACCCGACGGACCGCAGCAGCTTTGTGCTCCTGACCAACTGCACGAGCGGGTGGGCGGAGTATGACATATACACCGACACGCTGAGCGACAATACGCAAGGCATCTATCTGGCCTTCATTATGACTGGCAGCTCGTACAGCTACGGCTATGTAGATGCAGTGCGAGTGGAGCAGAGCAGTACGTGCCGCCGTCCGCTGCGCGGAAGCATCAGCGACATCACCTACCACAGCGGCCAGGCGAACTGGGTTGCGGACCCGAACGGAGAGGCCACGGAGTGGGATGTCATCTTCAGCAGAGTGAACGGCAATCCGGACACGATGGAGGTGACGGCCAGCGCTGTCAACGACACGTTCTATATGGCTGACAACCTGCTGCCCTACACGACCTACTATGTGTGGACACGAGCCAACTGCGGCACCGAGGAGAGCATGTGGCTCTATATAGGGAGCTTCACGACCGACCGTTCGTGCTTCCCGCTTGAGAATGTGACTGTGGGCAATGTGAACTACACGTCGGCCTATGTGAGCTGGGACTATGCGGGGCGCGGGCGCGGCCTGGAGGAGACCGGTGTGCACCTGACGCTGCGCGACACGGCGAGCATAGTGCGCGAGTGGGACATGACTGTGGACGATGGCACCTCGACTTTCATCACGGACCTGCAGGCAGGAACGACCTACACCCTTGAACTGCGTACCTTCTGCGACCCGGACACGGCTACCGGCGTGGTGAGGACCATATCGACCAGTTCGTGTGGCGAGGAGTCCGGAACGTCGACGACCTCCTACACTCCCTTCCACGGCAACTACAGGTACGGTGTGACGCAGGCGCTCTATCCCGCCAGCACCGTGTCCGGCATGACAGCCATCAACAGCCTGTCGTGGCGGATCACTTCGAGTGCGACGAATTACCCGAACCGCACGATAGATGTGTTCATGGGCTACACAGATCAGACCACCCTCGACGTCAGCAGCCCGATAGACACGGCCAGCCTCACCAAGGTGGTGACCGGCGGCCAGCTCAATGTGAGCCAGGTTGGCTGGACCACCATCCAGCTTGACCAGCCCTTTGCCGTCAACGCCAGCGCCGCGAACATAGTGGTGATGGTGGTGAACCGGACAGGCCAATACAGCAGCATCACGTGGGGCGCCCACAGCGGCGTGGGCATCTATGCCTATCAGGATTCTCCCGTGCCGAGCCGTGCGTCCGACATTAGCGTATACTCTTCCTCTTATAGGTCTAACGCCACCACTGTGGCCGACATCCGCTTCGGCGGCGATTGCAACATCAGCTGCGTTGCGCCCAACATCATCCTTGGCGAAGTGGGAATGACGAGCGTAAGCCTGGAGTGGGTGGCCGGCATGGACGAGAGCGAGTGGGCGGTGCAGTACCGGGCCGACAGCGTGAACAGCTGGAGCTCGGCCGCCAACGCCAACGGCAACAGCACCACCATAGACGGACTGAGCGCCAGAACGAAGTACCACTTCCGCATGGGAACGATTTGCGAGAGCGGAGACACGATGTGGAGCAACATCGTCAGCAGCTATACGCTGTGCGAGCCTCTGTACACGCTGCCTTTCACGGAAGGCTTCGAGGGCATGCCGACGAACCAAGACCCGCTCTGCTGGCAGGTGTACCAGTACGGATCGAGCAGCAACAGCCACTATGTGAGCAGCTCGCAGAAGCACAGCGGCTCGAACAGTATGGATCTGTACCCGTACGGGGTTCAGTATCTGGTGTCGCCGCTGATGCCTGAAGGCACTGTCATGAGCGAGCTGGAGGTGAACTTCTGGGCCCGCCTGAGCAACAGCGGGCGCCGCTTCGAGGTGGGCTACATGACCGACCCTGCGGACACGAACACCTTCAGGCTGCTGGGTTCGTACAGCCCGAACAATAACACGTGGACGGAGTACACGGTGTACGGCGACACGTCGACGCTGAGCGAGGCAGCCTATGTGGCCTTCCGCTGGTATGTGGTGTCCGGCTACCACGGCTATGTGGACGACATCACGATACGCGAGGCTACCTGCCGCCGTCCGACAGGGCTTCACACCACTGATTTGACTCACGAGAGCGCCACGGTGGCCTTCAACGGCCAGGATGGAGGAGTGTATGAATACTGCATCACGACCAGCGACACGATACCCGACAGCGTGCTGGCGGAGCTTCAGTACAGCCAGGTGGCCGAGTTGATATTCGAAGAGCTGAACAGCAACACGACCTACCACGTGTGGGTTCGCACGGTGTGCGACAACAACACGACGAACTGGAGCACGATGACCTTCACGACCTTATGCACACTTGAGGAGGCGCCGTGGGGCGAGGACTTCGACAGCTGGACCTCGCTGAGCACCTGCTGGAAGCGCTACACAGGCGCATGGGGCAGCACTCCGACCCTGACGGCGGTAGCGGCTACCAATACCGATTTGTCCAACTTCCGCCTCACCACAACGCAGTCGCACAGCATGTTCAACACCAAGTCGCTGATAGTGAACACCTATAGCACCAACAAGAGTTGGATTATGACGCCACCGATTCACGTTGCGACGCCGGTAGCTCTGAATTTCGAGGTGGGCCTCACTAAGTACAACAGCACCAGCCCCGCGACCTTCGACAACAGCGACCGCGAGTTCCGCGTGGCTGTGTCGTCCGACGGTGGCAGCACGTGGACGTCAGTGGCCACTTGGGGCACAGGCAGCAACTACACATACGCCTACAACACGCTGAGCCGCACGCCTCAGAGCTACACGGTGCTGCTGGACTACACGGACCAGAACATTCTGATAGCTTTCTATGTGGGCGCAAACTCGAGCGGCGACGACAACGACCTCTTCATAGACAACATCATGTTGCAGAGCACGGACTGCATGCGTCCGACAAACGTGGAGGTGGAGACGGCGGCCGAGAGTGCCATCGTGAGCTGGAATGACTACAGCAGTTCGAACGATGAGGGCTACGAGCTTATCGTGAGTCCGAGAGACACCATGTCGGCAGTGGGAGCCGTGACGTTGACGATCGGCGCCGGCGACACGAGCGCTGTGGTCGAGGACCTGCTTCCGCAGACGACCTACTACTACTTCCTGAGATCGCTGTGCGATGAGAACCCGACGGAGTCGAGATGGGTGCACGGCAGCTTCCGCACGCAGTGCACAGAACGGATACCCATAGATGAGAACTTCGACAGCTACAGCACCGGCAGCGGCAACACGCCGGAGTGCTGGACGGTGGTGTCGGCCTACACCACCAGCTACGGCACCATATACCCCTATGTGACCACCAGCAGCAACCACGGCAAGGTGCTCTACATGTACAACTACTCAACCTCGACGACCAACGCCACCTCGATAGCGACGCCGCGTATACCGGCCCCGCTGAACGAGCTGGAGATACACTTCGAAGACTATGGCATCAACTCGTCGAGCGGAGCGATGAGTGTCTATGCTGCGACCAACCCGAGCGACGTGAGCAGCTATACCCTCATCACACGTGTGCAGCCGAGCTACAGCAACTGGAGCACGCGCGAGTTGACGACGGACACTGTGCCGGCGCTGGCCAACCTGAGCGACACGGGCTACATCGTGTTTGCTGTGTATGGCGGTTATAGCAGCTACGGTGCGAACTATGTGGACAATGTATACATCACCAAGATGAACCCCTGCCGCCGCACGGATGCGGTGACAGTGAGCGACGTAACCTACTCCGGCGCGACACTGAGTTGGACCGAAGTGGAGGGAGCCGCCGGCTACAGGGTGAAGTACAGCCAGCTGAACAACGCCGCGACGGCGGACAGCGTGGACGTGAACACAAATGAATACACGCTTGACGGTCTGAGCAGCGAAAGCCTGTACTATGTGTGGGTGTACACGCTGTGCGGCGACGGCATCAGCGACGCCCGCAGCACGAGCTTCCAGACGGATATCAGCTGCTACCCGATAGTGAACCTGACGCAGAGCGGCCTGAACGGCACGACGGTTGCCTACATGTGGGATGTCGACCCGCGCGGCACGACAGCTCAGAGCGTGAACATCGTGCTGGAAGACCTGACCGAGGAGAGCAGCGAGACGATTGATGCGACAGGCCTGGGCTACCACATGTTTACGGACCTGACCCCGGGCCACAACTACAAGGCCACGTTCCGCACGGTGTGCGATGTGGACAGCGCGAGCGGAGTGACGGTGACCTTCACTCCGGTAGACAACACGAGCTGCCTGACCATCGAAGGAGCCGGCAGGACCGAGCGACTGCCCTTCCATACCAACTACAATCGCGGCTATGCGCAGATGATATACAAGGCCGAGGAGCTGAGCGGCATAGACAGCATCTACGGGCTGGGTTACTATGTGAAGAGCGTGCCGACGGACTACACCACCCGCATGGTAGACATTTACCTGGCCAACACGACGCGGAGCACGGTGAGCACGACGAACGTCCTGCCAGTGGACTCGCTTACGCTGGTGGCCAGCAACGTGGCCATGAACGTGAGCCAGACGGGTTGGACGTATGTCAATTTGACCACGCCGTTCCAGTATGACGGCAGCAGCAACCTGATGGTCGTGATGCAGAACCGGACGGGCCACTACAGAAGCTTCTACTTTGGCGCGTACAAGGTCGAGTCGGGCCGCATAGCCATGTGGTACAGCGACAACGACAGCTGCTCCGCATCGACCATAGGCACCAGCGGCGCGAGCAAATATGACACGTTGACCATGATACCGGCGATATCGATAAAGGGCAACTGCGAGACGACATGCACGAGCCCGATAGCGGCGTTGTCGAATGTGGACAGCATGAGCGTAGAGGTTGTGTGGACCGGCGACAACGACAGCTACAAGATACAGTACCGCCGCGTCAGCGACGTGGATTGGAGCGAGATGGACAATGTGACGTCGCCGACCACGGTGAGCAACCTGCAGCCCAGCACGGACTACATCATCAGAGTGGTGGGCATCTGCAACGACTTCACCTACAACAGCCGCACGATGAACTTCACGACGGACTGCGCACCGGTGAACATACCGCTGCACTTCACGCAGAACGACGTGCACGCCGCCTACACGGCCGGCAAGTTCCCGAACTGCTGGGACTACAACAGCTTCATACGCTCCTATAGCGGCAGCACCTATTACTTCTATTCTTCGAACAGCAGTTCGTGGCTGGCGCTGCCCGAGGTGGTAGAGTCGATTAGCGGATTGCAGCTGCGCACCCTGGCCGCCGGAACGGGCGCCTTCAAGGTGGGCGTGATGGAGAACGACGGAAGCATCACGTGGGTCGAGACAGTCGCCCTGCCGGGCAGCAGCGTGAGCGCTGCCGAGGAGTATGTGGTGTACCTGGACAGCTACAACGGCACTGGCAACCGGATTGTGGTGGGCAACACGAGCAGCAGCTCGGTGTACCATCTGGACTTCCACGTGGAGCCGTTGGAGACCTGCCGTCCGGTGGAGAACGTGACGGTGAGCAACATCACGACGACGACGGCCTCTGTGAGCTGGACTCCCGACGCGGGCCAGAGCCAGTGGCTGGTGTATGTGAACGGTACGCTGCACGGCACGGCCACGGCCATACCGTACACGCTGACGGGCCTGAGCGCGAGCACGAGCTACACAGTGAGTGTGCGCGCCCACTGCGGAGCCGGCGACACGTCGCGCGTGGCGCGAGCCGAGTTCGCCACTCTGTGCGGAGCCATCAACGAGCTGCCGTGGAGCGAGAACTTCGACAGCTACAGCGCTTCGAGCAGCGAGTTTACGCCCAACTGCTGGGAGCACATCGGCGGCGGCTACACCAACATCCAGTCGTCGGGCAACTATACGTATAGCGGCAACTCGCTGCGCCTCTACCCGAACAGCCAGAGCGCGACCAACGTAGTGGTGCTGCCCGAGTTTGCGACAGACATCAACAACCTGAAGATTTCGATGCAGACGCGTCCGGAAGGCAGCAACAGCGGCAGCTTCGCCATCGGCTACATCACGAACGTGACCGACCCGACGACCTTCGTCGCAGTTGAGACCTACACGACATCCGACTTCAACAACGGCAGCGGCATCGCCTTCCAGCAGAAGGAGGTCGCCTTCAGCGGAGTGCCTACGGGAGCCCGCATCGCGATAGCACATATCGTGGGTTCTACTGCCTGGTACTGGTTCGTCGACGAAATCGAGGTGACGCTGAATGGCACCCCCGGACCCGGACCTCAGCCTGAAGAGTGCAATGCACCGGTCATCACCTCTGCCAACGCTACTGACAACAGCATCGTGCTGCAATGGACAGGCGAGACGCAGAGCTACGAGTGGAACATCGTGGAGGGCGCCAACTGGACGAACCCGTCGGCCGGCAACCTGGTGAGCGGCACGACGGTGACAATCGACGAGCTGACGGCCAACACGCAGTACACCGTGGGTGTGCGTACGGTGTGCACGGGCGGCGAGCGTTCAGCCTGGGCCACCCGCACGGTGAGCACGACGAATGTGGGCATCGAGGATGTGCTCGGCGAGAGCTTCGTGCTGTACCCGAACCCGGCTACGGTGAGCGTGACCGTGGAGCTGGCAGAGGCCGGCATGGTGAGCATTCTTGACGCTGCTGGTCGCGAGAGCGGCAAGTGGAGCGTGGAGAACGGCCACCTGACGATAGACCTGAGCGGTTACAGCGCGGGCGCATACTACGTGCGCGTGGTGACAGCACAGGGCACCGCGGTGCGCAAACTCATCGTGAGATAAGTCACGAGGTGACACTTGATAAGGGCCGCGGCCGCACCGGATGGTGCGGCCGCGGCGCGTTTATGGGGGAGGGAGTTATGGGTTAAGTGTTAAGTGTTAAGTGTTAAGTGTTAAGTGTTATGAGTTGGGGG
>OCTW011614492.1_pt1 | contig 35026 bp, 31 predicted proteins | sample 1539671 | NCBI WGS metagenome assembly OCTW01 (sample SAMN02144230, study PRJEB22623) | gut metagenome | biome: sheep rumen | host: Ovis aries | place: New Zealand
CTAAAAATAAAAAAAAGAGCGGAAAACGGGACTCGGACCCGCGACCCCGACCTTGGCAAGGTCGTGCTCTACCAACTGAGCTATTTCCGCTTGTCTTACCTCTTTCGAGGGCATCTCTCTCGATTGCGGATGCAAAGGTACGACTTTTTTCCGAACTGCCAAAACTTTTCGTCGTTTTTTTCAAAAAAAAATGCTAATCCATCCTATTTTTGTAGTCTTCAGGGCTAAAAAGGCGCAAAATTTCGAGTTTCCCATCGCAATGCAGCATGCCGATGGCGGGATGAGTGATGCCGTTGAACATACAGGTCTTGACCGTCGTGTAGTGTATCATGTCCTCAAAAACGACTTCTTCGCCCACTTTCAACTCGTGATCAAAGCGCCATGCCGACATAAAATCACCACTCAGGCAGCTATTGCCGCCTAGTCTGTAGATCATCGGCCCAATTTCTTCATCGACGTGCTCAGCGCCGCGCACCTCTGGGAAATATGGCATTTCGAGGCAGTCGGGCATGTGGCAAGTGAAGCTGACGTCGAGAATGGCCGTCCGGATGCCTTTATCTTCAACGATATCGACGACGTGGCTTACGAGCGGTCCAGTCTGCCATGCGAATGCGCTGCCGGGCTCGAGGATGATCCTGAGCCATGGATAGCGCTCATGAAGTCCGTTCATGAGTCTGACGAGCAACTCGACATCGTAGTCCTTGCGGGTCATGAGATGACCGCCACCGAGGTTGAGCCATTTCAGCTGCGGAAACCACTTGGAGAATTTCTGCTCGATATGCTGCAGCGAGCGTTCCAGTACGTCGGCTCCGCTCTCGCAGTGGCAATGGCAATGGAATCCCTCAATGTCGGCAGGCAGCCGATCCGGCAGTTTGTCAGCCGTCACGCCAAAGCGCGTGCCTGGTGCGCAGGGATTATAGAGCATCGTCTCCACCTCGCAATATTCGGGGTTGACGCGCAGGCCCAGAGAGCACTGGCCGGCTCGATGGTGGAAGCGCTCGTATTGCGAGAGCGAATTGAACGTCAGGTGGCTCGAGCAACTGGCAATCTCATCGAACTCCTCGTCCGTATAGGCAGGGGAATAAGTGTGTGCGGGCGAGCCGAACTCATCGATGGCGAGCCGCGCCTCGCTCAGCGAGCTGGCCGTCGTCGAGTTGATATATTCGCGGAAGATGGGGAACGTGCGCCAAAGTGCGAAGGCCTTGAATGCGAGAATGATCTCGACGTCAGCCCTTCGCGCCACGTCGGCAATGAGCCTGAGGTTGTTGCGCAACTTCTCTTCCTCTATAATATAAATAGGTATAGGCATAAGTTGTAATAATATGTCTGTCGGCTCAATATTCACGAGGCCCGAATATGCTGGTGCCGATGCGCACCATGGTCGAGCGGTGGCGCAGAGCCAGCCGATAGTCGTCGCTCATGCCCCACGAGCGTTCTGAGAAGCGGTCGTCGTCAGCAAAATACTGCGTCTTCACTTCGTCAAAGAAATCGCTGGCAGTCTGGAATTCCTGCTCAATGCGAGCCTCGTCGTCCGTGTTCGTAGCCATCATCATCAGCCCGCAGATACGCACGTGCTTCATCTGGCGCCATTCGCCGTCAGCCAGCAGCTGGCGACAATCGTCGGGGGTCAGCCCATACTTGGTTGCCTCCTCGGCCAGATGGAGTTCGAGGAGCACGCGCACCTCGTCCCTACCCTGTCGTTCGGCCTGTCGCTCAATCTCCCGGAGGAGGCGAATAGAGTCGACGGCATCGATCATCGCGACATACGGAATGATATACTTCACCTTGTTCGTCTGCAAGTGGCCTATAAAATGCCACTCGACGTCCTTGGGCATCTGCTCATGCTTCGTCCGCAGTTCCTGCTCATGGCTCTCGCCAAACAGCCGCTGGCCTGCATCGTAAGCCTCGCGGAGCTTCTCCACGGGGTGATACTTGCTGACGGCCACGAGCCTCACGCCCTCAGGCAGCGACTGACGGACCTGTTCCAGATTCCTACTGACCTCGGTCATTGCTCAAATTCGGGTTTATCGTTCTTCTCGGGTTTCTTATATTCAAAGACGTCCATCAGCTGCGTTTCCTGCACGGACGTGATGGAATAATCGATCATCGTGCCGCCCATGCCCTCCTCGATGTTCTTCATGGCGCCGTTCATCGTGCCTGCCTGGAAGAGGTAGTTGACGCTTGAGCGCTTCTCCTTCTCCGTCTTCTCGTCGATGGTGATGAACTGCAGCTTGGCCTTATACCATCGGTCAGCCGATGCGTCGTCGCTGAAGAATATCTCGCCGTAGGCCGCCTTTTTGATGTCCTGGACGGTGAAGTCGCCGCTGATGTAAGCCGACATCTCCTCGATGATGCGCTCCTCTGCCTCGCTGAAGCTCAGAGCGTCGACGACGTACGATTCGGTCACTTTCTTCTGCAAGCCGTCGTCCATCGTCTTCTCATAGCGGATCTTGCATTCAAACCAGTTAGCTGTTCTGCTTCTCATGATTCTTATATTTATATAATGTGTAATTAATATTTAGATGTCTTCCTCGTTCTCGCCAGAATAATCGTCGCCAGCAAGCATGTCGAGATCGTCTTCCACGCGGATGCCGATACCACCCTGACGGTTGATGCTCAGCAGCAGGGGCAGGAACTCGTCGTCAGTAGCCTCAGGTTCAGCCAGACTGACGATGAAGTTCAGCTCAGCGCCGTTCGCCTCCTTGAAGCGCATGTCGCTTAGCAGGCCTATCTGACGGTAGTCGGACGTCAGGTACGACTGGAACGATGCCTTCGAGAACGACCGCCGGAAGAACTCGCTCCCGTCGCTCCGACGTATGGTCAGCGCGATACGATTGTCGACGAACTTCTGCCCGATCTCGTTAGCCACCATCGGCAGGCTGTCAGCCGGCGTGCGGCTGATGCTGACCTCATACGTCTGTCCTCCCCAGCTGATCTTCTCCGTCGTCTCCTTCTTCTGCATTCTGATGGGGGCGCCGGGCTTCTTGGGCACGTACTTTGTGGCGATGATCTCCTCCGTTTGTTTCTTCTCTTTACAGGCCCCGAGCATCATGATGCCGGCTGCCAGGACTGCTATAGATACTATTCTTTTCATAATTCGGTCGGCAAAGTTACGAAAAAACGAGGGAAATGCAAAAGGAAAACGTGTTTTTCTTTTCATTTCCGAGTGCCAGTAACTTCGCGCAGGAAGCGCAAAGTTACGAAAAAACGAGAGAACGACCATATTTATTGGGTTATTTTCCATATGCGCCAGATAAGCTTGGCGAACTTGAACGTGCGAAAAACGCCTGCAGTTTTTCACAAAACCACAGGCGCTTATGTTATCATTCATACAATATAATCAAAAAACTATTTCCTATTAAGAATGGTTTTCGGCACGCTTGCCTTTCTTTTCAAAAACACTATGTTAACCTAAATCACTATGAAAAATCTCAAATTTATATGTTCTTATTGCTGTTCAGCATTCAGCTGTGGAGCCGCACCGCTACGCTCTGGCCGCATGCCCATACGCTGGCCACGCTGGCCGAAGCCTCCACGAGGGTTCCGATGCATGCGCTTCTGCTCGTCAGCTTTATAGGCCTTGTATTGCTCCTCGGTCAATATCTTCTGCAGTTCAGCATCGTATGCCTCCTGGCTGGCCTTCATCTGCTCGCGCATCTTCTCCATTCCCTCGCGGGTGGGCTGCTGACCCTTCTCCGGACGCACGCGAGCCATGGAATCCCTTGCTCCGTCCAGGCGGCGGCCCTGCGGTCGCATGCCTCTCATCTGTGGCCTCAGCTTGTCGGCGTATTGCGTATTCAGCTCGAGGAGCTTTGCTGTCTGTTCCTCATTGAGCCCGAGTTTCTTAGCGGTCTCATCGGTGCGCTGCTTGAGCATTTCCGTCCTATCAATCTTCTTTTTCTGAATTCCGTTCTGTTTAGTTTCCTGGGCCATCATCTGGCCGCACATTGCCATTGCCACGAGGGCGATCATCATTTTTTTCATATTAGTCACTTTTTTAGTTTGTTAAACTTGATGGTTTCCGATACGTATCGGAGTTGCAACTAATATTTTGACGCAAAGTTACATAAAAAGTTTAAGACTGACAAAAAAAAATCTAACTTTTTTGGTGCTTGCACAATTTTTCCCTATATTTGCACGAAAATTGAATCCAGATGCACATGAAACGATTCACATACATGTCGTTGGCGCTCTTCATGCTGGCGCTCACCGCGGGTAGTTGCCGACGGGAAGGCGCTCCGGCAGAACACTATACGGCCGTCGACTCGCTCCCGATGCTCATCATGCAGGTACGGCAGTGTGCACGGCTCTACACGACGGAATACCGCATCCACAAGATTGTCACCTACGACGACGAGCTGCGGCTCAAGGGCAGCATCTTCGACCACGACTTCGACCTTCCCCTGCCTCTTGGCGACCGCAAGGTGGTCATTCCGATGGACGCAACGCTGAAGGGCTACATCGACTTCGGCGATTTCTCGTCGAAGAACGTGCTCCGCCATGGCGACCACATCACCATCGTGCTGCCCGACCCGAAGGTGATGCTGACCAGCTCGAAGGTTGACCAGGCGAACATCCGCGAGTATGTCTCGCTGACGCGCGCCCACTTCAGCGACAAGGAGCTCGCTGCCTACGAGGCCCAGGGTCGGGAGGCCATCATCGCCAGCATCCCGCAGCTGGGCATCGTCGAGAGCGCCCGCGAGGGTGCGGCGCGCCTGCTGATACCCCTGATTGCGCAGACGGGCTTCGACGAGACTCACGTCCGCATCGTCTTCCGCGACGACTTCAATCCCGAGAATCTCAAGCAGTTGTTAGACCATAACACCATCGAACGACATGAGCAATAAGAGTTGTCTGCAGACAGGCTGCCTCGTCAGCCTACTGATCGTCGCCGCCGCACTGTGGTGGACCTGGCGCGCACTGCCCCGCCTGCGCATGGAGCGTGAGGCGCGGCTCGACATGACCCCCGCCCAGATTGAGAGCATCCGCGACATCGGACAATGGGAGTTTCTCGCCGTGAGCGATGAGGAGCTCGTCGACACCACCCGCCAGGGGTTCTTCACCGACGACCACCTCGTGCGCATCTACTACGGCACGCTTCGCCTCGGCGTCGACATGAGCCTGCTCTCCGACAGCGCCGTCCGCCGACAAGACGACACGCTTGTCGTCACCCTGCCGCCCGTCGGGCTGCTCGACGAAGATTTCATTGACGATGGTCTGACGCGTGCCTTCCACGAGTCAGGCCGATGGTCGGCGGCCGACCGCGAAGCTCTTTACCAGAAGGCTCGCCGCCAGATGAAGGCTCACGCCCTGACGCCAGAGAACATCGCCGTGGCTCGCAGTAATGCCGAGTCAGAGATGCGGAAGATGCTGCATGCTATGGGTTTCCAGAACGTCAGGATAATGTACAATGAATAATGTACAATGAACAATTTCAGAGGGGATTGACTTCCACGACGCACAGCACCCCGTCACTGCCAACGCGGAAGCGGACGTCGCGACGGGCGAAGGGCATGCCGTAGATGCGATAGGCATCATGATGAAACGGCGGACGCGGATCTTCGGCCAGCACATCCTTGAGCGCCCGCAATTCCTCAGCTGTGAAGTTCTTTGCAAGTTGCTCAGGAATACAGACATCCAATCGCTGCCATGTGTGCTCATCGACGAAGCCACTACGCGCCCCCGGCCGGCTGTCGGCATAGGCTACATAGGGCTTGATGTCGTAGACTGGCGTAAGATCCATCAAGTCGGCACCCTCGACGATCAGAGTGGGTGCTTCCGGTCCCTCCATTTCTATATTGCACAGGCGCACACACGAGAGCCCCAGGCGGTTAGGCCTGAAAGGTGAGCGCGAAGCGAACACGCCGATGCGCTCGTTACCTCCAAGTCTTGGCGGGCGCACGGTGAGGTGCTCCGTTGCCGCTGTCTTCCTGTTGGCCGAGAACTCCCAGATAAGCCAGACATAGTCAAAGTGCTCGAGTCCCCTGACGGCCTCGGCCCTACGATAGTCGGGCTCAAGCACGACACGGCCCTTGAGACCGGTTGCGACGCCACTCTGCCGTGGGATGCCAAACTTCGACGTCAGCGGCGAGCGGAAGTAAGCAATAGGATGTATCTCCATGACTTTTTTCGATATTCGCGCGACGGAATCGCGCGACACACTGTTCTTATTCGGGCGAAGGGCCGCTCTTAGCCGACGTCTGGCGGATGACGATGCGTTGGGGAACAATCTCGTGGCAGACGCGTGCGTCGCCGCTGATCTGGCGTAACAGCAGGTGGCATGCACGCTCGCCCATGAGTCTCGACTGGTCTTCGATGGCCGAGAGCTGCGGTGTGACGTAGCAGGCATGCTCGTCGTCTGTGAATCCGATGAGAGCGACGTCATCAGGTATGCTCAAGGCAGACTGCTTGATGGCGGTGAAGGCAGCGAAAGTGATGATGTCGTTAAATGTCAGAAGCGCGTCGGGGCGATCGGGGCGAGTGAGGAGCTCAGTAACATTCTGCCGAGCCACGTCGTAGTCAATGCGGTCGCAGACAACCATCGTGCGATCGATAGCGATGCCATTGGTGCGGAGAGCCTCAAGATAGCCGTGCTTACGTCGCCGCACCATGTCGAGATGGTTAGGTCCGCCTATGAAGGCAATACGTCGCGAACCTGTGTCGATGAGATGCTGCGTGGCTTGCTGTGCCGCCTCGTCGCCGTTGGCGGTGACGCTGGAGATAAGGTCCTTCAGGCATGTGCGGCCGAAGAGGACCATGGGTATGCCCATATGCCGGATTTGCTCGAAGTGCGTGTAGTCGGTGGTGTCCTGCGCCAGGCAGGCGATGATGCCCTCAACGTGCAGGCTATTGAAGTTGTCGAGCGCCTTGGCCTCAAGAAGGGTCGACTCATGGCTGTTAACACTGATGATACTGTAACCCGCGCGAGCCGCCTCAACCTCAATGCCGTCGAGCACGGCAGCATAGTAGTGCGTGACGAGATTCGGGACGACCACACCGATGACCCTCGGCCCTTCCTTGCGCAGGCTCTGTGCGAAGGGGTTGGGCCTGTAGTTCATCTTCTCGGCCAGCGCCTTCGCCTTGCGTCGCATCTCGGCCCCAATCTCAGGGCTGCCGTGGAGTGCACGGCTGACGGTGGCGATGCTGACACCCAGCTCTCGGGCGAGATCCTTCAATGAGGTGCGGCGTTGGTTGTTCATAAGGCATGCGTAGTTAATGAAGTTTGAGCGCAAAGTTACGAAAAAAATCCGATAGCCGCAAACGTTTACGTTGTTTTTTCTACAATAATTCTTGCAAGTGTCGCGCGAAACCCTTACCTTTGCACCCCGAAAAGAGTAATGAATAGTTGATAATAAGTTAGTTAGAGTTTTGAGCCGGGCTTGTCGCGACGACAAGCCCGGCTCTCATTTATTTATTGAAAGCTCCGTTTGGAAATAACATAAAATCTATTAAATGTTTTGGGCATTACGCTTTTTCTTCGTAACTTTGCGGCTCAAAAAATAATACTATGCTCAAAGATATCATCACACGTGAGGAGCTTGACAGGCTTGAGAATCTCATACGCGCAAGCGAAACCATCATCATCACATGCCATCAGAACCCAGACGGCGACGCGCTGGGCTCGAGTCTGGCGTGGGCCGAGGTGCTCAAGACGCACTATGGCAAGATGCCGCAGGTGTTTGTTCCAGACCAGTATCCTGACTTCCTCATGTGGCTGCCTAACACGGAGAAAATCATCCGTTACGACAAGCACCGCGATGGTTGCGATTTTGAGTTGGCACATGCTGACCTGATCTTCTGCCTCGACTTTAACACAGCCTCCCGGACGGCCGAGATGGAGCAGTCGTTGCGTCAGTCGCAGGCTCCCAAGGTGCTCATCGACCATCATCTGGAGCCTGACATCGAGACGGTGCTGACCGTCTCGCACCCCGAGGCGTCGAGCACTTCAGAGCTGGTGTTCCGGCTGGTTTGGCAGATGGGAGCCTTCGAGGAGTTGTCGAAGGCGTTCGCCGTACCCCTCTATACGGGTATGATGACGGATACAGGAGGCTTCACCTACAACTCTTCTGACCCTGACATTTACTTCATCATCTCACAATTGCTGACGAAGCGTATCAACAAGGATAAGATTTATCGCAACGTCTACAACAACTTCTCGGAAAACAGGCTGCGCCTGATGGGCTACGTGATGTATGAGAAGCTGGTGGTCGACCAGGAGCGCCACGCGAGCTATTTCACGCTGACACGCGACGACCTGCGCCGATTCCACTACATCAAGGGCGATTCGGAGGGACTGGTCAACATGCCGTTGCAGATGCGCGGTCACCGCCTGTCCATCTCGCTGCGCGAGGACACGGAACGGGAGCGCATGGTGTGGGTTTCGCTCCGTAGTGTCGACCAGTTCCCGTGCAACGAGATGGCGGCACGATTCTTCAACGGCGGCGGCCACCTCAATGCCTCGGGCGGGCGGCTCTACTGCTCGATAGACGAGGCTGTCGACATTGTCAAGCAGGCACTCGAGGCTTTCGACGGGTTGTTAAAGTAGTTGAAAACGGCGGTCGTTTGAAGTCTTTTTCGTAATTTTGCACCCTAATATAATTCATCTTAACCACAGAACAAGATATGAGAAAAGCCATCATAGCCCTATTGGGCGTCTTCTGTCTGGCCGCACTTGCGGCCTGCAACGACTATGAGACATACGGCGACAAGAAAGAGAAGGAGCGCAAGGCCATACGCCGGTTCCTGAGCGATTCGGCGATTGTCGTCATCAGCGAGGCCGAATTCCACCAGCGGGGCGACGTGACTGACACGAAGCGCAACGAGTTTGTCTATCTCGACAACACGGGCGTCTACATGCAAATTGTCCACAAAGGATGCGGCACCCCTATTGCTGACGGCGAACAGACCGACCTGCTCGTCAGGTTCGTCGAGATATGCCTGATGGACTCATCGGCACTCTACAACGACACGCATCCATACGACGTCGACGTGATGAACGTCACTCGCAGCGGCAGCACATACACCGCCTCGTTCACTGAAGGCCTGATGAAGTCGACCTACGGACTGAACGGCCAGGCCTACGGTGCTGCACAGGGCTACCTCGTCGCATTCCCCTACATCAACGTGGGACGCCCGCGCACGGCCGACGACCACGTGGCGAAGGTGCGCCTCATCGTCCCCCACTCGCAAGGCCACACGGTGGCGACCAACTACGTCTATCCTTATTATTATGAATTCACATTCCAACGTAAAATAGATCTATGACACTCATCAAATCCATATCAGGCATTCGCGGCACCATCGGCGGCCGCACGGGCGACACGCTCAATCCGCTCGACATCGTCAAGTTCACTACGGCCTTCGCTACGTTCATCCGTGGCAAGCGCATCGTCGTCGGACGCGACGGCCGAATCTCCGGTCCCATGGTGCGCGACGTCGTCTGCGGCACTCTCGTCGGCATGGGCTACGAGGTCATCGACATCGGACTGGCCACGACGCCGACAACGGAACTGGCCGTCCGCTGGCACGAGGCCGACGGAGGCATCATCATCACAGCTTCGCATAACCCCACACAGTGGAACGCCCTGAAACTGCTCAACAGCGAGGGCGAATTTCTCACCGCAGCCGACGGCGCCGAGGTGCTCCGCATCGCCGCTGAGGAAGATTTCGACTATGCCCCAGTGGAACGGCTCGGCCACGTCATCATGGACGACACGATGAATCAGCGCCACATCCAGTCAGTGCTCGACCTGCGACTCGTCGACACGGAAGCCATCCGCCAGCGCCACTTCCGCGTCTGCGCTGACACGATCAACTCGGTCGGCGGCGTCATTCTGCCCGACCTGTTCCGCGCACTGGGCGTCGACTACGAGATTCTCAACGGCGAATGCAACGGACAGTTTGCCCACAACCCCGAGCCACTCGAAAAGAACCTGCAAGGCATCATGGAGCGCATGCGCCAGGGCGGATTCGACCTCGGCATCGTCGTCGACCCCGACGTCGACCGACTGGCATTCATTTGCGAGGACGGCCGCATGTTCGGCGAGGAATACACGCTGGTCTCCGTGGCTGACTACGTGCTGGACCACACCGTTGGCGACACGGTGTCGAACCTCTCGTCGACCCGCGCCCTGCGCGACGTCACCGAGCGTCATGGCGGCCACTATGCCGCTGCGGCCGTAGGCGAGGTCAACGTGACGACGAAGATGAAAGAGGTGGGCGCTGTCATCGGAGGCGAAGGCAACGGCGGCGTCATCTATCCTGAGAGCCACTACGGGCGCGACGCCCTCGTGGGCATCGGCCTGTTCCTCTCGTCGCTCGCCCAGAAGGGGCTGACGGCCAGTCAGCTGCGCCAGACATTCCCCGACTATCAGATTGCCAAGAACCGCATCGACCTGACGCCAGAGACTGATGTCGACGCCATCCTCAAGCGCGTCAAGGAGATGTTTGCACAAGACGCCGAGGCCACGGTCAACGACATCGACGGCGTGAAGATCGACTTCCCCACCAAGTGGGTCCACCTGCGCAAGTCGAACACGGAGCCTATCATCCGCGTCTACAGCGAGGCTCAGACCATGGACGAGGCCGACCAGCTGGGCAAGCGGCTGATGCAGGTGGTCTATGATATGCAATGAACAATGAACAATGAACAATGAATAATGTACAATGAATAATGTACAATGAATAATGTGCAGAGCGCCAGCCGATATCGCATCGGCTGGCGCTCTTTCATTCAAAATTAAAAGCAAACAATAACCTAAAAAACAAATCTATGGAAACATTCATTTCATGATTGAAAAACAATCAGACTCGCGCTCGAATCTGGTGCAAAGATACGATGTTTCCATGAACAGCCAAAGCGTTTTTCCCTAAAACGAGGTAGACTTTTCCCTAAACTTGAGGGGGATTTTCCTATTTTCCGCCTTGCGACGGTCGATATATGAGTATTTTTTCGTAAATTTGCAGGCAATATGATACGACAATTATTCCTATCCATAGCAATCACAGCAATGCTCAGCACGCTCACGGCCAGCGCTCAGCACAAGAACGAGGGCTTCACGGCCGACACCATCACCCAGACAACATTCGAGCGCATGCGAGGATGGTCCTTCCCCGACGGATGCACCGTCAGCCGACAGGACCTGCGCTATCTGCGCGTACTGCACTACGATGCCGACGGACGTGTGCACCAGGGCGAGCTCGTCTGCAACAAGTTGATTGCCAACGACCTGCTCGACATCTTCCGACAGCTCTACGACGCCCGCTATCCCATCGGACGCATGCAGCTCATTGACGACTTTGAGGCTGACGACGAGCGCTCCATGCGAGCCAACAACACGTCGTGCTTCTGCTTTCGCGCCATTGCCGGATCAAAGAAGTTGTCGAAGCATGCCCAAGGTCTGGCCATCGACATCAATCCCCTATACAACCCCTGCGTGCGTCAGCGCGACGGCCACACCGTCGTCCAGCCGTCGACGGCGCGCCGATGGGCCAACCGCCGCATCGCCTCGCCCTACAAGCTGGAGAAAGACGATCTCTGCTATCGGCTCTTCATTGAGCACGGTTTCACATGGGGCGGAGCCTGGCGCTCGCTCAAGGATTACCAGCATTTCGAGAAATAAAGGACCGCTTCTCTGCTTTCGAAGTGCCGCTGTGCGCATGACACAACGGCGTTTCGAAAGCAGAGAAGCGGCCCTTCTTTTCCATGGAGGTGTCATCCTTATAAAAAGAATGTAGACTTCTTGGATTAAAATACCCCTATATTAAAAATGAGAATGTGCCATTCTTGATGGTAATATACCCCTATATTACTGTCGAGAAGGGGCACTTTGTCGTTCAAGACATGCTGCGATGGGGCATGAGAAAACAAAGACGCTATGCCTTCATGAGCAGTTGCTCAAGCGAGGGCACCTCGATCTGTCCGCGACGGAGGACGAGCAGCTGTTCGGAGTGCATTTGGTTGAGCTCACGCGAGACGTTGAGACGGCTCTCGTTGACCTCCTGAGCCAGGCGGGTCATAAGGATGCGCACGGTCTTATGGCCGGCAGGATAGGTGCTATGGTCGAGCAGAAAGCCGATGATGCGCTCGCGCAACGATCGGGGTGCACGCCGCCATGAGCGGTGCTCACGCCGCTGTGCCTGTGTGGCAAGAAGATTCATGTAGTTAAGCCTGAAGATGAGGAAATCGCTGAGCAGTCGCGTCACCTCGTCCTTCGCGAGTGTGATGAAGTGACAGTCTGTAAGCGTCTGAACGGAGCAGACATAACGTGTCGTGGCACCGAATAGCACCTCGGGCTGCAGCAGCCATGGTGCGCCGACCTCTTCAATGAAGGCATAACCATGGTCGTCGCTCTCTGTGGTCAGTTGCACTTGCCCGCCAACGAGGAGCCACAACTGACGGCAGGTATCGCCTGCTCGAACCACCGACTTGCCGGCTACCAGTTTGACGAAGCCGAACTTTGTCTGTCCGGCCAGTTGCAGAAGTTCGGAGCGGCTCATGCCCTGAAACAGCCTGAACTTCATCAGCTGATCGTAGAACTGCAACTCAGCCATCCGTACTCAGTCAGTATTGCTCCAGACGGCCAATTCACCCGATTCGTCCGTATAGATCAAATAGGCCGACAACTCGGGGTGACGCTCCAGCACGCTTCGCGCGCCGTCGAGGCCAAGCACCATGAAGGCCGTCGCATAGGCATCAGCCACAGCACAGCGGTCGGCTAAGACGGTGGCCGACAGGATGTTGTGCTGAACAGGATAGCCCGTTCGGGGATCGATGGTGTGGGCATACTTGCGCCCGCCTTTATAGTAGAAGTTGCGATAGTTGCCGCTGGTGGCCATAGCGCGGTCGGTCACGCTGAGCACGGTCTGCAGCTCGCCGTCAACGGCAAGCGAGTCGTCAGTGGGCTTCGTCACGCCGATGCGCCACGGCTCGCCACTGGGATTCTTGCCGCAGGCGAGCACCTCACCGCCAATTTCAACCATATAGTTGCGGATGTCTTTCCCGCTGAGCAACCTGCCGACCACGTCGACGCCATAGCCCTTGGCCACAGCGCTGAAGTCCAGCTGCGAACGAATCTGCAGCAGGCTGTCGACCTGAGCGGCCGTCGGCATCTGCTCGTGCTTAAAGCCGAAGCCCCATGCATTGACCAGCGGGGCTACGGTGATGTCGAAGGCACCGTCGGTCTCGCGGCTGACGAGCTGGGCCAGATCGTATACCTCATTGAACATCTCGCTGCGCGGAGGCTGCTCGCCGCGATTGATGCGGCTGACGGTCGACGTGTCGTTGAACATCGAGAACTCACCGTCGACAGCCAGCAGGGCGTCCTCAATCTCAGACTGCAGCTGCTCACGACTCTGATAAGTGATGTTGTAGACGGTGCCGAAGATCATGCCTGAGCAGCGCTGATAAGGCGCTCCGTGCTGCTCGCGGGCGATGAAGAAGGTGCCAACGACGAGCAGCAAGGCCAAGGGTATCTGCCACCCGAGTTGAAGGCGTCGGTTTTGTTTCATATTCGCGTCAGATATCTATTGCAATGTTGAAGAGCACACCCAGCTTGGTAGAACCTTGCGTGCCAAAGCCCGGCACATACCACGTCTTGTCAGTAGGACCGTCGTCGTGCATGAGACGGCGCCGATAGCGCACGCTCCAACCCAGATGGAGCGGACCTGCCACCTTGGCATCGATGCCCAGAACGACTTCGGCCCAGTGCTGAGAGCACGTCTCGCCATCGACGCCCCACGTGACTGCCCCACCCCACACCGGGTCGGTCAGCCCTGGACGGCTCATGTCGACCTTATAGCTTGTGAAGGCATAGCGCAGGCCGGCATAGATGCGGTTGCCAGTGTGCTTACGCTTCATCAGATTGACATCGGCACCTAAGCGGAAGTAGGGACCGCGGGCCTTGTAGGTGATGCCCGTCACCTCGTCGTCCTCATGATTGGCGCGGCCATAGCCCACCTCGACCGTAGGGAAATACTGGTCGTGGAGGTTCAGTCGCAGCGCACCCTCATATTGACCGTAGTCACTCAGCACGGTCTGAGCCACACCTACCAGATCGGCCGATACCGCAAAGCCGCGGAACATCGGCACGGAGTCAGCCTCGAGCTTCAGGAAGCCCTGGGCCGCAGCAGTAGCCGACATCCCAAGCGAGAGCACAAGGCTAGCGGCGAGCCTTGAAATGGATGTGCAGATGCGTCTGGGTCTGGTCATAGTTGACTGCGGGTTGATTGATGGTGATGGTGTCGATGGCCCGATGGGTGGAACGTACTGCCGTCAGGTGATGGAAGAAATGGGCACCGCAATCGACCGACTCGAAATGCGGGGTGTCGGTCTTGCTGAGGAATACGGTGTCGACGGTCCGACGATGCAGCGAGTCTGAAAGATGGAAGATAAGCGTGTCGACAGGCCGCTGATAGCTCACATGCAAAGCGAATGAACTCAGTCCGGTGATGCCGTTGAGCAAAAGCGTATCTCGGCCCTTGCCGCGAACGATCCAGACCCAAAGCGAGTCTTGCAGCGTGTCGGCCACCTCGCTGATGCCGTCAGTAGTGTAGATGCCATAACGCACGGCCACCGTGTTCTCTACCGGACAATCGATGGACGAGCAGGCTGCCACCAAGGCGGCGGCTGTCAACAGGCCTAAACGGAATCGGCTCATCAGATGGTTTCCTCTATTTGATAGTCGTTACGAGTCTGCGACGAGCGGCTGATCAGATCGCCAAGGAATCCCGTGAGGAACAGCTGTGTGCCAAGGAGCATCATCGTCAGCGAGATATAGAAGTAGGGCGAATCGGTGACCAGACGCTGGGGTATGCCCTTGTAGAGGCACCACAGCTTGCCCGCTCCGATGAGGAAGGCTGCCACGAAGCCGACAATGAACATCAGCGTGCCGAGGAAGCCGAAGACGTGCATAGGCTTCTTGCCGAATGTCGAGAGGAACCATAGCGTCAGCAGGTCGAGATAGCCGTTGACAAAGCGATTCCAGCCCATGAACTTCGACGAGCCGTACTTGCGGGCCTGATGGTGGACCACCTTCTCGCCAATCTTCGTGAAGCCGGCATTCTTTGCCAGATAGGGCATGTAGCGATGCATCTCACCATAGACCTCGATGTTCTTCACGACATCACAGCGATAGGCCTTGAGGCCGCAATTGAAGTCATGCAGGTTGTGAATACCACTCACACGGCGAGCCGTCGCATTGAACAACTTCGTGGGAAGGGTCTTCGACAGCGGGTCGTAGCGCTTCTGCTTGTAGCCGCTGACAAGGTCATACTTCTCTTCCTTCACCATGCGATAGAGCTCAGGTATCTCGTCGGGCGAGTCCTGAAGGTCGGCATCCATCGTGATGACCACATCGCCCTGGGCTTTGGCAAAGCCACAATAGAGGGCCGGACTCTTGCCATAGTTGCGGCGGAACTTGATGCCGTGGACATGCTCGGAACGCGACTTGAGCTCCGTGATGATTTCCCAGGAGCGGTCTGTGGAACCATCGCTGACGAAAATCACCTCATAGCTGAAGCCATGCTCTTTCATCACGCGTTCAATCCAGCTGAACAACTCGGGTATTGACTCCTCCTCATTATAAAGAGGTATAACAACAGAAATATCCATATGATTCAATTCTTTTTCATTTCACGTTTGATGACGGCTGCCACAGGCAGTCCAACGAAAGGACCTATCATGAGCAGCATCGTCAGGGCCTGCAACGACAGGTCAATAGGCCGCATCTGGCGCATCAGTGTCAGGCTTTCGTCGACCTGACGGGTCATGCCCAGCTGGCGCAACATCTCAGAAATCTCAGGTAGCGCCATCATCTCGGACAGGCTATTGATCAGATAGCCACCATCAAGATAAGCAAAATAGACATATTGGGCCAGGGCGAAAAGAAGTCCTCCATAAAAAAAGACGAACATGACATAGCCCCAGGCGCGAAGGAATGAGATATGGCCGTCGAGCCCTACGTCGCGAAAACGCTTCAAGCGCCAGCCCAAGAGGAAAGGTACGCTCAAGGGTAACGCCATTGCTCCCAACCCGTAGAGAGGGGCCTGCATGCCCATCAGATAGCACGCAAACGAGCCTATCAGCACCACGGCAAGCAGAACGCCGTCGATGCGGGCGAAGGCTTTCAGTTGTATATATTCAGGTCCTGTCATCCTTTAAGATTCGTCTATCGTGTGCAAAATTACGCATTTTTCCTCATAAAAGCGGCCATAGCCTACAAAAATAAGTTAAAAGCTGGAAAAATCTCTTTCCGCATTTCTCTTTTCTCATTTTTAATCATTAACTTTGCACCCGCAAAAGCAAAATGGGCAAGTCCTGTACGGCCAGCTCCCTCGGAATCCTCCAGGACGGGAACGTAGCAAAGGTACTTGGTTGTAGCGGCGCGATACAGACCGCTTGCCCATCCGCCTCTTTAGCTCAGTTGGCCAGAGCACGTGATTTGTAATCTCGGGGTCGTTGGTTCGAATCCGACAAGAGGCTCAGAAAAGCTGTCAGACAACATCCGTCTGACAGTTTTTTTATTCGTCATGTTCAGACTCTTAAATGGCTACATGCCTTTGGGAAATAACCACACAAAAAGCGGGGGACACCTATCTCATTTAAGAATAGGTATCCCCCGCTCTAATATACGCTTTTACTATTTCAGAATGCGGATTCTATCGCGCACCTGAACTTCCTGTCCGGCTGCTCAGATGAGGCTGGGGAGCTCGAGCCACTTGACGTAGCAGAAGTCCTGGCGATGAGGTAGCAGGGCGTTCTTGGGATACATGCGAACGGCGCAACGATACTCACCAGCCTGGTTGGGCGCCAGCTGGGCCTCGAAGGTGTAGCAGTTGCCTTCGCGCGAGATGAGCTTGAGGGGCTCAATGCTGAATAGCTGCTCCTGCCCATCCTTGTCGGTGTTGACGTTAACCTTCTCCAGGCCGACAGCGTCGTCGAGGCCCTGCTCGTCGATGACATAGCGAAGGGTGTACTTCAACCCGGTCTCAAGTCCGGTTGCGGGGATATCCCATTCGGCTGAGACGACGCGTATGGAATCCCAGCGTTCTGCAACGGCTTCCTTCCAGTGTGCGATATCCTTAGCCATGCGGTAGTTGTCTTTCGAGACGGCACGGAAGCGCTGGGCGAGCTTCTCGTAGAACTTCGAATAATAGTCATCGAGCTGCCGCTTCATGGTGTAGTGCGGTGCAATCTGGGCGATGGAGTTCTTGATGACCTTGATCCATCCTTCTGAGATTCCCTTCTTGTTCTTCTTGTAGTAGAGAGGGATAATCTCGTTCTCAAGGAGAGAATAGATGGTGGCGGCATCAAGCTGGTCCTGATAGCCCTGATTCTGATAGGTGCGCTTCTCGGTGAGAGCCCATCCGGCACCTTCGCGATAGCCTTCGAGCCACCAGCCGTCCTTGACACTGAGGTTGACGACGCCGTTCATCTCGGCTTTCTCGCCACTCGTTCCGGAAGCCTCAAGCGGACGCGTGGGCGTGTTCATCCAAATGTCGACACCAGAGACGAGGCGACGGGCCAGAAGGAAGTCATAGTCCTCGAGGAAGATGATCTTACCGAGGAACTCAGGACGCTGTGAAATCTCGAATATCTTCTTGATGAGTCCCTGTCCGGCGCCGTCGGCAGGATGCGCCTTACCAGCAAAGAGGAAGATGACGGGATGCTCGGGATCATTGACAATCTTGGAGAGACGCGCTTCGTCAGTGAAGAGCAAGTGGGCACGCTTGTAGGTAGCAAAGCGGCGGCAGAATCCAATGACGAGGGCGTTGGGGTTCATCTTCTCGAGGAGACTGAGCACACGTGAGGGATCGCCCTGGTTGCGCAGCCACGTCTCGCGGAACTGCTCCTTGATGTAGTCGAAAAGCTTCTGCTTGAGAGCCATGCGCGTAGCCCATATTTCCTCATCGGGAACGTTATAGATGGCTTCCCAGAAGGCTTGGTTGGACTCGTCGTCCATGAAGTTTTTATCAAAGTATTTGGCATACAGCTTGCGCCATTCGGTGGCAGCCCAGGTGGGGAAGTGGACACCATTGGTGACGTAGCCTACGTGGTTCTCCTCGGGATAGTAGCCAGCCCAGATGCCGGAGAACATCTTCTGGGAGACCCATCCGTGGAGCTTTGAGACGCCGTTGACTTCCTGACAAGTGTTGCAAGCAAAAGTGGACATGCAGAACTTCTCGTTCTTGTCGTCGGGATTAGTGCGGCCCATGCCGATGAATTCATCCCATGTGATGCCAAGGCGCTGGGGATAGGCTCCCATGTACTTGCCAAAGAGACCTTCGTCGAAATAGTCATGGCCGGCGGGCACGGGTGTGTGGACGGTGTAGAGTCCGCTGGCACGGACGAGCTCCATGGCCTGGTTGAAGGTCAAATGGTCTTCCTCGATGTAGTCGCAAAGGCGCTGGAGGTTGCAAAGAGCAGCATGGCCTTCGTTGCAATGGTAGATATCTTTGCGGATGCCCAGCTTCTTGAGCGTGAGAACGCCGCCAATGCCGAGCAGGATTTCCTGCTTCAGGCGGTTCTCCCAGTCGCCGCCGTAGAGCGAGTGTGTGATGGGTTTGTCGTACTCAGAGTTCATCTCGTTGTCGGTGTCAAGCAGATAGAGCTTGATTCGGCCGACGTTGACACGCCAGACGTAGGCGTGGACAAGATAGTTGTTATAGGGGACGGAGACGACCATGGGCTGGCCGTTGTCGTCGAGCTGTCGCTCGATGGGCAGGTGGGTGAAGTTCTGGGCTTCATACTTAGCAATCTGCTGTCCGTCCATGGAGAGGCTCTGCGTGAAATAGCCGAAACGATAGAGGAATCCGACGGCGCAGAGATCAACATTAGAGTCGGAAGCTTCCTTGAGGTAGTCGCCGGCAAGCATGCCGAGTCCGCCAGAATAGATCTTGAGGGCGGAGTGCATGCCGTACTCCATAGAGAAGTAGGCCACGGAGGGACGCTTCTTGTCGGGCTCGACGTCCATGTAGTTACGGAAGAGCTGATAGACGCTCTTGATGCGCTTCATGAGGGCCTTGTCGTTGACGATGGCTTCCTTGCGTGGGAAGCTGAGTCGCTCAAGGAGCATCACAGGGTTGTGCTTGACGTCATGATAGAGTTCGGGGTCGAGGTCGCGGAAGAGATCGCGGGCTTCGTAGTTCCACACCCACCACAAGTTGTGGGCAATCTCGTCGAGGCATTTCAGCTCCTGTGGGAGGCTCGACTTCACAATCAGCTCCTTCCACTGTGGAGCATTGGCGTAGTCTGCTTTAATTTTCATATTCGCTTAACAATCTTTATTTGTGTTTTTATTCATTATTCGTTCCTGAGCACGGCGCAGGGCCACGTCGTAGGCCTGATAGTAATACTTGATGAAGCACGACCAGAGCGCCTTCTTCGAGAGTGCGGATGCCTGTCGGCGGCAGGCGTCAATCTGCTGGGGTGTCATGGCGGAGAATTCGGCCACGGTGTCCTTGATAATGTCGGCCACCTCTGAGTAGTTGTAGTCCGTGCGGTGGATGACCTTCACGCCGTCAGCGAGCTCGCCCTGATGCCCCAGTTCCTTGTTTGCCCAAAGGCCGAATCCAGCCAGGTCGGTGGTGATGCAAGGCACATGGAAAGCAATGGCCTCGAGCGGCGTGTAGCCCCAAGGCTCATAGTAGGAGGGATAGATACAGAGGTCGTTGCCGAGGACGACATCATAGTAGGTAAGGTTGAGTATGCCGTCGTGTCCGTCAAGGTAGCATGGCAGGAAGATGACCTTCACCTGGTCGTCATGGCGGTTGTGCATGTCGTAGAACTTCATCATGTTGAGCACGTTGTCGTGGCCCATATTGTGAAGCCAATGCGTCACCTGAGGCACCTCAAGGGGTGACGTTTCCGTCTTCTCACCCGAAGAGAGTCGCTCCTGAAGGTCGTGACGTGGCTCCCCTACCCAACCAGGAACGACAATGAAAGCCAAGACAGGCTTCTTCAGGTCACGGTCGCGGAGCAGGCGATTCATAGCTTCAACAAAGACATCGATGCCCTTATTACGGAATTCATAGCGTCCGCTGGTCGAGACAATGATGGTGTCGTCGCCCAGTTGCTCACCAAGCAGGGCGTTGGCAACCTGTAACATTTTCGCGCGTGCAGCCTTTCTCTTGCGCGTGAAGACAGCACCGCGAGGTACGAAGCTGTCGTCGAAGCCGTTGGGCAGGACGACGTCGACAGGTTTGTCGAGCAACTCGAGACACTCGTGAGCGGTGATATCGCTCACCGTGGTGAAGCAGTCGACGTGGTGGGCCGTCTGTTTCTCTATGGAATGCTTCGATTGCATGTTGAGCTCCTGGGCCATCTGATCGCCATTGTAAGCAAAAAGGTAGTCGTAGAGGGGCTTCTGATTGCCCGCGATGGAGCGGCCGATGCTGGTGGCATGGGTAGTGAAGATGGTGCCTATCTGCGGCAGCCGGTTGTTGACGTAGAGTGCACCCAGCCCGCACATCCACTCATTGGCGTGATAGACGACTCGCAGTTGAGATGTGAGGGAAGACTTCTCGCTTCTCACTTCTGACTCCTCACTTAAATAATGGTAGAGGCTCTCGACCACCAACCCTGCAGCATAGGAGAACATCGAAGCCTCATCGTAGTCGCCATAAGCATGGAGCGAATCGACCTGATAGTGCTCCCAAAGCCATGTGTATATCTCATTCTTGATCTCAAAATAGGGACGGAAGTCGACCAGAACGGCAATGGGCTCGCCCGGCACCAGCCAGCGCCCTACCCTCACCTTAAGCCCAGCTTCCTTTGCCTGCCATTGCCAATGGGCAAGGAGCGCCTTATCCTCGCGGAAGTAAGGGCTCTCGGATTCGTGCCACACGTCTGGACCGATAAAGATGATCCTATCCTGAAATTGCTCCTGGAGCGTCTTTGCACGAGATGAAAGCACGGTGTAAATGCCACCGACTTTATTACAAACCTCCCAGCTCGATTCAAAGACGAAATCTGGAGTTAACTGACCTGTTATCATTGCTTTTGTTTATAAACGCCTGCAAAGGTACGCATTTTTTCTGAGAAAACGCACACAAAACAAATATTTTTCCCAAATAATGTCCGAACTTGACATAAATTTAGTAACTTTGCCACCCGATTAAGATCAGAAGCAACAGATGACGAAGAAACTCATGACCATCGCAGCGCTCGCCGGACTGGCGCTCACAGCAACAGCTCAGACGAACGACTCAACCGCTTTTCGCGCGTACCTTATGAATAATGAATATGAGGTGTTTATGCGCATCAACTTCTATGACAACGATGTTATCGTCCCAGGCCAGGAGCTCTATGGAGAGCTGCCAGGCTACCTACAGAAAGAGCGAAACTCGTTCAGCTGGGTAATCCTCGAGGCAAAAATCACATCGCCACGTAAAGCCACCCTCCAGATGATCAACGACTACGGCAGCGATGACCTCTCGGCCGAACTTGAACAGAAGGACGACTCCACCTACGTGCTCCGCCAGCTTAGCGGCGCCACACTGAAAGTGCCCAGAAACGGGAAATGGCAGAAACTGCCACGCACATTGGAGCTCAAACGCAAAAAGTAGTAAAAAAATTTGGCCGTTCCAACTATTTTATTTACTTTTGCACACGATAAATCAATTAATAACTCATAAAACAAAACTTTATTGCCTATCGACGAGAAATTTACTTCATAACAAAAGAACAAGAATATGAAGAGTTTTGAAGGTATGACCGACGAATCGTTGGCCCTGCTTTACGTTAAAGGCAACAACCGTGCGTTCGATGAGTTGTTATCACGCACCCAGACTAAGTTGTTCACCTATATCATGTTCGTAGTACGCGACCATGACATTGCCGACGACATCTTCCAAGAGACGTTCGTCAAGGTGATTACCAAGTTGCAACACGGCCAGTACACCGACTCGGGTAAGTTCCAGTTCTGGATCACCCGTATCGCACATAATGTAATTATGGACTGGTATCGCCAGCAGCAGGGCCGCCACATCGTCGAACCCAATGCTGAGAACGACCTTCAGAACCTGCGTGGTGCCTCCGTACTCGACACCTACCGCGAGTCGGAAATCATCAACGAGCAGGTACTCATCGACGTCAAGCGGATGATGAACAACCTGCCTGCACCCCAGCGTGAAGTCGTCTACATGCGATTCTATCAGCAAATGTCATTCAAGGAGATTGCCGAGCTCACCAACGTCAGCATCAACACGGCCCTAGGGCGCATGCGCTACGCCCTGCTCAACATGCGGCGCATGGCCAAGGAGCACCAGATTGAGCTGGCACTCGAGGCCTGACAGCCCAGGCTGGGCGCAGCGGTCCAGGCAGGAAACTGGCACGACTTTTGCTACTTGTATCTTCACATGATTTTCACAAAGAAAGGAACAGAGAGAATGTCAAGTCAGTTTTCACCAAAAGTATCCGAGATATTAGCTTTCTCGCGCGAAGAGGCCGCACGCCTGGCATCGAGTTCTGTCGGGCCAGAACACTTGCTGCTCGGCCTGATGCGCATGAAGGACGGTCCCGTCATCGACGTGTTCCACCGGCTCCGCCTGAACATGCAGTCGGTGAAGACCGAACTCGAACAGAAAGTCAGGGAGGACGGCATCAGCCAACCCATCAACACCCGTGAGCTCGTGCTCAACGAGGGAGCCAGCAACATTCTTAAGTTGGCCGTGCTCGAAGCGCGCATCCAGCACATGACACGGGTCGACGAGCAGCACTTACTACTCGCCATCCTGCACGATCAGGTTGACAACGGAGCCAAACAAATCCTAGAATTCAACAATATGAACTATGAAGACGTGCTGAGCCTGCTACGTTCGGGCCAGACAGCCACGCCCACCTCCGGCATCGGACTGCCCGACGAAGAGGAGGAAGAATTCGAATCAGAAGAACCCGGTGGCAAGGACCGCTCAGGCAACGGTAGCGCCACCACCCAAACAGCGCAGAAGCCGAAGTCAAAGACTCCCGTACTAGACAACTTCTCGACAGACCTGACCCGGGCGGCCCTAGACGGAAAACTCGATCCTGTTGTCGGACGCGAGCGCGAGATTCAGCGCGTCGTCGAGATTCTCGGCCGTCGCAAGAAGAACAACCCCATCCTCATTGGCGAGCCGGGTGTCGGCAAGAGCGCCATCGTCGAGGGGCTGGCCCAACTCATCGCCCAGCGCAAGACGTCGCCCATGTTCTTCAACAAGCGTTTGGTTAGCCTCGACATGACAGGCCTCGTCGCCGGCACGAAGTATCGCGGACAGTTTGAGGAGCGCATCCGCGCCCTGCTCAAGGAGATTGAACAGAGCCCCGACATAATCGTATTCATCGACGAGATCCACACCATCATCGGCGCCGGATCAGCCGCCGGCACAATGGATGCCGCCAACATCATGAAGCCCGCTTTGGCCCGCGGCACGATTCAGTGCATCGGCGCCACCACGCTCGATGAATACCGCAACTCAATTGAGAAAGACGGAGCACTGGAACGTCGTTTCCAGAAGATCATCGTCGAGCCCACGTCGGTCGACGACACACTCCAAATACTACACAACATCAAGGACCGCTATGAACACCACCACCATGTGCGCTACACAGACGATGCCATCATGGCATGTGTCAAACTGACAGAACGCTACGTAGCCGACCGCGCCTTCCCCGACAAAGCCATCGACGCGATGGACGAGACAGGCTCGCGCGTCCACCTGTCACACGTGCAGATACCGCCCGAGATCGTAGAGAAGGAGAAGGAACTGGCCCACGTGAAGGACCGTAAGCAGCTGGCCGTGCAAAACCAAAACTTCGAACTGGCTGCGAGCTATCGCGACCGCCAGACACAACTTGAGCAAGATCTGGCCTCGCTCGAGGCAGCATGGCAGAGCGGCAACATCGACGATCGCCAGGAGGTGGGCGAAGAAGAGGTGGCCAACGTCGTCTCGATGATGACGGGCGTGCCTGTGCAGCGCATGGCCGAAAGCGAGGGCATCCGCCTCAAGGGCATGGCTGAGCAGCTCAAGAGCGAGGTCATCGCTCAGGACCAGGCTATAGAAAAGATGGTGCGTGCCATCCAGCGTAACCGCGTCGGCCTGAAAGATCCCAACCACCCGATCGGAGCCTTCATGTTCCTCGGACCGACAGGCGTGGGCAAGACCTATCTGGCCAAGAAGCTGGCAGAGTTCATGTTCGGATCTGTAGATGCCCTGATACGCGTCGACATGTCTGAATACACGGAATCGTTCAACGTCTCACGACTCATCGGAGCACCTCCGGGCTACGTCGGCTACGAAGAGGGCGGACAGCTCACTGAGCGCGTGCGCCGCAAACCATACTCTATCGTGCTGCTCGATGAAATCGAGAAAGCCCACGGAAACGTTTTCAACCTCTTGCTGCAAGTGCTTGACGAGGGACGGCTGACAGATGGCAACGGGCGCTTCGTCGACTTCCGCAACACCGTCATCATCATGACCTCAAACGCTGGCACGCGCCAGCTGAAGGACTTCGGCCGCGGCGTCGGATTCACCGCTGGCAGTGTTGGACTCAGCATGAACGAGCAGGACCGCGAGCATGCCCGCTCGATTGTACAGAAAGCACTCTCGAAGCAGTTCTCGCCAGAGTTTCTCAACCGACTCGATGAAATCATCACCTTCGACCAACTCGATCTGGAGGCCATTAAGCGTATCATCGACGTCGAGCTGAAACCGCTGACCAAGCGAATAGCCGACTTAGGCTACAAGATGGAACTGACCGACGAAGCCAAAGCTTTTGTCTCCACCAAGGGCTATGACGTGCAGTTTGGCGCACGTCCATTGAAGAGGGCCATTCAGAACTACATCGAGGACGGCATCTGCGAACTAATCATCAACGGCGACCTGCCGCAAGGCTCTACCATTCACATCGACAAGAAGAGAGACAAAGATGAGCTCGAATTCCGATAAGACTACAATTATTATTGCCGAAAGGCGATAATTCTGCAAGTCAGCATTCCTTATTACGCTCCAAGTACGGCATGGAGCTGATATCGACCAGCAGAAGATTCAATGGAATACCCAACGAAAAAAGGAACCTTCACAGGCTCCTTTTTTGTTCCGCTTGAAGGAAAAAAATGTACCCACAAGCAGATGTGGGAAGTTTGGGAATCTCGCGATTGCCGAACTTCAAAAATTAACCTTAATAATCTAATACCATGAAAAACACAGCGCAAAAATACAAATTTTCACTGAAAGAACAAAAAGAAACGAACAGAACGTTCTAATATTTAGCATTATTTAACACACCAATCCAATAATCCCTGACAAATCTTGGCAGATTCGATTTTAATTCGTAACTTTGCTGACAATAATGAAATCAGGTCGTCCAAAGATAGCCATCATTGATCCAAACACGCTCTCCGTGCTTGGCTTAAAACAATTGCTCCAAACTGTGATGCCTATCATGACCATTGAGACTTTTGGTTCCTTTGCCGAATTGGAAGCCAATCATCCTGAACAATTTGTCCACTACTTTGTAGCGATGAACATTGTGCTGGAGCATCGTGCCTACTTTGCTGAGCATCGGCGGAAGACCATTGTGCTCACCTTATCACTCGACAATGGTTGTCAGCTCAGCGAATTCCATAGTATCTGCATCAACGTACCTGAGAGCGAACTTGTCCGATCGATACTTACCCTTCAGCAACATGCCCATAGCGGCGGACGCAACATACCCCCCATGCCGAGGATTCTTCAACAAAAGATTCTGTCCGATCGTGAAATTGAGGTTATGTCGCTCATTGTCCAAGGCTTCATCAACAAGGAAATAGCCGACCGCCTCAACATCGGCCTTGCGACGGTCAACACCCATCGCAAGAACATCATGGACAAATTGGGGATGAGGAGCGTATCGGCCCTTACCATCTATGCCGTCACCCACGGATACGTCGACATCAACAAAATTTAAAGCTTGACACTTGAGATATCCACAAGTCCATTCACGATGGCATAGATAGTCAGACCTGCAGGGGAATGAATCTGAAGCTTGCGTGCAATGTTACGCCGATGAGTAATGACAGTATTGATTGAGATGCAGAGATGGTCAGCAATCTCCTTATTGGCCATGCCCTGTACCAAGGCAATGATCACGTCCTTCTCGCGATCGCTAAGTGTATCCTGTTGCTGAGCGGAGACGCCCTTGAAGACCATGTCGGTGATATTGCGCGTGACATCACTTTGTCTGATTTGCTGTTCCAGCAGACGGATGGCAGGAACGAAAATGAAGTCCTCCACTCTTGCATGTTGCTGCAGCCACTCCTCATTGGCATAGATATCGTGAAGTGCTGCCATGAGTTTGTTGTTGTGGAATCCGTCGTGAGGCAAATATTTGATGATGAGCAGTTTAAGTTCTCTTAGCTTCTTGTCGGCCTGACCATGATGACGCGAGAAGGTCTCAATGCTATAGTCGTTGCCCGGACGGCCGTCAATGAGCGACTCGACGTAGGGGAAGAGCAGGCGTTGCTCGTATTGCATGTGACGGCGTATTTCATGGGCATATTCGTCGTAGAGCCGCAGGATAAGCTGCCCGAGCGAATCATCCGGGTTGAGGCTCTCGCTGAGTTCACGACGGATGAATGGCAACTGAAAGTCGAGATACCAGGCATGGCTTGCCTGCAGATAATGCATCAGTGTGGGCACTGAGAGCTGGTTAGCAACGGGTTGGTCACTAAAGCCGTTAATGGTGAAATTGACTACTGAAAGGAATGTGTAGGTGTCGACATGATTATCCTCGCATGTCTCACGCACCGTTTTGTCGCCAAACCCCAAGCTGATGCCGAACGACCCAAGCATCTGCAGCAGGTCGTAATTATCGCGGATGAGCGAAATCATCTTGTCGTCGCCCTCGTACATCTTCATCTGTTTCATACCTTATTTTAATATAACGACACTGCAAAAGTAGTCATTTTCCCTGACATACACAATAGATGGAGACAAAAATCACAATATTTGGGTATTGCATATTTATCGCAAAGGCCGTACCTTTGCACCCGAATTAAAGATAACATCAATTAAAACATGAACAGAAGAATCATCCTACTAATTGCCTGCGCCGCTATTGGATGGCCCATGACGACCTTCGCACAAGAAAACGCTGGCGACAGCGTCATGCAGCATGTACGCGGCAATCGCTTCAGTGTCGGAGGCTACGGCGAAGTGGGCTATTCACGCAATCTCTACAGCGACCACGTGAGCCGCTATTCACAACCCGAACAGCACAAAGACGACCCGTCGCACGGCCGTTTCGACATCCCTCACGCCGTCATCTATCTTGGCTACGACTTTGGCCGTGGCTGGTCGTTCGGCACAGAGATTGAATTTGAGCATGGCGGCAACGGACTCGCCTACGAAAAGGAGGACGAGGAAGGCGGCGAATGGGAACAGGAGGTAGAGAAAGGCGGCGAAGTAGAGCTCGAGCAGTTCTGGATTCAAAAGTCGTTCTCGCGGCGGGCCAACCTCAGGCTGGGACACATCGTGGTTCCTGTAGGCCTTAATAATGCCCACCACGAGCCGTTGAACTTCTTCACTGTCTATCGCCCTGAAGGCGAGAACACCATTATGCCATCGACATGGCACCAGACAGGCGTCTCGTTCTTCGGACGGGCAGGACATTTCCGCTATGAGGCACAGCTTCTGGCAGGTCTTAACGCCGACAACTTCACGAACACGGGCTGGATTCACAAGGGACACAAGAGCCCCATGGAATACGACGTGGCCAATAAATATGGTGTCGCAGCACGCCTCGACTATTACGCTGTGCCTGGGCTACGATTCGGACTGAGCGGATATTATGGCCACTCTATCGGCAACAGCTACCCACGTAATGCCAACGGAACGGACGCCACCTACAAAGGCCGCGTAGCCATCGGAGCCTTCGACTTCACATACAAGGGCCATAACTGGATCCTTCGCGGACAGGCCGACTATGGCTACCTGAGTGATGCAGACGAGCTTAAGTATGTCTACAACCGACTCAACTCAAAGTCGCCCTTCAAGCATTCGGCCTTTGTCTCGAAGAACGCCTATGCCGTAGGTATCGAAGCTGGCTACGACGTTTTCTCGCAGATTGAACAGCTGAGGACCAACCAGCAACGATGCTACATCTTCGGACGCTATGAGGCTTACAACCCCTACGCAAGCCAGACGAAGGGTACGGCCTACAACTATACTGCCGTGAAGCGCATGGCCGTAGGATTAAACTATCACCCCGTGCCGGAGGTGGTGCTCAAGGCTGAATATAGCCATCGTTTCCTGAAGTCACCCTACAACAATGAGCCCTCGTTCAACATCGGAGTGGCTTACGAAGGCTTCTTCCTGTAAAAAATACACATTAACATTATAAACTTAATCGCTAAAGAAAAAATGAAGAAACTGTTCTATCTCCCCATTGCCCTCATGCTGACGGCAATGCCACTCGTGTCATGTAGTGATGATGATGATAATGACCAGACCGAAGACGTTTACAAGGATCGCAGCTACGGTCAGAACGCCATCGATGCCTGCGCCAACGTGGTCAGTGCGCTCGAGGACGCCAACCAGATAATTGCCAATGCCAAACTGACGCAAGATCAGGAGAACTATCTGCGTCAAGTACTGACTAGCGTTGTCAACAACGTCATCGTTCCTACATATACTGATCTGGCCAACGACGTCGAGGATCTTGAGAAGACACTCAACGGACTGACGGTTAACAGCATCACGCAGGCTCAGATTGACAAAGCCTGCACCGACTTCAAACTGGCCCGTCAGCACTGGGAGCGTTCGGAGGCCTTCCTCATGGGCGCTGCTTCCGACTTCAGCATCGACCCCACCATCGACTCATGGCCGCTCGACCGCGCCGAACTGCTCGACTACTTCAAGGGTGGCATGAAGGCACAAATTGAAGACGAGTCGACCATCCTAGGATTCCACGCACTCGAATTCATTCTCTTCCGCAACGGACAGAACCGTAAGGTGGTTGAGTTGCAGGGCAATGACACCTACACCAACTTTACGAGTGTCAGCGGTGCCGACGAGCTGAAGTATGCCCAGCAAGTGTGCAAGCTCCTCAAGGAGCGCTGCTTCCAGCTTCAAGTGGCATGGGAAGGCGAAAAGAATGCCAGTCGCACTGCCGTAGTGAAAGCTGCCGGACTCAACTACACAACGGAGAACGGACTCTCATTCGGCGAGAACCTCATCAATGCCGGCATCAGCGGCAGCAAGTCGACATTCCCGACACTCGCAGCTGCCATTGCCCAAGTGCTCAGCGACGACGAGGGCTCCTGCGTAGCCATTGCCAACGAGGTGGGCACTGCCAAGATTGCCAACCCCTTCTCTGCAGGTGACATCGCCTACGTGGAATCACCCTATAGCTACAACTCCATCACCGACTTTCAGGACAACATCCGCTCCATTCGCAACGTATGGTTGGGCAGCCTCGACGGCAGCAAGGGCAACAAATGCTTTGCAAGCTTCTTTGAAAGCGTCAATACACCTGTCACGGTGCTCGAAAATGTCAATGATGCCATCGACAAGATCGGCCGTATGCCTTCGCCTTTCGTAAAGTATTGCAGCGTGATATGGAACAAGAACTTCGACGATCCTGACAACTGGGATTCGACGGGTGAAGAATAAATCCTATCAAAAAATAGCTAAACAAATATGAGAGAAAACAAAATTCCAGGACTTGTCATGGCAGGATTCTTGTCGCTCACCGTGGTTACATCCTGTAGCGATGACGACAACAATGCCACTGATCTTGGCACGCTGACACCTGCCGACAATAATTTCGGCAAAGCCAACGACGTATTCACGGCGGAAGAATGGTACCCCGGCGGCGAGCTTGGAACCACAGAAAAAGCCAGCTATTCAGCGCCGGCTCCTGCCGTGGAACGCATCGCTGGCATGGAGGAAGACTTCAACACTGGCGAGGACTTCTTCGAACATCTCTATACCATCGACCAGGCACCTCGCAAGGGGCTTGGCCCTGCATGGGTGCGCAACGGATGTATAGCCTGCCACCCCTCCTACGGTCATGGAAAGCGTCAGACGGAATATAAGGCCAGTACCATTGGTAACGGTTATCTGCTTGTCGTATATCACCCCAATGAAGCCTTCACCGAGGATGGTGTACGATACACCGTCGCCCCCTCGTCTTACATAGCCGAGGTGACCGGTATGCCTCAGACACAGGCTATGACGCCCTTCAAAGCGCCTATCGACGAGCGGCAAATCACAATCAACTGGCCGAGTGTCGACCGTATGCCCAGCGGCATCCCGATGCAATTCAAAGACGGAGAGACCTACGACCTCATCTATCCTGTCATTGAGATCCCACAGACAGCCTTCAACACGAATCCGAAGCCTACAAACTATGAGGTACGCCTCGAATCGACCATCGGAGTCTACGGCACGGGGCTTATCGATGCCATCAGCGACGATGACATGCGCGAGCAGTATCGTCGCGAGGCTCCCTACGTCGACCTGAACCCCGCCATGTGGGACAAGGAGGCTAATGATTTCGCTGCCTCGGCATACTACACAGCGCCCTATAACGACACACGGCAGCATAACAACGGAAAGGGCATTGTCAAGAAGTTCACCTATGCCATGACTCGCGGCTCCCTTCAAGACGGCGCCGGCGCCAATGCCATCTGGAACATCACCAACGTGACGCGCAGCGACCGCCATTGGCTCTACTCCACAACAGCCTGGGCAAAAGCACAGAGCGAGGACCAGGAAGTGATTGACTACATCAAGCGCTATGGACAGTCAGAGCTAAGCACACTTCACCCTTACTATGCTGACGGTACGACCGATGGTATTTCCGCTCGTATTTATGAAATCCTGGCAACAACGTCAGTCGCCGGCAAGTCAACTTTCGAGAAGTATCTGCTCAATGGAAAGCCCTACAACGGCGAAGAGGAAATGACCGACAAGCAGTACTATCAATTCATGGTGTGGCATAGAGGTCTTGCTGTGCCTGCAGCCCGAGACCTCGATGACGCTCAGGTACAGAAAGGCAAGCAACTATTCGAGCAGATGAGTTGCACGCAGTGTCACCGTCCATCATGGACTACGGGCGACGACAACATGTGGGTTGACGCCTCGACGAAGGCTTACGCCGATGCTAATGGACTTGCAAAAGATGGCGACTATACGAGTCTGCTACCCAAGTTCCCCAGACAGAAGATCTGGCCATACACCGACATGGTACAACACCGTCTATTCATGGAGAACGATATTCGCACAGGTTGGTGTCGGACGACACCACTTTGGGGACGCGGCCTGAGTCGTCGGCTGACGGGAGCCAGCGACCGTCTGCACGACTGTAGGGCCCGCACCGTCGTCGAAGCCATCATGTGGCATGGATACTCAAAGCAGAGCGATGCCTACGAGCATACACTCCGTTTCTATAATCTGAGCAAGGAAGAGCGCGACGCCGTCGTAGCCTTCATTGAGGCCATCTGATTCCTATACACACGCAAGACAGACTCCGACCTTGAAGACATTAAAGTTATCAGTAGCAACCCTGTACGCACTTCTTATCGTGTGTATGGGGTTAGCTACGTTTATAGAGAAATGGCACGGGACAGCCTTCGTGGCCAGCCACATCTATGGTGCATGGTGGTTCGTAGTTCTATGGGCACTGCTGACAGCCGTCGGCGTGGTTTACTTCATTCGGTGCCACGTTCACCGACCTAGTATCGTTGTGCTCCACCTGGCATTTGTCGTGATTCTTGTGGGGGCACTGCTTACCCATCTGACTTCTTGGCAAGGCATGATACACCTGCGCATAGGTGAGACTGTGACAACCTATACAACGGCAAAGGGCAGCGAAGGTATCCTCGAGCGCAAGCTTCCATTTTCTCTCATTATCAATGACTTCCATGTCAGTTATCACGAAGGTACACGCGCCGCTAAGGACTATTCTACGAGCTTCACCCTCATCGATAATTCTGATACAATTAAAGGCTCCGTAGCCATGAACCGCATCTTCATCCATCGCGGTGTCCGACTCTACCAAAGCAGCTACGACCCTGACGGTCGAGGCTCTGTGCTTGCCGTTAATGCCGACCCATGGGGCATTTCTGTAACCTATGTCGGCTATGCCTTGCTCTTCATCGCTCTGCTGTGGATGCTTCTTGACCCAAAAGGTACCTACCGCCGTCTGTGGCACACCTCTGCCCGACTGACAGCCACGGTAGCCGTATTGCCCATGCTGCTCTCAGCCACGCCCGCCTCTGCTGCGAAAACGCTGCCACGGGCAACGGCCGAACGTCTTGGGCGACTCAATATGCTCCACAATGATCGCATATGCCCTGTTGAGACCTTTGCCATCGACTTCACCAAGAAGCTTTGCGGACGTCGTTCCTACGCCGACAACACGCCGGAACAGGTGCTGGCGGGCTTTCTATTCTATCCTGACGAATGGAACGACGAACCTATAGTCAAGATTAAGAGCAGTGATATGCAGCGGGCGCTAAGCCTGTCGAAACAAAGCTCAGTAAACTCTTTCTTCGATGCTCAAGGTGGCTATCGGCTTGGCCCTTGGCTTCAGGAATACTATCGGGGGAAAGGTGACAAGCTGCATCAGGAGGTCGCCAAGGTTGATGACAAACTGCTTCTCGTAATGAGTCTTCACGACGGAGAGCCTCTGAAGTTGTTCCCCTATAAAGGTACGTGGTACTCGCCCGCCGACAAGTTTCCACCAGATATGGAGCCGCAGCGACAGGAATACATCCGCAACATATTCCAACTGCTAATCAACGACGCCCAAGCTGCCAATTACGAGCGTATGAACGAGGCTCTTGACAAGATTCTAAACTATCAGCAACGTTATGGAGCCGAGGCTATTCCATCATCATTGAGGCTAAGAGCTGAACATTTGCTGAATGCCATTCCCTTTGCCACGATTCTCTTCATGGTCAACTTGACTATGGGCTTCGTATGTCTGTTGCTGACACTGCTCAACCGGCGCCAACGACTGGCGCTGATTATCATGGTGGCGTCGGAAATAGCACTGACCAGTGCCCTCGCCCTCAGATGGATAGCCAGCGCTACTATTCCTATTTCTAACGGCTACGAGACTATGCTCTTCATGGCATGGCTCATCATGTTGCTCACCCTCTGGTTGCAACGTCGCTTTCCCATCATGCTGACCATGGGATTCCTCATGTCAGGATTCTTTCTCCTGGTAAGCCACATCTCCCAGATGGACCCACAGATAGGCTACCTTATGCCCGTGTTGCGCTCGCCACTGCTGACCGTTCACGTAAGCATCATCATGATGGCCTTCGCCTTGCTATCGCTGACATTCATCTGCTCGCTGACGGGACTCTGTCTCAGGCGCAGAGCAGACGAACTGATGCTCTTATCACAGATATTCCTCCATCCAGCCCTCACATGTCTCGGGTTCGGCATTTTCACTGGGGCCATCTGGGCAAACCTTTCCTGGGGCACTTACTGGTCGTGGGATCCCAAAGAGACCTGGGCCCTCATAACGCTCATGATTTACGCCATAGGCGTTCACCAACAGTCAATCCCGTGGTTGCGCCGACCCAGGGGGTTCCATCTCTACATGGTGCTTAGCTTCCTAACTCTGCTGATGACCTACTTCGGAGTCAACTACTTCCTTGGCGGAATGCACTCCTATGCCTGAAAAATATTTGGCAGTGTGAGGAAAAAACATTAACTTTGCAGTCGAAAACACAGATTAAAGGACGATGAAACAACTGACAATCAATCTCCATAACATACGCGCCGAGATATCCTCCTTCGACGTGGCTGCAAGCGATGTCGCTGAGCACCACATCATCCTTCACGTCACAACGCCACTTATCACCTTTCAGCAGCAACTCGACGCTCTTCTCGACGCCTACAACCTGCTCATACGCGAAAAGATCATCGGCGCAACGGCTGTCTTCAAACGTTACTTTCTCAGCGACGCAGCCAATCAGGCTGACCTTGTCGCCGCAAGCGACACCAGCGACTGCGCAAAGAGCATTGTCCAGCAGCCTCCACTCAACGGCACGAAAATTGCCCTTTGGGCATACCTCATGACTGGCGTTAGTACACAAGTGCGCCCATCAGGCCTCTATGAGGTCACCCACGGTCACTATCGCCACCTCTGGAACGGCTCAGCAAACAACCTTGCCGCCAACTCAGAATATCAGACACGACTGCTATTCAACGAATACATCATGCAGCTATCCGAGGAAGGCTGCACCCTTGCAGCCAACTGCCTCCGAACATGGCTCTTCGTCAACGATATAGACCTCAACTACGGCGGTGTCGTGCGCGCACGAAACCAAGTTTTCTTCACCCAAGGACTTACCCACGAGACACATTTCATCGCTTCTACTGGTATTGGCGGAAGACAGCAAGACCCTAACGTCCTCTGCCAAATGGACAACTACGCCGTTAAGGGTCTGCAGGCTGAGCAAATTCATTACCTCTACGCTCAGACACATCTCAACCGCACCAGCGACTATGGAGTCTCGTTCGAGCGCGGTACGCGAATCGACTATGGCGACCGTCGCCATGTGCTCATCTCAGGCACTGCCAGCATCAACAACAAGGGACTCATCTTATACGAAGGCGACGTCATCAGTCAGACACAACGTATGTGGGACAACGTAGAAGCTCTCCTCGCCGAGGCCGACTGCACCTTCAACGACACCACCCACATCATCGTCTACCTGCGTGACGTTGCCGACTATCATGTCGTCAGGCAGCTCTTTCACGAGCGATTCCCTCAAAAGCCATGTATCATTGTTCAGGCCCCCGTATGCCGACAAGGATGGCTCGTTGAAATGGAGTGCATGGCCGCCAAGCCTCAGGACATCGTAGATTTTCCTCCTTTCTGAGCAGAAACTGAGAATAATATATAAAAAAAAAAGAGTCTCACCGTCAGTTACGACAGCAAGACTCTTCGCAAAAAAAAATGGCGGCCTCCTACTCTCCCGCATTGCATTGCAGTACCATCGGCGCAGGCGGGCTTAACTTCTCTGTTCGGAATGGGAAGAGGTGGGAC
>OCTW013409044.1_pt1 | contig 34971 bp, 49 predicted proteins | sample 1539671 | NCBI WGS metagenome assembly OCTW01 (sample SAMN02144230, study PRJEB22623) | gut metagenome | biome: sheep rumen | host: Ovis aries | place: New Zealand
GTCTTTTCCTTTCTACCTTCGTATCCTCCGGGGCGGGATGCTGATGGTGTTTTTATCTAATGATTTCAAGATCTCCAAATTTTGCTCTGGACAGCTCAACAACTTTGTAAGTTCCGTATGACGGGCTTACCAAACAAAACTCGGAGTCTGTCATAATTATAACCGCTTCACCGATTCCGTCGATCTTTGCTATAAGATCTCTAAACGCCTGCTTGTTTCCTCTGCTCATTGCTTCGCGAGCCATTTTGTAATATTCTTTTGCTTTTTCTTCGATTGCTTTAATTCTTTCTTCTGCCATTTTTCCTTTCCTTTCTTTGCTGTTTTTCTGTTCCCTTTCTATGGCTATAATATACCATACGTTTTTATAAATGTCAATGGGCTATAGCGAATTTATAAAAGTTTTTTCAAAAATTCTCATAGAAAAAGGGGCAGAAAAGGGGCGGCGTAGGGCAAAAATCCGCCGGAAGCGCATCTTTGCATGTCTGGAAAAGCCTGTATTTCCGACAGTCTGTATTTTCCTATACAAATCTATGGTAAAATCATCTATAATATAGGCCTAACATGCAGTTGAAAATGAGACTGTGGGACACCCACCGGGACACCTTTGACGGAAACCCCTGTAATTATGCGGTTTGTAGCTAGACTTTTAATCAAGTTGTCCGGGGTTCGAATCCCCGATGCCTCATTGCTTTGGAAAGTCCCTGAACATCAGTATTTATGCGGTGTTCAGGGACTTTTTCTTTTTTATGGAAAGAATATTTGTTCGAGAAAAAGCGTACGGAAACTTACCGATTTCCACATTTTGATGGGACACCCTGCGGGACACCCTCCACGGTGCAACCGATCTTTTCCGCTGCGGATTTGATCAGCTGACTATCCACATGGGTATAGATATCCGCGGTCATGGATATACTGGCATGTCCCATCAGCTTCTGTGCTGTCCGGATGTCCACGCCCTTCCGGGCAAGGTCCGTACAATAAGTGTGGCGCAGGCAGTACGGTACAAAATCCGCCGCCAGCGGATAGGGCGGCAGCAGTTTATTCCGGTATAGTTTGCAGCCCATACTGATATTCATATCACGCTTCAGACGCTCTGACAGGCGTGTGTAGGATGATTTGGTATGTTTCCTGCCTGCGGCGTTCGGCGCGATGTATTCAAAGGGTGGGGTGTCTTTGATCCGATCCAGTAGGTAATCCGGGACTGGTACCCACCGGTCTGAGTTCGCGGTTTTCGTCCCCCGGATGTGCAGCATATATACGCCGTCTTTTTTCACCAGGTCTTTCCCCTGGCATCCGGCGGCTTCCATCGGACGGCACCCGCAGAAAAGCATCAGAAGAAAAAGTTTATAGGCCGGATCCGCGTCAGCACAGGCCAGCAGATGCCTGCGCTCGCTGTCTGATATACTTCTACGGTGTCCCCGTACATAGTCCGGCAGCTGCAGACCGGTTGTTGGATCCTCAAGAATTAACTTATTATCTGCAGCAGTGCGGAATAAAAACTGCAGCTCATTTTTCAACTTTTTCACATGAGAGTAAGACATGCCAGCACATTGATTTAGTACCTGTTGGCACTGGATCGGGCGGACGGACCGGAGCGGAAGACTGCCGATCAGGGGCGCGATGTACTTCTTAAATCGCAGAATCCGGCCTTCCTGCGTTTCATCTTTTACGGAAGTCCGGTAAGTTTCACGGCATTGCGCTTCCCACTGACTGACTGTAGTGTTCCCAGACAGGATCACACGTCCCTCTTCCAGGTCGCGCAGTTTATTCGCTTTTTTCGTATACAATTCTTCCAGCGTATCCGCCCGGATCTTATACCGCTGGCCGTCAAATGTGAAAGATGTGGTATGTTTGTATTTTTTCATTGGATACCTCCCTAAAATTGGGCGCAAAAATAGCGCAGTGTTTGACTGCTGCGCCTGAAGGATGGTATAATTTATCTGCTGTCTTGTTCCTTCAGGGGCAGACATTTGGGGACCCTCCCCTGGTGCTGCAACACCGGGGGAGTTTTCTATTTAAGACAAAAAGACCCCGTATTGCTACGAGGTCCTTACATGTGCGCCCGCAGTGGGGCAATGCATTACTTATACGCCGGTAAACGGCTGCGTTGTAAGCACATGATAACCTCTATTTATGAAGTTGTCAAACAGCCGGATTTTTACATAGCCGACTTCATATATGCGTCTGTAATTTTCTCGGCATACTTCTGATAAACATCCGTGAGTTTCGTTGACCACTTTTCGTAAACTTCGTAGTCGTCACCGTTTTCATACATTAGATTGGCCATTTCTTCAACGCCATCGTTAGATGTTTTCGCGAGCTTTTCGATCAGCTTGTTAGAAAGGCTCGCTTTATCCTGAAGGTTAGATAGCTTAGCTGCTTTTTTCTTATATTCGGCTACTAGTTTCGGTGTCTGGTTTTTCAACTTATTGGTGTATGTTTTTAAGATAGAGGCGTAAGTGGTCTTTTCCGATTTACTATTGTTTGTACTCGTATCAGTTGATTTATTAGACTGTTTACCTGAGGCTGTGACTTTCTTTAGCTGGATGCCAGCAGAGCTATGGCCCGTAACAGTAATTGATTTTAGTACCGACTGGAATACAGATGCGTAAGAAGTGTTTCCGTCTGCAGCCCCATAGGTAAATGCGGCCGTACCGGAATCCAGAAGCAGGATGTATGTATCCATAGATACCGTTTCCCCAGACAAGTCACATGTTGAAGTAAAGTTGTACGCATTTTTTCCGGCTAATTTTGTAAGTTTGGATTCTTTTACCTTAAAATTCGTGAATGATGATCCAAAGTTATTGATATAAGTATCCATGTCATCTGCAGTATAACCAACAGCGCCAGATTCGGAAGCTACACCGATTACAGCGCCATCATGTGTGTAATTTTCACCGCCATCTACGGCAGAAGCTTCCCAGTCATCCGGAATTGTATAGGATACGGTACTTCCAGCGGCCTTTTCAGTCGTACTGGAAGCGTTTTGCGCGCTGGAAGTTTGCGTTTGTTGTGCAGTGCTTCCGCATCCGATCAGGACGGATCCAGCCAGAATAGAGATCCCAATAACAGTTAAAATTTTCTTTTTCATTTTATACTCCTTTCATGACGTAACAATTTATATCAAGGCTCTAAGCCATGATTACAATTATAATTCGTATATATCATTTTTATGTGCGAAAAATTCAATCAACCCAACGTTTTCACGTTCGTGATCCAAACGCTTTATGTGATTCAGGGCGTGCAGATATGCCTTTATTCGTCCGCTCTGATCAAGCTTTTCATCAATGTAAATGGTGTATCCATCTAAGCATGGGGCCACCATTTCATGGATCTTTGGCGGAAACGATGTTAGATATACATAAATATTATCCATCCGGATTTGTCTCCTTAAAGCGTCGTAACATGTCTGCGGCCATTTTGATATCTTCCGGCCGTGAGTTTTTTGCGGCATCAAATAATATTCTTAGATCTGGATTATCAAATACTTCTTGTGCAAGCTTCGCTGTTTCTGGATCTGTATAATAGGCCTTATTAGTGTCGTCCTTATCCTCCATCAGATCGGAGCGCAGACAGTGAAATATATCACACATCTTATCTACCTTATCCATGCGGGGGGATTTTTTGCCGTTACACCAATGCGACACTGATGCCGGACTAACGCCCAACCGCTTAGCTAGTTCAAGTTGTGTCATATCGTATTTTTGTAGGTATCGGTTTAAATTATTCGAAAATATCAAATTGAAATACTTTTCATCCATATGGCGCTCTCCTTATAAGGACATAATAATACAATATTTAATTGAAAGCAAACTTTTTTTGAAATAAATTAACTTTAAGTGTTGACATTTGCTAAAAGTTAATTTATGATATGGCATATAAGGAGCAAGGAAGAAAGGAGGCGATACAATTGGATAACGTTCCATTTAAAATCAGCCTAGCGGCGGCTAGAGTTAACGCAGGGCTGACACAGAAAGAGATTGCGGGCATAATGGGTGTTTCGAATGCGACAATCGTGAAGTGGGAGACTGGTAAAATAAAACCAAAATTAGCACAGCTAGAAATGTTTTGTCGACTTTGCGGCATATCTTCGGACTATATTTTTTTGCCCTAAATATTTACTTTAAGTTAATCTCTAAAAAAGAAAAAGGAGGACGAAAATGAATGGAAAAATGATCCGCCAGAGGCGGAAAGAGATTGGAATGACGCTGAAAGAACTTGCGGATGCCGTCGGTGTCACGGAATCGACTATCAGCCGATACGAAACCGGCAAAATTCAATACGCGCCGATAGACACAACCTTCCGGATGGCGGGTGCGCTGGGAGTGAAGGTTGATGACTTAGTTAGAAACCCGGCCGCAGAGTCGACTACGGCCAGTCCTAAAACGCATGCTTCAATCTGCATAGCAATCCCGCTGGACGCGTCAAATCTTTACATTTACAGCGACAAAGAATACTTCAAAGAGGCGGTAAATGGTACAGACATAAAACCCTTATGGGAATCCAAAGAAAGCGATAAAGTTACTGCTTTCGTAGGATATCGGTGATACTGGGCTCCGGCAAGAACACAGAACTTTGAAAATTGAGCTGGATCCGATTGTCATCCAACTCTTCCGGTTCTATTTCTTCCCAGCCATACGCTTCATACCGTAAGCATATGGCATCTATCACCCAGGAGTATTTAGGACACACGGCACGTGCATAATACATAGCTTTTTATCTCCCTTCTACAGACTTGGGCATGGCGGTGCCCTGTAAGGGGAGTATAGCACAAGAAAGGAAGGAAAGACCTATGAAAGAAAAAAATTACAAAACCGATGCGGAAGATCGAGAAGAAAAGACACAGCTTCTTATCAGTGTCATATTCGATTTAATGAGTTACACCGGTATGACAATTCGGGAACTTGATTCCGCATGCAAACGGATAAAAGACCACTTTGCCGATGAAGCAAGAATAATACGGTAAGGCTGGCCGAAGCCAGCCAACAGTTAATTCCGAGCCTTGCAAGCATGTTAATCACGCTTACGAACTCGGAAGACCCGTTTAATTATTAGGAGGGATCACAATGAGCACAGCAACAGACCACAGGCGGAAAGTCATCCGCGCCCTGAAGGCAGCAGCCGATGGGGCGGAGTTTATCACAGCGGCCGCCCTGGGCAGGGCAGTCGGGGATTCCAACTGCAGCCGGGTAAAACAGACATATCTGTCTAATTTGACCTGTGTAAATGGTCGGCTTTACCTCATTACTGAGGTGGCCGACGAACTGATAAAAAAGGAGACGATGAAATGAAAAAGGTAAAAACTATTGTCTGCTACAGCGCCGCTGTGGCCGGAATGCTGACCATGTTTGGAAGCTTCGGGTTATTCGGGCTGCATGCTATCACAGGCATGCAATGCATCGGGATCGCCGGAATTGCGGCGGTGATCACCGCGGTAAGTATGGCGGAGGCGGAACCCGATGCCTAATAAAGAAGGAAAGCCGACAGATCAAACTGCCGGCCTCCACATAAAGCAAATCAATTATAGCACAGAACAGAAAGGAAGGAAAGACCTATGAAAGACCTTAATTTGACTTTGAATCTGAAAATCAATGAAGAATTTGTAAGCGCGCTGGAGCATCTGGCGCAGGTGATCGAAGCACTGCCGGTACAGGGCACGGCGGCACCTGTACAGACACTGGAGCCTACATCGGTACAGACACCTGCACAGACGCCGGAGCCCACGCCAGTACAGCAGAAGCAGGTACAGACACCCGCACAGGCGTCAGAACAGGCGCAGTATAGCCTTGACGACCTGGCGCGGAAAGCGCAGGTAATCATGGATGCGGGTAAGCTTAAACCCTTGGAAGAACTGCTTAAAAAATACGGTGTGGCGATGCTTCCGAAGCTTCCGCCGGAGCAGTACGCAGCCTTCTACGCAGATATGGAGGGGCTGGCATGATGGTAGACCATAGCACAAGAGCACACGCAATCTGCAGCGCGTCAGGCGCTCACCGGTGGTTACACTGTCCGCCGTCGGCACTGCTGGAAACAAAGTTTCCGGACACCACCAGCGAGGCAGCCAAAGAAGGCACGCTTGCACACGAAATGTGTGAAGCAAAGCTGCGGAATTACTTTTTCACAAAAGAATTTTCGAAGCGGAAGCTGACGAACCGGTTAAAGAAGCTTAGCGCGGATCCGCTGTACCAGAAGGAAATGGATGGGCATACAGATGCCTATACGGACTTCGTAAAGCAGGCGGCGCTTGCCTTTGCCCATCAGCCTTCTGTACTGATTGAACAGAAACTTGACCTGTCCAGCATCATTCCGGGCGGTTTTGGCACGGCGGACTGCATCCTGATCGGCGGCAACGTGCTCCACGTAATCGATTTTAAGTATGGCAAGGGCGTTCCGGTGAAAGCGGAAGGCAACCCCCAGATGCTGATTTATGCATGGGGCGCTTACTTCCGGTACTCCCTGCTGTATCCGATCGATACTATCCGGGTCAGCATTGTACAGCCCCGGCTGGATATCTTTTCAACGGCGGAATATGACCTTAAGTACCTCCGGAATTTTTCCGATTACGTCGGCCGTCAGGCCGCCCTTGCCGTAAAAGGTGAAGGTGAATTTAAGGCCGGCGACTGGTGCCGGTTCTGCCGGGCACGGAAGACCTGCCGGGCAAGGGCAGAAGAAAATGTGAAGCTGGCCGGATTCACGGAAAGAAAGCCGCCATTGATCACCAACATGGAGGTGGGGGAATACCTCCGGATGGGCAAGGATGTCGCCCGCTGGCTGTCTGATCTGGAAGACTACGCCCTGTCGGAGTGTTTAGCCGGCAGGGAAGTAGATGGCTGGAAGGCTGTGGAAGGCCGGAGCCGCCGGGACTGGGTGGACCAGGAAAAAGCCTTTGCGGCCATTATCGATACTGGCATGCCGAAGGAAATGCTCTATGAAACCAGTCCGTTGTCCCTGGCCAAAATCGAGAAGCTTATGGGCAAAAAGGACTTTTCGGGCACCGTTGGCGACCTTATTGAGAAATCCCCCGGCAAGCCTACGCTTGTCCCGGAATCCGACAAGCGGCCGGCCATCAGTAACAATGTAACTGCAAAAGAAGCATTTAAAAAGGAGAACTAAAACTATGAACGATTCTACAAGAGTAACCACAGGAAAAGTAAGATTAAGCTTCGTACATCTGACAAAACCGTACGCCTTTACACCAGGCGCAGAAGAAAAGTACAGCACTACGATTCTTGTGCCGAAGTCAGATGTGGACACAAAAGCCCGGATTGATGCTGCCATTAATGCAGCCAAACAGCAGGGCGTCGCAGAGAAGTGGGGCGGTGTGATCCCGCCGGTAATTCCCACACCGGTGTATGACGGGGATGGGGTCCGGCCGTCGGACGGCATGCCCTTCGGGGATGAGTGTAAGGGCCATTGGGTATTTACCGCATCCGCCAAGGCCGACTACCCGCCGGAGCTGGTGGATGCTGCGTTAAACCCGATCATCGACCCGACAGAGATCTATTCTGGCATCTACGCCAGAGTAAACGTACAGTTTTTCCCGTATTCCTTTTCTGGCAAAAAGGGCATTGGCTGCGGCCTTGGCCCGGTACAGAAGTTAGAAGACGGTCCGGCATTAGGCGGTGGCGCGCCGAAAGCGTCTGACGTCTTTGGCGCGGCTGCACCGGCAGCATCCGGGGCGATTAACCCGATCACCGGCAAGCCGATGTAATTTCACAGGCGGGGAATTCCCGCCTTACGGAGCGTAGCACAGTGGTAGCGCTGCGGAAACATCCGCAAGTCCCCGGTTCGATTCCGGGCGCTCCGATTTCAAAAACAAGAAAGGAAGGAAAACACATGAAGCACTTAAGCATTGACATCGAGACGCGTTCCGGCGCGGATATCACAAAAACAGGGTCTTACCGATATGCACAGGATCCGGATTTTCAGATTCTGCTGTTCGCATACAAAGTTGATTATGAAGACGTACAGATTATAGATTTCACGAATGGGGAAGCGCTTCCGGAAGAGATCCGGGCAGCGCTGGAAGATCCGGCAGTGATCAAGCACGCCTACAATGCCGCGTTCGAGTGGTACTGCTTAAACCGTGCCGGGTTCCATACACCAATTGAGCAGTGGCGCTGCGCCATGTTTCATGCCATGTACTGCGCCATGCCGGCAGGACTTGCGGCCACAGGTACAGCAATCGGCCTTCCGGAAGACAAGAAAAAGTTATCCGTCGGCCGGGCGCTGATCAAATATTTTTGTACCCCGCAGAGGGAAACAAAGAAGTTCCACAAAAAATATCATGACCCGGCGGATGATCCCGGACGCTGGAATCTGTTTAAGGACTACTGCAGGCAGGACGTAACGGCAGAATTTGAGATCCTGCAGCGGCTAAAGGCCTTCCCAGTCCCGGAGCTGGAAGAAAAACGCTGGCAGCAGGATATCCTGCGCAATGCAAACGGTGTACGTGTCGACCGGCAGTTAATCCGCGGGGCCTTAAGCATCAGTGCAGCGACGTCAGAACGGCTGTCAAAGCGGGCAAAAGCGTTGACCGGGTTGGATAACCCGAACAGCCCCGCACAGCTAAAGCAGTGGATCACTGACCGGACCGGGCGGGAAATCACAGCTCTGCGGAAAGAAGATGTTACCCGGATGCTTGCCGGGGATATCCCGGATGATGTACGGGAAGTGCTGCATATCCGGCAGCAGGCCGGGAAAACATCCGTGAAAAAGTATGATGCGATGCGGGATACCATCGGCGAAGGCGACCGGATCCGCGGACTGCTGCAGTTCTACGGTGCCCCGCGAACCGGCAGATGGAGCGGGCGCCTCGTTCAAATGCAAAACCTCCATCGCAACTATTTAAACACCTTGGACGTAGCCAGAAAGATCACGAGACAGGGCAACGGTGCAGGCCTGGAACTAATTTATGGGAACGTGCCTGATACACTGGCCCAGCTGATCCGGACGGCTTTTATACCGTCAGAAGGGCGGCACTTCGTGGTTACGGACTTTTCAGCCATTGAAGCCCGCGTAATCGCCTGGCTGGCCGGTGAAAAGTGGGTGCAGGAAGTATTTGCAAACGGCGGGGATATCTATTGTGCTACCGCGTCCCAGATGTTCGGCGTGCCGGTGGAAAAACATGGCATAAATGGGGATCTGCGCCAGAAGGGCAAAGTAGCCACGCTAGCCCTGGGCTATAACGGCGGACCCGGCGCGCTGATCCAGATGGGGGCCTTGGACATGGGACTTAGAGAAGATGAACTTCCGGATATCGTCCGGCGCTGGCGGCTGGCAAATCCGCATATATGCAAGCTATGGCGGGATATGGAGCAAGCAGCCATACACACGGTGCAGACAGCAGAAGACACCTGTGTGCGGGGAATTACTTTCCGCCTGGAAGGGGATCTGATTTATGGCCTGACGTTTCTGACCATGCAGCTTCCTTCCGGGCGCAAGCTGCATTACCAGGACCCGGTAATCAAAGAAGGGAAGTTCGGAAATCCAGCACTTTCTTACATGGGACAAACCAACCACGCATGGGTACGGACTGACACATATGGCGGACGTCTTGTGGAAAACTGTATACAAGGAATCGCCCGGGACTGCCTGGCGGAAGCCGTGGACCGGATGGAAGAAAAAGGCTGGGACATCGTGATGATGATCCATGATGAGGTTGTCATAGACGCCCCGCCAGAAGTCACGCTTGCGGAGGCCAATGCCATCATGGCGGAGCCTATCACATGGGCACCGGGTCTGATCCTGAAAGGGGACGGATTCGAAGGGGAATACTACAGAAAGGAATAGCAATGGAGCAAGATAAAAAGCTTAAGCTGTCCTTTGGCAACAGCAGGAAAAGCAAAAACTGGCCCGCGATAGAAATTACCTGGCGGGATTTCTGCGAAAAGCTCCGTATCCCTGTCACAGGGACGGAGACACAGGCCGAATACAGGAAGCTCAGCAAGGCCAAGCAGGACGAGTTAAAGGATGTTGGGGGATTTGTCGGCGGAACCTTTTTAAACGCCCGCAGAAAGGCCTCAGAGGTCCAGAGGCGGGACCTGATCACACTGGACTTAGATAACTTATCCGCGGGTGATACTGGCCGTGTAATCGACAGTGTGAAGGCATTAGGGTGTGCTGCTGCAATCTACAGCACGCGGAAGCACTGCCCGGAACGCCCAAGGCTTCGGGTGATCCTCCCACTCGACCGGACGGCCACACCGGACGAATATGAGCCGGCAGCAAGGAAGGCAGCGGAACGCATCGGGATCGCACGTTGTGACCCGACGACATTTGAAGCGTCCCGGCTGATGTACTTCCCGTCTGTATCGAAAGATGCTGAATATATTTATGAAGTCCTCGATGGCCCTATGCTGGCATTGGATGGCCTGCTGCGGCAGTATGCCGACTGGAAGGACATGAAAAGCTGGCCACGGGTACCGGGGGAAGAGGCTGCCGAAAGGCACAAGCTGGCAAAACAGGAGGACCCAACGGCAAAGACCGGGATCATCGGCGCCTTCTGTCGGGAGTACACCGTGCCGGATGCCATGGAGAAGTTCCTGCCGGGGGAGTATATCCCCACGGATGACCCGGCGCGGTACACCTACGCGGGCGGATCCACCACAGGCGGCGCGATCATTTACCAGGACGGTCTGTTTTTGTATTCCCACCATGCCACGGATCCCTGTTCCGGCCGTCTGGTCAATGCCTTCGACCTTGTAAGGCTGCACAAGTTTAGTGACCGGGACACGGAAGCGGATCCAGCCACACCAATCAACCGGCTGCCGTCTTTTGATGCCATGACTAAGCTGGCTCTGGCGGACGCCGCAGTTACACACAGGCTGGCGCAGGAGCGGATGGAAGACGCGAAAAACGTGTTTTCCGATGACCCGACGCCGGCGGCAGCAGATAACTACGACTGGATGCAGGACCTTGAGATCGACAGCAAGGGCAGCTTAAAAAAGACCATCAATAACCTGGTGCTGATCTTAAAAAATGACGTCCGATTAAAGGACAAGATTGTCACCGATGAATTCGCCGGTTGTGGGCTTGTCACCGGCAGTATGCCGTGGGATCCCCGGAACGAACGCCGCCGGTGGTCCGACGCGGATGACGACGGCTGCTTGTGGTACATGGAAACCTATTACGGAATCGCCTCACGGGATAAGCAGTCCGCCGCTCTGTCAATTATCGGCCGGCAGAACGTCATCAATGAAGTCCGGGACTACTTAGAGGGACTTACCTGGGACGGTGTGAAACGGCTGGATACGCTGTTTTCTGACTACCTGGGGGCGGCGGATACAGCCTACACCCGGGCAGTCGCCAGGAAGAGCCTATGCGCTGCTGTAGCCCGGGCAATGTTTGCCGGGACGAAATACGATTACATGCCGATCCTTACCGGTCCGCAGGGCATAGGAAAATCAACACTTTTGGCCATCCTCGGGAAAGACTGGTTTTCAGACTCCCTGGCCACCTTCGAAGGCAAGGACGCGGCGGAGATGCTGCAGGGGACGTGGATCAATGAAATCGGGGAACTTACCGCCATGAGTAAGAAGGATACCAACGCGGTCAAGCAGTTCTTATCCAAGCGGTCCGATATCTACCGGGCGGCCTACGGCCGGCGGACAGAAGAGCATCCCAGGCAATGCGTGTTTTTCGGCACATCCAACGACTCCGAGTTTCTAAAGGACATGACGGGTAACCGCCGTTTCTGGCCCGTGGATGTGGGCCTGCACTTACCGAAAAAGGACGTGTGGAAGGACCTGCCTGGGGAAGTCGATCAGATCTGGGCAGAGGCTAAAGCGCATTGGCAGATAGGAGAAAAGTTATATATGGATGGAGAGCTGGCGGCACTGGCTGCGGAAGCGCAGGAAGACCACCGGGAGGTCAGCGGATTGGAAGGCTTGATCTACGATTTCCTGAAAACAGAAGTCCCGGAAAACTGGGACCACATGGATATCCAGGCGCGGCGGATGTACTTAAATGGCAATACCCGGGTGGAAAACAAGCGGCCACTGGATAAGGTCTGTGCATTGGAGATCTGGGTGGAATGCCTGGGGAATCCTCCGGGCAGGATCGACAAGCGGGACAGCCGGGAAATCAACGCGATTTTAGAGCACGCAGAAGGGTGGCATAGATCAGATACGCGGCGTAGGTTTGGACCATATGGAAGGCAGCGTGGATTTGATAGACAGGACGGGACAAAGTGAGGGACATAATAATTTTAATTTGTCCCACAAAACCTTGGAACCGTTGAAAATACTAGGTTTCATAAAAAAGAATGTCCCATAAATGTCCCTAGAATGTCCCACATTAGACTGGGACAAAAAACAAGAATGTCCCAAGATTGTCCCGAGATTGTCCCACGCTGAAACCGTTGAAAACACTGGGGTAGAGGTAATTATGGGACATTAGGGACATTATTTTCTATAGAAGTATAAAAATTAGGTAATTTAGGCATGTATATACCCGCCTATCCCGCCTAATTTACACCTACATACGCGTGCGCGCGAGAAAATGTTCCATTTTGGAGGTTTGTATGAGGGAAAGAGATGTTGAACGGTTACTTGTGGATGCCGTGAAAAGGTCCGGCGGGAAGGCATATAAATTTGTTTCCCCTGGCAACGCAGGGGTGCCGGACCGGGTGGTCTGTTTACCTGGTGGGCGGGTGGTATTTGTGGAGTTGAAAGCGGAGGGCGGCAGGCTGTCAAAGATCCAAGAAGCGCAGATCCGCTTACTGCGCCAGATGGGCCAGACCGTGGAAGTGGTGACCGGCCCGGACGGGGTACGCGCATTTTTTGAGAAGTATCTGGTACGCGCCTTCCGGGAAAAATATTTAGTGAAAGGTGGTGATGAAAATGAAATTTAAACCCTATGCTTACCAGCAGACTTGTATTGACAGAATCCTGAATACCCCGAAGTTAGGGCTGTTCCTTGATATGGGGTTAGGTTAGGTAAAACAGTTACAACCCTGACCGCAGTAAAGATCCTGCATCTTGACATGTTCGCCGTCCGGAAAGTGCTTGTCATCGCGCCGAAGAAAGTGGCAGAAGGTACCTGGTCCAAGGAATGCGAAAAGTGGGACCATACCCGGATGCTTCGGGTATCCCTGGTACTTGGATCCCAGAAGCAGCGGGAGGCCGCATTACACACGCCTGCAGATATTTATGTCACGAACCGGGAAAATGTGGTGTGGCTGGTAAACCGGTACAAAAACGCCTGGCCCTTTGACATGGTTGTGGTTGATGAATCCAGTTCCTTCAAATCCCATTCCGCGAAGCGGTTTAAGGCGCTGGCGGCTGTCATGCCCCACGTGGCCCGTGCCGTGCTTCTGACTGGTACACCATCCCCCAACAGCTTACAGGACCTGTGGAGCCAGATTTATTTGCTTGATGGCGGCGCCCGGCTGGAAGACCGGTTTACAAAATTCCGCAGCCGGTACTTTGATCCGGCCCTGGTGGTCAACCATATTCCCTACAGTTACACGGCAAAGCCCGGCGCAGAAAAGGCCATCATGGATAAAATCGCGGATATCTGCGTCAGCATGAAGGCAGAGGACTACTTGGAACTGCCTGAAATTATCTATGATGATATCCCCGTGGAATTGACACAGACAGCCAGGAAGATCTACAAAGCCCTGGAACGGCAGATGGTTCTGGAGCTGTCAGACGGGGAAGATATTACAGCGACAAGCGCTGCGGCGCTTTCAAACAAGCTGCTGCAGCTGTCAAACGGGGCAGTCTACGATGCGGAAGGCAAGTGGCATGAAGTCCACAACTGTAAGATTGATGCTTTCATGGAGATTGTGGAGTCCTTAAAAAGGTCCGGGCAGTCAGCGCTGGTTTTCTACCAATTCCGCAGCGATCTTGACCGCCTGACGCACCAGATCGAGCAGAAAAAGGATTTTAAGTGGTCCGTGCTTAGTTCTCCAGCTGACGAAGAAAATTGGAATTCTGGGCGGCTGGATGTGTTATTCGCCCATCCTGCTTCTGCTGCCTATGGGTTAAATCTGCAGCAGGGAGGCCATCATGTGATCTGGTTCGGCCTGACATGGAACTATGAACAGTATGTACAGGCAAATGCCCGGCTGTATCGACAGGGGCAGGAGCATCCGGTGATGGTGCATCACTTAATTTGTACCGGCACCCGGGACGCTGATGTGATCCGGGCACTTGGGAAAAAAGACGACATGCAGCAGTACGTTCTGCAAAGTTTGAAGGAACGTATCAAGAAAGTAAAGGAGGAACTATGACATACGAGAAAGGAAAGATTTATGAGATCCGGGTAAAAATCAGCATGCTTGATGGTGGAATTTTTATCCTGAGTCCCATGTGGGGGCAGTCACCTGAATACGTCTGGACGGAATTCCGGCGGTATGTGTTTTTAGGGGAGAATGGACACGGCGTCCATTTCTTCCAGCAGCTTCGGCGGAATAAAGGCGGCTCCCGGCCGGTGATTGTCTTTACAAAGCCAGACATGCGCCAGCTGGAAGCAGAAAAATTGATTCGCAAAGGGGTAAAGGCAAAATGAAATTAACCGGGCTTAGTGATGCTGAATTGAAAGAAAGGCAGGAGGTGTAGTAATGGCGTGCGCTATGAAATGCGACAGATGCGGAAAGTATTATGAATTGCGCGGTAACGCTACAGGCGTCGTTACTTTCAAAGCGTACAACATAGTGAAAAACAGGTATCGCGAAGGGGCAAGATTTGACATCTGCCCCGACTGCGTGAAATTATTCAACGCCTGGATCACGGAAGGGAAAAAGGAGGAAAAAGATGACGAATAATTATGATAATTACGATGCCGCGCAGACGGTGTACACATTTATGTACAACTGTATGTTTAACAAGGGTTCGGCGGAATACGCATGGTTTAACGAACGTACCTCCGAAGGGATGGAACTTAGCGAAGATACAAACATTTTGAAGCTTATGGCGGATTATGTAACGTGGGGCGCAAGGAGGTTTTTTTGATGACTGAGAGAGAAAGAGTTCTGGAAGAGGCGAAACAGATCATTTGTGAAGACAGGAATAACCAGTACGGCGAGCCGGAAGATAACTTTTCCCGCATCGCTGAGCTGTGGACCGACTATATCGGTGTTGAACTGGACAGCTATGATGTCTGCATGTTGATGGTGCTTTTCAAGCTCGCCAGGCTGATGTCAGGGAAGTACAAGCGGGATTCCCTGGTGGATCTGATCGGTTATGCTGCGTGTGCTGCAGAAGGGAGGAAAGAAAATGAGAGCGATTGATGCAGATGTTTTACTTAAAACAATTAAAGATTTAGAGCAGACAAGCGGAGAACATGCCGACAGTTTTGTAAATGCTGCGGGCAATCGATCAATCGAATTTGACAGACTGAAGGACTATATTGACAGCGTGGAAACACTCGACTGTCCTAATTGTGGCGCAAAAATGACGGGAGGAAAGAATGAATAACAGTGAATTGATCGGGAATCTGCAGGAGGTGCTGGACGAGTTGTCCAGCCCTATCCTGACGTATAGCCCAGACCATATCGAAGCGGTGCGGATCGCCATTGACAGGATCCGGGCAGGGGGGAAAGAAACAGCGGAACTGAAAAATGAAATTGCGGAGTTAAAAAAGCGGGTACGGTCCAATGAATAGCAGAGACTACTTGAAACAGCTGCAGCTGCTGGATGTGAAAATTAGCCAGAAGCTTGAAGAGGCATATAACTTGAAATTGCTGGCAGAAAGCACCGGGTCCATTGCGCCGGATCCGGACAAGGTGCAGACGTCGGTGTCCGGGGACAAGATGGCGGGAATGGTGGCAAAATATGTAGATCTGGAGCAGCGGATTAATGAGATGGTGGATCATTATGCCTACATGCGTGACCGGATTATCGATCAAATCCACGAACTGACGGATCCGCGGTTTATCCGGCTGCTTTACCTGCACTACGTCCCAGACGTGCAGCATCATCGTGTAAAGCGCTTAGAAGAGATTGCTTGTATTATGACAAAGGCTGATGGAAGTCCGTACAACTATGAGTACATCCGGCGGATGCACGGCTGGGCGCTGCAGGCATTTCAAAAAATTTTAGATAATTCTTGAAATGTCATTTAAATGTCACATTCATCTGCTGTATAGTGTAGGAGTAGAAATTGACGCGGGCCGCAAGGTCTGGTACCTCATTTTGATTTACCTCCTTCGGCCGCGCCTCGATTTGTTTGCTAAACAGTTGCTTGAGGATATTCTCAAGCGTGTGTTTCATTTTCTTTCCTTTCTTGAAAACGCGCCGGTTGGAGGTGGCCGGCGCAAAAAGACAACTATGGCCGTCTGTGTCCAGTGCAAGGACACGGGCGGCTTTTTATATGACTGAGGGGGTGGGCCTACGGCAAAGCAAGCAAAGCAGGGCAAGTATAAGCGCTGGATCACTCCGGAAGGTCTGCTTCGAATAGAAGGGTGGGCAAGAGATGGACTGACAGACCAGCAGCTTGCGGATCAGATGGGCATCAGTACCACATCGCTGTACGTTTGGAAAAATAAATATCCCGCCTTTGCGAAAGCCCTGGAGCAGGGCAAGGATGTGGTAGACCGGAAAGTCGAGAATGCGTTACTGAAAAGGGCTTTGAACGGGAATGTAACTGCACAGATTTTTTGGCTAAAGAACCGCAAGCCGGAAGACTGGCGTGACCGGACCGAAAAGAATACCGCGATGGATGCCGAAGAACAGCGGGCAAGGATTGAGAAGCTAAAGGCCGATACAGCCGTAGCGAAGGCAAAGACCGAAGCGCCGGAAGAGGCTGCAGACGATGGATTCTTAGAAGCTCTAAAGGGATCCGCAGCGGAGGACTGGAACGATGCCGAAGAAGAATAGAGCTGTATTCCGCTTCAAACCATTCTCGAAAAAGCAGCGCATGATTCTAAATTGGTGGACAGAAACGTCCCCCGTGCAGGATATGGACGGGATCATAGCAGACGGGGCTATCCGGTCCGGAAAGACGGTCTGCATGTCGCTGTCCTTTATCCTATGGGCGATGGAGAATTTCCACAGTGAGAACTTCGGCATGTGTGGCAAGACCATCGGGTCCTTCCGCAGAAATGTGCTGTTTTGGCTGAAATTGATGCTAAAAAGCCGCGGGTATGCCGTGACAGACCATCGGGCGGATAACCTTGTGGTTGTACAGAGAAATGGCGTTGAAAATTACTTTTACATTTTCGGCGGCAAGGATGAACGGTCACAGGATCTGATCCAGGGAATCACGCTGGCAGGTGTGTTTTTTGACGAAGTGGCCTTGATGCCGGAATCCTTTGTCAATCAGGCAACCGGCCGATGTTCCGTAGATGGGTCAAAGTTCTGGTTTAATTGCAACCCCGCGGGGCCGTTTCACTGGTTCAAAAAGAACTGGATTGATGAACGAAACAGAAAGCGGCTTCTGTACCTGCATTTCACCATGGACGACAACCTAAGCCTGTCAGAGCGAGTAAAAGAGCGATACCGCGGCATGTATTCCGGTGTGTTCTACAAGCGCTATATTCTAGGGCTTTGGTGCATGGCGGAGGGCGTGATCTACGACATGTTTGACGCAGCAAAACACGTGATTTCATCGGTTTCCGGCGCGGCGGCGCCATACCGATACGTCAGCTGCGACTATGGTACACAAAATGCCACCGTATTCCTTCTGTGGGAAAAGCACGGGGCGGACTGGATCTGCTGCCGGGAGTACTACTATTCCGGCCGGGAGAAAGGCAGGCAGCGGACTGATACCGAGTATGCCGATGATCTGCAGGCATGGCTTGATGGGATCCGGCCGAAAGCTGTAGTTGTGGATCCTTCGGCGGCCAGTTTTATCGCAGAGCTTAAAAAGCGCGGATACAAGGTCCGGAAAGCAAAAAATGACGTGCTGGACGGCATCCGCGTAGTCAGCACCTGGCTAAACGGTGGGCATCTGAAAATCACGGGCTGCTGCCAGCACACGATAGAGGAGTTTGCATCCTATGTCTGGGATGAAAAGGCTGCAGACCGCGGCGAAGACAGGCCGGTGAAGGAATCAGACCATTGTGTTACCGGCGACACACTAGTTGACGTTGTCGGTGGACAAATACGGATTAAAAATCTTGTTGGTAAGTCCGGATACGTTTACTGCTATGACCGTATAAGACATAGAAAAATGATTTCAAAATTCCACGATGTCCGAAAAACGCGGACTGGTGTAAAAGTATTTCGTATCAATTTGGAAGATGGAAGATCTGTTTCAGCTACAGAGGACCATTTGGTGCTTACACGTCGCGGATGGGTGCGTGTAAAGGATCTGACCAGGCATGATCAAATACTTGATATTTCAATTGCGGAGGACTTGAAGCATGAAAGTTGAATATTTTGAAAACAGAGATCTGGCCGTATATAACGGTAATAAGTTCCGATTGGATAAACACAGCGGATATTATCTTTCCGCAAAGAAATTAGGGGATCGGCGTAAAAGGTTGCACGTTTATATGTGGGAGACTGAAAACGGTGCTATACCAAAAGGATATTCAATACACCATGTTGATGAGGACAAAAGTAATAACTCGATCGATAACCTCCGCTTAATGACAACACGTAGTCACACAAAACACCACGCATTGGAATATGCGAGGGAAAACCGGGATTCAGTACTTCAGAATCTGGAGCAAAATGCTATTCCGGCTGCTACTAGGTGGCATAAAAGCGAACCCGGGAGAAAATGGCATAAACAGCATTATGAAAAGATGAAAGATAAGCTATATGTTGAAAAAACATATAAGTGTAAGTATTGTGGCAAAGAGTTCCAAAGTACAAAAGCCAGCGCAAAATTCTGTTCAAATGCTTGTAAGTCCGCATGGAGAAGGGAGTCCGGGGTTGATGATGTGATAAAAACATGCGAAGCATGTGGAGGGAATTACATTGCGAACAAATACCAGAAAACAAAGTACTGTCCGGTATGTCGGGATAAAAAGCATTCAGGAAGACGGAGTAGCTGACGTTTACAATATGGAGGTTGAGAAGTATCACAACTTCAGTGTATGCGGTGGGCTTATTATCCATAACTGTCTCGATGCCTTGCGGTATTTTGTATACACAATTCTGTACAAGAATAAAGTGAAGGTTAAGACCTTCCGAGGGGGTATTTGATGCATAAAACAAAAAGACCCTATCTACTGCCGGAGCCTTTAACCTGTGATCCGGCGGAGGTGGCAAACGGGGTTAGCTTAAGGCTGGCCGAAGCGTTCATAGATAAGCATGAGCAAAAAGCTAGAAGATATGACTACATGGAAGCACTGTACAAAGGCTTCCATGATGTCTATAAGCAGCCGGAAAAAGAGGACTGGAAGCCGGATAACCGGCTGGCGGTCAACTTCCCGCGCTACATCACACAAACATTTACCGGATACGGCTACGGGATCCCGATTAAAGAAACGCACCCGGATGAATCTGTGAATGGTTCTATCCGGGCATTTTGCGATGCCAATGACATGACAGACCATGAAGCGGAGCTAATCACGAAGTGCTGCATTTATGGCCACGCGTGGGAGTATATCTACCAGGACGAAAGCGCGCAGACTAGAGTAACGGAGTGTACGCCGAAAGAACTATTTGTTGTCTATGATGACACCATGTCAAAGCGGGGGTTGTTCGCGGTCCGGTACGGCCGGCACAGTATTGACGGCCGGCAGCAGGGCGCGCTGTATGGGGAGATCCTTACACGGGCAGAGATTATCCGGTTTGACGGCAGGAAGCAGACCGAACGGATCCCGAACCCCTACGGATATATCCCCTGTGTGGAATGGCGCCTGAATGATGAGCGCATGGGGCTGTATGAGGCAGTAGCCGGGCTTGTGGAAGCCTATAACCACACATTGGGCGAGAAGGCGAACGACGTGGACGCCTTCGCGGAAGCATATCTTGCTATTCTGGGCGCAGAAGTCGATGAGGACGGTCTGTATAAGATCCGGGATAACAGAATTATCAACCTGTACGGTACAGATGACGCGAAAGACATTCTGGTGCAGTTTTTGCAGAAGCCGACAGCCGACGGCACCCAGGAAAATTTGCTGAACCGGTTGGAAAATCTGATTTATCAGACTTCCATGGTGGCAAATATTTCTGATGAATCCTTTGGAAATGCCACATCTGGCACGGCGCTGGCGTACAAGCTGCAGGCCATGAGTAACCTTGCGCTGACGTTTGACCGGAAGATCACGAAAAGCATTAAGAAGCGCTATAAAATATGGGCAAGTCTTGGTACGAATACGCCGGATCCGGATGCCTGGAAAGCGATTGACATAAAAATGACTCGGAATCTTCCAAAGAACCTGGTGGAAGAGGCACAGACCGCGGCGCAGCTGTCCGGGATTGTCAGTCAGGAAACACAGTTATCTGTGCTGTCCATTGTCCAGGATCCGAAAGAAGAGATTGAGCGGATGGAAGAGGAAACAGAGGCAGCGCAGAGTAAGACGCTGGATCTGTGGGCGCAGAGGCAGCAGCTGGAAGATGATGAGAATGCCGAAGAGAGAGAGAGAGAGAGAGAGTAACGCCGAAAGAAGTGTAACAGATCCGGATACGGGTGACCTGGATGAGATAAATAATACGCTGAATGGCGCGCAGACACAGGCGCTGTTAACCATTATCGATCAGTTCCAATCGGGAAAAATAACGGAGGATCAGGCTGTGGCAATCATCATGGTTTCCGATGGCTTAACGCAAGCACAAGCAGAAGAAATTCTGACAGGGAAGTAATTGAGGATGACATAAATGGCAAAAATGGACAGTCTGGAGTATTGGCGAAAGCGGGAGACGGAAGCGAAAAAGAAGTACATAACCGATGAAAATGCGTATGCAAAAGAAATACAGGCTATGTATCTTCGGACGTTGGACCGTGTGCAAAAAGAAATAGACAGCTTCTACACGCGTTATGCGGCGAAAGAGGGAATAACTATCGCTGACGCGAAAAAACGCGCGGATAAGCTGGATATGGAAGCCTACGCGGCAAAGGCAAAGAAGTATGTAAAGAACCGGGACTTTTCAAAGCAAGCCAACGATGAAATGCGTCTGTATAACTTGACTATGAAGGTGAACAGGCTAGAGCTTCTGAAAGCAAATATCGGATTGGAATTGGTGCAGCAGTCCGAAGACCTGCAGCAATTCATGGATGAGAAGCTGACCGGGCGGACGATGGAAGAACTGCAGCGTCAGGCCGGAATCCTTGGGGAAAGTATCAGCGATGAGGCACAGGTGGCAAAGCGGATTGTAAATGCATCTTTCCACAATGCCACATTTTCCGAACGGATCTGGCAGAATCATACGCTGCTGAAAGCAGATCTTGCCAAACAGCTAGAGATAGGCCTGATCCAAGGCAAGCATCCGACAGTGCTGGCCAGGGACCTTAGAAAGACCTGGGACGTCTCACAGTACCAGGCGCTGCGCTTAATGCGTACCGAACTTGCCCGGGTGCAGATAGATGCGCAGATGCAATCCTATGACAACGCCGGGGTTACGGAATACACTTATATCACCTGTGGATTCGGTGATGCCTGCCCCGTCTGTCGGGCGCTGGATGGCCAGCACTTTAAGACATCGGACATGCTTCCGGGTGAAAACGCCCCACCGATGCACCCGAACTGTCACTGTAGTACATCGGCCTACATGGATCGGAACAGCATTGATTGGCTGAAAAAGAGCGAAGAGGAGGCAAACAATGGCAAAAAATGATTTACACGTTCTTGTGTACCGGATACTAAGTTATCTATATCAGCAGCTGAAAGACGGCACTGAGATAGACGAATCAAAGATTGATGAACACGCACTTAATATTCCGCATTCTTATTGGGTATATATTTTTGATGAACTTCAGAGCGCCAAATATACCAAAGGATATACTATTGTTAATGTAAATGGCGGCAGAAAGAGAGTTGAGCATCTGGATCGCGCGGTTATTACTCTCCGTGGGGTGGAATATCTTACCTCTGACCAGCTCATGATAAAGGTAAAAAACGAAAGTTAAATATTCTTAAACCCTGGGCATTTGCCCGGGGTATTTTTATGCAGAAAATGAGGAGGAAGACAGATGAAAGAATTAAGAGAGACCGTTGAAGACATGAACAGCCCAGATTACACAAGACGCATGGCAGCGGAATACGAACAGCTGAAAATCCGTTTTTTGAAGCTGAAGAAAATGCTTGAAGAATGGGATGATGAAACCCTTCCATTTACGCCGAACTGCCCTAGAGGTCTGTACAATCTGCAGATCCGTGCCATGGCGGATTACCTGGCGGTGCTGGAAGCGCGCGCCATGATAGAAGGCGTTACGCTGAGTGTGTAAACCAGATATCTTCGAAAAAACATACGATCCTGTTAAGCGAGGAAAGCACAAATGAACGAACGTAACATTGATATCCTTGGAATCCCATACCATGTAAAGGAAGTCCCGGTAGTGAGTAAGGACGAACCGATTAAGGGAGAAATCAACTATCTGACCAATGAAATTTTGATAGATGGGACACTGACGACAGACATGAAAGGTCAGGTACTAATGCATGAAATCTTCCACGCGATTTGTGACCTGACGTGGAACTATGAAATCAGTGAAAATGAGCAGGCCGTGCAGAGCATCGCAACCGCGCTGTACTATGTAATAATGAATAATGGTTTATTTTAGTAGGAGGTAAGCATGATAAACGTATCCATATCAGACTGTGAAGTCATAGTTTCCGGGCATGCCGGATACGCCCCACCGGGGAATGATATTATCTGTGCTGCCGTGTCAGCATTAACCCAGTCCCTGGCGTCTTCTCTGGAAGCACTGACTGAGGACAAAATAAATACTGAGATCGAGAACGGTTATGTCCGTATCGAATACGGGAAGCTATCGGAGCCTGGACGGCTTCTGATGGATTCTTTTTTTATCGGCATTTGCGGAATTGAGAACGAGTATCCGGAGTATATCCGGATCGATTAGCCGGAAGGCATGGCCAGGCTTGGAAGCCAATAAAAGCTAAGGGGAACCAGTCCAATGAATCAAGACTATAAACTATTTGGAGGAACTATTATGGACAAACGACACATGTTTTTCTTGCAGTTATTTGCAGACGATGACGGCGCAGAAGTCGCAGAAGGCGCAGATGGCAGCGCATCGGGCGGTGATCCGGATCCGGCAGGAAAAGAAGGCCAGGATGGCGGCACTGAAAAAAAGCCGGATGACAATGGAGAAAAGAAATATTCTGACGCGGACGTTGACAAAATTGTCAGTAAGAAATTTGCCAAATGGAAGGCCGAAAGTGAACAGGCGGTACAGGACGCCAAAGACGAGGCTGAAAAGCTGGCGAAGATGAACGCAGAGCAGAAGCAGCAGTATGCAATGGAGAAGCTTCAGCAGGAAAATGAGCAGTTAAAAGCGCAGGCTGTTCGGGTGGAGCTGGGGAAGACTGCTACAGAGCTTCTGCGTGAGCATAAAATTACCGCGACAGAAGACATGTTGGACTTCGTTGTGGGCACGGATGCAGACAGCACCAAGGCGAACATTGATAAGTTTGTCGAGATCATTAACGCGCAGCTGAAAGCTGCGGAAGTGGAGCGTGCTACCGGCGACACGCCGAAACGGTACCAGGGCGGCGGAGAAGCGCTCACAGAGATCCAGAAGCGGATCGCAAAATACAAGCGATAGAGAGGAGTTATTTATGCACAAAAGAAAAGTATTTAATCTGCAGGTATTTGCTGACGATAACAACAATGACCTGCCGGCCAGACGGTATAACAAGGAATTCAAGGACCTGCTGCAGGTAGTCTACGGCGCACAGAGTTACTTCGGTGACTTCTTCGCCGGTGATATCGAGGCACTGGACAGCATCCAGAATAAGGATACTGCCTTTTCCGTAAAGACTTCCGATATTCCGGTTGTTGTCGGCACTTACAGCACCGACGAAAACACCGCATTTGGAACCGGTACCGGATCTTCCAACCGGTTCGGCGAGCGGAAAGAAATTGTATACGCTGACACCGATGTGCCGTACAGCTGGAGCTGGTCCTTCCATGAAGGTCTTGACAGACATACCGTGAACAATGATCTGGACGCAGCTGTTGCTGACCGTCTGGAACTGCAGGCACGGGCAAAAGTGAACCAGTTTAATACCCATCACGGAAAATTCATTTCCACCTCTGCCGGTAAGTCAATCGCTGCAGGGGCATCCATTACGAAGGACAATGTAGCTGATGTGTTCAACCAGCTAAGCAAGTATTTTGTCAACATCGGCGCAATCGGTACCAAAGTTGCAAAGGTTACTGCAGATGTTTACAACGCAATTATTGATTCCGGTCTGACTACTACATCCAAAAATTCCAGCGCAAACGTGGATGATAACACTGTGCTGAAATTCAAAGGCTTCCAGATCGAAGAGGTTCCGGAAGACCTTTTCCAGAAAAACGAAGTTGTATATGCGTATATCACAGGTGTTGGTAAAGCCTTTACCGGTATCGAGACAGCGCGTACCATTGAATCCGAGGACTTTGACGGACTTGCGCTGCAGGGCGCTGGTAAAGCCGGGGAGTACATCCTTCCGGATAATAAAAAGGCGGTAGCCAAAGTAACCATTACCGGAGCTTAAGAAGGGAGAGTAGCATGACATATGAAGTAATTAAGCCGTTTCATGACTTACAGGATGGCAAGAGTACAAAAGGCGGCATGATCTTCCATTTTTACGATGTCGGTGACGTGTATCCGAGAAAGGGCGGCCCTACGCCGTCCTCTTTCCGGGTGGATGAACTGTCCAGCTCGCAGAACGCACAGGGCACGCCTTTAATCCGGCCTATTTCTGGCGAGTCAAACGTGGCTCAGCCGGAAGAAAAGCCGGAAGAAAAGCCGGAAGAATAGGGGGCTGTTATGCTGGATCAGATCAAAAGGCTGCTTGGGCTTGCCGATGCCGAAAATGATGATCTTTTGAACACCATTATCAGCCTGACGGAAAGCAGGTTAAAAAACCGCTTAGGCGGGGCTAATATCGTGCCTGATGCATTAAATTACATCGTGGTAGAGGTTTCCGTGATCCGTTTTAACCGGATCGGGTCCGAAGGCCTGTCATCCCATACGGTAGAGGGTGAAAGCATGTCATGGCCGGACAGCGATTTTGACCGGTTTTCAGACGACATAGATGCCTATCTGGAAGAACACGCCGGGGCAAAGAGGGGCAGGGTGAGATTTTTATGAGGTTTGACAGCGAAATCTTTTTTGTCCGTGTAACGCCCGGCGGTTATGATCCGGATACCGGGGACTATGCAGATGATACTGAGACGCTGACCCGCCGGATGGCTGCCGTGCAGGACACCAAGACAGAAACACTGCAACTGGTGTATGGCAGCCTGAAACAGGGCAGCTATACCGTTGTGCTGCAGAACCATTATCCGGATCCCTTTGACCTGATCCAGATTGGAAGTGACCGCTACCGGGTAGATTACCGCAGACGTCTGCGGCAGAAAGATACCTTTATCATATCGGAGGTGCAGTGATGGAATTAAAAGGCTTGGAGGAAATGCAGCGGGCGCTGGCGCAGAAGGCCGCACAGATCGACGGCCGGGTGAAGCAGGTGGTGCAGTTAAATGGTGCGGAGCTGAATGAAAAAATGCAGCGGAAAGCTGAATTTAAAGGCCATTATGAGTGGAAAAAGGGTACAGGAAAGGTATTTGTAAAACCTTCAGGTAACCTGAAACGCTCCATCCGGATGGAGATCCGGGACAGCGGGTACACGGCTGCCGTTGGCCCGCATACGGAATACGCGGCATATGTGGAACATGGTACCCGGTTCATGGAAGCCCAACCATATGTCAAACCGGCATTTGACGCGCAATTTCCAAAATTTAAGGAAGACTTAAAAAAGGCTATGGGAAAGTGAGGACAGATGCATGGATCCGCAGCAGGAACTTTTCAGCGCCTTGCTATTACGGCTTAAGGCACTGGGATATGACGTCTATGATGGCGCACTGCCGCCGGATGATACGCCATATCCTTTTATTTATCTTGGAGACAACACCATGGACGATATCAATACCAAGTCGGCTGTACTGGGGGAAATTACCCAGACGGTACACATCTGGCATAATAACGCCCGACAGCGCGGTACGGTGTCCAAGATGCTTCTGGCGGTGAAAGATACCGCCCGGAAATTGGAGAATACGCAGCACTTTGGCTTTTTCTTAAAAAATGTGCATCAGACGATTCTACCAGACAATTCAACCAGTCAGCCCTTGCTGCACGGCGTGCTGCAGCTGACTTTTAAATTATGCTAAATGCAGGAGGAAAACGTTTATGAAATTTGATTTACAGAGATTTGCTTCCGCGGTTGCCGGTAAAAAGATTATTTACCTGTACAGGATCATGAGCAAAGCAACCACAGATAACGCTACCACTATCGCATTTGTAACTGAAAATGGCCGCACTAAGTCGAAAGACGCGGATTCTACGGCAACAAAGGACGGTTCTATCCGGACGCCTTCCGAATCCGAGACCGAAATTACCTGTTCCTCTATCCTGGCAAAGGGCGATACAATGATCGACGCGCTGGAGGACGCCCTGGACAAGGATGAGCTGATTGAGATCTGGGAAGCTAACCTGGAAGAGGCAGGAAGCACAGACGGCACATACAGAGGCAAGTATTTCCAGGGCTATCTGACCGAGCTGGAACGTACATCCAACGCAGAGGATATGGTTGAGATTTCTTTAACCTTCGGCGTCAATGGCAAAGGTGCGTCCGGTGATGTGACGGTATCCGCGCAGCAGATCGAGGCGGCTTCCTATGCTTTCAAGGACACCAAAAAGACAGGTGCGTAAGAAGTAATAGCAGACTGATACCAAGGGCAGCGTAACAGCTGCCCTATTTTTATGCATAAAGGAGACAGATATGTTTGAGTTAACTATCAACGGTGTGGTATATAAATTTGCTTTTAACATGGGCTTTCTGAAAGACATCAACGGGGAGACTGTAGTACCTGTGGATGGTGCCCCGGGCGTATCCAGCCGCGCAGGCCTGACATATGCTGTAGGTAATCTGCTGGATGGCGATATCGAGACGCTGGTGCATGTGCTGGATCTGGCGAACCGCCGGCAGGATCCGAGGCTTACCACTATGGCCATCGAAAGCTATATTGATGATCCCGCTACTGACGTAGACGCGCTGTTTGATCAGGTGATTGAGGGTTTAAAGTTTGCAAATGCTACCAGGAAGGCAACACTGAATCTGATCGAGGCCGTAGAGCAGCGCAAGCAGGAGATGCTGAAACAGAACTAGAAGAACAGAATTTTTCCGACTGGTACCATGACGTAGCAGTAAACTGCTTCCGGTACCTTGGCTTTCAACGCCTGGAAGAGGTGGACACGCTGACCATTCCGGAGTATGAGTTACTCATGGAAGCCCTGGATTACCGCCGTCTGGATGAACTGCACGCGCAGCACCGGGTAGCGTATCTGGTCTTTGCCGCCCAGGCAAAAAAGGGCAAGTACCAGCGGCCAGTTTACAAGAAGTTCGACCAGTTTTTTGATTTTGAAAGAGAAGAGGCGAAGATTCGGCGGAAATATCATCCGGATCCACGCTTTACGGAACTAAGTAAGCACATGAAAGGGGGTGGAACGCATGGCGAATGAAACTTATAGCATTGAAGCTGTCTTAAGCGCCCGGGATGAGGGGTTTAAGGCCGGCATGAAAGCCGCGCAGAAATCCGCGTCCGGATTTGGCAGCACAATTAAATCCGGCTTAGGCCTCGGTGTTTTCATGGGCCTTGGTCAGAAAGCTTTCGGCGCGGTGGCAGCAGGTGTGAAAAGCATGGGTACAGAGCTTAGCGCGTCAACTGCCACCTGGAAGACGTTCAACGGCAACATGAAGATGATTGGCAAAGGCGCCGGGGACATCAAAAAGGTCCGCGGAGAATTGCAGACCTTTGCGGAAAAGACCATCTATTCATCCTCTGACATGGCCACCACATACAGCCAGATGGCGGCCGTCGGCGTAAAATCCGCGGACAAACTGGTTATGGGCATGGGCGGATTGGCAGCTGCGGCAGAGAACCCGACGCAGGCCATGAAGACCTTAAGCCAGCAAGCTACCCAGATGGCGGCAAAGCCTACCGTGCAGTGGATGGATTTTAAGCTGATGCTGGAACAGACACCAGCCGGTATCGCTCAAGTGGCGAAGTCCATGGGCAAGAGTACAAAACAGCTGGTAGCTGACGTGCAGGCCGGGAAAGTGTCTACAAATGACTTTTTCAAGGCCATGACAAAGGCAGGGAACAGCAAATCCATGCAGAAACTGGCAACACAGTATAAAACTGTTGGCCAGGCAATGGACGGCCTGAAAGAGACGGCGGCCAATAAGCTGCAGCCGGCCTTCCAGGCAGTTTCAAAGATCGGCATCAAAGCAATATCCGGCATCACGGACAAACTGGGTAAGATCGACGGTAATAAGCTTGCGAAAAAGATTGAGACATTCACCACAACGGCCGGGAAATATTGGGAAGCACTGAAAAAGACGTTTAAGCCGGTGGGCAAAGAGTGGAAAGAAGCGTTCAAGGCCATCGGTGACAGCTTAGGCAAGATGAACGGGAAATTTGGGTCAAAAAAATCCGTATCCAATTTTACCAGCGCCTTACAGCCCATCACCAAGGCGCTGAAAGGCCTGGCTGATTTCACAACCAAGCACTCGGATCAGATTGCCTGGTTGATATCCCATCTGCCGCAGATCGCGGCGGCGTTTGTCGGCTTTAAGATTGTCAAAGGCGTGGCGCCTGGCGTGATGACATTTGGTAAGGCCATCGGAAAGATCGGCGCTGGAATTGCCGGGCTGGCCGGAAAGCTGTTTGCGACAGCCGCCGGACAGAAGGCCGTGGGCAGTTCTTCCAAGGCGTCCAATAAAAATGTGCTGACATCCGCAAAGGCGTTCCTGCGCTTAGGCGCTGCCGTGTTCCTGATCGCGGCTGGATTTGTGTTGATTGCGGCCGCAGCGATTGCAGTGACCAATGCAGGCGGCGGAGCGGTGGCCATGTTTGTAGTGATGGCGGCCGGACTGGCGGCTATTGCGCTGGGACTGGCCAAAATGCTGCAGACGGCATCTGCATCCCCGAAGGCTATGACAGCCCTGGGCAACGCCATGTTAAAGGTCGGCGCTGCGGTTCTGATCGTGGCCGCTGGATTCCTCGTTATGAGCGCTGCAGCGGTAGCACTGTCGGATGCAGGGGCGCCGGCCATGGTGATGTTTGGCATCATGCTGGCGGGCATTGTGGCTTTAGGCCTCGCCTTTACGGTCATGGCTAAGACGCTGGCACCGGTAGCGCCGTCATTGATTACGATCAGCGCTGCGCTTTTAATTGCGGCCGTTGCGGTGATCGCCGTGGCAGCAGGGTTTGCTCTTTTATCGGCAGCCGCTATTGCTGTATCCAGTGCAGGCGCTGGAGCTATCGTGATGTTTGTAGTCATGGTAGCACTGATTGCAGCACTTGCCCTGGTATTCGCGGCCTTGGGTCCGGCGCTTGACGCAGCTTCTCCCGCTATGCTCGCCTTCGGGGCCTGTGTCCTGATGGTAGGCGCCGGCCTTCTGCTGGCGGCAACTGCGGCACAGGTGGCTGTGAATGCCCTGGGCAATCTTGTGGGCATCCTTCCAGGACTGGCGCAGTACGGATTATCCGGTGCGGTTGCCATCCTGGCCATTGGAGCGGCAATGCTGGTATTCGGTGCAGGCGCGTTAGTTGCAGGCGCCGGTGCGCTTGTACTGGCTGCAGGGCTTGCGGCCGTGGCATTGGCAGCCATTCCGCTGATTGCAGCGGTTACACTACTGATTAGTACCCTGCGTGGGACACCCGCGGCGGCGCAGACCGGTAGCGGCGCGCTGACGTCCATGCTGGGCCCTATCGGCAAGGTGGGAACAGCCCTTGGAACGGCAAAAGATAAAATCAGCGGCTTTTTCGCAAAGCTGACCGGCGACGGAAATAAAAGCGCCAACGCGGTCAGCCAGTCTACCGGAAAAGTCAATAAAGCGTTTGATACTACATCAAACAAGGCCGGCGCAAGCGGTAAAAAGGGCGGCAATGAATACAGCAATGGGCTGCTGAGCGGTATCACAAAATCCGTCGGCGGCGTAAAAGGCGGCATCGGCAAGGTGCTGTCCGCAATGCAGTCTGGCAATGGAAAAATGGCGTCCAACGGAAAGGCCGGCGGGAACAGCTATATCAAGGGCTTAACCGGATCCTTAAGCGGCGGCAAGGGCTCCAAGTCCATACAAAACATGCTAAACGGCATGAAGGGTACAAGCCGGTCCGGCGGCCTGTCTGTCGGAAAAGTGCTGGGCAATGGAGTATCCACTGGTATTTCATCGTCTTCTGGCAAGAGCAAGGCCGCGGCGAAACGAACGGTCAACTCTGTAAACCACACGTACCGGTCCGGGGCCAGCGGGGCAAGAAGTGCGGGCAGTTACATCGGGGCCGGTCTGGCCAGCGGCTTAGAGTCGGCCATCCCGCGGGTGGAAGCGGCGGCTTCGAGACTTGCAGCCGCAGCGGATAAAGCAGTGCGGGCAGAAGCCAAAGTAGCATCCCCGTCTAAAGTCCATAAGAAAAATGGTAAGTATATAGCTGCCGGCCTTGCCTTAGGTATTGCCGGTGGGAAGAACCAGGTGGCACGCGAAGCGGAAATTATGGCGGCTACGGTCTCCGGCATTTTCAAAAAGCAGATCCGCAAACTGAAGGATTCCGGGGCAAAATTTGCCAAAGCCGTCGGCAAGACCTTAAAAGCAGGGATTCCTGTAGTAACCAAGTACGCGCAGAGCCTGGCAAAAAGCACCTTTAAGGCGTTCCGCAAGGTATCCGGCGCAAATTCTGGATTTACCAACGCAGCGGATAAGCTGGGTGAAACCTACGAAAAGAAGGTAAGCGCCAAAGAATCCGCGGTTGTAAAGGCTGGAACCAAGAAGATCAAAGCTGCATTCACGGCAAAGGATAAGGCCTACTCTGCGACCATCAAAAAACAGCAGAAACAGTTAAAAAAGATGACCAAAGGGTCCAAGGCTTACAAGTCCATGACCAAGAAGATCAAGGCCAACCAGAAGAAACAGAAGCAGACACAGCAACTGTCTTCCAAAGTCCAGGCAGCCTACCAGAAGCAGTATGAGAAGTACGCCAATAAGATGATCAGCATCGTGAAGTCGAAGCTGACCACGCTGGCGGAAACCTATCAGAAGCAGTGGGACGCCCTGGCGGAAAAACAGTCCAGCCTGCAGGACAAGCTGAATGATTATGGTGACCTGTATTCAACGGATAAATACGGCTTTACGGCCTTTAAGGATTTCCAGGCTGCGACTACGCAGGTGCAAAAGTACTACAACAACTTAAAGCAGCTAAAGGGAATCGTATCCAGTGGCTTCTTTGAGGAGATCACAAAACTTGATACTGCTGCCGGGCTGGCCTACACCAATGAACTTCTGAAAAAGGGAACCAGCTGGATCAAGGCATACAGCAATACATTTGATACCTTTATCAATACCGGAAAGCAGGATGCGGCGTCCATATACAAGAGCGATTTCGCCGCACTGACCCGCAACTTCAAAGCAGCTACAGACGCAATCACCGCACAGGTATCCGCAAAATTAAAGCAGATCGGTGCGGAATTAAAAACATCCCTGTCCAATGCCGTAGCACAGGCATCAGGAAATAAAACGGCGTCGAAGGCGGTGGCAAAGGCTAATGCGGCAGCAGGAAAAACGAAGAAAACTTCTGGGAAATCCACCGCTGCAGCGAAACAGAAAGCCGCAACCGCGAAACTAGTGGCGCAGGCCAAAAAGGATAACGCGAAAGTAGCGAAGGCCAATAAGTCCACGGGCAAGAATGCTACGAAGGGACTGGCCAAAGGCATCGCATCCAAAAAGGCCACAAAGAAAGTAACCAAGTCATCAAAGAAAGTGGCCAAAAAGGCCACGAAAGCAACAAAGAAAAAACTGAAAGTACACAGCCCCTCCAAGGTGTTTATGCAGATCGGGCAGTACGTCGGTGAGGGCTTTGCGATCGGAATGGACCGTATGCAGGCGTCTGTACAGCACGCGGCAGAAAACATGATGGACCTTCCAAGCCCAGCCGCCCCGGCGTTCGCATCCGGTTACGGCGGAAGCCTAAGCAGTGAGCTGTCCAGCGATTACACCTATGGAAGCACCGTAAACGGAAACATTACTGTAGTGACAGAACTGGATGGTAAGGTTGTGGCGAAGAAAACGGCGCCATACATGGAGCAGGAGATTGGCAAACGCCAGACGCGGGCGGAACGAGTGAAAGGACGGGTATAGAATGTATAAATTTACAGATACGACTGGTACCGCTTCCAAGGATCTGCCGGCGGAGGCGATGATACTTAACTCGGACTATATCGAGAATCAGATCGAAGGGTACCGGACGCTGTATGTCAAGGGGCGGGAAATTCTCGCCCCCAGTCTGCAGACGGCAGAGATCACCGGCCGTGATGGTGTGCTGTACCACGGCCGGCAGTTCCCGGCTCGGGAGATAACGGTGGGTTATCAGCTAATTGCTGCCACACCGGAAGACTTCCGGGCAAAGTACAACATGCTGTCCCACCTGCTGACGGAAAAAGAGCAGTCCATACTGGCCTTCGCGGATGAACTTGGGAAATACTTCACTGGTACGCTGTCCGCGGCGGATGCCCCGGATCCTGGCCGGAACGCGGTCACGTCAGAATTTACTTTTACCTGTACAGATCCGTTTAAGCGGTCCGTAGGGTCAAAGACTGTAACATCTTCCGGGGAGGATAAAACTATCAATTACTCCGGCACCTGGATCAGCTATCCGGTGATCACGGCCAACTTTTCCGGTGCCGCAGCGGAATTTATCTGCCTGCACGGAAACGGCGCGATTATAGAGGTCAGTGACCTTAAAGCGTCGGATGTGCTGGTGATCGACGTTGGCAAGGCATCCATAAAAATCAATGGCACTGCTGCCGATGGCCATGGCGCCCTCGGGAATGACTGGAACAAGTTTTATCTGCAGCAGGGGAATAACCCGCTGCGGTTTAATTGCACTGGCACAATGCCACGCATAACCGTCAGTTACACGGAGGTGTACATATGATCTTGTATTTTTGTGATAAAAAACTGCATGTCTACGGATGCCTGTCAAACAAGCTGCCGAATTCCCCGATTGAATCCGATCAGCTGACCAAAGACATCGACAGCACGGTGGCCACGCTGGAGCTGACCCTAGACTATACAGCGCAGACCCGGGCAGAGTTGGAGCAGTGGACCATGCCGGGCTGTTACATCCTTATGCGGTACGATGACGGCAAGGACTATGTATTTCAGATCATTGATGCGGAGCTGGATACCGGCAACATGGCTATCGAGGTCACGGCGGAGGATGCCGGGCTGGAGCTGCTGAATGTGGAGTGCTTAATTTACCCAGACGAGGAGCAGGGGGACACCAAGGACCCGCAGGCCTTAACCTGGTATGTAACAAAGTGGATCAAGGGATCCGGTTTTGAAATTGGTGTAAATGAATCCAGCAGCACGAATAAAAAGGCTTTGACCTTTGACTCCGAGCAGACGGCCACGGAGAGACTGAAAGAAGTGGCCGGAAAATTTGAAATGGAAATTGACTACAGCTTTGCGATTGAGGGGCTGACCATCACGCATAAGTATGTCAACATCCACAAAAAGATAGGCGCTGACAACGGTGTACGGCTGTATGCCGGCAGGAACTTTAGTTCTATCACTGTCAAGAGAAGCATAGAAAATCTGGCCACCTGCCTGTTGGTATATGGATCCACACCGGACGGCGGACTAGGGCCGCTGACGCTGGACGGGTATGTCTACAACGACGGTGAGTACTACGTCGATGGACATTATGTCAAATCAAAGACCGCTGTGGAAAAGTGGGGCGTAATTACACGTACTTTTGAGTATGATACCACAGACCAGCAGACCCTGCTGTCCGAGGCCATCAAAGAATTGAAAACCCGGGCGGATGTGGAAGTAAACTATGAAGTAGATGTAGTAGACGCGCCGGAAAACCTGCATGTTGGGGATATGGTAGGAATTGTGGACGATGCCGGTGGGCTGTACCTGTCTGCGCGGATCCTTAAAATGGAGCGGTCTATCATCGACCACAGCACAAAATTGACGATCGGTAATTATCTCATAAAAACGGCGGGGCTTAGCGCTACCGTACAGGACATGGCAAAGACTTTCCAGATCATGAAAAACAGTACCAAAGTAGTAAACGGCGTGCAGCAGATGTACTGTGTCTCTGAATCCGCGGACAGCAGTTCTGGCAGTACCTGGACGACGCAGATGCCTGAAATCCCGGATAATCAGCACTACTTATGGACAAAAACGGTAGTTAACTACACCGACGGATATGCATCTGAAACCGCTCCGGTACTTGCCGCTGCCATCAACGGCGCCGCAAAAACTGCCACACGGTATGTAACCGCCCAGACGGAAAACGGTCAAATCATGATACACCCAGAAGGGGACACGAAAAACGCGGTTTTGATCGGGCAGGACGTGCAGATCATCAGGAACGGCGTGACTGTTGCCACATATTCCGATGCTGTAAAGATCGGCAACGCGAACAGCGGGCACGTGGAAATCTCATCCAATGAGCAAAAATTTATCGCTGACGACGGTACGATTGTGATGGACACCCTGCGCGATACTAGCCGGGTTTATGCAATCACTGAAACGGCGTACACAGAGGACACAGAAGGCCAGAGCGGGAGCTATGTCAACAAGGCAAAATTATCTTACCCTATGTACAAATTGGTAGGAATATACGCCCGTAACGGCACAGACATCACGAAGGACGTTACTTACACATACGATTCTTCGACGTATACGCTCAAAAACATGTCAAACGCGGACAGTGACGGGGATCCGATGGATATGAAATACAGCATTTCAATCAAATATATCCCCGATATTGATAACGTAACCATGAGCGTCGGGCGATATCCGCGCGTCGATAATCGCGGAAAACTTCTTGT
>OCTW011613310.1_pt1 | contig 34936 bp, 28 predicted proteins | sample 1539671 | NCBI WGS metagenome assembly OCTW01 (sample SAMN02144230, study PRJEB22623) | gut metagenome | biome: sheep rumen | host: Ovis aries | place: New Zealand
CAAGAAAGATGGGAAACAATGCCCATAACTCTTCCAATGTCATTTTAGATAAATCTTTTCCCATGCCAAAGGCCTCCATAAATCCCGATTTACCGATCGTTCATTCAATATCAAAGCTGACTTGGCTTCGGCAGGACCCGATTTACCGCTTCCGTTTTTTCTCAGCGCCGAACTTAAAAACGTTTTTATTTTCCATCCCCGAGGATTGCCAGCTGCCGCTGCGCTTCTTCGCTGCCCAGCGCAGCTGCGCGCCTGTACAGCTCCATCGCCCTGTCCCTGGACTGCTCCACGCCAAGCCCTTCCAGATACAGGTAGCCCAGGCATTCCAAGCCGTCCGGATCATTCTGATCCGCCGAAAGCTGATAGTATTCCGCCGCCTTTTGATAGGAAGGCTCCACGCCGAGACCAAACTGATACAGCTGTCCCATGCCCCATTGGCCGATTGAATTGCCCTGGTTCGCGGACATCCGGAAGTATTCCAGCGCTTTTTCATAGGAAAGGTCTACGCCATCGCCAAATTCATACAGCAAACCCAGATGTGCCTGCGCAAGCGCATCTCCCTGATCGGCAGCCCGCTGGTAAAGCTCCGCCGCTTTCTCGTAAGACTGTTCCACGCCGTCCCCATACTCATACAGTATGCCCAGATAGGTTTGCGCTTCAGCATCTCCCTGATCAGCAGCCCGCTGATAAAGCTCCGCCGCTTTCTCGTAAGACTGTTCCACGCCGTCCCCGTACTCATACAGCGTGCCCAGGTACGTTTGCGCTTTGGCAAATCCCAGAGCCGCGGCCTGTTGGTAGCACGCGAGGGCTTTGCTCCAGTCCTGCCGCACCCCGACGCCCTGCTCATAATGCCAGCCAAGGGCATACAGCGCCCCGGCGTTCCCCTGGTCCGCGGCTTGCCTGGTATATTCCAGGGAGGTTTCTATGGACTTCTCTACGCCGTCGCCATAAAAATACATTTCGCCCAGGATCGCCTGGGCATTGGCATTCCCCTGGTCTGCGGCAGGCCGCAGGTACCGGAGGGCTTTTTCGTTATCCTGTTCCACGTCAAAACCATCGTAATACCTGGCGCCAAGGTCAGCCTGCGCATCGGGATGACCCAGCTCCGCGGCGGACTGCAGGTATTCCAACCCTTTTTTGATGTCATATTCCTGATTCTGCCTGTCCAGATGCACGGAGGCCAGGGCCATCATGGCATCGGGGTTTTTCTGGTCCGCGGAAAGACGCCAGTATTCCAGCGCTTTTTCCCGGGACGGTTCTGCCCCGTCGCCGTTCATATACATCCATCCCAGGTTATACTGTGCCACGGGATCATTCTGGGCGGCGGAAAGCTTGAAATACGCCAGGGCCTTTTCATAGGATTGTTCCACGCCGATGCCGTGGACATACAGCATGGCCAGCATCGTCCGGGCGTTGGCATCCCCCTGATCGGCGGCCATATTCATGTATTCCGCAGCCTTTTCGTAAGACTGCTCCGTTCCCATCCCATAGTAATAGCTGATGGCCGTCATATACTGGCCTTCCGCGCTCCCAGCTTTCGCGGCCTGCTCATAATAACGGAAGGAAGTATCATAATCTTCCTGCTCGTGAGCATCCCGCGCAAGCGCCAGCCAGGTCTCCGCCTCATTCTTTTCTTCCGCCGCTGCGGACACGGTGAAAACGATCAGCAGCAAAGCAAGGATCAGGCAGAATCGTTGTTTCAGAAGTTTCCTCATTGTGTTTGCCATTTTCATCTTAGCCTCCTTCTCCATGATGAAGAAAATATAAAGTGACTGTATCAGGCAAATCCCGGTTTTCCGCGATCCGTACAGGCCGGAATTTATCTTTGATGCAAATCAATAGCATCAACAATTTCGTAGCCATTATCTGCGGCTTGTGAAAACTCGATTCTTTTCACATGAGCGAAAAAAGGAATGAACTCCTTTCGCATCGCTTCAGCAATTACCTGTAAATCAATTTGCGGATTGTATATCAAAGTGGTATGCGGCTGCCAATGGTCATTGCCTGTCCAATGATCTAAAGATTCCCCCCATTGTGCCACAATATCGTTATGAATGTCAAGGAGTGCATTTTCCTTTCGTGGAGATGCTGCAATAATAGAGGTTGCACCAAGCACCTCTACTTTTTCATAATAAACAGAGAATGGAGCATAGGCGGAAAGGATTTCTTTACATGATGCAATAAAAGCGCTGTCATCTTCACCAACATATGCCGCAAGTGTAATATGTCCATATAACTTTTTTACCGTCATGCCAAAACGCTCTGTTACTTGCTGCAGAGCCAAAAGGTTCTCCCTCGACTGCGTATCAATCTTGGCAATCGCACATAACATCACTGTATTTACCTCTCTGGTACCAATCCCGAGTTGCCGATCGTTCATTCCATTCAATGCTGACTTGGCTTCGGCAAGACCCGATTTTCCGCGGTCCATACAAAACTGGAATTTGGCAGCGAATTCTTGCACCATGAATTCTGCCTGTTCAATATCGTTGTTTTACTTTGGCTATCAGAAAGACTTTTATGACCAGAAATGCAAAACAAATGATACCGGCATATGGCTGCCTCGTTGCAATAAATACTGTGACCGAGAGTATTGACAGCACGACCCCTGTAACAAGCCTGTGCCTGTTCCAGACCGATTTGTTGAAATGAGCGATGATCGCTCCACAGATCCCATTCAGGATCGTGATGCTTATGATCACGGCAAACACAGTCTTCAGCCACGGAGCAATCCGGCTCAGCCCAAACAGGGATACCGTTTCGGGAGAGGCTGGGCCATTTCCAAACGCAGGTATGAACAGCAGTATGGCCAGAAGGATGTCCAGCGCATTACATATGAGCGAAATGTATTTGCTGGCGAACTCCTTCTTGTCGTTTTCTGCCACGGTGATCATCTCGTCCGAACAGATCAGATCGTCAATCGTTACGGAGAAGAACCGGGATATCTCTTTGAGCGAGTCGATACTCGGATACCCCCTACCGGATTCCCACTTCGAAACAGCCGTTCTCGAAACAAACAGGGACTCAGCAAGCTCCTCCTGCGTCATCGACCTGCTTTTTCGTAATTCCTGCAGCTTTTCACTGAACTCCATTTGATGCCCCCGCCTTCAGATGTGTTTTCCTTTGACTGGTGTATCTGCCATGAACCGATAAATCATAAACAGACCGGAACTTAAGAAAACGGAGCCTATGATATCAGTGATCCAATGAACACCTGCGATCAATCTTCCGATCACCATGAACGCGGTGAATACAATTACAAATACTGCTACCGCTTTCCGTGCCACTGGATTTGCAATTCTTCGATCTGACTGATACTTCAATGTCGGCATCACCGTCAGGACCAGAAGCGTCGTTGAAGACGGATAGGACGCTTCCAGATTTCCATCTATCAGGATCGGCCTGTAATTGATCGGAACCATCTCGAACAGCAGGTAGCCCAGAATGACCACCACGTAATAGGCGCCCAGCAGCAGGATATCGAAATCGACTTTCAACAGGCTTCTACGTTTTACCAACTGGGCAAGTCCCAGCGTTCCAAAACACATGCATATGATGATCGGGACAAGACCAAGCCAATCTGTAATCGTATAGACCAATAAATGTACACCGATCAGTCGGTGAAACCATACATTGACCGTCGCAAATCCGATTTCCGTTCCATTTGGGCCTGCATTCTGTATGTCGATATGCCGGATCAATACAGTCCATAGTGCAAAGGCCGCCAGCAGCACGATTCCTGCCAACAGTTCTTTTTTTCTGATCTCTTTCATTTTCAATCCATCCTTTCTGTGACGCTTGGTCAGACAGAGTGTAATGGACGGTCATGAAAAATGAAAGAATTGCTCCGTCACATCTGCGATACGAATCGTGTCATTGTTTTACCAGGGCTTTTTCCCGGCAGCAAGGGCTGTCCAGCCCTGCCTGTCATATCATGATATTCTATCTCTTCGACCTATTCCGGCTTTCCGGCTCATCGTTTTCGGATCGGGAAAAACATATAATCCTTCCCGGTTTTGGGGCAGGAATAATCGTACACGGCGCCTGCAAGCGGAATGCCGTTCTCTTTCATATATTGCCACATGTCAGAAAACGTATTGTTTCCCTCGCATTCGACGACCAGATAGTCGTATGCAGGAAGCACCCATTTGACCCATCCTTCCGGAGCTTCCGCGTCATCCCTGCACTCCGCACCCGCCAGATAAAGCCCGCGGCTGAAATCATCCCACGGCTGAAAGGAACGGGAAAAGTCTGTCATGGCTCCCCATATGCCGACGAGATTCCCGGATTCGTCTCTTTTGGCCAGATCAGCGATTTCATCAAAATGGGAATTGGCATCCTGCCAGAGCCGCTGGATGAAGCCGTCCCCATCCCGGGTCGATCCCTCTTTTCCGATCACTACAAACGAATCTTTGGACGCTTTTTCAATCTTCATTGCTTTCCTGCCTCCCTTCTGTGAAACATTATTGTATCAACGTCTGTGATCCTCATTATGCCATAAAATCATCGGCCGGTCAATTTGCTTTACATATTTCCGGCGGCGGAGCCCCGGGCGAAGTCATTGCGGGCTGAAAGGCATACAAAACGGCCGGGAGGGAAGTCCTCTCAGCCGTTGTTTGTCGTCAGGATTCCTGTGCCTTGCAAGGCCTAACCGTTCAGCCCCATCTCGGCGCGCTGGGCCGCTTTGATGTCCATACCTCATTCACTTTAGTTGACGATTGACCGCCTGTTCCATGGGGATTCATCCAGCTGATAGAGATAGGAGATCATTTCGTACTCCCGGCTGCCCCATCTGTGGGTGCCGGTTTTATACGCTGTCCCGCCCATTTTCTCGTAGAATTTCCGGGCTTCCGCATTTTCCCTGAGGCACCAGACGATCATGCTTTTCCTGCCCGCTGCCTTGAACAGATCCACGGAATCATGGAAAAGAGCCTTTCCGATACCGCCTTTTCTTTTGCCGTACCGGATATAGATGGCGATGATTTCGCAGTCCGAATCTTCGTCACCGGTCATCTCGTTCCAGGTGAACCCCAGGATTTCCTTTTCAACAGCGGCCACCCTGTAGATCTGGTATCGCTGTGATTCGCGCTGGTATCGCTCCTCCACGCTCATGGAATCCAGGTAATCACTGTCGATGATCCCCCGGTAGGCCATTTTCCAATCTTCCACAAGAATGTCCGCGATCTGCCAGGCATCCTCTTTTGATGCCTGCCTGATGATCATTTTTCCTTGACCAGCATTCATGATCGTTCCTCCATAAGCGGGAATTGATCTATCTGCCCCATTCAGGCAAGAAACAGGCGCGCCTGCGGATGATCATTTTTCGGTATGATTCTTTTCCCTCCGCATCACTTTTTCCTGACAGGTATACAGATTTCACTGACATAATCCGAGGAAGAAGCATCACCCGGCAGGTAGTTTTCAATATCATAATCAGGAATCAGTTCATAATCGGAAACCGGCAACCACTCTTTGTAAATCCGTTCCCACATGGCCTGAATCGCCGTGGGTGTCGGCCCAACACACTTGAAAACCGCCCAGGTGTATTCCGGAATATGAATGATCTCGAATCCCTCCGGAACGCCTTCCACATCGGATGCCTTGCAGCCGATGCCGTAACGGAACGTATCGCCGCCGGCTTTCTGCTGGGCACACAGTCCGAGATACCCAGGAATTTTCCGGTATTCCGCATTCGCATAATACGCATCCCAGAACTTCGGAATCTCGGCTTCACTTGTTTCGGCATGAAAGTCCTCTGCATGCATGAGAAGATCCATCGCTTCCCATTTTTCAATTTTGTACTCCATGATACAGCCTCCTTCAATGGTGATTCGGACAGTAAACCGGTTCATAAACTGAATGGAACTGCCCTTTTTCACCTGCATCGGTGAAACGCCGTGGAACCGTGTAAAGGCTTTGGCAAAGCTTTCCGGAGATTCATAGCAGTACCTCATCGCAACATCGATGACTTTTACATCACCGCCGATCAGATCCGCCCCGGCCTGTGAAAGACGCCTTTTCCGCAGGTATTCCGCCGGAGACATTTCTGTCAGCAGGGAAAACGCCCTCTGAAAATGAAAAGCGGAAAGGTGTACGTGCTTCGAGATATCCGCCAGCGTGATCTCATCCGTCAGATGATTCTCCATATACGCAATGGCATTGTTGATTGTCCTGATCCAGTCCATCCGGTCTCCCTCCTTTCATCATGAATGATAAGGCTGTTCACCGGGAGAATCCTGTCTTTGATTGCTTTGTTTTGTCCGGTCATGATACGTCTATGCGCCTCATTATTTGCGCCCTGATTATACCGTCAGGATCCAGATGATTTTCCATACGATATGGGCCCCGGCGTGCGCCGCCATGGCATACTGGATGCCGTATCTGCGGTAAAGAAATCCAAAGGCCAGCCCGGCGGCGCCGTTCAGGAGGAAGCAGCGAAACAGGACAATCGGCGTGATCTCGCCGAACATCTGCATGGTAGACGGCAGATGGCCCGCCGCAAAGAGAAGCGCCGCGATGATATTTCCCGCCATGATGACGCCCGCGGGGGGATTTGCTTTCCCGCGGAAAAAGAGCTTCCAGAAAACAAAGGCGAGCAGCGACATCATGAACAGCCGCAGCAGGACCTCTTCGATCACGCCCCCGTAGAGCACCGACGCCATCCAGTACGCAAAGGACGGCTTTCCCTGATACAGGGCCGCCACCTGGGGGATATGGTGCCTGAAATAAAAGAAATCCGTGCAGAGCAGGAGGCCGGTCCCCAGCGCCGTCCCGATGGCGGCCAGGATGGGTTTCATTTGAAAGTGAAACGGTTTCATCAGGCCGATTTTTTCCGACAGAAGATAGCCGAAAAAGCCGCACAGGACCGCATAGACCACCGTCTGCAAAGCGGTGCTCAGATAAAAGAGGCTCAGATTTTCGCCGAGTTGGGCCTGGACCTGACGCTTTAGATCCTCGGTCATCTCCTCCCAGCCGTAGACCCCGGAAAAATATCCGCCGACAATGGCGACGGGAAGGAGCGCCAGGACGAACAAAAGGGGCTTTCTGTATTTTTTCAGCAGCGCCTTCATTTCTCCTCACCTCCCCAGATCTCCACGCAGAAGCCTTTGCGGCCGCAGGCGGGGCAGGTGAGCTTTCGGGCGGTCGGCGTATGGTTGGCCCAGAAGGCTTCCTTCAAAGTGGGCTTAAACACCTCGTGACATTCCGGGCAGATATACTTGACATGGTGGAAGTAGTACCGGCTGACCCAGGTCCCCCAGGAAACCGCCACCACCACCCAAAGGACGAAGGGCCACCAGACCCCTTTGACAATCCAGAAAATGATGGAGAACCATTGCAGGGCCGTGACCGGGATGCCGGTCAGGACCATCATCCAGCGCATCTTTTTCAGTTTTTCCTTGCCTTCCATAATGACAGCTATGTCACCGATGCTTTCCAGAGAGAAGGCCGCCTGGCCTTTCAGCCCGTTTCTGAGCTCCCGGAGCTTTTCCAGTTTTTTCTCCTTGGCAGCAATTTCCTCTGAAAGGGCTTTCTCCTGCTGCTCGATCAGCAGCAGGATCAACTTCTCGGGGTGCTCTTCCTGCAAGATCTGCGCAATCGCGTCCAGGGGAAGGTCCGTCTCCCTTAAAAAGCAGATGACCTTCAGCTGTTTCAGATCCTCCTCCGAGTAAAGCCGTCTTCCTCCCTCCGACAGTTCGGTGGGGGTCAGAATCCCTCTGGTGTCATAATACTGCACCGTCCGGACCGTGATGCCGCAGAGCCTGGCAAGCTCTCCCGTGGTGTATTTTGACATAGCTTTCACCTCCTTTCGCCGCGCATATTAGCACATGACGCAGCGTCACGAGCAATACCTGACGCAGGGAAACATTCAAAAAAAATCAAAAAACCGATGCGCTGGGCAGATTTTGCCCGTTTCCCTTCTCTCCATGTCATTGTAGCACAACCGCGCGGGGAGGGAAAGAAGCCCTCCCGCCTTCCCCCTCCGGTTTTCTGTAAAAATGAAATTGATTTTCATTTTCAGACTGACAAAGCGGGCATCCTGGGTTAAAATTGAGAACGGTTCTCATTTGCGGAAGGGAGATGCGGGAATTGCCGGGAAAAACGGGCTACCGGACGCGGGCCCAGGAAGAGCTCCTGGCCTATCTGCAGGCGACGCCGGGCGTACATCACACGGCGGCGGAGCTCAAGGAACACTTTGAGGCACACGGGACCCCCATCGGCACGGCGACCATCTACCGCCAGCTGGAGCGGTTCGTGGACGAAGGGCGGATTCAGAAATACCTGATCGGCCCCGGGGAAAGCGCCTGCTACGCCTTCGTGAACGCTTCCCCCGCCTGCGCTTCCCACTTCACTGCAAATGCGAGCAGTGCGGACGGCTGATCCATCTCGACTTCGAGGAGCTGCGGGAAATTCAGGCCCACCTGCTGGACCATCACGGTTTTCAATGGAACACCGGGAAAACCGTTTTTTACGGCCTGTGCGATCAATGCCGAAAGGGCTGACCGATTGACGAAATGAAGGAAGGAGGGAAGCACATGAATTCATCCAAGAAAACCGCCGCTTTGCTGCTGTGCGTGTTTTTTGCGCTGGCCGTGCTTTTTTCCTCCGCCCTGATCATCCATGAGGCGGGCCATGACTGCGCCGGGGAGGACTGCCCCATCTGCCGCGCCGTCGTCTACCACACCTACGCCATCCCCGACGCCACCGCCTGCTGCGCCCAGGGCATCGAATTCACCCTGGCCGGCGAACACCGCTGGCCCGACGATTACCCCGAACCCGGCACCGACATCATCGTCACCGGCCGGCTCGAAACCTACATGGAGGACGGCATGTGCTACCTGAACCTGGCGGATGCGGAGATGGTGCTCCAGCAGCCCCCCGCCGCCTCCTGATCCTCCGCGCCTTGTACCTTCATGATCAACGCTCTTATTTCGCGCTTTATCTCGATGGGATCAGGCACTTTTTTGCCGTTGAAGCAGCCCGCAGAGAGGGGAAAACTTCAAAAATATGCAAAATTGTCTTCCGCCATACCTGAAAAATATGCAAATTTTCGATTGATCATACCTGAAAAACATGCAAAGCCGTCCTGACAGTCCTCCAAAGCTGTGGAAGACGGATGAACAGATCATGCTTTTCCACCATAGGAACAGGTTCTTTAAATGGTTCTTCTCCCCTCTGCCCTTCCATGATCGACAGTTTTTTCGAAAATTGTCCTTTTATAGTCGACAATTTCAGGCAATTTTATCCTTTTATACTCGACAAATTTTTGTTTTCAGGGTATAATGGTTCCGGGGAGGTGATTTCATGCAGCATGATCTGCTGAAAAACGTGATCCTGGATCAGCATGAAGTGATCCGCCGGACGGACATTGTGCCCAGGAGCCTGACCCTACTCCCGGAGGCCAATCAGGTGCTGACGGGGCTTCGCCGCGCCGGAAAATCCACCCTGCTGTATGATATGGTGAAACGGCTGGTGGCGGGCGGCGTAGACTGGAACCGCATCATTTATATCAATTTTGAAGACGAGCGCCTGGCCGAGATGACCACGGCGGACCTGAACGACATCCTCTCCGTCCAGAGTGAACTGAGCCAAGAGCGCGGCTATTTCTTTTTTGACGAGATTCAGAACGTCCCCGGGTGGGAAAAGTTCGCCCGGAGAATGGCGGACCGCCATGAGTCCGTACAGATCACGGGCAGCAACGCCAGCATGCTTTCCCGGGAAATCCAGTCGACGCTGGGCGGCCGCTACCTGGAAAAGCACGTCTGGCCCTATTCCTTCTCCGAATACCTGAACGCCACCGGGACGCCCCACGGGGAAACGGAGCAGATGGAGACCGTCGCCCACGGGCGGATCCTGGCGGCCTGCAGCGCTTATCTTCAGGACGGAGGCTTCCCCGAAGCCCTCCGCTACCCCAATAAGCGCGAATACGTCAGCAGCGTCTACCAGAAGATCCTTCTGGGCGATATTGTCGCCCGCAACGGGCTCCGCAACAGCAACGCGATGGCGCTGCTCGTCAAAAAGATCGCGGAAACCGTAATGAACGAAGTTTCCTACGCCAAGCTGTACGGCAGCCTCAAGGCCATCGGCATCCGGACGAGCAAGGACTCCGTCATTGATTATATCGGCTACATCACCGACGCCTATCTGCTGTTCCGGGTCTATAATTACTTTTCCGCCTTTGCGGAACGCGAAACCTCACCCAAGTATTACTTTGCGGACAATGGCCTGCTCAACCTGTTTCTGACAGACAAAAAAAACGCCCTCTTAGAGAACGCCGCGGCCATCTGGCTGAAGTGTCGCTACGGGGAAGAGGTGTACTACCTCAAATCCTCCGTGACGGGGCTGGACATCGATTTCTATATTCCTTCCGAGCATACCGCGATCCAGGTATGCCTGCAGCTGAACGACCAGTCCGCCGACCGGGAGATCGGCAACCTGCTCCGGGCCTCCGCCGCCATGCCCGACGTCAAACGCCTGGTGATCATCACCGCCGAAGGGCGACCCGGACGGCACCCCCTCCACGAAGAAATCGAATTGATCCCGATTGACGTTTTTCTGCTAAAATCTTCCCTCTAAACGTTATATTCTGTAGCATATTCGTGCCGATACGCTGGCACACGAAAGCCCTCCAGCTCATTTTGCCAGAGGGCTGTTTTGTTCGATCTGTTTCTGTTCAATGAAAGCGCTTGAAGTCATGATATATGTATTTTTCATACTGCTTTTTGCAATATTCCTTTTTGATACCGGTCTTCGGGTCTGTACGGTTTCCATTGAACCAGATGCTGCGCTTTCCGGCGTTCTTTCCGTTTTTATTGGTAACACACTCCTGCAAGAACTCCTCCGAAGACATAATCCACATTAAATCAAGCCGTTCTGAATAGAAAACAAAGTAAAAATTAGGCGTCAGCTCGTGTGTAATGGCGCTAAATAACGCAGCATCCCCATCTGTTACCTCGCTTGATCTGGCTTTGATTTGTATCTCAATAAAAGTTCCGTCTTCTTTTTTGATAACACAGTCAACTCCATGATCATCTACCAGCGGGAGGTATACGTCAAGTCCCTCCATAAGCATCTTTCCCACAAGATTGTATTCCATCCGCTTGCCGAAACCGGCGGAATGTCTGAACGAGATTCCCATCAAAACCTCCTTACCGAACCCCTTGGCTTATGTTTATTTGGGATTAAAGCATCATCTCTGCACGAACGTTATCGGCCCCCTTTTGATATAAGGGGGCCGGTTGTTTTATCGGATTCGACTGATTTTTTCTTCCCTCAGGCCGTGCGGGTCCTTGGTGTCCTCGGCGTAGCCCAGGGCGATGGCGACGACGAAATCGTAGCCCTCGGGGCACTGGAGCTTTTCCCTCAGGCAGTCGGCCTTATCGCCCTTGAAGGCGGGCAGGGGCAGGCCCAGGATGACGGAGCCGACACCCAGGCCCTCCGCGGCCAGGGCCATGTTCTGAACCGCGATGCCGCAGTCCACCTGGGTCCAGTAGAAGCTCTTTTCCCCGAAGAGGAAGACGACCGTCGGGGCATGGTAGAACATCTGGAAATCCGGGTCCTTGAAGCGTGGGCTTCCTACCTTGCCCATCGCCTTCGCCGCCTCGTCGTGGACCTCCTGGATCAGGGCGGGGTCCTGCACGACGGAAAAATGCCAGGGCTGCCGGTTGGTTGCACTGGGCGCCTCCAGCCCGGCCCGAAGGATGGCGGAAAGCACCTCCTCCGGAAGCTGGTCCTGTCTGTACGCCCGGTGGGAACGCCGCCGGGAGATTGCTTCCAATACGTCCATGCTCCTGTCCTCCTCCCGTTTATTGAATCCTGAGTTTGTAGCAGAATTTTTCCGGGTTCACCCGGTACTTTTCATCCAGCTGGGGGCCGCAGCTGCCCGAGCCGATGCCGCTCATCGCGAAGTCGATGTGCACGATCGTGTGGCCGGACTTTTCCAGCTCCCAGTTGTGCTTTTTGTGCGTCAGCTCTTCGTCCGTATATTCCTGGATATTGAAGCTAAAGGCCTGGTCCGAAACGAAGGTCAGCCCGCTTTCCCCGTCGGTAACGGAGACAAAGTCGCACCCGAAGTGGGAGCCGTTTTCCTGGGGCTTGATATAGTCCACGTAATTCTTTTCCGCCGTGGTTTCAAAGCAGCCGTACCAGGACGCCTGGCGCTTGTCCTGATAGCTTTCCAGCGGACCAAAGCCGCGGTAGGAAGCCTGCTTCATGGCCCCGGGCAGGGTAAAGCACAGGCCCAGGCGCGGCAGGAAGGGCATATTCTGGTCCTTGACGCCCTCCCAGGTCAGGTCCATCGCCCCGTCCCTGCCGATGACGACGGTTTCGTGAATGTCCACGATCTTCTGGAGGGAGATGGGGGCTAGGGAGAAGTGGCAGGAAAGCACGGCCTTTCCGTCCCGCACAGAGGCCTCCGCCTCGTAGACGCGGACCTTCGGGCGGTCAAAGCCGGCCTGCTCCCAAAGGGAGCGGATCTCCCGGTCATTGTCCGTGGGGGCGCGCCAGCAGGCGGCCGCGACCGGAGCGGCAATGACGGCTTTTCCGTTCCGGGTCATTTCGGTGAAGGCGCCCTTCATGCAGTCGAACACATAGCGGAAGGAGGGGGCGGAGATCACGATGCGGTGGTCGTTCTGGTCCACGGCGATCCCCTCCGCCGGAGAAAGGGCCGGAAGGGCTCTGGGCTTGTCCCGCAGGATCAGCTGATCGAAACCCAGCTCGTGGCCGGCCCGGGTCAGCTTCTTGTCCTTCTTCTGGAAGTAGACGATCCGGAGGGTGACTTTATCTCCCTCTTCCGGTACCCGGATTCCGAGGTCAACCTCGATCTCCTGGTGGGGTTCCACGTCGAGGGCCGGGACGTCCCCGGCGGCAACGACCCGGCCGTCCGCGGCGAGCTCATACTTCGCCTCCACCTCGTCCTTCATGTTGAGGAAGTCACGGTAGTTATGGAAGCGGACGACGCACTCCCTGTCCGTCAGGCTGGCGCGCAGGGGGCGCATGACGTTTTTAAATTCTTTTAAGCCGGTGGAGGGGACGCGGTCGGGCGTGACCATGCCGTCCATGCAGAAATTCCCGTCGTGCGGGAACTCCCCGAAGTCTCCGCCGTAGGCGTACTTCTTCTTCCCCGTCTCGGTGACGCCGGTCATCACGCCGTGGTCGCACCACTCCCAGATGAAGCCGCCGGCAAAGCCGTCGTAGCGGTTGATCAGCTGCTGATAGTCCTCGATGTCCCCCGGTCCGTTGCCCATGGCGTGGATGTACTCGCACTGGATCAGCGGCTTGTCCAGGGGCTTTTTCATGTCCTCCTCGATGCTCTCGCGGGACTGGTACATGTGGCTGTACACGTCCAGCATGGAGATGTCCTTGTGATACCCCTCCAGCTCGTGGTACCAGTTTTCATAATGCACCAGGCGGTCCGGGTCGGTCTGCTTGACCCAGCGGCCCGCGGCCTCGAAGTTCTCTCCGTAGCCGGCCTCGTTACCCAGGGACCAGATCAGGATGCAGGGGTTGTTCTTGTCCCGCATGACGTTCATCATGGAACGGTCCACGGTGGCCTGGGTAAACATGGGGTTGCGGGCGGTCATGCAGTAGCGCTCGGTGAACGACCGCTGGACGTCCGGGTCCCTCCAGGGCTTTCCCGCGGTTTTCACGTCGATCAGGCTCACCGACCCGTGGGATTCCAGGTCCGCCTCCGCGATCAGGTAAAAGCCGTACTCGTTGGCCAGCTGGGGCATCCAGGGGGCGTCCGGGTAGTGGGAGGTGCGGATGGCGTTGATGTTGTGCTCCTTCATCAGCCGCATGTCCCGGATCATCTGATCCCGGCTGATGGTGTAGCCGGTGACGGGATCGGAGTCGTGGCGGTTGGTACCCCGGAACTTGATGGGCTGACCGTTCACGGTGAAGACGATTTTGTCCTTCACCTCCACCACGCGGATGCCGACCTGCTGGCAGATCACCTCATCCGCCGTTTCCAGCCGCAGGGTATAAAGGTCCGGCGTTTCGGCGGTCCACTTTTTCGCCTTCGGCACGAAGAAGGAAACCGTATTGTCCATGACGTCCCTGCTCTCCACCTCGTGGCCGCAGGGGCAGAACAAAGTGGCCCTGACCTTCGTTTCCCCGGCCAGGCAGAGGTCCACCCGCACCGTGCCGTCGGTGTAGCTTTGGTCCAGCGAGGTATGGACAAAGAAGTCCCGGATGTGTTTTTCCGGCCGCTCCAGGAGATACAGGCTCCTGAAAATGCCGGACATGCGCAGCTTGTCCTGGTCCTCCAGGTAGGAGCCGTCGCACCATTTGAGCACGGCGATGGTCAGACGGTTTTCCCCCTGCGCCAGCTTGTCGGTCAGGTCAAACTCATGGGTCGAATGGCTGACCTGGCTGTAGCCGGCGAACCCGCCGTTGACCCAGAGGTAAAAGCAGCTGTCCACCCCTTCGAGGTTCAGGTAGTACCGCATGCCCGCCTTTTTATCCAGGCAGATCAGGCGGCTGTAGACCCCGGCGGGGTTTTCCTTGGGCACATAGGGCGGGTCAAAGGGAAAGGGATAGTTGACGTTGGTGTACTGGTGGCGGTCGTAGCCGTGGTTCTGCCAGACGCTCGGCACCGGGATCACGTCGTCAAACTGCTCGGTATTTTCCCCGCAGTCCTCTGGCACGTCGTACACGCTGTCATAGTATTTGAACTGCCATTCCCCGTCCAGCGGGATCACCCGGGACGAGCCTGCCCCGGGTTCGTCCCCCGGCGCGAACGGGATATAGTAGGAGCGGTTTTCCTCCGTGCCCAGGTGCAGGACGGACGGGTCCTCAAAGTATTTTTTCTCGCGGAACATGGTTTTCTCCTTTTTACAAAGTATTGGGACGGGGACTACGTCCCCTTCCCACGCTTTCCCCTACAGATTTGCCTCTCGCGTCTTCGACGCTCCCGGGCGGCAAATCTGCAAGGAATGAATTTTTGCTCTCGCGGGGCAAGCTCCGCTTCGCAAAAATTCTCCTCGCGACGTACATGCCGCCGCTGCGGACTACCATCAGGGGGAAGTCTCCCCCTGATCACCCCCTCCGCAGAATGTCAGGCAAAACTTAACGAAACATGGGGTGAACAACCAAAACTCATTACGCCTGTATAGGCAGGTTATGCTTCCCCGTCAGGGTGTCCAGGGGAATGCGGCAGACGTGCAGGAAGCGCAGGGCCCGGCAGTTTTTGAGGTCGTAGCCAAAGTAGCCGTAATGCTCGCAGATGGCCTGGAGCCCGCGGATGCAGCATTCCTCATCCGTCACGATCTCGCAGACCCCGGTGCCGATCACGCTTTCATAGCGGGTGGTGATGCCGTGGTCCGTGGGCTCGGTCTTGATGAAGATGTCACCCTCCACGCAGACCCGCGGGGCCTTTTGAAGCAGGTCCAGCTTCAGCCCCTCCCGGGCGCAGTGGAAGTAAACCACCGGTTTTCCTTCCTCCACCCTTACCCCGAAGGACACCGGCACCACATAGGGCCCCTCCGGCCCCGACATCCCGACGCGCACAGTATCGCACCTGCGAAGAATGTCCAGCATCGTTTCGATATCTGTGATTTCACGGTCTTTTCTGCGCATCTTGCACATCCTTTCAAAAAAGTAGGAGGGAGGAGGGAGGAGGTTTATACTGAGAGCGAAGAGTGGAGATAGCATTAGGCATTAGGCATTAGGCATTAGGGATTAGAGACTAGACATTACGCATTACGAATTACGCATTACGCATTCGTCTATATACCTCCTACCTCCTACTTCCTACCTCCTACCTTTCTCTTATTCCGCTCCCGTTACCGTCACGTCTTTGAGCATCGTCACCGCGGGGATCAGGGTGTTGTTGTACTGGCGGGATTCCTTGGACATGCGGAGGGTTTTGACGAAATCGTTCATGGAGCCGGAGACCGAGCCGCCGGTGACCACCGTGGTTTTTCCGCCGCGGCGAAGATAGCCTAAGCGGATTTCGCCCGCGATGTCCCCGGTGACCGGATGGACCTGGAAGTCGGAGAACTCGACGATTTCCAGATGATCCCCCGCCAGGAGCTCCTGTTCCTCCGCGGTGCCGCCGGTAACGGCATAGTTGCCCGGAATAAAGGAGTCCGAGAGCCCTAAATACTGGCTGAACTGCCGGCTGCCCAGGAAATGCCGGGGCACGTTGTTTTCCAGCATCACCTCGTCGCGGACAGGAGCGCCTTCGCCGTCATAGGCGGCGTTTTCGGAGGAATTGGGCAGCTCCCTGACGGCGCAGACGGTCACCTTGTCCCCCGTGGCCTCCGGCGCAATGTCTTTACCGATTTCCCAGTCGGACAGGCGGCGGAACTTGAGGGCCGCGTTCATCCGCAGGATGAACCAGCGGTAGATTTCGGCCGCGGCGTCGGTGGAAAAGAGAACGTCCGCCCTGCCCAGGGCCGGGGTCGGGACGGCCTTGAGCCGGTCCTCCCCAAAGCGCAGGGTTTCCGTCAGGCGGCGCAGGGTCTCTTCCCCGTCGCACGCGCCGGACTCGTACATCCGGTACAGCTCGATCTCGTGGCCGTCCTGCCGGGCGTTCAGCACCGCCTCCAGCATGGAGGAAGGATAGACGCTGCATACGTCGATGCCCTCGCTGGTGATCAGGCGGCGGCGGATGGAGCTGACGAAGATCTCCGCGGAGTTGAGGTCCGCCTTCTCCGTTTCCGGCAGGCGGAACAGCACAGAGAGAAACTCCTTCGCAATCGGGGCGGGGTCCGGCAGGTCGGCGGGCTCACCCGCCTTACCCGAGGGCCGGTTCAGCTCATAGGCCGGGTTTTTGACCAGGGCGGCGTTCTGCTTAAGCTGGGCGATCAGCTTCGCGGCCTCTTCCCGGGAGGCGGTCGGCGGGATCTCCCCGGCGGCGGAGCCCAGGAACTGCCCGTCCCCGGACTTTTCAAACACCTTCACCCAGATGTGCTCCACCCGCTTCACGCGGTTCTGGTCCAGCCTGTGGCGGATCAGGTAAAACTCCCAGCCCAGGGTCTGGGTATCGGTCACTTCCCAGCCAAAGGGGGAAGCCTTTTTCAGTTCTTCCAAAATGACGTTCAGCATCTCAGCCCAGCCTCCCTCTCGCTTTGAGGTAGGGGCCGCCGTCGGCGACCTTTACCCATTCCTTGTGTCCCTTGCCGCAGCCGCCGGTGCCGAAGACGCCCCGGTCCGCGCTGACCATCGACACGGAACCCAGCAGGTCCGGCACATAGCCGGTCATGACCACGGGGGCCACCACCTTGCCGGTCAGCTTCCCGTCCAGGATCTCGTAGCCCTTTTCGATGATGCACTGGATGCCCCAGTGCTTGGGGTCCTCCATCCCGGAAGCGATGCCCTGGAGGAGGTAGCCGTGCTGAACGGAGGCGATCATGGCCTCCAGTGTGTCGGTGCCCGAGTCAAAGAGGGTGTTGGTCATGCGAGTGTAGACCTTGTGCTCAAAGTTCTCCCGCTTGCCGTTGCCGGTGGGCTTCCCGCCCAGGCGCAGGGCGCTCAAGGCGTCGCAGATGCCGGTTTTAAGGATACCGTTCTCGATCTCGGTGACGTCCCCGGCAGGGGTGCCCTCGTCGTCAAAGGCGTAGGAGGTCACGTCCACCGCGCACAGAGCCCCCTCGTGCATGGTGACCCGGTCGGAGCCGACCCGCTTGCCGATATAGTCCGCCCCCAGGGCCCGGCCCTTGACGAACATGTCCATCTCGACCCCGTGGCCGAAGGCCTCGTGGGCGATCAGGCCGGTGACGTCCGGGGCGGTGATGATGTCGTATTCCCCCGGCGTGACCCGCTCGGCGGAAAGGAGCTCATTTACATCCTTGAACGCCTCGTCCAGCACATGGGACAGGTCGTCGAACAGCTCCGGCCCGACCCGGCCGGAAACGCCCTCGCGGCCCATCTCCGTCCGCCCGTCCCTGCTGCCCGTGCAGACCACGCTGCCCTCCGAATAGACGTAGGACTGGCGCAGGTCCCGGCACTTGGTCAAAAACAGCTTGCTGATGTGGGTGGACTGGGCGCTGGCCGAGCAGTCCAGCAAATGCTCCCCGCGCTTCATCCCCTCGTCGGACACGGCGGACAGGTTCTCAATCAGCCGGCCGATGTCCTCGTCCTCCGGCAGGCGGCCCGTCTCCATCTCGACCAGAAGGGTCTCAGGCTCGTCGTCCAGGACACCCGTTTCGTACACGGGGACCTTTGCTTCCTCCAGCAGGGAAAACTGCCTGTCCAGCTCCTCCCCGATCTCCTTTGCCGTCTGTTCCGGGTGGGCAGGGTCAAAGCGGTTGAAGGAAGCCTCGCTGTACAGGCCGTTTTTGTACACCCGCACGACGGTGCCCCGCTCGGTGGTCATGGTCTCGTTGGAGACGGACTTGGACCGCTGGGAAATGGTCACATGAAAGCCCACGGAATCCGTGGACAGGACGCTGACATATTCATACCGCCCGGACAGAAGCCGGATCAGCTCCTGCAGCCCCGGGGCAATCGCCGTCAGATAGGGGGAAAATGGTGCTTTCATTGCCTTGCCTCCTGTTGGGGTTGTTTATTTACTATGAAACCGGTTTCAGGGTCAGCGTGTGCTTCCTCCAGTTCGTCAAACAGTTCCTGAACGGAACCGTATGATTTCGCCGGAACCTTTCCGGACAGAATTTCTCTTGTCTCCTGAATGGCCGCCTCTGTCTCCCGGTTGTACTTTGGCATCCCTTTCACCTTACAGCTCGCTGACTTCCAGCCCTTCGCACTTGTCCAGCGCGGCCTGGTAGCCGACCACGCAGACGGTTCCTTCTTCGGACGCCTGGCGTAGGGCGGGCAGCCATTTGAGCAGGTCTTCCTTCTTCATGCCGATGATCGTCTGACGCTCCTGGCGGCGCTTTTCCAGGGTGATGCCGGAGAACCAGCGGATGTCCTCCACCACGCCCTTCTGGCGCGGGGTGGTCAGCGGGCTCATCTGCCCGATGGTGGAAATGATGTAGCGCGTCAAGTCCTCGTCGCCGCGGACGAAATCCTGCACGAAGGCCTGGGTGTCCCGGTAAGCCTGGAGGCTGTGCGCGGCGTCGGGGTCGCGATAGGAGGCCATGGTGACCCGGCCCGTCGGCCCGATCTGAGCGGATACGCCGTAGGCCCCGCCCTGGACGCGGACCGCGTTCCACAGATACGCGAACGACAGGATGTTGGAAAGCACCGAGGCCGTCCCGTCATAGCCAAGGCCCACCTGGGACAGGTCGCCGCCCACGGACGCAAAGGTAATCTGGGCGGGGATCAGGACGCCCTCCTTCTTCGGCCCCTCGTAGCGGTAGGAACCGTCCGCCGGGGCCGCTTCGCCCAGGGGCAGGCCGGCAAGGAAGGGAGCGGGGTCACAGGTTCCGCCGCTGCTCATGCTCATGGTCAGCCGGCTCTGGCAGACGACGCGCTGAACGGTATCGGCCCAGAAGGCGGAAAGGGCGGAAAGGTCCTCCTCGCCCTTGACCAGCCTGTGGATATAGCGCACGGCGGTCAGGCCGTTCACCGCCTCGGAGGCGGCCCCGGCGGCGCTGTAATGGGCCTGGGTGCGCAGGACGCCGAAGCGGTTCCCCGCCATCACGACGGACTGGCGCAGGTCGTCGTCCGTCTGCAGCAGGATCTCCCGGATCAGGGCTTCCTGGGTGAAGTCCGTCTCCAGCAGGATCTCCCGGATCAGGTCCGCCGCCTGGGCTTCGTATTCCTTTAAGCACGAGCAGCTGACCGTCAGGCAGGGGATGGCCCGGTCCTTCTGGCCCAGCTTCGCCATGACCTCCAGGCCGAAGTCCAGGGACCCGGTATACAGGCGGATCATCCGCTGGAGCTCCGTCACCGTGTGCTTGTTTGTCGGCAGCTCCGCAAAGGTCTCGGTGATCAGGGTCATGCGGGTCAGGTCAGACAGGGACAGGTCCGTCAGCGCAAAATACATCCTTACGTGGACGATGTCCCCGCAGGGCACCCGGTGATATAGCACCGTCACCGGCCCGCGCTCCTCGGCCATGGTGTCGATGAACTCCGGCTCCTCGCTGACCGCGCTGATGGGCAGCTTGGGCAGGGTGTCCAGCTGCTCCTGGGTGTCCGGCGTCTGCTGCCAGCGGGCCAGGCGGCTATTTTCTTTGATCAGTTCGTCCTTTTCCTCTTCCGTCATGGCGTCCATGACCGCGCTCAGCCGCGCTTCCTCGGCCTGACGGGTCTTGTCGCCCAGGGCGGGGTCGGGGACGAGGGTCAGCTGGTGCAGATCCCCCTCCTCCAGCAAAAGCTGCCTCAGCAGGTCCTCATACCAGGTGGTATTGAGCTTTTCGCGCAGGTCCTGGATCACGTCGTCGCTGGTCAGGTACAGCAGCGGGTCGCCCTCATACAGCCAGCTGTTCAAAGCCTGGATGGCCCGGATCAGGCCCTGGGGCTCGGTGGGCTCCTTCAGGCGGAAGGCCAGACGGTTGATGGCCGCCTGCAGTTCCTCCCGGTCGATGCCCTCCCGAACGATCCTGCCCACCGTCTCCCGGACGACCTCGCGGATCCTGGGGATCCGGTCCTCCTCGGTGTTGCGCATCCACAGCTCGAAGCATTCCTGGGCGATGCCGTCGCTCAGGCCCATCGAAACGTCCTGGCACAGGCCCTCGTCCAAGAGAGCGCGCTTGACCGGCGTGTCGTTGCCGGAGCACAGGACGTCGGAAAGCAGGCCCACGCCGTACAGGGCCGTCTTGTCCTCAAAGCCGGAGAAGAGCTTGCACAGCATCAGGTGGGTCTTTTCCTCGCGGTCCTCGCCCTGGGCGATCTCATAGGGCCGCACCGCGCTGTCCGCCGGGCGGACCCGCTGGGGGGCGATGGGGAAGGCGTTCCCCTGCCGGGTAAAGCGGGACAGATAGCTGTCGATCAGGGCGAAGGTCTTTTCCAGGGGGATCTTGCCGTCCAGCCAGATGTAGGCGTTCTCCGGGTGATAAAAGCGCTTATACGTGGCGATGAACTGCTCGTAGCTCAGCTCCGAGATGTGCTCGGGGTCTCCGCCCGAGTTAAAGCCGTAGCAGCTTTCGGGGAAGAGGGTGCGGAGCACCTCCTGCTCCATCACCTCGTCCACGGAGCTCATGGCCCCCTTCATCTCGTTGAACACCACGCCCTTGTAGACCGGTTTTTCCTTGCGGTCCGGCCATTCGATGTGCCAGCCCTCCTGCTCGAAGATGCAGGGGTTATGCAGGATGGCCGGGGCGAACACGGCGTCCAGATAGACCTCCGTCAGGTTCAGGAAGTCTGTCTCGTTCAGGCTGGACACCGGATACATGGTCTTGTCCGAAAAGGTCATCGCGTTCAGGAAGGTGTTCATGCTGCCCTTGATCAGCTCCACAAACGGCTCCCGGACGGGATACTTATCGCTGCCGCAGAGCACCGAGTGCTCCAGGATGTGGAACACCCCGGTATCGTTCTCCGGCAGGGTCTTAAACGTGATGGAAAACAGCTTGTTTTCCTCCAGGCTGTCAAAATAGCACAGCTTCGTGCCCGCCTGTTCGTGGGTCATCTCCACCAGTTCGGCGTCCAGTTCGTCCACCCGGCGCACCCGGTCCACCACAAAGCCGTGAAAGCGCTGTCCAACTTGCCAGTTCATTCGTCCATTCTCCTTTCGCTTGAAGGCAGCCGGCAGATGTCCGCCGCCGGCTGATCATACATTTTCAGTTGATTTTTCTCCCCGGTCCGCCGTCCGTTGGCAGACCGCCAAATTTCCGTCCTTTACAGCGGTTATTCTATCATAATCCCGTGTAAAAAGCTATAAGAAAAACCCCGGGCCACGTTCGGTTGGTTTCAAACGTTCCCGGGGGGTGTGGGGCTGTTGGCGGCTCTTTATTGGGACGATTCCTCGATCACCGTCATGCCGTGATCCCTGGCCCATTGGGCGGCGTAGCTGTTTTCCGGGGTCAGGATGATGACGTCGCTGCCCGCAAAAGCGTCGTCGGCGATATAGTACACCTCCTCCGGAATACGGACCGCCTCAACAGCCGTCAGCCCGGCGAAAGCTTCACTCTCGATTTCACCCAAGCGGGCAGGGAGGGAAAGGATGTATTGAATGGCCTTAACAGTCAAGTTACAGTTGGCAATCACGCCATTAGCGGCCGTTGCAATAATGGTGACTGCACCCGGGCTCAATGTCTGTATATTACCACTTTGATCTACTGTAGCAATATTGTTATTACTGGAACTGAATGTAGCTAATTTATTTGTGTAGCTTTCTCCTTTGGTTGTCGTCACCAGTGCACTCACTGTGGTCGGAAGTCCTGCATATATGGAAGCATCTTCCAAGCTCAAACTGATGGTTTGTACGGGGTAACAAATATGAATGGTAGCCATCCTGCTCAGGCCAGATATGGTATCCGTCACAGTCAGTTGTGTCTCGCCGACTGCTTTTCCAGTAAGTACACCAGTGTTGGAGACGTTAGCGTATACAACATCGGTAATTGTCCAATTCAGATCTAAAACTGCATCATAAGGAATAATATCTTGTATTGTTATTTGATCTGTCTGATTAACGGATAGATAAATATCTTCAGCTAGTGAAAAGCTTTCTGCTTCCTTTACTACTGTAACTAGGCATTGTGCTGCTTTTTCCCCAACAGTTAGGGTTATGGTTGCAGTTCCTGGTTTGAGTGCAGTCAAAACACCAACATTATTGATTTTCAAGATCGAAACGTCAGAAGAAGACCATTCAATAGTTAAATTTGGTAGCCTTGGAAAAATAGTTTCATTCATTTCAGTTATGCTACCATTCCTTACCGTTAACGTTGTTGGTAGTTCTACAGAAAGGATACTATTTATCGGTTTATCATCAATTATTACATAAGGATAACCTTGTTGGTCTGCCCATGAGGCTTGATATGAATATTCATAGCAGTATATAGTGACATCGCTAGAAAAAGGTTGATTACCAAAGTTGGTTGTTGAATTTGGAATCATAATTCTGGTTAGACTATTGCAACCAGAAAAAGCATAATTTCCTATGCTTGTGACAGTATCAGAAATAGTAACATTTGTAAGATTATTGCAATCCTGGAACAGCATGTCAGGAATATTTACTACACCGTTAGGAATGAAAGCACTCACAATATCTTTATCAACATGAGTAATATTGAGTATATTACCATTATCTGTATATTTGAACTCACATTTTCCTCCTGGTTCACGAAATGAACGTCCTGCTTTACTTATGGTTTTTGCACCCAAGGTACCAATATTAGCAATTAATTGAACAGAAGAATTAGAAAAAGCACTATTACTTAAGCTTACTAATTCATCAGGGATGAAAATATTTGTCAAGTTGAAACATCTATCGAAGGCATCCCCAATCCTTGTAACACTATTTGGAATGATTACACTCGATAGATTGATGCAACCACTGAAAGTACCATCTTCAATACTAGTAACGCCTTCAGGAATTATAATACTGTTTAAACTTTCACACGAGGTAAAAGCATAAGCACCAATGGAAGTGACGCTTTCAGGAATTATTACGCTATTTAGTTTTGTACTAATGAAAGCATAGTTTCCAATGCTTGTAACGCCTTCTGCAATGACCACGCTATTTAGATTTGAAGATCTGAAAGCATTATCTTCAATACTAATAACATTCCCAGGAATAACCATGCTATTTAATTTAGAATAACTGAAAGCATATTCTCCGATATTAGTAACACTCTTAGGAATAGAATATACATTATCTTTTTTCCCGATAGGATAGCAAATCAATTTTGTCTGAGATTTATTGAATAATACTCCATTAACAGAACTATAGTTATCATTGCCGCTTGAAACATATAAATTTTCTAAATTAGTACATTCTGTAAATGCGCCACTTCCAATACTGATTACGCTATCCGGAATGGCTAAATCATTTAAACTTGTGCAGCTGAAAAAAGCAGAGTCACCAATAGAAGTAACACCGTTAGAAATCGTTACGTTAGATAAGCTACTACAGTTTGCGAAAACTGCAAGGCCCATACTCGAAATGGATTTTGGAATAGTAATACTTATTAAGCTACTGCAATTACAGAAACAATAATCACCAAGAATAGCAACGTTGTTTGGAATCGCCATATTCGTCAAACTCCTGCACCAGCGGAAAGCTTCTTTTCCAATAATACTGACGCTATCAGGGATCGTAATACTGATCAGGTTTTTACACTCAAAAAAAGCGCGTTCAGCAATGCTGATTACACCATAAGGAATTGAAACACTGGTTAAACTTGAACAACCCTCAAACAAACAATATTCAATGCTGGTTATGCTGTTGGGCAAAATAATATTTGTCAGGCCATTGCAATCTCGAAAAACAGAGCCGCCGATGCTGGTTACGCTGTTCGGAATTGTTAATTCACTTAAGCTCTTACATGAAATGAAAGCACCACTACCAATGCTTGTAACACTGTTTGGGATAATTATGTTCGCCAGGTTAGAACAGTTAAAGAAAGAATTCTCGCCAATACTCGTAACACTGTCTGGAATATTCACGTTTATCAAGTTCGTACAGGAATAGAAAGCATAGTCGCCAACGCTTGTAACACCATTCTTTATAGTGACATTTTTAATTAAAGATCTTCGTGAATACCACGGTGCTGATGAGGAATAAACGAAAGACATTTCGCCTTTTCCGCTAATGATCATCGTTCCTTCGTCATCCAAAGTCCAGGTCAAGTTTTCTCCACAAGTCCCGGAAGCAACGGTAGTTGCCTCTGCTGGTAAAGCAATAAGAACAAACAACGCCCCGCAGAACAAAACCAAAAACAGCCCTTTCCAAAGCCCGAGACCATTGCGCTTTTCATCCGCTTTCAACATCCGATCATCCCCTGTTATCAGTTCATTCATAAACACTATCTCATCCTTGATATCATAAACTTTTCCGAACATTTTTGTCAAGCGCTGTCAATTCAAAACGGTATATGAAGTGTAAAATGAAATGACTTTCATGTTTTATTTCAAGCATGTTGAAATATTAGCTAAAATCTGCTATAATATAATTATCCAACACGAAAGGAGACAACCCGATGAGCGAAGCGATTGCAACGGCTACGTCCACCGAAATGCAGAATAACTTTGGCAGATACCTCCACTTCGTGATGAACGGCGGGGAAGTCATTGTCACCCGGAACGGAAAAGAAGTCGGGCGGCTGATCCCGAGAAAAGCGGCGGTTTCCTCCCTGACGGACTCCCTGACCGGTATTCTGTCGCAAAAAGCAGACATGAAGCAGGCGAGGGAAGAGAGGCTGAAGGAAAGATATGAAAGCCCTGATTGACGGGAACATCCTCCTGGACGTTTTACAGAACCGTTCGCCTCATGTGGAAGCGTCTGCCCAGATTTGGAAGCTGTGTGAAACCGATCAGATCGAGGGCTTTGTTTCAGCGCTGACCTTCGCGGACCTGGTGTACATCATGCGGAAAGAACTGACGCCCGACAGTATTCACGAGGTGCTGAAAAAGCTGGCGATCATTTTCCGCTTCACTGATCTGAGCGTTTCGGATATGACGGAAGCGGCAGCCATGCAATGGAAAGATTACGAGGACGCGATCCAGTCGGCAACGGCCAAACGGATCCACGCAGACTGGATCATCACGAGAAACACCCGGGATTTTCTGAAAAGTGCGGTTCCTGCGCTGACCCCGGCAGAATTCCTGGAAAACATAAAAACACCGCAGAGCTTTCATACTCCGCAGTGAAAAGACCTCTCCGTCTGCCCCTCTCGCAGATTTTCCTGTAGGTCCGCGCCTACCTGACATACGACGTTTTTCCCCTTGACAACCTCCCCTTCATCCTGTATGATAATTCCATCCAACAGAAAGGACGGGCTTTGGCTGCTGATGAGGAAGAACGACTGACATTCGGCATTGTGAACATTATCCCGGGGAAACCGGGCTTGTTGATGACGCCGTTTGGAGGTTGTGAATCCCGCAATAGCCAGACGTTTTTTTATTTTCCGCTGTCCGGGGCAGAGCTCTCCTGCTTTGGGGCGGCCAGGCGTCCGCACTGCTTTTGCGCTTTTCCCCTCCGCGGCGAAGGAGGGGTTTTTTATGGCGAAACTGATCTTAGATATCCAGAATCTCCGGAAGCGCTTCGGCGACCGGGAACTGTTTACCATCCGCTCCCTCAAGGTCTACGAGGGGGAGCGCATCGGCCTGATCGGCCAGAACGGGGCGGGAAAATCGACCCTGCTGAGCCTGATCGCGGGCGAGGAGGAGGCGGACGAGGGCTTTGTCCGCCGCTTCGGCCAGGCCGCCGTCATCCGCCAGCAGGGGGACCGGGAAGAGGAGGTGTCGGACATGGCCCTTGCCTCCCTGTTCCGGGCGCGGGAGGAGCGGGACGGCCTGTCCGGCGGGGAGCAGACCCGGCGGAAGATCGCCGCCGCCCTCTCCAAACACCCTTCCCTCCTGCTGGCCGACGAGCCCACCACCGACCTGGACGAAGAGGGGGTCCGATTGCTGTCCAAACAGCTTTCCGAATTTACCGGCACCCTCATCCTGATCTCCCACGACCGGGCTTTGCTCCGGACCCAGTGCGGGCGGATCTGGCATTTGGAAAACGGGGAAATCACCGATTTTCCCGGCGGCTACGAGGACTTTGAGCGGGAACGCGCCCGGAAACGGGACCGGGCCCAGTTTGAATACGACCAGTACCGGCGGGAGCAAAAACGGCTCAAGGAAAGCGCCCAGAAAATGGCGGAGCGGGCTTCCTCCGTCAAAAAGGCCCCCAGCCGGATGGGCAACAGCGAGGCCCGCCTGCACAAGCGGGAGGCGACCGACGCCATCCTCCGCCTGAGTCACGCAAAAAGAACCATCCAGAATCGGATGGAGCAGATGGCCGTCAAGGAGCGGCCCTCCGCCCTGCCCGACATCCGGATGCAGCTCGGCCTTTCCTCCCCCATCGAGGCAAAGATGGCGCTGGAGCTTTCCTGCGAGAGCCTGGAAGCGGGCGGCAGGGTGCTCCTTTCGGACACTGCCCTCACCCTGCCCACCGGCAGCCGGACCGCCCTGACCGGGGAAAACGGCTGCGGGAAAACCACCCTGCTCTCCGTGATCAACGGGCAGCCTGCCCCGGGGGTCGTGTTTTCAGGTGCCGTCCGGCTGAACCCGAAGGCCAAAATCGGCTGGTACGACCAGCACCACGAGCACAGCCTTCAACTGGACAAAACTGTCCTTCAAAATGTGCTGGACGCCGCCCCCTCTTCTCAGGCCCTGGCCCGCACCGTCCTCTCCCGCCTGGGCTTTGCCCGGGAGGACATCGTCAAAAAAGCCGCCGTTCTCTCCGGCGGCGAAAAGGCCAAGCTGTCCCTGGCCCGCCTGCTGCTGACGGACTGCAACCTCCTGATCCTGGACGAGCCCACCAACCACCTGGACCTGTTCACCCTGGAGGCCCTGGAGGACCTGCTGGCCGGCTACGGCGGCACCCTCCTCCTGGTCAGTCACGACGAGACCTTCTTACGCCATATCGCCACCCGCCGGGTGCGCTTTGAGCGCGCAAAGCTGATTGTTGCCGAATGAAAACCCGATGCTCTCCCTTTACTTTCCCGAAAGCGGATGGTAGAATAAGCAAAAAGTAACTGTTCAGTCCCCTGAGATTGAACGGAGTTTGCGCTTTGACGGTGGGGGTGATCAGCGGGATCACCGCCTTTTTCACCCGCAGCTCCGCCGCGAACATCCCCGTCAACATGGAGCTTTGCAAAAGCCTCGGCCTGGACGAGGACCTGTATTCCGTATCCATCCCCCTGGGGTCCACGATCAACATGGACGGGGCCGCGGTGACCATCACCATTTTCGCGCTGGTGGCGGCCTTTACCGTGGGCGTAAAGGTCAATCTCCCGATGGCCCTCGTCCTGAGCATCGTCGCGACCTTTTCCGCCTGCGGCACTTCCGGCGTGGCGGGCGGTTCGCTGATGCTGGTGCCGCTGGCCTGTTCCCTGTTCGGCATTTCCGACGATATCTCCATGCAGCTGGTGGGCGTGGGCTTTATCATCAGCGTCATCCAGGATTCCATGGAAACGGCCCTCAACTCCTCCGGAGACGCCCTGTTCACAGCGACCGCCGAATTCATGGAATGGAAAAAACAGGGGAAAAAGCTTCCCCTGTAAACTCACAGATCATAAGGAAAAAGATATGAGAACCATCAAAAGCGTCTATAAAATCGGCAACGGGCCCTCCAGCTCCCACACCGTCGGCCCCTTCCACGCCGCCCAGATCTTCGGGGCCCGCTACCCGGAGGCCGACCGCTTCCGGGTCACCCTGTACGGCTCCCTGGCCTTTACCGGGGAGGGCCACGGCACCGGCCACGCCATCCGCTCGGGCCTGCCCGGGGCGGAGATCGTCTTCAACCAGGAAGAGACCGACCTCCCCCACCCCAACACCATGCTCTTTGAGGCCTACCGGGACGGGCGGCTGATCGGGTCCAACCGGATCTTCAGCATCGGCGGCGGGTCCATCCGGATCGAGAACGAGGCTTCGGAGGACGAGCGCCTGGTCTACCCCCAGAAGAATTTTGCCGAAATCGTGCAGGCCTGCCGGGACCATGGGCTGAGCCTTTCCCAGTTCATCTGGCGCATGGAGGACGACGGCCTGCTGGGCAGCCTCACCGCCGCCTGGGAGGCCATGAAGGACGCCATCCGCCGGGGCCTTTCCGCGGAGGGGATTCTGCCCGGCGGCCTGGGCGTCGCCCGGAAGGCGAAGCTCCTGCACGAAAAGCGGTGCTACAACGAGAGCGACGACGTGACCATGAACCGCGTGATCGCCTCCTACGCCTACGCCGTCATGGAGGAAAACGCCGACGAGCACATCGTCGTCACCGCCCCGACCTGCGGCAGCTGCGGTGTGCTGCCGGCCGTGCTGTACTACATGCACAGCGAGCGGGGCTTCCCCGAAAATGAAATCCTGGACGCCCTGGCCGTGGCCGGGCTGATCGGCAACGTGATCCGCACCAACGCCAGCATCTCCGGGGCGGAGTGCGGCTGCCAGGCGGAAATCGGCAGTGCCTGTTCCATGACCGCCGCGGCCCTGGCCTCCCTGTACAGGCTGAACATCGACCAGATCGAATACGCGGCGGAAATCGCCATGGAGCATAACCTGGGCCTCACCTGCGACCCGGTCAAAGGCCTGGTGCAGATCCCCTGCATCGAGCGCAACGCCGTCGCCGCCATGCGCGCCATCAGCTCGGTGAACCTGTCCCGCTTCCTCTATTCCACCCGCAAGATCTCCTTCGACGAGGTGGTGGCCACCATGTACCGCACCGGGAAGGACATGGACGAAAAATACCGCGAGACCTCCCACGGCGGCCTGGCCAGGCTCTACCGACCGGAGTAATCCTCCGGCTCCTCCCGGGTCAGCAGGCGGATCATCCGGTCCCGGTTTTCCAAAAACATTTTGGTCACCTGGTAGCTCTCCGTGTCCTCGTAGGCGCAGGGGACAATCCCTTCCTCCGAAAAAGACAGCAGCTCCGCCTCCGGGATCCCCAGCAGGATCGGCGAATGGGTGGCGATGATGAACTGGGACCCGGCCTCCGCCATTCGAAGAATATAGATCAGCAGCGTCAGCTGCCGCTGGGGGGAAAGGGCCGCCTCCGGCTCGTCCATCAGGTACAGGCCCTGCCGCTCCGAATGGCTCAGGAAGTCCAGAAAGCTCTCCCCGTGGGACACCCGGTGATAATCCGGCAGCTTCCCGTCGTCGTTATACTTTTCCATGATCGCCGTAGCGACGTTGAAAAAGCTCTCCGCCCGAAAGAAATACCCGGCGGAGGGCTTTTTCCGCGCATTTCGGATCAGGCGGACGGCATTCCCGAGGACGGACACGTCGTCGTAGGTGCTGAAATGGAAGTTGATGGTGCCGCCCTCTGCGTTAAAGCCGTAGGCCGTGGCCAGGGCCTCCAGCAGCGTGGACTTGCCCGACCCATTTTCCCCCACCAGCATCGTCACGTTCCGATGAAAATCCAGCCCGGACAGCGTCCTCAGCGCCGGAATCTCCCGAAGGTAGGAATCCTCCTCCACTTTCCCCCAGTCAATCGTAAACCCCCGGATAAATGTTTCGGTCATGATGTGAACCCCTTTTTTAAAAATTGGCAGCACCCGCCGCGCGAAGGCGCGAATGGATGCTGCCAAATGTATTTCTCAGATGATTTTATGCTCTTCTGTTCCTCCTGCGGCGGCGGTCCGGCAGGGGGCTTTCTTCGGTCTTACTGTCGGTCACGTCCTGAACGGCGTCCTGAACCTCTTCCACCGTGGATTCCACGGCGTCCTGGGTCTTTTTCCAGGCACCGGTCACCTCGTCCCGGGCGTCGGTCAGGTCCTCACGGACCTCGTCCACCGCCTCGTCCACCGTCAGGTTCACCTTCTGGGCGCGGTGGGCCGGCTTGTATTCGGGCTTGCGCGCTTCGTCATAGGCCGGGAATTCGTCGGTCTGGCTGTCCCGGGTCATCCGGAAGCCGCCGGAATGGCCCATCGGGGCCTCCTCCGCTATCTCGGGCTGAGCTTCCTGGGCTTCCTCTGCCGAAGCTTCCTCAGCGGGCTCCGCCGGGGCATCCGCTTCTTCTTTGGGCTCTTCCGTCATTTCCTCACGGGCGGGCGGGGTCTCCCCGTCCTCCTCCTCGTCCCGGTCTTCCGCGGGCTGAGAATAATCGCGCTTCTCCGCCAGGTCCAGATGATCGTAGGCGGTCTCCGAATCGCGGCGCTTCTTGAAGCGGACGAAGGTGCTGATCAGGAACAGGACCAGGGCCGCGGCGGACAGGACGCCCAGCACGTTGGCCACGGGATAGAGCACCGAGCGCATGATGCGCAGGGGCTGGCTCACGTTGTCATAGGTCACCGGCTCCAGGGTCACCAGGGGCGCGATGGTCGGGGTGGGCACGGGGGTGGGCGCAGGGGTCTGCCGGGCCGTTCTCAGGGTCAGGGTGTTGGATTCAAAGACGGCGGTGTTGCCCACGGTGTCCTTGGTGGTGGCGGTAAAACGGAACTGGCCGGCCTGGGACACGGTATAGTCCCTTTTCAGCGTCACGCTCTGGCCAGCGGCCAGCACGCCGATGGTATCGATGGCGACGCCCGCGTGGGTAATCGCCACATTCTTGCAGTCCACGTTGCTGGTGTTGGTGACCACCAGGGTCATCGCCACGTCTTCCGGCGGGCGGACCAGGCTTTCCTTATCGGCGGTCAGCAGCATGGTGAGCTTGAGTTCCTTTTCCGGGTCGAAGGCGCTGACTGAAACGGTGTTGGTGTCGTAGGTGTTGGTCATGCCGGTGTTGTCGCTCAGGTTCAGCTTGACCTGGTAGGAGGTCGGGCCGTTCACCTGCAGCTCCTTGGACTGGGTCACCGTCGCCCCGGCGGGAATCTCCAGCCCCTCAAAGAGCACGCCCAGGCTCTTTTCCGTCGCGGTCACGTCGGAATAGGCGATGTTGCCGCCGTTGACCATGGTCAGCGTCAGCACGACCGACTCGCCGATGTTGACGGCGCTGCGGTCCACGCTGACGGTGGCGGACAGGTTCTTGACCGCCAGGGGGATGGTCGCGTCCTCGATGACGGCGATCTCCTCCGGGCTGCCGGAGCTGACGCGGAACTTGACCGTCGCGCCGCTGACCAGGTCCGCGCTGCCCATCTTAACGGAAAACTCGACCTTCTGGGTATCACCCGCAGCGAGAGAGCGGATGGTTTTGGGGTTCCTGACCAGTTTTTCCTGGACGGTGACGGTCTGGATGGTGCTGTCCCCGATGTTGGTCAGCTCATAGGCGACCTTCACCGTCTGGCCGCTGCGGACAACTTCGGGCGTAATGGTGCGCACGATGCGCAGATTGCCCTTTTCGCCGCTGAAGCCCACCGTGCCCACCACGGGCAGGGCCAGCTCCTGGCCGTCCGGGGACTGCCAGCGAAGGGTATAGGAAACCTGGCCCGCGTCCAGCATCTCCTGGGACACGGACACTTCCGCGCTGATGGAGGTGGAAGCGTCCTTTTTCAGCGTCGCCTCCCCGCCTCTGCCGAACACGGAAACCAGCTTGCCGTAGGGGTCGAACAGCCGCACCGGGCTGGTCATGTCCTCACCGGAAACATTGGTCACCTGCAGCTGGGCTGTCACCTTCTGCGGACCGGAAATCGCGTCCGGATTCAGCGTCAGCACAGCGCTGACCGGAAACTCCAGCGCCGCCGCCGGTACCGCCGCCAGCGCCATCCCAAGGATGAAAACCGCCAGCAGCACCCATGTTGTTTTGGTCAGGGCGTGTTTCATAAAGCCCTTCCTCCCTTCCTGGTGACAAACGCGCTTCCCGGCGTCCGAGACCGGCTGCCGGAAAGGCGCGGGAATAGCCATTTATCCATATCTATTTTATGAAAAATTCATTTCAATGTCAAGCGAATTATGACAATTTCGGAAATATTTTGTCATAATTTTGTAAAAAATATAAACCCACAGAAAAGCAGCCCCGGAGGTTTGAACCGGGGCTGCGGATTGGAAAAGGCCTTTTATTCCGTGACGAAGGGGATTTGTTTTTCCCTGCAATAGTCCGCGCCGTAGGAGCCGGGGACCACCTGCATCGTCAGCTGCGGGCACTGGTCGAAGGCGGAGGCGCCGATTTCCGTCACGGTTTCCGACAGGTTCGCCTTGGTCAGGCCGGCGCACTCATAAAAGGCACCGTCCCCCAGCGTCGTGAGATTTGCGGGCAGCTTTACTTCCGAAAGGCTGGCGCAGCCGCAGAACGCGCCGTAATCGATGACCGTCAGGGTCTCCGGCAGCTGGACGGCTTTCAGGGCCCCGCAGCCGTAGAAGGACGCCGTGCCGATCCGGGTCAGGCCGGCGGGCAGGACGACTTCCTCCAGTCCCGTGCAGTTGAAGAGGATATATTCCGGCAGTTCCTGGACGCCCGCCGGGAAGACCACCTGTTTGAGGCTCGCGCAGCCGGCCAAGGCGTAATCGCCGATGGTCCAGGCCAGGGCGGGCAGCGTCAGTTCTTTGAGGGAGGCGCAGCCGTTGAACGCCGCGTAGCCGATGGACCGGAGGCTCTCCGGGAGCTTGACCGTTTCCAGGTTCACGCAGCCGTTGAAGGCATAGTCCGGCAGGCTCACGAGGTTAGACGGCAGCACCACTTCTTTCAGCGCGGTGCAGCCGCTGAAGGCGGACTTTTCCAGATCTCCCACGCTGTTGGGGAGGGCGACGTATTCCACCGTTTCGTTGTTGTTGAAGGCAAAGCGGCCGATGGAGGTCACCAGCACGTCCCCGAGCTTTTCAGGAATGGCGATTCGGGTCGCCTTCGTCTCCACGCCGGTGATCTGGGCGTTTCCGTCCGACATGATCAGGTAGGACAGGCTGATGGAATCATCCTGCGCGTCCTCTTCGGTTTCGGCAATTTCTTCCGCTTCTTCCGGGACCGCTTCGAAGCTGGTTTCCGCTTCCGCCGGCTCTGTCTCCGTTTCCTCGTCCGGTTCGTCGGCTTCTTCCGCCTCTTCGTCCTCTTCTTCGGATTCTTCTTCCGTTTCTTCCGCTTCATCTTCCGTTTCTTCCGGGATTACCTCGGGAACGGTCTCCGCTTCGGCCTCTTCTTCCGTCACGGCCGGGATTTCTTCCGGCACGGTTTCCGCCTCGGTCTCCTCGACCTCCGGGATCGTTTCAGCCGGTTCCGTCTCCGGAACCGTCTCCGCTTCCACGACTTCCTCCGTCACTTCCGGGAGCTCTTCGGGAACGGTTTCCGCTTCCGCCGGCACCTCGGCCCCTTCCGGCGCTTCTTCCGGGGCGGCTTCGTCTTCCGCAGGCGCTTCGGTCACTTCCGGCTCGGGGCGGACCAGGTCAGGGCTGGTCTGTACATAGCGCTCGGCCACGCTCCCCGCCGGGCAGGCGAAGGCAGCCGCCGGGCAGTCCTTGAGGGCATAGGGCCCAAAGACCGTCAGCGAGCCGGGCAGGGTCACCAGCTCCAGGGCGGTGCAGCCGGCCAAGGCCTGGTCCCCCAGCTCCTGAACCCCGTAGGGAATATTCACGGATCGGAGCGCTTCGCACTGATAGAAGGCGTAGGGCTCCACCGTCCGCACGGTGTTCGGCAGGGTGACGGTTTCCACCGTCCCGCAGCGATAGAAAGCCCGGTCGCCGATGACGATGGTCCCCTCAGGCACGAAAAAGTCCTTTTCCGCCGCGGCGGGCAGGACGGCCACCAGCCTCTGATCGATGGCGGAATAGAGGGCCTGGCCGTCAAAGCGGAAGCGGCCCGTTCCGGGCACCTGAATCTCCCGCAGGCTCTGGCAGTCGGCAAAGGGGTTGCCGCTCACTTCCTGCAGGCCTTCCGGCAGGGCGATGGACGCCAGCTGGCCGCAGCCGCGGAAGGCGGAGGCGGACAGGGTGATCAGGGCCTCCGGCAGCTTGACCTCCGCCAGGCGGGTGCACTGGTAGAAGGTGTACTCCGCGATCACCGTCACGCCGTCCGGCAGGGCGATGTCCGTCAGCCGCCGGCAGGAAGCGAAGGCATAGGCCCCCACCACCTTCAGCCCTTCGGGCAGGTTGAGCTCGGAAAGGCGGTAGCAGTTGCTGAACAGGGCCTTGCTCAGCCCCGTCAGCCCCTGGGGCAGAACGACCTTTTCCAGCGAAATGCAGTACTGGAACGCCGCTTCGCCGATTTCCGTCACGCTGTCCGGGATCACGACGGAGGTCAGCCCGGTCTGGCTGTAAAAAGCGTCCGTCCCCAGGGCGGTCACCGCGTGGCCGTCGATGCTGTCCGGAATGACGATTTCAGCCGCCGACCCGGTATACCCGGTGATTTTGGCCGTGCCGTCCGCCTGAAGAACATACTGATAATCCCCTGACGCCGCCGTCTCCGCCCCTTCCGCAAGGGAAACGGTCCCGGCTGCCAGCAGGGCAAGCACGATGAGAACGCTCAGAATTCTCTTGATCATGTGAACCTCCAGAAATTCTAAAACATGCTCTCCTATTATATGCAAAATTTCTCGCAAACGCAATAAAAACTTGAAGCTCACGCATGAATGCGTGAGCCTGTTGGCGGGGG
>OCTW011584135.1_pt1 | contig 34932 bp, 23 predicted proteins | sample 1539671 | NCBI WGS metagenome assembly OCTW01 (sample SAMN02144230, study PRJEB22623) | gut metagenome | biome: sheep rumen | host: Ovis aries | place: New Zealand
TCAGGTATGTGCGTGTATTCAGTATTTACATTCTCGTTTGTGTTATCCATTCAATTCACCTCCATCATCTATAGAACTCGAGGTTTTTCTGTTTCTTATAAAAGATTCATAATTGCATCTATTATGCTTTTTGTATTTCTGATAACATCCGATTCAAAATCAACACTCACGTCAATAGTCTTATAATCTACAGTTCGTGTGCCTCCTCTGGCTATCAGGAGTATTCCGTTTGCAAGATCTTTGCAGATGAGCGTGATTATTCGGACTGTTTCCGGATACGGGGTTTCCCCGTCTCCGCAGTATGTCTCATTTGAAAGGCAGATTGTATACTTAGGACAGAAATCCTCATCAGGTATGTTCTCGCCTTCCGTATCATATTCAGACATACCCGGATCATATAGTTCATCGTCCGGTTCAAGATGATCTTTACCAGCAGTTTTTATCCAAGCAGAATCGTAAATATTCAATGCCTGAATTACTCCGGCATTGATCAAATGATCATATAAATCTCTGCGTCCGCTTCTGGTAACATTATCTGGCATATGAGATTTCCTCCATCAAAGTCGCAATCAGTTGTTTGTGAACTGTTCAATATATTTCATTATAAACTTTGAGCGCTGTTTCTTCACTTACACGGCCCCGCTAACCTTCTTCAATACTCCCTCTACTTCCTCATCCGTCCTCTCATCACTGGGGCATTCATGCCAAGCATTCCATAACACAGCACCTCTATCCTCATCTCCGCCGATCCACTTACTAACCTTAACCAGCAGTTCGTCTTCTTCGGTAAGTTCGTCCTCACCGACACTTCTCAACCTGTACAGAGGTGACAGCTTCGGCTCATAAGAATAACCATTCGCATCCTTATAGAAGGCCCTAAAATAGAGCACAGTTATCCGCCACGTATCAGTAAAGGGAACCTTGAACAGTAACAAAGGAAAACGGCACTCATACTGGCTCCAACCCTGCACTACAAGTGCTTGCAGCGGCGGTCCGAAAGGTCTGCAGTCAATATTCACGATATCCCCGGCCTTAAAGGGAGAGCTCATGCATAGATCAATGACTCCTCCACAGAACCGCCCTTCTTCAGGCATATAGTACTCATATCCGTTCTTCTCCCTGCACACTTTCATCCGCTCAAACCAGCAGATCTCACCGTTATAGGCATAGTAGTTATATGCATGTTCATACTTACCCCAGACACCCAGATTCCATGCCTCGATCCTGTACCAACTGGGATACGATTCGTCCTCTCCTCCCATTTCCTCTCTCTCATATTCCATCTCTTTCTTGATGTAATTCTTAACCTGCTTAAACGTCCCAAACATTCCGCAAGGATGGGATTTCTTTATTAGCACATCCGGGTCATACCACTCATCGAACAGATAGTATGTATAATGCCTAAGCCCCATCTCTGCCAGGGTACATTCATTGAAGGCATCGTACAGACTGTCATCCAAACGCACGAAAACATCCATAACGGCTTCTCTCACCGCATCGTAATCTCCTGCCTTGATTGCCTCAGCCGCCTTAACAAAAGTCTTAAAATTGGCGTTGTCTCTCTTAATTATCTCATCAAGAAGCTCATGCTTTTTCTTAAGAGGTATCGGCGCCCTGCAGACAACATCAGTCATCACATACTCAGACAGACTCCCGTGTCTAAGGATATGCTCCAACATCTCATTGCTGAACCCGCATGTTTGAAGGACCTTACGAATAAACTTTGGTGTCCACCCTTCACGGTCAGGCACCCAAGGCTCAAAGTCCTCAACAGACGTTATCTCAATGCACAAATCGTAAGGCAGAAAGTACATCCTGCACTTCTTCTGAAGTGCCAAAAGGAGCAGGATATTCACAACCACTTCCTGGCTCTCTCCGTCCCACACGGCAATCATGCGGTCGCATTTCTTCAGCATCTCCTCATCGCAGGAAAGCTTCGGATACGGCTTGGTCGTCTTACACACGCTGGCATTCTCATACTGCCTGCTCTTGCACCTTCCGTACACCCTGTGTCCGAAACCATCATTCCCAACAAGTATCTCATCCCCGGCAGCAATACAGGCATCCACGTCTTCCCACAACGCATGGGGTATATCAGCATATCTGATAAACGAACCGCAATAATAAACGACCATACCATCACCTCACTCACAGTTTCCTATGCTCGGATGATACACGGCCTAATGCACCAAATACGGTGCATGCACTTACCCGTTCAACGCGATTACCCTCTGATACAGCAGATGGTACTTCCCCAGGTCCGAATCACTGTGGTAGTGACCGAAATACCACTCCTTGAACCTTATCGTCTGCGTAAGCAGATCAAAGAACTTCGTCAGCTCATTGGCAGACCGGAAGTATACATTACTCATATTAAGCGCGCACAGAGTCGTCTCCGGAGCGCAGTGCGTAAGCACATAATCGACTTCACCGCCGCACTTCTCCAGGTTGGCTACAGCTTCTTCATACTCTTCTTCAGACGGCATCTCTCTTGCCCACCAGGACACGCCTTCCTTGCGCCACCCCTTATCCGTTGACTCCGCTCCTCCCATCGTAAAGAACGTAAGACCGTCGATCTCGTAGACCTGCCCTCTCATCAGGTGCAGTATGCTGTCGGTTATACGGTGCACCTTTCCACCGTGCCACTCCTCCACCGGGTACGAATCCAGCAGGTCGTGGTTCTCATGGTTCCCGTCGATAAACAGCGTCGTGAAATTCCTCTCACCATACGTCTTCTGTATATAGCGGTCCTGATCACAATCACCCCACACGCCACCAAAATCCCCTAAGACGATAAGATAATCGTCCTTCGTGAGATCCTTCTGCTCCGGGAATCTTGAGGTATTGATCTTTCCCCAGTCAATTATCCCGTGTGTGTCGCCGGTAATATAGATCATTTGCACATTCCTTTACTCACAGTTTTCTATACAAAGATAATATACAGGATGATGGGACTATTCAAACTCTTTGCCGACTCCCATATCTTGTGGTCGGTATGTTCCAAAAAGCACAATATCTTGTGGTGATTTTCTTTCTATTCCACCGATTCTTTGACTTTTATGGGGCGGATGTTGGCTTTTTATTGGCTTGACGTTTATGGTTATTCCCGTATCTCCCAATGACCAAATCGCTTGCCACCGGTTCTGATAACTTTTCCAGATTCTACCAATTTTTTCATAGCACGCTTAATGGAAGGAACAGATACTTTGGTTTTTTCCGCCAGATCATCCTGCGTCATATACGGGTTCGCCTTCAACAATACAATAATCTTTTCTGCCAAAGTATCATCCAAAGTATCAAAGTGATCCTTTGGTGCTTTTGGCTGATCTATAAGAGCACTTTCAAGAGCTTTAAAGTTAATCCTGCGATATACTTTTTCTTCTTCATAAGATGCCTCCTGATTATCTATAACTCAAATATACATTATTTACTTTTATGTATCTTTAACTCGATGTGAATTATTAGTTATCCTATACCGGTATTTGAGACATAATCACCCCACATCCGGCCAGTCGTCCGCATCCTCCAGCATATCTGCCATAAGCCCCCTGGAAACCAGGAAAATATCCGTTCCCAGATTGATGATGAACCCGCCGACTTCTTCGTCGTCACACAGGCACTCGAACAGCTCCCTTATCGGGATGTACATAACATTCGCATTGGAATCCACGGCATAAGCCTCCTCCGCATCGCTGAATGTCAGCAACCAGGACTTGCCGTCGTAGTCTATCGCAGCAAGCCTCTCCTCGCCCGCGCCCGACTCGTCAGAGAATATGTCCTCTGCCTCTATATCCGGGTCGAAAGCAATCACTATGCGGGGAGCGCCGTTACTTGCAATGGCAAGTTCTTCGCCGCTCAGCAGCCCTTCCATAAGGAGCTCCACTACCTTAAGCCAGTTCTCTTCGCTGTAATCTCTTGCGGCTTCGCTGAGCGCTTCCTTCAGGTTTCTGTTGTAATCAGATTCAAAATAGTTTTCCATAACTTTCCTCCTAATAGAAATAATGACCCCGACTCCCCATAGGGAGTTACAGGATCATGACAGGTTGTATTCATTACGAGGTCAGTATATCACGGAACCAAGGATCAAGAGTCCGATTAAATGGACTGTCCGCACACTTCTAACAACTAACTGTTCTTCTTCGCCGCCGCTGTAAACATGTTCTTTACCTTCTTCCTGAGTTCCGGAGGATCCATGATCTCAACATACGGCGCATTCATCAGAGCAAACTGAACCATTGCTTTCTCTGGAACAGATACCTTCGATTCAATAAAACTTTCGTCCAAAAAAGCAAAGCTCATATTCCTCTTGCCGAAGTAATCGCAGGCTTTATCAAATATGGATGTGCTGTATCTGAAAGTAATCTCTATACTCTGCCCGAGACACAATCTGAAGCGACCTTTGTCATAGTCATCACCAATCTTTTTACCGCCCATTATGTCCACGACACTGTATTTCTCATACGGCAATATCTCAACTTTGCGCATTCGCTCAATTCGAAGGAATACCAATTCACCACCTAACCACCAGTTACGCTTCTTGCTTCCGACAAGATAGTAGACATTGTCCTCCACGAACACCCTATAAGGAGATATCAGCATCTCTTTCTGTACATTCGAAGGCGGTTCGCCTATCGACGGCAAATATGTAAGAGACAGAACTTTACGCCCTTTGATCGCCTCTTTGATCACATGTATGTTCTCATACACAATATCGCCATTCACAATATCTCTTTTGCCTCTAAGAACAGCACTATTGAACAATCTGAAGTCAATCGTTGACGACAGTCCTTCCAGCTTGTACATCAGTTCTTTATAACTGGTATCAGACAGATATCTCTCATTGGCAAGAGAACTGAACAGGATCTCAATATCCACATCTGTCAGGGAACCTACAAGATAACATCCGGTATTGATGTCAGAATCAATAACTGTACCATCTTTATGAGCAACTACTCTTCTATATGATCCGACAAATCTGATGTCAAATCCAAAGTCCAGCAAAGCACGTATATCTGTTCTGATTGTCTTCTCACCAACAACGATTCCAAACTCACTTTCTATAAGACCCTGTATCTCTTTGATATACAGAGAATGCTCCTCATCCGAATAATCTTCCAGAACTCTCAGAACTGCCAGGACAGAATATTTCTTGTTCGCCATACCCGTATCTCCTTTACTTATAAACAAGAATAATATATTCGCGAGGATAGTTCAAATTTTGCCTATCGTAGCACCACTTCACCATTCACAAACGCATATCGAATTTGCTACGATTACGCCAACAAATCAATTTGGAATGGGAGGAAAAGAATATGAGATACTACACATTTAACCTGCACCTCAGGTATGAAGACATCACTTCCTCGAAGGTAAACCTCAGGGATTACTCTTACGAGAACTCCATCGAGGCAGTAACGGTTTACCTGTCAAAGAAACTGTCCAACGGCATCTCCTTTCTCATCTACAGAGATGAAGGCACGTACCTCAGGGCGGTCTACGCAATCGACGAGAAGATAAGAAAGCCCGACGAAGTAACGGACGAGATTATGTCGACCATCGAAGACATCCTTGATCGCAAGATCAAGACTTCAGACTTCGCCGAGATAACTATGATTGAATTCGAATCCAATCTCAGGGAAGCCAAGAGACGCGGCTTATGCCAGTACTGGTCCAGATTGGTCGACCAGGCCAACGTCATCCTGTACGACGAGAGAGAGCTTCTCTCCACAGGCAAGTGCGGCTTCAGGCTCGCTGAAGATATCGCCTATACCGTTCCTGACACAGAAGACCACCTGTTCGATGCCACGCTCAGAGACGAGCTGGACAGGATAGCCAAGGATGCCGTCTCAGGCGAGGACTCAGCAAACACCCTTACAGGCATCGCCGCACATTATGTAATCTCTTCCAGGAGCAAGGAAGCCGGCAGCGATATCACCATAAGACTTATGGGTGCCCTCGCCAAGGCCGGCAGGCTTAAGGGCGGCCGTATGGAACTCATCACTGATATCGACGATGAGCTCTACAGGCACCCCTCCATCTTCGAGAAGATTATCGAGAACTCATACGGCGGCACCATCGTCATCGATATGAGCACGAAGATCGGCACCGAACCGACAGCCTATGCCACCACCTGCGAGTATCTTGCTCGGCTGGTAAAGACGCACAAGAACGACAATCTCTTCGTCTTCCTGTACGACATCGATAACCCGGGCTTTGCCTTCACCCTCATCCCCCTCATTGAGAAGTACATCTACTATGTACCCATCCGTGAGGGCAAGGGCAGCCGCGCTGACGCTGAGAGCTACCTGAAGCACCTCATCAGCACATCGGATTACTCCTGCTACGCCTCACAGGCAGGCGAGTATCTGGATACGCTCGATGGAACCGAATTCACCCAGACGGATATCCTGAAGGCCTTCGACAGCTTCGAATCCTGGTGCATCAGAAGGAACTTCCTGAAGTCTTATAAACTTCAGGCGAATCCGTCCTTCAAGCTTGACCGTGACGATGACACCGGTTCAGCATATGACCGACTTCAGTCGCTTATCGGCCTTAAGGCAGTAAAGGAGCAGATCGATATGATCCTCCTTGCCAACAAGGCAGAGCAGCAGCGTAAGAAGCACTCCGGCAACGCACGTTCTATGCATATGACCTTCAAGGGCAACCCGGGTGCGGCCAAGACTCTGGTCGCTCAGATATTCGCCAAGATAGCCAAGGAGTCCGGCCTTCTCCAGAGCGGCATCTTCATCGAGAGAAGCGGAACCGAACTTAACTACCCTTCTCAAATTGACCAGGCCTTCGAACTTGCGAAGGGCGGCGTACTCTTCATCGACGAGGCCTATGCTCTCTTCGGCCAGATGGCAATAACCGAACTCATCCGCCATCTGGAGATGTACCGTAACGATGTAATAGTCATCTTCGCCGGATACAAGGACAGGATGGATGCTTTCCTTGAACAGAACGAGGGTCTCAAGAGCAGGATACCCTATACCGTGGACTTCCCGGACTACACACCGGACGAACTCCTGCAGATATATGACTATATCCTCGCCGAGGACGGTTTCACCGCCACGCCCGGAGCACGCGAGGCTGCATTAGACATCTTCAACAAGGCCTATCGTCTCGAAAACTTCGGCAACGGCCGCTTCGCCCGTAACCTCGCAGAGAAGTCCACTCTGAATATGTCCGTCAGACTTGCCCGCAAGTATAAGGACAAGAAGATTCCTGAGAACCGGCTCTACAAGGTAACCAAGGAAGATGTCTATATTCCGAACGACCCGATAGTCAACGGGAATGACGCAGAGCATAATGATGGCTCGAAGATGTCTGCCAGAGAGAGGCTCGAGAATATGATCGGCCTCAGTGCTGCCAAGGCCCTGATAGAAGCCGCCATAGCCTCATTCAAGTTCCAGAAGCGCCTCAGTAAGCGCGGCGTGAACATAGGCAGGAACTCTATGCATATGTGTTTCACGGGCAACCCCGGCACCGGCAAGACAGAGATTGCCAGACTCCTGGCACAGATACTCAAGGAAGAAGGCGTACTGTCCTCCGGCAAGTTCGTTGAGGCAGGAAGAGCCGACCTCGTCGGGCAGTTCGTCGGTCATACCGCTCCCAAGGTCCGTAAGAAGTTCAAGGAAGCTATGGGCGGTGTCCTCTTCATCGACGAGGCTTACTCGCTGGACGACGGTAACAGCAAGGGTTCCTTCGGCGACGAAGCCATCAACACCATAGTCCAGGAGATGGATAACAGGCGTGAGGACATAATAGTCATCTTTGCCGGCTATCCCGACGAGATGAAGAGCTTCATCGACCGTAACCCCGGTATGTCTTCCAGGATCGCACACCGCATCCACTTCGAGGACTACTCCGTGGACGAACTCTGCGAGATAACAAGATTCCAGGTTGCCGACAAGCATCTTAAGATAACCGACGAAGCGATAGACAAGCTGGCTCTTATATACGAGATTGCCCGTGTAAACAAGACATTCGGCAATGGCAGATATGTCAGAAGAGCCATTGAACTCGCCATATCCAACCTGGCAGTCAGACTCGACAAGATGCCCGAAGAGGATCTCACGGACGAGATACTGACTACCATCACGGCAGAAGACATCGCAGCACCGGAACTTGATCCGGATACCGCAAAGAAGTCAAGAAAGATCGGCTTTGCAGCCTAAACAGGAAAGGAGAAAAAACAATGGATAACAACACCATTAATCTTATCGAGGAGACAGAGAAACTCCTTGACGCCAAGCAAGGCAAGTACAAGGGCGTGGCAGGAATGGAGGACTACGTTAAGTTCCTTTACGACACCAGGGTAGAACTGCTGGCACGAGGCTTAATGGAAGATGTAACCGAAGACTGGCTCAAGGCCGTTCAGACGGACATCAACTTCAAAGAGCGGTCTTCATTGGGCAAAGCAGGGCTCCTGCCTCCCGATGAACAGGAAGCCTGGAACAAGATGAGAGAATTCTTCTTAGGTCCCTGTGACCTGCCGCCTGAAGTGCAGTAAGGATTCAACGTGATAAGACCCTCCGAGACTGCGGAGGGTTTTACTATGCCATCACAAATGCTTCCCGATATACCCTATTACTATCTTCCCGAGATTCTTATCACGGTAATAGTAGATCCTGAACATATCAGCAGTATGTGCCGAATAGACAACATGGTAATCAAGGTCGTGACCGTTAACCGGATGCTTCTTACCATCCTCACCGCTCCTGTCTATGTCAAACACAGACATAGCCTTATCTGTACGGACCGCCTCGTACAACTCATCGCTCATCTTCCCTGCAATTCGCATCTCATCGGCATAGAGCAGGATGAATGCATCCCTTAGGATGTCTTCCTTTGGGTACTCCAGGCTCGAATAGGATGTTTCAGCATCACTGTGAACCGAGATAAGATCTCCCATATTATCCTGTACCCACTGCATCAGAGATCTTCTCTTATACGTCTTTGACAGGAAACCGATCAGATACTGCGATTTCTCATTCTCCACACTGTAGTCGTAGTTCTTACGGAGTTGTTCTTCTAACTCTTCTATCCTCTTCCTGTTCTCATCAAGGGCAGCACGCTGCTCGTCTATCAAGGCCTCCTTCTTGCGAAGCTGCTCTTCGAATCTGGCCTTCTCTGACTGCATCTCCCTCTTGAAGCCTTCCTCGAGCTTCTCCGAGTACTCTTTTACGACCTCTTCCACCTTCGCGGAGACATTCTCCTCATGCGACTCGGTAAGCTCCTTGAGGCGCTGCTCGGCATCCTGCTTCGCGGCTAAGGCTTCTTCCAACCTCTTGCTGTCGTCGGAATTGTTGATGTATTCGCTCCAGAGCTCCGAGTAATACAATACATCTCCGTGATCGTAATCCGGGTCATCCGTATCGTTACGCCTGTAGAAAGTCTCATACACATGGTTCTCGACTCCCTTCAGCTCTTTCTTGATAGTTCCTTCATGTGCCTCTGACATCTCCTCGATCTCGGAGATCGCAGGATCAATGGGGAACCATTTGTACTTCTCATTCTCAGATCTAGGCTCTATATACAGATAGTTTGTCTTGATCATCTCCATGGCATCATTCGAAGACAATCCGACCTGCTTCAGGATATCCGTCATTCTCTCCTTGAACAGATCCTTGTATCCGTTCTTCTGTTCGTCGATGACGACATAGGCTTCACCGCACATATGCTCGGATAGTTTGCTTATCCTGAATCCGTCTTTCTCATCAGCTTCATCAAGGATAGCAGGACAGAAGATTATCGGCATCTGCCTGCCGGGATCCTTAACGACCTTGAGGAATTCGTAGTCGTCTTTCTTGGCATTTCCGGATCTCTCGATCTTAAGCCTTCTCATGTTCATCGGATAATCGTGTGAGGCGACTCCGCCTTCGGATATGATGAGGCTCTCGTCCTCAAACAGGCTTCTCAGGAACGCAGTTCTGTAGATCAGCGCCTTATCACTGTGGTGGTGGCTTTCCTTGCATTTGGTTCTCACCGCGAGAAAGACATAATCTTCTTCCATCTTCAGAGCGATATCCGTAGTAAACAGCCAGTCCAGATGTGCTTGGTCAGTCTGATTATTGGGTTCACGGACACGGATCGTCCACTCACCGAACTCCTTCAGGGCAAAGATCGCTATATCAAACTGTGTCTTCGCACGCTTCAGATGGAAGTCCTCGTTCTCGAAAACATCATACCCCAACGCAAGCAGTTCACCCGGCGCGGGGTAATCGTAAAGGAACCTGATCTCCGCCTCGTCATAGTGGTTATTTGCCTCTATGCGCGACCTTACCCAGTCAACGATGAACAAGATGCATTTGTTGAACGCGCGGTTCAGCCCTTGCTCTTTATCACCCGAAGTAATCTTATAGAAACCCTGGAAAGAATTGTACTCGCTGAAATTCATCAGCGCCTTCGGGTCTGTCCTGTCTACGGTCTTGGCTTTGGTCATAGCCGGCTCCTTAAATCAAAATCATCACAACTCAATATGATAGATCCCAGCATCAGCATCATTGCCGGTAGTCTCTTTGAAAGCCTTAACATATGCTGACAACTGATTCTGATACTTGGTATCCAGATCTTCACCGTCGGCATTAGTCTTGTAATCGACTATATGCCACTTACCGCCTTCACAGTACATAACATCGATGATACCGTTCCAGATAACTGTGCCTTTCGGAGTATCTTCCCTGTAACAGAACGGAACTTCGCAACGGACATCTTCTGCATCAAGCAAGGTCTTAAGAATGTCCTGAGGCAAGCCATTAGGCTGCGGATAGCCGCCGCTTGTGATTGTTGCGGCAATCTTCTCCAGCGAAGCTCTTACCTTATCTTCATAAGGGATCATCGCCTGGGTTCGGTGCTCACTGATGATCTCCTTTATAACATTGTTACATTCGATCCTGCCCTTAGATGAGACAAGGACTTCCATGAACTTATGGACCATCGTACCCATGATGTCTGCGAACGCACGGAGCTCTGCGGCTTCGTCTGTAGTAGTGCCAATTATAACTTCACTGCTTCCCTCAGAACCAGCCTCTTTGGTCTTCGAAATAAGTTCAAGTTTACTCGGAGTCTGGCCAGAGTATGACTTCTCTTCAGATATACGTTTACCTTTCTTGAGGACCTGCTCTTCCTCGGCCTTCTTATAGAGTTCGTCGGCATTGACCTCAATAGGATCAGTATTATCGGAATCAGGATCCTCGGTAATCACATTCTCATACTCGAGCATATTTTCCAATGACAACTTACCCCATCTGTTCCTTGTGCCATAGCCACAGACAATAAGCGCATTTCTTGCTCTAGTTGCAGCAACATACAGTTTCCTGTCATCTTCGGCAGCCAGCGCTGCTTTCTCAGCCTCTTTTTGTACATCGTTAAAGATATCGGTAGACAAATAGGTATACCACTTATCAGGCTCTATCTCCTTAGTCAGTTCGAAGAGATAGCCTTCTATGGAATCATCATCATGCTGAATCCTGATCGAAGGTGTCGGGGCCTTGATGCCGGCGCGGGCAAGAATGACAACCGGAGCTTCCAGTCCTTTTATCTTATGAAGATTTGCCATTCGCACACGATCTTCTTTATCGTTCAGACTAAGGCATCTCTCAACGTCAGAATCATCAGACATTATCTCATTGAAGAAGATCTGTCCGTCCTTAAGAGTCTTAACTATGCCTGAATTCTCGGCATTTCTGACAAGTTCCAGAGCATAGTACACGACTTCCATGTTGTCAGTATTTGCATAGTTATAGATTTGGTATTCGTCCAGAATTGCAGCTAATAGAGCAGCAGGAGACATACTCCTCGATCTCTCGCGGAGATCCTTAAGTCTACATAGGGCGTCTGCCACTCTCAAGGCTGACTCATCCGTACACTTTGTTTTGTCAAAATCGCTTACCAAAGATATCTTCCCCATGCACGACTTAAAAACCATCAATTCATCTTTGGTAATTGCAATTACTTTACCTGTAAGGGCACCGTACAAGGAGGCCTCATTCCCGCTGTCAACAACAGCAGCATATATGTTGCACATCTCCAGAAAAGCTTCATTGGAGCCAAACAGGACACGCCCCTCCACCTTCATCGGAATATTCTCGTCGACGAATTCTTTCATAATATTCGGAAGAACTCTCTTACCGTATGTAATAACCATAATGTCACTGTATCTTATGGGCCTCAGCGGCGCTTTACCGGTCGTCTTATCCACAGGGTCATCCTTGCCCCTTATCAGATAATTAGGGTTATTGACCAGCTGTTTAATAATCTCAGCCAGTTTTTCAGGATCTTCATCTTTATTACCCAGACTATATTTGAACACACCCTGGAATTCATCCGGAATATGATCGGGGACCGGAATATCCACAAACGCACTCTGGTTGTGATTGACAGGATCATCTTGGAGCAATTCAGGGAACGCAGTATTAAAGTGATTGATCAGAGTATCTTTGGATCTGAAATTCTGCGACAACGTAAGTTTCTCATTCTCAGCAAACAAACCCTTGACCCTTAAGTAAGAACTGACATCAGCGCTTCTAAAACGGTAGATCGACTGTTTCGGGTCACCTACGATAAAGAGCGAACCCGGGCGAGGCTTACATTCATACCACTTGGCAACAGGATTCTCCGAAGCAAGATAGAAGAATATCTCTGCCTGCATCGGGTCAGTATCCTGGAACTCGTCGATAAGGAAGAAACTGTGCCTCTCTTGGATGTAACGGATCAGATTCCCTTCTGCCTCTGCATCTTTTCTGAGCATCTCGCGCAGATAGAAAAGATAATCGAAGAAAGTCAGATAACCAGAATCGTGCATCTCCTTATGTATCACTTCAACACATTTAAGCAGGAACGGCACTGAGGCATTGTACTTGATGTTATCCAATTCTTCGATAATAGTCGGCACGCAACTGGCAGTGCAATCAAGCCACGATCCTGTTGCTCCGCCCTTGGCAAAGATACCACTGATCTCAGGACCATATAGATTCATTGCGCCAGGTACAACCCTAACCTTCAGTAACACCTTGAGGTTGTTCAAAACATTGGTTACATTGGTGCTCCATCTGCTGTTTACTGCATTATATACATCGTTTATCTCAGGCCATGCATCACGACTATCTTTATTACCTGTATAGTTAATCTCTCCACTATGCTCCTTCAGGCATTTTACTGCCTTGATAATACTAACCCTGTCTGCAGCATAGTCCTTATCAATGTCGACCGCCTTGGCAGTACCCAAATTGAAATGAGCATTTCTCTTGCCCATCAATTCATCAATTCCGAGCAAGAAAACTTCCTGATCGTAACTGTTGACCGCTCTAAACGTGTTAGCCATCTTCTGAAGTTCAGGACCGAATTCGCCATTGCAGATTCTGACATACATCTGTGTGTATATAACTTTTGCCTCAGCATCAGTGACAATGGTTGAATCTGACAAGATTCCGGCCTCTGACGGATGCTCAGACAATACTACATTACAGAACGAATCGATCGTTCCCATAAAGCACAGATCGATATTCTTCAAAGCCTCTGCACAGCGCTGCCTCGTCTCTTCCGTAGGCTTGGGAAGTTGTCCGGCCTTGCCTTCGTCTTGCGAATCAGGGTTGCTTCTGTCAATCAAGATCTTCTGGAATCTCTCATAGAACTCACCTGCAGCCGCTTTGGTAAAGGTAATAGCCGCTATCTTACTGATATCGATGTCTGCTTCAACCATCGCAACCATACGGTTTACGAGCATCGTTGTCTTACCGGATCCCGCACCGGCTTCAACGAAGAAATTGGTGTTGGTCTCAGTTATTATTCTGTTGCGATCTCTCTTATCATCTTCAAGTCTTCCCATTATAATTCACCTGTCCAAAACGATTTATCTGTCTTCTTTCCGCATACATCACCAAACTTACAGTATTTGCAAGTATCATCGTCAGTACCGCACAGGAACTTTCCTGATTCCATCACTTCCTTGAATTTGCTGAGTACCGCCTTAAGCTGCTCCTTCATGTCAGCATCATACTTGCAGTCAACTGTTTCATCGCGTCTTATATATCTGTACTGACAGCCTGAGATCTTGTAACCCTTCTGCTCCATCAGATATGCATAGATAACGACCTGGAGACACTTGCAAACATCATCTTCCTTATGTTTGTTTTTCCTTCCTGTCTTATAATCAACCACCAAGTACGTGCCGTCACCATTGTCCTCGATCCTATCCGGAAAACCATGCAGTTTTACTCCGGTTTCATGCACGCAATGGATGTCTTCTTCTTTAAGAACTACATGTTTTCCGTGATTATCGGGGTATGCTTTTTCCATCATTTCCAGGAAGTCTTCCCGTTCGTTTTTAATTTTCTCCGGCATTACAGGCGGATGTTCATCAATGAACCTGTCAAAAAACTCTCCCGCAAGCTTTAAGAACTCATCCTGAGTCATACCGCTGTTTGCCAACTGTTCCATACACGTATGGGCCAACGTACCACATTCAGCAGCACTCATAACGGCATACGGATCGTCATCATCAGGCTCTGAGAGACCAAGAACATACTTGAGTTGGAATCTTCTCGGGCATTTCCAAAACATTTCCAGAGCTGACGGAGAGTACTCTTTATCCAGATCACCACAACCCTTGGCATCTGACGGGGTGTTCTTATTCTGTTCGATCACAGCACCATCTATATAAGCCTGTCCCACAAGCCTCGACTTGGAGATTGCGGGTTCAAAATAAGCTACATTCGTTATTGCTTTCTCAAAAGCTTTAAGTCCTGTATCCCCGCCAGTCATACTGAACAACTCATATATCATGGACGAAGCATTATCCTGCTTAAGCTCGGAGACATTCAGGCCGGCATAAGACAGATGGATCTCGGTTCCAAGTGCAGATGCAAGTTCCGCCAGTTTTTTCAGACTTTCTTTCTTTTTGTTTACCCTCTCCTTCGAAGTATACCTTTCCACCTCTGCACCGAAATCCCTAATATCACAGTCAAGGAGCAAATAGTTCTCTTTGGGCGAACCCGGATACTTGGATGCGGACAGGCCTGCAATGTAAAGCGTACTTCTTACAGAAGACATAGCCTTGTCGACCGTCGTGACGTGAAGACAACCCGGTTCGCTACTCTGAGCAAGTACCGAAGACTTCAATACGTTTGATATGATGTCGCCCTCATTGATCTCAAGACCTGACTCGCTGACAGTCTTGAGAACCGAATAGATCCTGTATCTGGCTGACAGATCAAGTCTCTCCAGGAGTTGGAGGGAATGCTCGGCACCTTCACCTGCAAAACGCACTACTGCATACTTATTAATGAACTCTTCCGTGGGCAGCGTGAATTCTTCTGCCATCACTTCAAGGAGCGGTATGCACTTCTGCTTATCCTCAAATTCCTGGTATTCTTTGGACTTGCTGTCGATGTATTTGGCATCGCCTTCCATCGCCTTCTTGAACTTCTCAAGGCGCTCCTTATTCTCAGCAAGATTGCGTCGGAAACCGATGTCTCCCAGGCAGTCATAGAAAGTACGCCAAGAGAACTTGTCATCCTGCTCGGGAAGCGTCTCCTTAAGTGTCTTGATGCTGAAATAACCGCTATACAGCATCGCCTTGAGAGCACCAGCGCTGTAGAACCCTGATGTCATCCACGTAAGGTAGAGTGACAGCAGTTTGGCCGGGTAAGCATTGATTATCGGCAGTCCGCAGCCAAACGTAATCGGAATGTTGTACAGCAGCGAGTAATCCAGGAATAACTGCGCATATGTAGCAGAGTCTGTTACGGCTACGGTGCAGCTGTCGACTCGCTTCTCCGCGCTGTCATCATCTTTCTTCTTATAGATATCGTTAATTATCGTCTCAACCTCATTGGTCGTTCCGTAGCAATTCTTGTAACTTTCTATCTTGAGCGGCTTGTCCTCTGCGTTATACAGAGACTTTATGCTTATCTCGGTGTACTTGCCGCCGGAGAGTTTATTAATAAGCGCTTCCGAAAGCGGGTCGGGCCTAAACTCTTCAAGCGTGCTGAACTCCGCATCGGTAATCTCACCTTCTGCAATAGCCTTCCTTATCAGGAGCAAATTGTCGATACGGCCGTTATCCTTCAATATCTGCATATACTTGTCGTATACGGACAGCAGGGCCTGATTCTTCTCCTTGAAAGTACCCTTGCCTAAGGTATCTTTCAGCACTTTGCCTTCGTCCGGGTCAGCAACGAAACTTCTCATCTGTCTTATGGCAGAAGCAATGTTCCTGAGGTCTGCACAAGACGTCTTCTCAAAGTACGCCACGCCCGCTACGGCTTCTGCAATAATTCCAAGTTCCTCGTTGGAGTCAACGAAATCCTCCGTAATGCTGACACCTGCACGCATCAAGGCGATCTTCGCCAGCTCGGCCGCGCTTACGATACGCAGGTCGAAGCAGTCGACGCCGTGTAATGCCATGTTTTTGGTGAGTTCGTTGCCGTACAGCCCGGGTGCCAAGATAATTCGTTCCTGCATAGTAAATCTCCCTATGGTCAAGATAACAATTTCTATTTTACTTCTTTAAATATTAAAAATGTTTGAATCTTCCCATATAAGCATATACTGAGGCATGTACCAAAATAGGGACAGGTGTTTAACCCGTCCCCTTACTTATAAACTCCAACCGCCTTCTTCAGGATGCCTTTCATCTTTTCTCTTAATGCAGGAGGCTCCAAGATATAGGGTGCGGTCCGTTCTCTCATTTCTTGGGTGTACTTCTCGTTTCTTCTTGCCATAGTCTTTTCCTTTCTAGATGCATATGGCATTATAAAAACTGTATACCTTTTTCACCGCAGTCCAATTGTACAGAACACGCATTAAACCCACCAAATGTTCCACAATTAGTACTTAGATTTAACGAGATTGATAATTGCGTCATAATCCGAATCTGTAAAGTCACTAAACTCTTCTGTAGAGAAACCAGTATTCAGAACATCTTTAAGTCTATCAAATGAGTAAAACTCATCATCACTATTCCTAATTCTTTCAATTTTACTCAGCAAAAGATAACACTGATAGTCTCGATTAATCTCTTGCGTTTTGTTGTCGGGATGTGCGTAGAGACTATGCTGATTCGGCGATAAAGCAATTAAATTTTCTAAGTGTGCAGAAATGCTCTTAAAGTCTTTCTGTGGAAAAATATGATGAATCTGTGTCGCTTTATTCTTTGATTCATAGATTTCAATCTGAACATCTATTCCATTGATATTGGATGCACAGTCTGGTATACATTCGGAGAAGCCACTATTATTCTTTTTGTTGTATCTCCTCAGAGCCTTAGTAGCTTTAGCTACTTCATAGTTCTCAACGGCATCATTAATCTCTTGTAAAGACAAAGCCTTTATATGTGCTTTGCGACTTACATTCTTGGGTTTTCCAGAGCTAATATCTCTAAAATTCTTTCGGTTGTACACCATATCACTCATCTGAATGATATCTTTTGAAGGGCGACCCTGTATAGAGCCTTTCTTCTTATATTTAAATGCTAGCGGATTAATCACTTTGTTAAAAATACGTCCACATTCAACAGCCGGATCACCTCCTCTTGAGCCTTTGGGCGCATAATTAATCATTAGTTCTGTAAATGCAGTTTTGGTTCTAAGATATGAATCTAGATCTTGTCTTTCCCAATAATTTTCAAAAGAACTATAAATTCCGGATGCTTTTAATACTGCCTCGATATAAGTTTGAAGAAACGTCAATGTTTTTATGCCGCCAGAAGCAATGTATTCAAGCAAGTCAATATTATTAATCTGAAAAAAATATTGATTCCTTATTATGCTATTAACCGTTATAACTCCAGCATAACAAAGAAGCTTAATAGGTTGTCCAAAAAATTTGTCATACTCTCTATCTCTAATCTCTACTGCCCGCTTTCCAAATATAACTATATTATCTTTACTATAGTCCTGATTCCATATTGTCTTAATCGTAAAAAGCGGTTCTGGTTCATTCTCTTCGTTAGCGTAATAATATGCCAAAATACAATCAGCAACATATGCCACAACATCATAAGCACATTTTTGATCTATCCAAGTACCATCTTTTCTGTTTCTGACATCAAGTTCCAATGAGCTCAAATAATCATTAATATACTTTTGATCAATCATAGTATCCTCCTTCAGATTAGAATTCCATAAAAAAACACACTAGTTGCATCTACATTAAGTGAACGTGTTTGATAATTTCTTGCAACCTTATAAAAAGCTCGATACTCTTCCGACGAAAAATACAAAATCTGTCGTTCTGTAAGGTTCAGTCTCTCTTTAGGTAAAAGGATAGCAATTGAACCATTGACTATAACATTACCAGGATTTCTTATTACTCTCGGATAATAAGTCATATTCGGAGTAAAGTACACATCCGTGTCGTCAAAGTACTTGTAGACAGATAATCCACGGGCATAATCCGCATCAATATACGCATCGTATCCAGGAATATCAATTGTATCTGTTCCTTCGTTATTAATATTGCGGGACTTAAGAACACGAATTGAACCCTCTTTTTTTTCATGATATGTGTTACGGTTAGTAATTTGTCTGTCCCTAAAAACATCAAATACGCCAAATCTTAGTTTTTTGGCTACAGAATCAAACACGCTATCCCTATAAATAATCCAATAAGGATAAGCGTTATCACATATGTACACTTGCTTTTGCTCCAAAAAAACATTTCTCGTCAATGACTGGACTCTAGTTCTTGCAGGTTTTTCTTTTGTAGAAACGAATAGCCCTACCGTTTCAACTAAGACTCCCTTAAAACCGTTCTCTCCATAATCCTGAATACATGTAATTCTCATATTTTCTAACAGAGTTCTTGTTGGAGTAAACTCAGGAGTATTAAGGACAAACTTGGGCATAATCATAGCTACATAATCAGCCAACGATAATGCTTTTTCTAAAAAAAACTCACAAGTATTAGTTGTTAACAGGTTTTTATTACATGCTCGATATATAAATGCTTCTTTAGGCTTGAGCTTTGTAAAAGGCGGATTGCCCACGACCAAATCATAACGTTTATCAAACTTGTACAAGAGAAAATCATCATTTATGAAACATATTTCAACGTTTTTAGGACAATCATAATACACTAGAAGACATTTCAGTATATCAAGGCTTCTATTATCTATATCAACAACATCAATCTGAATTTTACGCTTGTCTTCATACTTGCGAAAAATAAATGGAAGAAAATTACCAATCCCAACTGATGGTTCCAGGATAGTAACCGTGTCTTTTGAAATGTCCGGCAATTCTCTATATATTTCGTTCAAGATGCTTTTATTCGTATAATATGCTGCAGTATTCTCTCTTTTCGAATTAGATAATTCAGCAATTCTCGCTAGCGTTGAAAAGCTTAAATCCTCTGGATTATTCTTAATGAAATCAATCAACTCGTCTGTATTATTTAGATTATACGACTCAATTAAACCATTAAGTCTAACTGGGATATTCAGATCTTTCTTTGATAATACATGGGATATATTTCTGGCAATTTGGTAAAAAACAGCTGTCGGAACAGCTTCGCCGATACTTTGTCTGATGTTTATTTCTTCTTTCTTGTATACCATTCTTTTTTGATTATCAGAGAGTGAATTCAACTCCTCAAGAGTTTTATCGGTCCACATAAAACTTTCAGGAATGGTCATCATACTCATCAATTCTCTAATCGAAAACACTCTGTCATCTACCGGGTGAATGGTATTCTGACTGGCCAACTGATCATTACGAGTATGTATACAAGGCGCAACACGATTCCAAAACTGTCTAGTGTACTTATCACCGTTCTTTCGCTTGTTAACTACTATTTGCCCATCAATTACTTGATGAGGCTGTTTAGCAATATCTGCGTTATCAAAAGCGCTCTCACCCTCATTTAAATCATGGATCCAGCATCTCATCGTCTCTGGATATGTACGAAACGCGTGATAAAAATCATCCGCATCAATTTCATCCCATTTTAATGACTTATATTTACCAATCACTTCAAATAGTGTTTTTTCATGTCGAAATGCAGGATACAGCTCTACGGGAGATACGAACTCTGATATTGATTTTGAAACACCAATAACAACTGTTCTTGTCCTAGATGAATTGGAACCATAGTTTTTAAAGTTAAGAATTCGACTTGTAATCACATAATCACTAGCTAATTCATTGAAAATAACATCGCCAATTGCCTTAATGCTTCCATCGGGCGAAGTGCAACCCGTTTTCATAAATGCCGCTACATTCTCAAAAATAAAAATACGCGGTTTGATAACATTGATCATTTTTATCGACTCAACAACCAAACTATTACGGGTTATCTCACAATCACTCTTCTTATGATTTGCAACAGACATACCTTGACATGGCGGAGTAGCAATCACTACATCGACCCTGTCATTCCCAAGTTTTCGCCACTTTTCAATCTCATCTATTATTCTCTGCTTTGTCGAGTCTTTTGTAATATCATCACAAATATAACCTGAATCATAAAGACACTTCTTATTATATTTTTGGATCTGAATTCGTCGTTCAATAATCTCATTAGTAGCAATGCATTTGAAGCCTGCTTTACTAAACCCATAGCAGCCAACTCCGGCACTACTAAATAAACTAATGTATGTTGGTTGATTTTTCTCAATCATCTTAACACCTTTCGAACGCCTAAATGATATCTTTCGGCATTTCAATTATATCTCAAGTCTGGATAAATCCCAAAGTCTAATGCAATTTTACATCACAATATGTCCTATAAAATGTACAGATTTAATTATAAAGAGTCTTTACGAAATGTGTATTTAAGTTTCCAAAGAACGTTGCATGTTCTTGCTTCTCTTCTTTTATCCTGAACTTATTTACTGCTAAACCACCTTATTTCTATTAATATTCAAACTAATCACCAACTGGATTGTTGTTACATAACGAGTTAATTCTTTATGAATATTCTTTTATCATTCCTACTGTGGTCCGATTCAAACTTGAATTAGGAGTGGGAATAGAAATATTCCTACATAACTAGTACGTTTACTAGGTGGGCAAGCACTACGTCAAATCACGAGAATTAAGAATCTAAGCCGTTACACAGTTCACAATAAGTGATTATTTAATAATTTTGAGTATAAAACAGAGATTATAAGGACGAAGCGCTATACATAATCAGAATGTATAGCCAGATAAGAAAGACCATCTATTAGCTCGTTATACAGACACATGCGCAAATCGTTTTATAAAACAGAGCCGATTTGGATCGACCATTCAGATACTTCTAGTTGATTCAATCTTATAAACTGTAGTTTTCTTGAATACAACTGTAACTGTAGTAAGAAGAAACTACCGTATTCTCTTATCTGACAGAATCGCAAAAACATACGATGGACCTCTAACTAAGTCATTAATCTGTCCTGGGCCTTGTAAATTGGGAATAGCAGCCGCTTTTTTGAATTCACTTTTAGCTAATGGATAATTCGTTCTATCGGGTATCAAGTAATTGTCTTCCACACGATATTTGAACGGCAAACCTCGAACCGTCTTAAATGTTTGACCTTCACAATTTATAATATTGAGCCAAATACTTTGAAAATCCATTTTAATTTCTCCTTTATTGGTTATCAGGATCAAGATCTATTTCACAACCAGTAATAACATCAATTAACTCTGTAATCTGACTACTATCGAAGCTTCCATCCAATCCATCTTTGGAGATCAGCAAATTATACCCTTCTACTATACCATTTTCAGCATAAAGCTTCTTTTTGTTTTCCCATCTTTGTCTATATGATGGATCACTCATCATGCCCAAATGTTCCCAATAATAAGTCATGCGTTTTTCTTTTACTTCTATTGTAAAATCAGGACTTCTACGCTCACCATTCTTTAATTCCAAATCTTGCTCATACTCATATTTAATTCCTCTGTTATAGAGTTCATTAGCAATGATAACCTCAGATTTTGAGCGAACCAGTTCACCACGAAGAGTCTTATGTATAAGGTTTTCTTCAAAGAATTGATTATTATGCTTAACCAAACTAGGAGTCTTGAATAAGCATGTATAACGATTTGCAATTGATGAATACTCAGGCAAAGAATAGTTTCTTAGTTTTAACGGATCATCATTGTAAAGAATAATGATTCTGTTTTTCTGTCTAGTCAGCGCAGTATAGAGCAGTTCTCGATTGATCATTTTTCCGGGTTCACCGAGCACAAGAATAACCGTATCAAACTCACTACCTTGAGACTTATGTACTGTCAGAGCATAAGCCAACTCAAGATCGTTATTATCCTCTTCACTTATACCTGAATACCATTTGAAGCTATTCTCAGGTTGAGAAGTGAATTTCACTTGATGTTTGTAAGGTTTTTCATAAACTCTATCAACGATTCCAACTTCACCATTGGCAACATAATTTCCATCCTTTTTTTGATTGCGAATATTAATTACCTTATCACCATAGCAAATGCTTTCAGAACCCAGAACCTTGGGAGTTGATCTTATTTTGTATCCATCAGGTAGCACTATGTAATTAGAATTCTTGTATTTGTCATGAATAATACGATTTATTGTCGATGTTCCTATTGAAGGATCACTTCTATATGCAGACAACACCTGCCATGATTCGATTTTTCTGATGCTTTCTTCATTATTCGCAAAATTAATCCACCCGTTGTTAATATATCCACCCAACGAAAAATTGAACCCAGATATATCATCATCGCTCTTCATTTGGGTTTCTTCAGTTATTGTTTTTAATAAAATCGTCTCCAATTCTTCTGGTGTTGTCCACTTTGCGAATCTAAAGTTTCTACTTACTTTCAGCGATTCTAATCTAAAAAAGACACTATCATCTAATCCATTGGGGTCCTGAGAGTACCATTTGGCCAACTCAGTATCAATCCGTTCTTCTCCATCATCACTATATTGACGCATAGTAATAGTTAATTCACCAATCCCTTGGCTAACTCTAGGAAAGCCCCATTTCTCTGGACTAAGTCGATTAATAAGATCCACAAACGGATGTCCTGCTCCTATTGGCGGCAGCTGACTTCTATCTCCAGCAAAGATAATGCGATCAGCATCAACTAGGGCATCAAGCAAAGCAGCGAACATCTCCTCGGTTAACATAGAACTCTCATCGATAATTACAGTCTTCGGAACATCAAGCGCGGGCTTATTTGACAGGCAATAACGCATAGTTTTACCATTAAACCTGTAATTCTCAATTAAAAACTGCGCTACAGTTTTCGCTGTAGAAACGACGCCTTGTTTTGAAATTGCTTGACTTAATCGCACTCTGGCTTTTCCTGTAGGTGCTAACAATAGTATTTTCCCTGCTTGTATTTCCTTCGATTTGCAGAGAATTGAAAGCAATGATGTTTTACCTGTACCAGCACCTCCAGTCAACACAGACAACTGTGATGAAGCTAATTCATTAAGTATTTCAACTCTCTCCAATCTCTGTTGTTGCTTTATCTCTTCGTTAGCATATTTCTTGTCACTAAAAGCTTCATCTAAAAGCTTGCCCCAATTCTCACGAACACTAAAGCGAGCTCCGGTAATTCGATAATGAACAGCCTTCCTAATTACATCATCCATCTTTTTCAGTCTAGACAGTTGATACCCCTTATCACCCTCAACACCATTGATTTTCCTGGGAATTAATTCATCAGTAAAATCTTCCTCAAGCGCAAACAAAGTATCTGTAGATATCTCAAACTGAGGGTCTATCGGAAGATTGTTTATTTTTTCAACCAAATGATATGCTGGATAAAGCGTATGGCCAGCTTCAGCGCATTCCTCCAGTACTTTAACTAAATATGCCCTAATTCTACGAAGATCATCTGCGGATTCCACCCTTGTTGGAGATTCCAATGGGCAAATGTCTTTAAGAACGTTCGAAGGATAAACAGCTCTGTCAATAGTATTTAATGGAATTTGTTCTTTTTGTGGTAATAACCTTGTCCTTTCATACAACAGATATGGATTGTTTAATATTTCTTCATCGGAAATGCAATTATCACCAAGCACTTTACTTCTTTTTTCTTTATCATATATATTTCTAGCCTGATCATACGTAAGAGACAGTCTAGACAAAAGCCAAAACAGATTCTTGCGTTCGCCATCCATTCGTAGAAAAGTCTTAACAATGGTTTCGCTCAGTGCTTTCTTTACCTTATATGAAAAGTACTTATCAGGCTTTAGAAGTGCTTGCGTTAATGTTCCCTCATAATCATTTAGACCATTTAGTGCCTTGCGTATTTCTTTAGCCATGAGTTCAGAATATTTGAATCTGACAACTCTAAGCATCGTGCTTAATCCCGGGAAAGGGCCTCTATCCAACCAGGCTTGTTCAAGTTGAGCATATAACCAAGCAATATGCTCATCCCAATTACCAGGAATGCAATTCTTGATTATCTTCAGCGACTTTATACATTGAAGAATAACACTTATCACAGCATCATAAGAAACATGCTCAGTTGCATACGAAAACTCATCAAAATAATCATCATCTGCATATACAACTATTGAAGACATGTCAAACTCAGGATGATTTTTTGAGTAGTTCATCATCTCAAGATAAGGAATCAAAAATCCGTTGTTCCCATTTTCTCTGATAGTATGAGTTATCATCGTCTCCCATAACGAAGAACGAAGATCGCCATCATCGGTATGCCTGTACTCTGGCGGTTCAGTTATCGAATCGACTAATCCGATTCCCATTACCACTCTTCTAGGGTCCTCAATAAATGGAACTTGTTTAGCATACGGAATAATCAACGATTTGTTTGGAATTACATCTTCATAAAACGTTTTGAACACAGCTCGCTGATTATGAGAATCCTGAACCCAAATAGTATCGAAAGGAAGCTCTGGTTCTCTGCTTTCTCTATAATCAATGCCATATCTCTCTATTAATTGAATGATATTTGCATTACCACTCTCTCCGGATTTACGCAACATAAGCCATCCAAATGGACGGCACGGAAAAGCAAATGGCGGGAATACTAATTCTGTATCCAAAAAATGACTATGCGTTTCTTTTGTTTTTTCGAGGTTTTTATATGGGTGATTAGTAGTAATTGAAAACGTTTCTGACGACATAAAACATGCGCCTTCATCAACACAAGGTAATCTTGCTTCATTCCCCTTTATACTCTGTCCAGCTAGTAATAATTCGTCTTCATCGTTTTTGTTTTCAGCTATATTCTTAAGGCGGAGACACGCAGTGTTATTACACGGTTTATTACACACCTTACCGGTATACCCATTATCTTTCCATGGAACTCGAACAGAAAGATGTTGTGGATACACATTATTCTTATCTAGTGGTGACATTACATCTGCCTCATTACAATCTGATAATACTGTGATGGACTTTTTTAACATATTATTGAAATACATATTCTTAGGTTCATTCATTCCATCAAAATTAAAACCAATCAACGGCAAGTCTTCATCAAGAGAAATATCTTTGATAGTACCCTCTCCAAATCGAGAATGCCGCACTCTTGTTCCTATCTTCAGATCATTTACCGTGAGTTCTTTATTATTCATATTCCTTACCCAAACTTTGCCTCTGCTGACGTTTTTTTAACCATTATTCCTTCGGGATCACTTAGTTCCAATTCATACTTTTTATACTGTTCTTCGCAAATGAATAATCAGTCAATAAACATCTTCATTAGTTCAGCTTTCATTAGTGATCGCCTGCCTTCAAAGAATGATTCAAAGTCCTTCATTTCGACAGAAACATCCGCAGGCATATAAGCGATGGTATGCTTAGGATCTTCTTCAAGCCAGTCCTTAAGTGGTGTTTTGTTCTTACACTCGTTTTCACGACCTTCAAGCAACTGCAGATTTGGAATCAGATTCCTCTTATGTTGCCATTCACTGATTTTCTCATCAGTAAGCCCCATAAGCTTAAGTTCACTTGAACTGAACCCGGCATACGGGTGACAGTGATCCTGGTGAAATGCTACTTGGTTTAACTTTAGTGTAGGATATAGCAGTGTCAGAATAGTATAAGAATCCATACCTATCGTATAATTATCAAGCCAATAATCAATATCTGCTTCTCCCACTTTGAATGTTCTGTTGCCGGTAAGTACCACAGCATCAAACAAACTGAGTTTAAATGGTTGTTTGCAACAGTCGTATGTCTGCAGAACTGCTCTAGTCTTTTTCAGCGAATCATTACTTGCCACGCCGAACAGTCTTTTGGCCATGCTAATTGACAAGAACTTCCTTACTTCTGATTGATCATTGTCACCCTTAACGGCTCCGCCTTTATAAATGTAGTAAACCAAAGGCATTGTTGCATTATATGAAGTCAAATATGCATCTGATAGTCCAATCGAAGCCAGAATCTCAGCTGTTTTAGTATAAGCTTTCGATAAATCGTTCCAAGAGTCTCTAATCTTCTGTACAGTCGTCTTATTAAATGATTCAATCTTCAAGTTAGTCGGAGCATCTACTAATACAAGCATGAGTCGCATCAGATAGTCCCTGTTAAACTTAAATCCATCCCCAAGTTTATTAGCAGTATCAATGGTCCGTTCAATGCTTTCTTTACCATCTTTCCAACCATCAATTAAAGTCGAAAACAACAGATCTGATTTCGACAGTTTCTTGCCGGTTGAATTAACTCTAACAAATATATTCAGAGCCTCATCATATGTATTCTCAGATATACAGTAATAATGAATCAATCCTCCATCCGAAGGATATGTAATTCGCTTATACAACTTATGTAGATCTTTCCTGATTCTGGAATCATAACCTTTAACGATCAAATAGTCCAAAAACTCTTTATCATCGTTATATGCCATTATCTCCTTTACTTTGAAAAAAACGCCTTTTGAAGCTTCTGTTTCAGTCAAGAAACAAAATCTCTTGGGAGGTTTCTCATCGTCTCGTTCTCCATCCACATCAAATCTATAGAAATCAAGATTGTAGTAGAGTTCCTGCTTGAACCAATTGTTTGGATTATCCCATCTATAGCCTCTACCGCCCCTGTAACAAGTATAGGATCCATAGAGAGCAATATTTAGTGAAGTTACTCGCTGCTGTCCATCAAGAACAATGTAGTAGTCTCCATCATCACCCAACACATCGGGAGCCTTTTCATTTTTACTCTTCCCATCTATATAATCGCGCAAGAAGAAATACAGGTTAGGCTTTTCCTGATTGATTGTTTGCTTATTAGTTTTCCAGAAAATACATGAACCTATAGGATAACCATCAACAATGGATTCGAACATCCTCTCAATGTCTTCCATCTTCCATACATATTCTCGTTGAATATCAGGCAACAACAGAAACTGGGCTTTCGCTAGCTTAAGTGCCTCTTTGGCACTCATATCCATATACTTATTTGATTCAGCCATACAATTCTCCGTTTCAAAACTCGGTGATACTATGCGGAAAATAATACTTCAAGCCTACCACAGCTAGATTATGTTGGTGTTACGGAAATGTTAATCATGTTGAGAAGAATTAGTTATATAAGTATTATTGTTGAAGATACAATCAAACACTGAATTTCGTTTACAGGGAGAATCAGAAGCCCCATGCGTACCCTCCACGTCGTTGCCGCCATAATCCGCCAGGGTGACAATATCTTCGCGACACAGCGCGGATATGGCGAACATAAGGATAAATGGGAGTTTCCCGGAGGTAAGGTAGAACCCGGAAAGTCCCCTTAAGCTGCTCTCATAAGAGAGAGCAGAGAAGAACTGGATGCTGATATAACGATCAAAGAGTTCTTAACTACCATAGAATACGACTACCCTAAATTCCAATTATCCATGGACTGCTTTATGTCAGAGCTTAAAGATGGTTCTGATCTTAAGCTCAAAGAACACGATGCAGCCAGATGGCTACCGGCGGATAGAATTATTCTCGGCTCGACTGTAAGTGCTAAAGATATGTAACTATTCGAGTTTGAAAAAAGATATTAATTTCCGAGATTAAACGATTGAATAATTAGATAGATAAAAAACTATAATATTGATTCAGCTTATCGAAATATGCTTTTTCATGTTCAAAAATAAGCTTTTCATTCCATTGAACATTATTATTACATAGTTCTACTAACTCTTTAGCGATTTTTAGATTACCTGAAAAGTATTTTATACCCTCATATTTTTCGTTCCCGTTTATTTTTGTTTTGAAAGCAGCATTTCCGACAGATGCATTTAATGGGCCTGTTAATAAAGCAAAATTGCCAAGTGACTTAATTGCATTGTTGCGAACTCTGTTGAAATCTTCTGGTTTCTTGAAACTAATTATGTTTCCTTTTTCATCCTGACACTTTACATCAGACCAATGCTCATTCCATTTCTGAGGCATAATATGTTCTAATGTATAATCGTGGAAAGTTTTAAAATTATCAGAATATCGCGTTATCCCCTTTTCTTTTCGATCTATCATTTCAAGGAGATAAATGAATAACTTACCTTGATCATTAGTCATACTTCTAAATTTATCTATATAGGAGTCGTTTTTAGCAGGGGATTCTTTCATATAAGAGACAAAATAATCTATATCTGATTGATCGCCATCGTAAGTCTTTTTAATGAGATTTTCACAACATTGATTATAATTTTTCCCTGTTGCACAATAAACAAAACGCTTTAGAAAGAATTTTTCAAGATTAAACAATCGCTGTTCTTTATCTTCACCATTTTCTTTCATTACTTTCAGAATATATGGATCAAAAGTTGTAGTATTCATAGCATCCATTATTAGCAATAGCCGATTGACATAATCGTCCCATATAAAACTGGTATTACCAGCATAGGCTTTCTTATATTGATAATACGAATTGGCATAATCACACATATCATTTATAAACGACTCGAGCTGATCAAGTGTTTTATTCTTTATGTATTCATTATATGATTTGTTAAGGCCGCTGAATCCGCCAGAATCTTTAGCATGATAAAACTGATATATTATTGCGTAATCTTTCAAAAACATTTCTAGATTACTTGTAAGAATTCGTCCAACAGTTATTTCTTTATACCAAAATGATTTCAGTTCAATAGTACTATCAAAGGTATTCGTCCAAGTATTAGAATAAAAATCAATAACGTATTTATCTCTATTCTCTTTATCTGTAGCTTTTTCCTTTATTTTTTGAAATAGATTGTTTTTTATGATATCTGCACTTGTAAGATTTTTACCTAAACTATTTACAGAATTAAAGATTTTTTGTTCATCATCATTTTCGTCTAGAATGATCCATATCAAACTATTTGCTTGATTAACTAGACGAGTAAAAACACTCATTAATAGACTAATTTTCTGCGGACCAGAAAAGTGATCATAAAAATACTCGTAAGCATGTATCACAGGGTTATCAGCATCATCCGCTTTAATTTTATTAATTTCCTCATTACGTTTCATATATTCAGTTGACATAATTGCCTTAAAAGCTTTAGCATCAACTTCAGCGGGAACTAAACGTTGTGTATATACATTTTTCATTCCTTCCGATTTCACAATGTAAAGGAATTGCGTTAAAGATGTATAGTTTATGTTATTTAAAGCAATATTATAGGTTTGATTATTGTTTTCTTTTGCATCTTTATCTAATAAATCCAGTATTACACGAATAAGTATACTAAATGTGGTTATACGTTGTTGCCCGTCGATAACTAGATAGTGCTTACCTTCTATATCCTCGTTAGTTTCTTTGATATGCTTTAAAATCAGGCTTCCAAAAAAAGGCATTCTTCCAGCTGGAGCATCATTTAAACTATCTAATAATTCATCAAAATCTGGGTTGCCCCAAACGTACGCTCTTTGAAAAAAAGGTATCTCTAAAAGACGAACTTTAGAAAGATCCATTAATGCATGTCCTTCACCATTCATAATTTGCCTCCATTTAACATCTTCCTTGTGGATATAGTAGTTTTTTGATAAATTAGTACAATTCTTACCGTTGGTGTCTTACTTAAAATCCATTTTACTATACCATACCCATGATATAAAACTTAGTATTGCTATATTCCATATAGAATTCCGAACGATGAAACAAATCCTGACCATGCATCACAAACGCAATACATGGTACAGAATTTATAGTTTATTCGTTTAACCCATCCCCTTCCCCCTGAGCAAGCCAGAAACATGCCTATTTGAATCGCGAAGAGATTTATAGGTGCAATACCCTTTATCACATTCGCAAGGAATATGGTGAACGCCAGGGTCGTTATAGCGGCTATCACAGTGTATCTGTCGAACTGGTTCGCCTTCAGATATCTCACATAGAGGATAATGACGCTGTAGATCGTCAGATATACGATTCCGCTCACTATAACGGATATGAGTATCAGAAGTACCCAGAAGACGATGCTGGATGCCGTAGGGTTCGGAATGAGGCTACTGATATTAGCCACCTTATAACCAAAACCGATTACGTTCGCATCGAAATCTACGAGAGCCTGAAACCAGTATGCGATGAACTGTATGGCACCTTCCGTTAACTTCGGAGTGGCGATAAACTGCAGTGCTGTTACGATAACGCTGTAAAACAGTATTATCTTGAATTCAATCTGATACCTTATCGTCAGCTACTCGTGTGCCTTCAGGCTCTCCAAAAGCTCTTCTATCATCTAGCGCTCGTTAGTACTATACTTTACAATACGCCAATTTACTTCCTAGGAGCCGCCACAAATAATGAAAGCCCTCCACGTCGTAGCCGCCATAATCCGCAAAGGAGATAAGCTCTTCGCGACTCAGCGAGGATACGGTGAACATAAGGATAAATGGGAGTTTCCCGGAGGAAAGGTCGAACCCGGAGAGTCGTCTGAAGCTGCCCTCATAAGGGAGATCAGAGAAGAACTGGATGCTGATATAGCGATCACAGGGTTCTTAACTACCGTAGAATACGACTACCCTGAGTTTCATTTATCCATGGACTGCTTTATGGCAGAGTTCAAAGGTGGTTCAGATCTTAAGCTCAAAGAACACGAGGCAGCCAGATGGTTGTCTATCGATGAACTTGAATCTGTTGACTGGTTGCCGGCAGATGTTGAAGTGGTTAAGACGCTACTTCTTACTCATGAAGGCAGTACTTCAGACATCTGGAGACAAGCTCTCCATCTCGAACCTCCGACCGGTTGGATGAACGATCCTAACGGACTGTGTTATGCAGACGGGAAATACCATGTGTTCTTCCAGTACACTCCCGAGGCTGCTGACGGCTCAGGACTTAGGAGCTGGGGGCATTACGAGAGCTCTGATGACGGCAGATCATGGGAGTTCACGGGGACATTCCTCTCTCCTGACATTCCAGAAGACCGCACCGGTGTATTCTCCGGCTCAGCAGTTAGCATAGATGGAGTTATACATATCTTCTATACAGGCAATGTAGAGCTTGAAGGTAACTATGACTATGTGACTTCGGGAAGAGAGGCTAATCAGATACATGTTATCTCCGCAGATGGCCGTGAAGCAGGACCCAAGAGCGTTATCCTCAGAAACAGTGACTATCCTGACTGGTGTTCCTGTCATGTAAGAGATCCTAAGGTTTGGATAGATGGCGGCAGATGGAAGATGGTGCTGGGAGCCAGGACACTAGACGATAAAGGCTGTATCCTCTTCTACGAAGCTGCGGATCCCGAGCACTGGACATATGTGAAGACTCTGTCTGTCCCTGACTTCGGATACATGTGGGAGTGTCCTGATCTGTTTACTGTTGAAGGTTCGGTATTCCTCGGGATATCACCTCAGGGGCTGCCGCAAGAAGAGTTCCGCTTCCAGAATGCATTCAGTTCCGGTTACTTCCGGGTGGATGGAGACACCCTAAGTGATTTTGAGGAATTCGATTATGGGTTTGATTTCTATGCTCCTCAGACTTTTGTTGATAAGAACGGGGATTGTATCCTTATAGGATGGATGGGCATTGGTGACAGTTCTTATACCAATCCTACTGTAGCTCTTGGGTGGCAGCACTGCCTGACACTGCCAAGAAGGCTGTCTCTGGCGGCTGACGGATCGATCAGGCAGGAACCTGTGATACATCCGGATCTCCTCGGCAAAACCGAATTAATTGAAGCCGGACAGACAAAAGTTGCTTCTCTTCCCTGCGATATAACCATTCCTTCCGTCAGCGGAGATATCATTCTTAAGATAGAAGATGTGCAGATCAGATATGAAGGCTCTGTGCTTGTTCTTGACCTTGAGAACGCGCCTTCCGGATACGGAAGAAAGATCCGCAAGGTCAAAACAGGTTCAATATCGGATCTCCGGGTTATCTGCGATCGTTCAAGTATAGAAGTATTCGCAGACAGCGGAAGATATGTCATGAGCACAAGATTCTATCCTGAAGAAAAGGAAGTAGCGATATCCTGCAGCTGTGAGTTTTTGTACCGACCTGTCGGAGAGATGAGACATAATATCTGAAGTCTCTCGAGTGCCGGTTGTATAGAAAAAAAAGATTCGGCCCTCCGCTAATTCCAGCAGTGGGTCGAATCTGATATTTATTATAGCAAATATCACATGAATGTGTTTAGTTTATCCTGCTTTCTTCCAAGTATTATCTATCTTCTTATGATTGTTTTTCCAAAAGAAAAAGGCTCTGGGCCCTCCGCTTTCAGCAGTGGGTCGAGCCTTTTATCTACAAATATGGTATCAAGATACCGATAAATGTCAATGCTATTATCTGGAGAAACTGACCAATTCACAAGTTTTGGTAATTACAAGTATTCTTTTTATCCCGGGTTTTGTCTTAAAGTTCCCGTACTAATTGTTTTCGCACCGTTCAAATCGTGTTTATATCTTCAGGTTATACTGAAAGGTATAAATCACACGGGAGGCAAACGGTGGATCTACAGCGCATCAGGCGGTTCACGTACATCATAAACACGGTGATCTTCGCGCTGGTCATAGGGCTGGCGGGATTCTTCTGGTTGTGCAAGGCGGATGTGCTTTTGTGGTTTTCTATCCCCACCCTCTTGGTCTACGTCGTGGGGTACTTCCTCATCGCGAAGGACCGCCTCGACATCTACGTGCGCCTCGTGTATTTCTGGATCACGCTGTACATGTGCGTGTGCACGGTCTGCCTCGGCTATAAGATCGGCTTCCACCTGTACTGTCTGTCCATGATCCCCATCATCTTCTACACAGAGTACATGGCGGAGAAACTTAACCGCCCCCGCGTCAATGCTTTCGTCGCGAGCGGCATCATCGCCATCTGCTACCTGCTGTCCACAGGCTATACCGCCTTTACTGGTCCCATCTATACTGTAGACAATTCGATCGCTGGCTCGTTCTGGGCATTCAATTCCGTCATAGTCATCGCGTTCCTGGTGTTCTACTCGAGGCTTATGCTTAGTCTAATTGGTGATTACGAGACCAAGCTTAGAGATGCTGCCCTGAAAGATAAACTCACAGGGCTTTATAACCGCCACTACATGCTGGAGAGTCTTGATAAAGCTTCCAGTGAAGGTTCGGAGCATTTCCTTGCTATGGTCGACATCGATGATTTCAAGAAGATAAACGATACTTACGGTCACAATGCAGGAGACTATGTGCTCTCGAAGCTGGCTGATATCATGCGTGAGCAGTGTAATAACTGCAAGCTGTCACGCTGGGGCGGCGAGGAGTTCCTTATCCTGAGCAAAGGCAAGGTCGGCAGCTCCGGGTTCCGCGTGATAGAAGGGCTTCGTGCGGCTGTGGAAGGGTATGATTTTGAGTACTTGGGCACGAAGATAAAGGTGACCATCACCTGCGGTCTGGCTGACTTTGTCCCGGGAAGATCGATAGATGCCTGGGTAAGTGAAGCCGACGACAAGCTCTATGCCGGCAAGGGCAGCGGGAAGAATAAGGTGGTAAGGTAGGTTATCCTGCTTTTTTCCAAGTAGTATCTATCTTCTTATTCTCGTTTACACACTCAAGAAGATAAAGATTGATCAGTGTCTGATAAGGGATACCCGTCCTATCGGCTTCTGCTTTGAAGTATTCGATGACAACTGTGGGCATCTTGATCGACACCGGCTTCCTGAGAGACTTGGCGTAAGGGTTCGGCCTGGGATTCAGTTTGTCGATATCATATTCCTTGCGCATAAGTGTTCACCTCTTTCTTTGTTGCTTTCCTTGCAGAAATAATCCTTATAATCTCATCTTCTTGCCTGTAGCAATGACATACAATGCAAATATTCGACTTAATGCTCTTGCCAAGTATAATAAACCTGCTCTCGTCATTTGAATGATCCGGATCATCAAACACAATGCTTCGATCATCATAAAAAACTGTCTGAGCTTCCTTAAAGTCTATTCCATGTTTCTTAAGATTAATCTTATTTTTTGCATTATCCCATTCGAATACCATAATATATACCTCGTATATACTTAGTATTATATACTCTGAAAACCATCGTTTCAAGTAAAAAGCGGGGGTACCCCCCGCTTCGTGTGATCTGTTCTGAGTAGAGTAGTTGACTCTTACTCTTCCTTCTTCCCTACCTGGTCGAGCACGACGGCGATCGCTCCGAAGAGTACGCCTGCCACCGGCCAGACGATCCATGTGTAGCCCCAGTTGAATGTGATGAAACTCCACGCGAGATATCCTGCGGTCACGATCATCCAGTAAGCGGGAGCTACGACCTGAAGGAGCTTGTTCTGCTTTCGGGACTTGGAATAATCCTCTTCCTGAAGGATCTTCTTGTAGCTGTCCTTGATCATGCCCGCGCGGATTATCATGAACACGCCTGCGGAGATGAACAGCAGGAGCACTGCAGCTGCCGCCATGCACACGGGCTCGTTCTCATTGCTCAGGAAAGCAGTCGCCAGCAGCGCCGTTACGCCGATAAGTATCGAGACCACGCCGCCCGTGATGCCCATCGCGAACTTGGGGGTGAATCTCTCCGATCTTGCCCTGACTGCACCGTCCACGCCGTATGCCGTCTCGAACACTTCCTCCTCGAGCCACTGCCACTTGGACAGCATTATGCC
>OCTW011570317.1_pt1 | contig 34931 bp, 32 predicted proteins | sample 1539671 | NCBI WGS metagenome assembly OCTW01 (sample SAMN02144230, study PRJEB22623) | gut metagenome | biome: sheep rumen | host: Ovis aries | place: New Zealand
CAGAGCCCTTGAGCATCGGCTCAGGAAGTGGCAGGGTGACGGAGTGCTCGGTGTGATCTCAACCGATCTGAATGGCCTTAAGAATACAAACGATACGGAAGGCCATCACGCCGGGGATATGCTGATCATCGAAGCTGCCAGGATCTTAAGAGAATGCGCCGGTGAGAAGTCTGTCTTCAGGACGGGCGGAGACGAGTTCATCGCCCTGACGGAGGATCTGGAGGAACGGGACATCCAGCTGCTGATCCGGCATATCCGGGACAGCGCGGACCACAATGGTATCAGCATGGCGATCGGATATGCGTGCGTTTCCGGCAAGGTGGCGAACTTTGATGCGCTGCTGACCGAAGCGGATTTCAATATGTACAAGGATAAAAAACACAGCTTCCGGCGAAGAACAGAGGAACAGTAAGATCACCTGCGGGTGTAAAAGAAGGGAAGGCACAGACAGGTATGTCGGATTTTCAGCTTCACGGAGGGGATGTGTACCGCCGGAGAGGAATTCTGGACTTTTCGGCTAACATCAATCCGCTCGGCATGCCGGAAGGCGTGCGGGAAGCGGCTGTGCGGGGCGTGTGTGAGTCGGAGCACTATCCGGATCCGAAGGAAGAAGAGCTGAAACAGGCCTGCGCGAAGGCGCTTGACGTGTCAGAAGACATGCTGATCCCGGGCAACGGAGCTGCCGAACTCATCCGGATCATACCGGAAGTGCTCTGCGCAGGCGGCGGCACGCGCGGCGGACTCATCCGGCCGTGCTTTGGTGAGTACGAGACGGGAATGCGCCTCGCCGGAATGGCAATCCGGGAGATTGATTTTGAAGACGCAAAGGCCGGAAAAATCCCGGAGGGACTGGACCTTGTGTTCCTGGGGAACCCGTCCAATCCGGACGGCAGAAGTTTCACGAGACAAGAACTCACGAAAATCGCCGTGGCAAATCCCCGGACAAAAGTGATCATCGATGAGAGTTTTCTGCCATTTGTCAGGAACGAGAATGAAATGGCGTGCATACCGTGTCTGCGGGAATACCAGAATATGGCGGTCATCCGGTCCTTCACGAAGATCTTCGCGATGCCGGGGCTGAGGCTGGGCGTGCTGATCACAGCCGATGATGCATTCGGGAGAAGGGTACGGGAACGCCTGCAGCCGTGGACAGTGTCACTGCCGGCGCAGAGGGCCGGTGTGGCGGCGCTTTCACAGAAAAGCTTCGTCGAGCGGACGGTGGCATTCCTGAATGCGGAAAGGCCGCGGATGGAAGCGGAGATCCGCGGGCTGTCCTTTGTTGACAGGGTATTTCCTTCACCGGCGAACTTCCTGCTGTTCCATGTGCGCGAGGGGCAGCCGCACCAGCTGTACCGGATGCTGCTTGAAAAGAACATTCAGGTGCGGGACTGCAGCAGTTTCTCCGGAATGAACCGGCTCGACTTCCTGGCCGGGGAGACGGGATGGTACCGGGTCGCTGTCAGAACCCGGGAGGATAACGAAAGGCTTCTTGCGGCGATGCGGGAGGTTGCAGCACATCTTTTCTGAACCGCGCGGCCGGACAGGGCTGCCCAGGCTAAAATGCAGGTTGGGCTTTTTCTTGCTTTTCTTCTGTGGTAGAATCGACTGCGTAATCCGCCGGTAGCGGAAATCAAATCGGATCGAGTGCGGTCCGGAAGGAGCAAGTGCAATGGAAAAGGAAGAGTTTAAAGCCGTCTATCGTCACTCCATGGCCCATATCCTGGCCAAGGCAGTGATCGAGATCTTCGGCAGGGAGAATGTGCAGTATGCGATCGGCCCGCAGATTGCGGACGGATGCTACTATGATTTTGTTCTCCCGCGCGCGGTGACGCAGGATGATTTCGAGACAATCGAGAAGAAGATGCGCGAGATCATCAAGAGGCGTGAGGACTGGACGCGCAAAGAAGTGACGCGCGCAGAGGCGCTGAAGATCTTTGTGGGTCAGAAGTTCAAGACCGAGCTGATCAAGGATCTGCCGGAAGACGAGGTTATCACGGTTTATTATACAGGTGATGATTACGTGGATCTGTGCCGCGGTCCGCACGTTGACAACTCGCAGGAGCTCATGAACGTGGCCTTCAAGGTGAAGTCCGTATCGGGAGCGTACTGGAGAGGCGACGAGAAGCGCGACAGCCTGCAGAGAATCTATCTGTATGTGTTCCAGAACAAGGAAGACCTCAAGGCGCATCTGGCGCTGGTGCGCGAGGCGCAGGAGCGCGACCACAAGAAGATCGGCCCGCAGCTCGACCTCTTTATGTTCAACGAGACAGCCCCGGGCATGCCGTACTGGCTGCCGCGCGGCTGGAAGTCCTACCGGGCTCTGGTGAAGTACTGGAGAGAGGTACACGACCGCCACGGTTATCAGGAGATCTCCGCTCCGGTCATCAACAACAAGAAGCTCTGGCTGATCTCCGGCCACTGGGCGCATTATCAGAACAACATGTTTATCGTTCCGGGCACCACGATGGATCTGAGCGCCGATGACGTGATGGCGGCCAAGCCGATGAACTGCCCGAACGCGATGATGACCTACAAGAGAACGGTTCACTCCTACAAGGAACTGCCGATCCGCTACAACGAGCTGGACGTCATCCACAGAAAAGAGAAGTCCGGCGAGCTCAACGGACTGTTCCGGGTTCAGGAGTTCCGTCAGGACGATGACCACACATTCGTCACGGAGGATCAGATCGAGTCCGAGATCGATGATGTCATGGACATCGCCGACCAGATCTACAAGACCTTCGGCATCACATACCGCGCCGAGCTTTCCACCCGTCCGGATGACTACATGGGCGACATCAACGTGTGGAACAAGGCGGAGGCGGCGCTTCGCCGGATCCTGGACAAGAAGTACGGCGAGGGCAACTATGAGGTCAATGAGGGCGACGGCGCGTTTTACGGCCCGAAGATCGACCTGCAGATGAAGGATGCGCTGGGCCGCGAGTGGCAGACCGGCACGATCCAGCTGGATTTCCAGCTTCCGCACAACTTTGGCCTGACTTACACGGCGCCGGACGGCAGCCTCAAGCAGCCGGTTGTCATTCACCGCGCCATCTTCGGCTCCATCGAGCGGTTCATGGGCATCCTCATCGAGAACTTCAAGGGCGCCTTCCCGTTCTGGATGTCTCCGTTCCAGGTCGGCATCGTTCCGATCCGCACCGAGCACAACGAGTATGCGCGCAAGGTTGAACTGATGCTCGCCGACAAGGGCATCCGCGTGGAGTCCGACTACGCCGACAAGAACATGAATGAGAAGATCAAGGCGTTCCGCACCTACAAGGATCCGTACGTCCTGGTCATCGGCGACAAGGAAGTTGCAGAAGGCACGGTGTCCGTCACCGTCCGGGGCCAGAAGCAGCAGCTGCACGGTATTCCGGCAGAAGCCTTCGTTGCGGCCTGCGACAAGCAGAACAAGGAGCGCACGCTGGAGCTTGTGAACCAGTTCTGATGGTTTCATCGCACAGGTAATCTTGTGAAATAAAAGGCATCTGCCCGTCTGACCGCGGCAGATGTCTTTTTTGCTCTGTGCCAGATCGGCCTGCTGTGGTATAATAGGCCCGCTGGCTCTTTGCCACACGTCAGTTCGAGACCTTCCTGACGGAAAAAACAAAACTAAAGGAGAACAAATTATGGAAAACAAAAAGATCCTGACCCTGACGCAGGCCGCTATGATCGCGGCTGTCTATGTCGTGCTGACGTATGTCTTCTCGGCATTTTCTTTCGGGCAGGTCCAGATCCGGATCGCGGAAGCACTGACCATTCTTCCGGTATTCACACCGGCAGCGGTTCCCGGACTGTTCATCGGCTGCCTGATCGGCAATATCACCGGCGGCGCGGTTCTTCCGGACATCATCTTCGGAAGTCTTGCGACACTTGCCGGAGCGATCGGAACCCGGGTTCTCAGAAAGAAGAATCCGATTGTCTGCACCCTTCCTCCGATCCTCTCCAATGTCATTGTTGTCCCGCTTGTCCTGCGCTTCGCCTACGGCGTGCTCCTTCCCATTCCGGTCATGATGCTGACGGTGGGGATCGGAGAGGTCATCGGATGCGGCGTCCTGGGCGTCGGTCTGTATACGGTATTAAAAAAGTACAAAGAGACGATCTTCCTGTCGAGCCGCTTCGAGAAGGAGACGAAACCGGCAGAGTGAGATCGGAGGGGGAATATGCAGCTGCGCACAGAAACTCATCCAATTCGATCGGCCCTTATAAAACCGGCCTCTTCGCAGTGCAATCTGGACTGCACCTACTGCTTCTATCATGACGAGGCAAGGAACCGTCGGACAGCGTCTTACGGGAAGATGACAGAGGACACGGCGGAGTGCATTGTGCGCAAGATTCTCGGTCAGGGGCGGGGGACGTACACCTTTGCCTTCCAGGGCGGAGAGCCGCTGCTGGCCGGAATCCCTTTCTTTGAGAATTTCTTCCGCCTGACGGAAATATACAACACGCAGGGCTCGGAAGTGCACTTCTCAGTTCAGACCAACGGTACGCTGCTCACGGATGCTTGGTGCCGGCTTTTTGCCAGGCATCATGTTCTCGTCGGCGTGTCGCTTGACGGACCGCAGGCTGTGCACGATGCGTGCCGGAAGACGGCGGGCGGTGAACGGACGGCCGGCCGCGTAGAGTCGGGGCTCCGGCTTCTGGAGCAGGCGGGGTGCGACTTTAATATCCTGACCGTTGTGACGTCCCGGACAGTATCTCACATTCGTGAGATCTACCGTTATTTCATGGCAAATGGCTGGAAGTACCAGCAGTACATCCCGTGCCTCGATCCTCTCGGCGGAGGACCGGAGCATGGCATCTGGCTGAATGATGAGCAGTACGGAGAGTTTCTCGTCGCCTTGTTTGACCTCTGGTACAAAGACTGGAAGAAGAACCGGGCGCCGTATATCCGGGAGTTTGAAAACTGGATCGGAATTCTGATGGGAAGGCGGCCGGAGTCCTGCGCAATGAACGGGATCTGCAGCATGCAGTGCGTCATTGAGGCGGACGGAAGCGTGTACCCGTGCGATTTCTACTGCCTGGACGAGTGGAAGCTGGGGAATATCTGTTCCGGGCCGCTTACAAAACTGGTGAATTCTGAGAAGAGCGAGACCTTTATCAGTGAGTCTGCCCGGCAGCGGAGCAGACGCTGCGAGAGCTGCCGCTTCCGGACACTCTGCCGGACAGGCTGCCGCAGAGACCGCATACCGGACGGAGAAGGCGGGTACATCAGCCGGTACTGCCGGTCGTATCAGACACTTTTCACGGCCTGCGGAGACAGGATGCAGGAGGTCGCAGACTATTCTTTGCAGACCGGACAAGGGATATAATCGGATATTTCGGGCCTGTCATCGGAAATAGATTTCAAATGGGAAATCCGATGCCTTTTGTGTCCTGTTTTCTGGGTGCTGTCATCGGAAATAGATTTCAAAAGGAAAATCCGATGCCTTTTGTGTCCTGTTTTCTGGCTGCTGTCATCGGAAATGAATTTCAAATGGGAAAACCGATGCCTTTTGTGTCCTGTTTTGGCTACTGTCATCGGAAAAGCAGGACGAGAGGGGGCTCCGATGCCGTCAGCCCTGAAATCAGCTTTTAAAAGCATCGGAATATATGACTTCGGGATAATTCCGATGAAAGCCGTTTGGCGGGACGTAAAAATATGCATCGGGATTGAACACTTGCCATCAATTCCGATGCATGAAACAAATATGGTACGGAGCACGGACGCCCGTCGTTCATCAGAAACAAAGCTTTCCGCAAATTCCGATGCGCCCGGCGGCCTTTTTGTGCCCGCCGATTTTATTGCGCCCGCCGGTCTTATTGCGCCCGGCGGTCTTCTTATGTCCGTCGGCCGCTGTCAATCCGCAAAGTGCTCTCTTGCGAATTCCATGTCCTGTACGACTTCCAGAGTGCCCAGATAGTTGTGCTCTTTATCGCGCACAGCCATGTAGTTTACATAGACGGTGCGGCCGTTCTTCTTCATCCAGATCGGGACGCAGTCTTTTCTCCCGGCGCGGAAATCCTCGATGATGGAGCGGACGATGGGCTCCACCTTCGGCGGGTGGCAGGAGAATACTTCGCGGCCGATGGCCATGGCAGGGCGCTTGAAGACTTTCGGCCCTTCGTTGAAGAAGCGGTTGATGTTGTCCGCGTCGACGAATGTGATCTCCATCGGGATGGTGTTAAGAAGCGCCGTTAGCTGGCTGACGCTCATATGGCCGCCCGGCATCACGACCTCTTCCTCCCCGTCGGAGGCTGCCGTTGCCTTCAGCGGGGCAGCCGTATTAAGCTGTGCGGCCGCCTGCGTCTCAGCCTTCGCCCAGGTTTTCTTAACCACGCCAAGGCAGTCGGCGTAATCTTTTGAATCCCGGTAGATGCTCATCCACTCTTCCTCGGTGAAGTTGACCGCGCAGATGGGGAAGAGAATGTTATTCTCTTTGTAGATCATCTCTTCCGCGCGCTTAAGCACGGCGCGGACACGCTGTTCCCATGCGGCGTTTCTCTCTTCCTGACCGGCAAGAAAGGCAAGCTCGTCCCGGATCTCGTCGTCGACGGTCCACATGACATCTGAAGGGCCGGAGATGTCGTAATTCACTTTCAGCAGCGGATACAGAAGATCTCCTTTTTTGGCGTAGTGAATGGAGAGTTCCCGGATGCTGTCCAGGATGCCGCCGAGTTCTTCGCTGGCATCAAGCCGTTCCCTGGCCTGCGCGATCAGCCCTTCCAGCGCTTTGTTTTCCTTTTTCAGCGTGTTCAGCGGGTGACCGGGAATGGCGGAGAGGATCGCGGCGCGTTCATTTTTGTTCTTGTAATCCTTCTGCGCGCCTTTTTCCTGCGCCCGCCGCATGGAGGCAGCTACTTCTGCTTCGGCGTTGGCGATCTGTTCTTCCCTTGTCGCGCCGTGGAATAGGGCGGAGTGGATGTCGCAGAGCTTTTGTACATCTGCCAGCGGCGTTCCTTCTTTCATCAGTTCCTGCTCAGCCTTCATGATCTCCGAAGCCTCTACGTCCCGGAAATTCCTGACGAAATCCGCGCGGACATTCTCCAGAGACTCCCCGGCGGCGAGCCGACGCAGATAGCTCTTGAGCAGTGCCATGCGCGATGCTTCAGAAGATGCGGCCGGTGCGCCGGCAGCAGACGTCTGCGGTGTATCATCTCCGGCGGAGCCGGCAGCCGCGGCGGCTTTTTCCGGCATGGAGCCGGCAAGCGTAAATCCGTGCTGCATCAGAGCGGCGATGACATCTCCCATGGGAATGTTCTTCATCTTCGCGCCGCGCGGAAGAGTCATCAGCTTTCCGACCGAGTGAAGCATGGCCGGCTTTTTGATTTCGGTAAATCCCAGGTCTGCCATGATGTCTGCAAGTTCCGGGTATTCTGTCACCAGCTCGTATACAGAGCGGTTTAAATCAATTGTCTTGTTCATGATCATTGGACCTCCTTGTCAGATTCCATGAGTATAGTACCCGGCTTTGGCCGGGAGTTCCGTTGCAATGGCAACAAAATAAAACATGTGTACCGGATGAAGAGACCTTGTATAATATATTTATGGAAAATATCGAAAAATACAATCTGCTGGCTTCCTACACGGAGGAGATCTTTTCCCTGAAGCTCACACTGGCGGATACCAGGGAGAAGGTGGAAGCCTTCAGCCGGGAACACTATTTTCATCCGCTGCAGACCTGGCTTGATCCGCAGGCGCTCCAGCTGATTCTGGAACAGTCCCGTCGTACATACTGCTATCGCTTTACGGATGCTCTCGGGCTTCATATGGTTTTCTTTTATTACGAAGATATGCCGGTTCTGATCGGACCATTCCTCACGGAACCGGTTTCCAGGGGATTCTGCACAGCCTTAAAACACCGGTATCCGGATCAGAACATATCCGTAGAAGATATCCTGATTTATTTCGGAAAGTATCCGGTGATTCCTGCGGAAATCCTGAACCGTCTGATTGCCGCACTCTGCGGGAAGCTGGGACTGAGCGGGCTGGAGGATCACGCCATTTCCTATGCGGACAGAAACCGGGAACAGCAGGAGAATCCGGAAACGGCCGCCCGCATAGCCGGTGAAGCGCTGGAGCAGCACTACCGGATCGAAGCGATGTTTATGGATGCAGTCGGGAGGGGAAATGCCCGGGAAGCTTTGCGGTATCTTCACCAGACGCAGACCCATGCGCAGATACTCTGGAATACCGGAGGACTTCAGATGTGCGCAGCAGGGGCGGCCGTGAGCCGGGCAATGGCCAGGGTCGCTGCATATCGCGCCGGGGTTCCGGCGCCCCTGATCCACCGGATCACTTCCGCCAGTGCGAGACGAACTGCGGCCGCGGAAACGGTCGGTGAGATCTGGAAGGAACAGCAGAGAGTGGTGCAGGAGCTCTGCCTTGCGGTTTCCCGCATGAGATCCGGAAAGTACTCCGCTCTGGTGCAGACAGTTCTGTATGCGCTGGAAACCGGATACGATCAGGACAAAAGTGAACAGGAGCTGGCGGATGAGATAGGAGTAACGGAGAGCTATATGATTGCGCAATTCCGCCGGGAAACCGGGAAAACACCTGGACAGTATCTGCGGGACATCCGGATGAAACAGGCAGCCCGTATGCTCACCTCTTCAGATGAAAGCATACGGGCTGTCGCCGGGAAATGCGGTATACCGGATAGCAACTATTTCGTCAAGCTGTTCCGCGCATACCATGGATGTACACCGAGAGAATACAGAAAAAAGTACTGCGTGTAATGGGGATAGGATTATCGGAACGGCGTTTACGGGTGCACCTGAACGCCTCCGTCACCAAATTCCAGGAACGGTCCCGCCGGACTGTCTATAGGCTGCCATGCGGGAAGCGCCGTGCTTTCCGGTGAGCCGCTTTGCGCAAAGCAGCAGAACGCAGACACCAGCGCATGGCTCAGGGCATAGTCATTTTCCGTCATCGGACGCCAGCAACGGCTGAGGGTCCCCATGGTATACCAGAGCTCTGCCGAGTGAAAAGCGCCGGAATCATCGCCCGGAAGCTGTCTTGAGAACCTGAAATACCACGCTGGTTTCCGGTGGAGCGCGTTGACCGACGTACAGAAATCCACAGCCATCCGGCTCAGAATCTCCGGGAGCATATCCTCTGAATTGGTGCTGAGAAGATACGGGATGTCAGCCATTTTTCCTTCCGAGACAGCCTTTGCAGGGTCTTCCGGTATCAGCTGTCCGTCAACGTGCGGGCAGAGATGGTTCAGGAGATTTCGGTCAGCGGTGGATTTTACCGCCGTGAGAACTTCTTCCGCGGATTTCTGGCGCCACTCTTGCGGTGTGTCACCGAGCAGCTTTGTGATTTTGCTGCAGTATGTCAGACTGTCCTGTACCGGAGTCACGGCAGCGAATTCATGGCCGACTCCTCCGCCGCTGCTCATGATGGCGCCTGCAATGAGCGGCTTTACGGACGGAGAGAGCACCAACTGCTGAATACTCATAGCGCCGGCAGACTGCCCGAACAGCGTGATGCGTTCCGGATCCCCGCCAAACGATGAAATATGACGGTGGACCCACCGGATTGCCGCAGCCTGATCATACAGACCGTAATTTCCGGTATGACCAGATTCTTCTTCCAGCTCGCGGCTGCACAGGAACCCAAACACACCAAGCCGGTAATTGATGCTCACGAAGATCACGCCGCGCTTTGCAAATTCCGTGCCGTCCATGTGCATCTCATTTCCGCAGCCGCCCATGAACGCGCCGCCGTGAATATAGAGGATGACCGGTGCGTGGCTGGCATAGACCGGAGCCCAGATGTTCAGAAACAGGCAGTCTTCGCTGTAGTCAAAATCCATATTTTTCCGAAATTCCCGGTAATAGAACGGTTCCGGATCCTTGTCTGCCTCTCGGTCAAAGGTGCGCATCTGTGTGCAGGCAGCGCCGAAAGCCGTGGCATCATACACGCCGTCCCAAGTCTCCACCGGCTTCGGATATTTCCAGCGCTCTGCAGTGGCGTACCGGATGCCCCGGTATTCCGCGACACCTGCATCGCTGATCAGTCCGAGAATTTTTCCGCACCCGGTTTCTTTTTCAATCGTCTTCATGCTTTGTCTGCTCCGGCATTTGCTGCACTGTCTGCCTGCGCGGCTTCCCGGCGGGATTCCAGTTCGGCGTGAACTTCCTGAGCCTTTTTCTGATTCAGATTGTAGATGAGACCGATTCCCACGAGTACGATCAGTGCGCCGATCATCGGAAGAACCAGCATCAGGATCCGGACATTGGGGCCGAAGGATTCCGGCTGAACGGATGCGCCTTTGACGAAACCGATGGCGCCGATCGCCCATGACGTGATAGAGCTGACGATAGCGGATCCGATCTTGCGGGAGAAGGTGTAGACGGAGTAGAGTGTGCCGTCCGACCGTTCACCGTTCTTGTATTCCTGATAGTCGATGGCATCAGTCACCAGCGCCCAGACAAGCATGATGAAAATCGTGCCGCCAAAACCTGCAACAGTAGTTGCAAACATGAACACGTACGGATTTGCAATTGGAAAAGCAAGCAGAAGGCCATATCCGATCAGATTCAGTACAGAGCCGATGAGGATCAGGGAGCGCTTTCCGATCTTCCGGGACAGGCGCGGAACCAGCCAGAAAGCAAGGAACATCATCGGAAGGCTGATATACGAGCTGGCGGCCATGGCCTTCGGCTGATGGTAGTATTCCCGGAACAGATAGCTGCTTACACTCTGGGAGGCATAGAACATGCTTCCAATCGAAGCGATCATGACGCCCACGAGCGGGCGGTTTGTAAATGCTTCTTTGACGACTTTGAAAAAGCTGAATTTCGCCTTCGCCTTTGTTCCATCTGCCTTGGCGGAGTACTTGAGCGGTTGTCTTACCCGTTCCTTTGAAAAGATGATCAGCATCGCGTAGAAAACGATCGTTCCGATTCCGGCGATGACAGCCATCAGAAAATATCCGCCGGCATTCGGATTGTTATTGGCATCCCAGATCGCCAGGGAGACAAGCGGAAGAAACAGAATGCCTACGCCCATGCCGCCGAAGGATCTCGCACGGGAGAGCTTGGTTCTTTCCACCGGATCGGTCGTGATGACACTTGCCATGGCGCCATACGGCATGGAAGTTCCCGTATAGGCCATTCCGTACAGAATATAGGAAATGGCGACCCAGGTGTGCTTGAGAAGGGAAGGGAACGAAGAGACATCCGTGAAGCACAGCAGCCCGGATACGGCGAGCGGCACGACGAACAGCTTTACCCACGGCTTGAACTTGTCGTCTGTTTTTCCGATGTGGAAATGATCGGGAAGTGAGCCGATTAGCGGATCGTTGATGGCATCCCATATTTTGGCCACCAGGATCAGTCCGGCCATCCATTTCGGGTCGATGCCCAGAACGTACGTGCAGAATGTGAGAAAAAACGCACTCACATACAGGTTGACGAGACTTCCCCCGAAGTCCCCGCAGAAATATCCGAACTGCTCCAGCACGGATACTTTCTGACTTTCAGAACTACCTTTTTTCATATTTCCTGGATCTCCTTTCAGACCAGCGGATCGATTGACATCGATCGGTTTATTGTCTGCATCATACGGAGAATCATATTCAAAGTATAGAAAAATTCATTGCGGATCAGAAGGATTTGTCAAAGGAATCCATATAGCTGCCTTTTTTGTGACGACCGTCTGCGGTATGAGATTTCGTTTCTTTTCTCTTAAGAAATCCGGTCAGAATGAACTGAAAAAATGATGGAAAACTTACATATAATACTATTTCAGCTTTTATATTTCTATATGATGGCTGCCGAAGAATGGTATTCTCTGGGTGTTAATAAAAATAAGATGACGATTGACGAAAAGAGGAGATCATGAACCGGATTGCAATGAATGATGCCTGGCAGTTTGTAAAACTGCCGGGCTGTTTCATTCAAACCCTGCGGGAGGCTGCCAATGGCACGGCTGCGTGGCCGCAGGAGATACAGGAGAGAGTCGGAAGCGGGATATCAGAAACCGTCTGCCTGCCGCACACCTGGTACCGGGATGAGGATGCGTACCGCGGGCTGACTCTGTATGAAAAAGAAGTGCGTACCGACCCTTCCTGGGAATGCCTTTTTGTGGATGTTCCGGCAGCCGATCAGCAGGCGCTTATTTTTGCGGACGAAACGCTTATCGCCGACCACAAGGGCGGATACAGTGCCTTCCGCGGCGAAATCCCGGAGAAAATGATTCGGGCGGGACACTTTACGCTGCGGATCTTTGTGTCCAATGAGGTAAATGATGCGATCTCGCCGCTCGCCGGTGATTTTGCCGTATACGGCGGGCTGTACCGCGGCGTGAATCTCATCGTGGCCGGAAAGACGCATTTTGACTACCTGTATTACGGAACCAACGGCGTCACGGCCCGCACATCTCTGGCGGAAAACGGGACGGGCAGGGTGTTTCTGACGCCGCATGTGCAGGCGGGACAGGAAGAGACAGCGTTTATGCGCTATACTCTGCTAAACGGTTCCGGAGAAGTACAGGCACAGGTGACGGGCGGCCCGGAAGAAGAGAAAATTCTGGAAATCAGCAGTCCGCATCTGTGGAATGGAAAGAACGATCCGTATCTCTACACCCTGCGGGCGGAGCTGCTCTCCGGGGGACAGGTGGCCGACTGCATGGAAGAGCACATAGGTTTCCGCTCTGTTTCCCTGAGCCCGGAACACGGATTCTTCCTGAATGGACAACCTCTCCGGATAAACGGCGTCGCCTGTCATCATGACCTGGACGGAGTCTTTAACGCGAAGCGGGAACAGGACATTGACCGGGATTTTACGTTGATTGAGGAAATCGGGGCCAACGCACTCCGTCTGTCCCATTACCAGCACCTGCAGCACGCTTACGATCTGGCCGACAGCAAAGGGTACGTTGTCTGGGCGGAGATTCCGATGTTAAAGCTGCCGCACTCGGATGCAGTTCTTGAAAATGCGAAGCAGCAGCTGGTGGAGCTGATTCTGCAGAATCTGCATCATCCGTCCGTTTTCTGCTGGGGCATTCAGAATGAGGTCGGGATGTTTAACGATGCACCGTATATGTATGATGCCCTGAGGCAGCTGAAGGCAGTGGCAAAGCGACTGGACCCGGAGAGACTCGTCACCGGAGCCAATCTGTACACGGTGAAGGCCCGCAGCGGCCTGAATGACGTCACCGACATGATCGGTTACAACATTTATTTCGGCTGGTATTACGGGCAGATGCAGGATTATGACACTTTTCTTGACAGGCTGCACGAGAAACGGCCAAATCTGCCGCTTGGCATCAGTGAGTACGGCGTGGATGCAAACCCGAAGCTTCATGCGGCGGACCCGAAGGTCCGGGACTATTCCGAGGAATATCAGGCGCTGTTTCACGAGACGGTGTACCCGATCTTGAGAAGTAAATCGTATCTCTGGGGAAGCTTCGTCTGGAACATGTTTGATTTCGCGAGCCCGATGCGCCGGGAAGGCGGCACGCGGAACCGCAATCAGAAGGGCCTTGTCACGTTTGACCGGAAAATCCGCAAGGACGCCTTCTATTATTACAAGGCGCAGTGGTCGGATGAGCCATTTGTCCACATCTGCTCAAGGCGTTTCGTCCGCCGCACAGAGCCTTCGATTACTGTCAGGGTATACACCAATCAGAAAACAGTTACTCTCATGGTAAATGGAAAAGCTTCCGGGGAGGGCACGAATGACGGAAATGGCGCGGTAGTCTTTGAAGACGTCCAGCTTAACATGGGAGAAAATCGCATCGAGGCGGTATCCGGAGCCCTGCGGGATGCCTGCGTGTTCATCCGGACGGACACGCCGGATGAAAGCTACACGCTGCCGGACAGCAGTGCGGGTAAGACGGTCCGGAACTGGTTTCTCTCAGATGACGACATTATCCGGGAAGGGTTTTACTCCATAAAAGACACGGCAAATGACCTGCTGGGTGACGCCAGAAGCCGGGCTGTAATCGCGCGTTTTGCGCCGGACCTCTTCCGGCTTATGACGACACGGGATGTGATCCCGCTCGGCCTTTCTCTGCAGAGCATCCTCAGCCGGGATTCTTCCGGTATTGATCAGAAAGCGCTGAACGCGGAGCTGAACCAGATACCCGTGGAGGAGTAATATTTGACTTATTAACAAGCCGTGGGCAGGAGATTCCCCGCCTCAACGCATCAGCACAGGCGGGGCGCAGTCCACTATAAAAAGCCGCCTCTTGGAGGACCGGAGGCGGCTTCGTGCTGCATATTCGAGAAACAGGATCAGGATTTCTCCGCTTTTGTCCCTTCATCAGCCGGCGTCATCTTAATGATGCCGAGCTTCAGGAAAACGGGAGCTGTGATACAGATGATCAGGATGCCCAGAAAGATCGCGAGGCCTGTGCTGCGGGAGAAATCGAATGCACCGGAGAAGTGAATCACGGAGATGACCACGATCGCCGGGACGATGATCCAGTTCTTGCCTTTTACTTTGTAACGGCCGGCTCTGCCGCCGCCGACAAACATGCCGAGGAACAGGGCACCGAACATGGCAGGCAGCATGTAGTTCGTTGCTGTTTTGACGGCCGGAAGGGTCAGAATCGGCTGCAGCGGCACCAGCAGGATGACACCCAGCGCGATAATGACGGTTGTCATCATGGAGGAGGCAGCGACCGACATTGCGCTGATGGTGTCACCTTCTTCCGTGCCCTGCTGAGCATCAGCCTGCTCCATGGCGCTGATGGCGCAGGGAAGCTTGAGATTCAGAACATTACCAGTCAGGAAGGCAATGTAGCCTGCGGATCCCAGGATCGGAGTGTAACTTAAAAACTCCACGATGGCTATCGGCGCAAAGACGGCAAACAGTCCACCTCCGATTCGCATGATGTCGCCTATTGTCGGCATCTGGTCGTAGACCAGACCGATGACAGCAGGCATTCCAAACATGAACAGAAGGCCGATTACGATCCCGATCCGGCCAATGCGGTGAATTTTGTCTTTATATGTATTTTTCATAGTGTTTTCCCTCATTTGTCATTGATCCAGGCGTTTATGCGCCGAACACCTGTACCCACACGAGAGAGGACGCCATGCCTAGAATCAGACACAGGGCCATCTCGAAACTGCTCAGCCACTTCTGACCTGTCTTCTTTGCCAGTACGCGGCAGAGAAGCGAGATGAGAGCAGAGGTGATCATGGTTGCAATGTACACGGGACCTTTTGCGACCTGCAGCGGAATGTTCACCGTGAGCGCAAGCAGCAGAGAAGACACAATCAGTGCGCCGACAGGGCCGGCATTGTTCATCTTTGAGATGGCTCCGTTGAAGCCTTTGTTGAAGAACAGAGTCGCCAGAATTCCGCAGACGATGCAGAAACTCATGACAAACATAATTGTTGCCACCAGCTTCGGATCGCCTGTCTGGGCGAGCGCGGCAATCGACTCATAACCGGCGCCAGTCGCGGTCATGTCAGCTGCCATTAATTCATAGGTCACCGACCCTACAACCGAGAGACGGAACCAGGACCACGGGATCCCGATCACGGCGGAGAGCGTGATCAGACCGATGACGATGGCAATGGACGGTACAACGGTGAAAACGAGAGCGCTCTTCGTGATTTCCTGCAGTTTTTCTTTTTTGTACCCCAGCTCCAGCGCGTGGCGGTAGGCAGTGATATAGGTGATAAGCGAATACAGAAAGATAAAAACGATGGCTGCTATAACCATAATAAAAAGCAGCAGGCTGTTGAAAATGCCAAAATATGTCATGTGATTATTCTCCTGGGATTGTTCAGTCAGTCACTACATCATCCGGTGTAACATCGTCCGGAATCGGGCACTGATAGATGCCTCCGGTCTCGGCCAGAAGCTCCTGCTTTGCCTTGTCGCACACAGCGGGATTCCGATAAACGACTGTGCACGCGTATGCGATGGCCCTTGCGGCCGCAACGGCGGCCTTGCCTCCGATCCCGGTTCCGACCATCGCCGTATGCTGCCAGGTGTGCATGGCAGTACCCGGTATGCATGTGGCAGCGGTCAGCTGCGCCTGCGGGACAATATAGCTGACGTCACCGACATCGGTGGAAACCGGAACGGAGACATTCATTGCCCGCCTGTCAAAAGGCGTTATAGCTTTGAGAAGCGGTTCTTTTTCAAATCTTTCCGCGGACACATGATTGGCGGCAGCTCCCTGCTTTACAATCTCCTTTCGCTTTTCCTCCGGCAGAATAGCGAGGAATTCCCGGGCAACCGCATAGTCTTCCTCATCGTAGTCTGCCGCCCCGGTTTTCAGAAACGCATCGGAGAGAATCTGCTGTGCAGTTTCGTTTGGAATAAGATCTGACAGACCGCCTACAATTTTCATGTGCACTCTGGTGCCGGTCATCAAGGCCGCTCCTTTTGCACAGTCATTAACACGGTTTAAAATCTCCCGACACTGGGCGGTCTTCGGCGCCCTGACAAAATACAGAAGGGAGGCGTGCGACTGCACTACATTCGGCGCTTTTCCGCCGGCGTCAAGATATGCGTAGTGGACTCTCGCCTGAGAGATGATGTGCTCCCGGAGATAGTTGACGCCGCTGTTCATCAGTTCACAGGCGTCAAGAGCACTGCGCCCCAGTTCTGGGGACAGCGCGGCGTGAGAGCTGATCCCTTCAAAATCAAACCGGGCACAGAGATTGCCGACCAAGCGTCCTGCCATCGCTGAGTTGCGGTCGGCAGGGTGCCAGGTGAACAGCATGTCCAGTTTGTCAAACACATGCTGTCTCGCAAGAAAAACTTTCCCGTATCCGGTCTCTTCCGCCGGAGTTCCAAATAAAATGATTGTCCCGGATGTACCGGATTCCGCAAGCCAGTCTCTGACCAGCAGCGCAGCACCAAACGCACCCGCACCAAGAGCACAGTGACCGCAGCCGTGCCCGAAAGCATTTCCGTCTGCCGGCTCTTTTACGGCGGCTCCTTTTTTCTGACTCAGTCCCGGGAGCGCATCATACTCACCGGTGATGCCGATGACAGGCCTTCCGCTGCCATACGTTGCGCGAAATGCCGTCTGCATGCCGCTGATGCCCCGCTCCAGCGTAAAGCCTTCCTTCTCCAGGGCATCTTCCAGAGCTTTGCTGCTCTTGAATTCCCGGTAGCCCGGCTCGGCAAAAGACCAGATCTGCTGATTCATTTCGCAGATAGCTTCAGCCCGCTGCTTCGCATGATCCAGGATCAGATCCAGATCATCCTTTTGCTCCATGACTTCCTCCTCCTGCACTTTTCTTCAAGCCGTGGACAGCAAAAAAAGGCAGTTTCCCCAGCTGCTGATCCGGCTTCAAAGCCCGTGCCCTCATTCACGGACATTTTGCAGTGCTATAATCACGCCTCTTTGCGTGAATTTAATATGGTAACAGTTTAATACGATGAAATTAAATGCCAACCAGATTACCCAAAGCTTTTAATACGGTCACTGTACAATTGCTTGCAAGGCTTCCGGCAGAGCGAGTGAGTACGTATATGAGCCAATTCGATATGGCATTCCTGTTGACATTATTGTAACATATGAGCATAATATGGTTAGAATTTTACTACAACAATGATTTCAAGGAGGTGCAAGTTTGAATATTCGTCCATCAGCGGCAATCCGCCAGAACTACAATGAGATTGCAGATATGTGCCGCAAAACGGCAGAGCCGGTATTCCTTACAAAGAACGGCGAGGGTGATTTGGTTGTTATGGATATTGAAACCTACAATCGTCGGGAAAAAATGCTGAAGCTGAGAGAAGAACTGCTTGCTGTTGAAGAAGACAGACTGGCAGGAAGAAACGGATGCACACTTGATGAGCTTGACACGTATCTTGACGATGCGATCACAGAGGCATAGCCAATGTCGGATAAAAAATATACTGTCATTGTTTCCGACAGAGCAAAGCGGATGCTCGGAACACATATCCGTTTTATGGCACAGGTTAATAAAGAGGCTGCCAGAGCCAAGAAGAAAGAGATTGTGAACGCGATGCGTTCTTTAGAACGCATGCCACAGCGCTTCCCGTTTTTTGAAGAGGCGTATATACCGGCTGATAAATATCATAAGATGTTCGTTGCAAAGTGGTACCTTATTCTTTATCAAGTCCGTGATGATACGGTTTATGTGGATTATATCCTCGATTGCCGTAAAGAGTATAGCTGGCTTGTCCGGTGATCGTATCTGATTGAAATCAATATGAGGGATTCGAGAATTTACATAAGCGGAATCCCGGCTCTGTTTTCAACCGCATATTTTTATAAACTGGCTCTGGAACGGCCAGTTTTTTATTTGATAATTTCTATAGTTTACATACAAATATTTCAAAATAATCATACAAATCATTAAATCCAAGCGCTGCGCATATGGCTATTTACTTAATTAATTACAAATTAGATATAAAAATCATGCATAAACATACTTGAAAAATGATAATATGCACAAATTTCCTATTTACATTAGTCAGACAAAGTACTATTATAAAGCTAACAAATTTGACACGTGTTGCGAGGGCTATAGCAGGGAGGCGCACATGGCATCTCTTTTACTGCCGAATACGGAAGACAGCCTGCATATGACGACTTCTCAGAAGATTAAAGAGATGATCGTGAAAGGACATATGGAACCGGGCGACAAGCTTCCGACAGAAAAGGAAATGATGCAGCGCTTTGGCGTTTCAAGATCCACTCTTCGGGAAGCGCTAAAGGTTTTAAAAGCAGAGAATGTAATCACACAAAGACGCGGGAGCGGAACGTACGTAAGCCATGAGACCGGGATCGGAGAAGATCCCCTTGGACTGCATTTTACAAATCAGAAGAATCTTCTCAACAATCTTCTTGAGACCCGTGTTCTGATCGAGCCTGGAATCGCTGAACTGGCGACGCATCGGGCGTCTGCACAGGACTTGGAAGAACTTCGCAATACTGTCGAAGAAATGGAAAAAATGGCGGTCAACACGGAACAAACCGAGGAGATGGATGTTAAGTTTCACACTTGTGTTGCGAGATGTACCCATAACGATGTGCTGATCAGAGTTCTGCCGATCATTGTCGAATCAATACGGCGAGGTCATAGTAAGACAGCAGAAGATCTTGAAAGTTTCCAGAGAGCCAAGAAGCGGCATAGAGAAATATATGAGGCTATTGCTGCAAACGATTACATGAAGGCGAAGTTTTTAACAGAACGTCATATTTGGGAAACCAAACAGGATATAGATATCAAGGAGGGAAATTTATGAAGAAACATCCTGTTACACGAAAAGCTGCATCGATTCTTGCGGCTTCTACGATGGCTGCAGGGCTGCTTGCGGGCTGCGGAGGCGCAGCGTCCGGCACGACGACAGCAGGAGGAGCAACAACGAAAGGCGCTTCGACAGCCGCGGCAACGACGAAAGCTGCAGCGGGCGCTGCAACAACGAAGGCGGCATCCGGATCGGCGGAACCGGTTACAATCAAGTTCCAGTACTGGGCTGATAATACCGATTATTCGCAGCTGATGCAGGACATCATCAAAAAGTTCAATGAAACGAATGGCAAGAATATCACTGTCGTTGGCGAAGAGCAGCCGTGGGATGGCGGTGCATATTCGGAGAACCTCTTTAATGCAAAGATGGGTGGCAGTGATGTTGATGTATCGACATGGAAACTCACCTCTACGCCGCTGTATGTAAACAACGATCTCCTTCTGGATCTGACTCCGTATATTGACAAGTGGGATAAGAAGGGTGATATCGAAGATAACATTTATAATGTCATGAAGCAGGCGGGCGGTGACAATTCCAAGATCTATGTGATGCCGTGGAATATTCAGGTCCTGTACGTGTACTACAGACCTTCAATATTTGAAAAGGCGGGGATTGATCACACACCGACTACATATCAGGAATTCCTTGACGATATCAAGAAGTGCACGATGGACACAGATGGCGACGGGAAGACCGATGTTTACGGATTTGGCATGCGCGGCGCAAAGGGCGGCCAGGAACCCTGGGGCTCCTTCATCTACGGTGAGGGCGGATCTTTTGACGATCTGACATCGGCCGGTTCGGTTCAGGGAATGCAGGACTTCATCGATCTGTATAAAAATGGGTATGTTCCGCCAACCGCTACATCGGATGGATTTAATGAAATCATTGCTAATTTCAAGTCTGGCCTTACTGCCATGACAATTCACCACACAGGATCTTCTAAGGACATGGAAGCTACGTTTGGTGATGATGTATCGGCATTTGCGTTCCCGGCCGGAAAGGGCCAGTGGACGTCGATGGGCGATACAGAAACGGTAATCTTCAAGTCCTGCAAACATCCGGAAGCGGCGTTTGAGTGGGTTTCCTATCTCGCGACTGGCGAGGGGCAGAAGATGTGGTGCGAAGGCACCGGGAATGTTCCGGTATCCAAGACGGTTTCACAGGGAGACTTCTTCCAGAATAACCGCTTCATGAAGGCTTCTCTTGAAGGCGAGAGCTACGCCGGTATTCTTCCGATCCTTGATACAACAACGGAGTGGATCAGCACAACTTGGCCGAACACTGTCGCACAGGCTCTGACAGGAGAAATCAGCACGGAAGACTGCATGAAGACTTTGCAGGAAGGCCTCTATGGCAAGTAATCTCAAGTGATGTTTCACGGCTGTGAGGGGCCGTCTGGCTCCTCACAGTGATTTTGAGGAGGCTGTTCCATGAAAACAAAAAAGCGTTCTATCGCGCCATATCTTCTGGTGGCGCCGGCTACAATCATTATTGTCTGCGTAGTATTTATTCCTGTTATCCAGGCTATTCTCATGAGCTTTCAGAGCTATGATCTGAGAAGGCCGAATGCAATCAAATTTATAGGGCTTGGAAACTATATCGAGGCATTCACGGACACTCAGTTCCTGAATGCAGTGCTCCGCACAGTCATCTGGGTTGTTCTGGGTGTGGGATTTCAGTTTATTCTTGGTTTCGTTTTGGCTCTGCTGCTGAACCGGCAGTTCAGAGGCAGAGGAGCAATCCGGGCTGTCAGCATGATCCCATGGGTCACGCCGGGTGTTCTCATCGGCCTTATGTGGCGGTGGATCTATGATGGCAATTTCGGTGTTCTGAACGATATTCTTTTAAAACTGCATATTATTGATTCGGCAATCCCGTTCCTGTCCCAAAAATCGACAGCGTTTCCCGGGGTAATTGTGACGATTATCTGGCAGGGAATTCCGTTTTTTGCACTGATGATTCTCGCTGCTCTGCAGGGGGTCTCAAGGGACCTTTATGAAGCGGCAGAGATTGACGGGGCAACAAAGGCTCAGGAACTGTTCTATATTACGATCCCTTCGATTAAAAATACGATCTATGTCACAGGACTCCTGAGAATTATCTGGGTTGCGAACTCTGTCGATGTCATTTTCAACATGACAGAGGGCGGACCGGCTTATTCGACACAGACGTTAAGTGTTTATATTTATAACAAGGCAAATGCATTGAATCTCGGATATGCATCGGCGATGGCGATCTGCCTTGCACTCATGCTGCTGGTTGTAGTAATCCCGTATCTGAGAATGAACTTTAAGGAGGAGAAGTCATGAAATATGAAAAGCCTGGCACAAAAGCCCTTCGGCTCATTCTCCTGATTGTAATGCTCGTGTTCATTCTGTTTCCGTTCTACTGGACGTTTCTTACATCCATCAAACCGGAAAATGAATTGTACGGCGATACTGTCACATATTTCACAGTTCATCCGACGTTCGAGGCTTATAAAAATCTCTTCACAACGACGGTGAACTTCCTGTCGGCAATGGGAAACAGCCTCATTGTGGCAGTCTCAACAACACTGGTTACCCTCTGCGTTTCAACGATGGCAGCGTATGCGTTTTCAAGATATGATTTTCCGGGCAGAAAAGCGCTGATGAGCATATTCCTCTGCAACAATATGTTCCCGACGGTGCTTCTTCTCATTCCGCTCTATACCATTATGAGAAAACTGCATCTTCTGTTCACGCCTGGATCTCTGATTCTTGCCTATACGACGTTTACGATTCCATTTTCCGTATGGCTTTTGCTGGGATTCATCAATGACCTGCCGATGTCGCTGGAAGAAGCTGCACAGGTTGATGGCTGTACCCGCGGCAAGGCATTTATCAAGATTATCCTGCCGCTGCTGAATCCGTCAATCGTTGCGACGGGCGTGTACATATTCATGCAGTCCTGGAACGAGTACACATTCGCTATGATGTTTACGAACACGGCGACCAGAACGATACCGGTTGCCCTGAAGAGTCTTATCGGACAACTCGGAGTACAGTGGGATCTGCTCACGGCTGGCGGAATCCTGACGATCATCCCGGTATGTATCATGTTCTTCTTCGCACAGAAGAGGCTTGTAGAGGGACTCACAGCCGGAGCTGTCAAGGGCTGATGGCTGAAATTGATTATGAATTCATTGAAATTGGCGTCTGCTGAAAAGAGCTGCGCAATGATAAAGAGGAGGACAACAATGGATTACGAAAAAAAAGCGAAACAAATTCGCGCTGACATTTTAAAGATGCTGTATGCATGCCAGTCAGGACACCCGGGCGGGTCGCTTTCCTGCGTGGAGATGCTGATGGCACTCTATTACGATACCATGAAAATTGATCCGAAAAATCCAAAGGATCCAGACCGTGACCGCTTTGTTCTGAGCAAGGGTCATGCCTGCCCGACACTTTATGCGATTCTTGCGGACCTCGGATATTTTCCGCGCGAAGATCTCCTTTCCCTCCGCCAGATTCACAGCTATCTTCAGGGACATCCGGACTGCAGAAAAACGCCGGGCGTCGATGTGAATACCGGATCGCTCGGACAGGGTGCATCGATATCGGTTGGCCTCGCAATGGCGGCTAAACTTTCCAAAAAGACTTATAAGGTTTATACGGTCCTGGGAGACGGAGAATGCCAGGAAGGGCTTGTATGGGAGGCTGCAATGGCAGCAGCACATTATAAGCTGGATAATCTCACATTCATGCTGGATTACAATCATCTTCAGATTGACGGATCCAATGATCAGGTTATGAGCCTTGGCGATATCAATGCGAAGTTCAGAGCATTTGGCTTTGAAACCGTTGATGTTGATGGTCATAACATTCAGGAAATTGATGCGGCGCTGCGCACACCGCATGATGGAAAGCCACTCTTTATCAATTGCCATACCATTAAAGGCAAAGGCGTGTCGTTCATGGAAGATCAGTATCAGTGGCATGGCAGCCCGATGAATAAAGAACAATTCGAGAAAGCTCTGGCTGAGCAGGAGGTTTGAGATAATGGGAAAGTCATTAAGAGTAGCCTATGGTGAAGCCCTTGCAGAGCTGGGCGATGTTAACAAAAAAATTGTTGTTCTGGACGCAGACCTCGCTAATGCAACACAGACCAGATTCTTCCGTGATAAATTCCCGGACAGATTCTTTGACATGGGCATTGCGGAAGGCAACATGGTCGATGTGGCGGCCGGATTTGCTCATACGGGATATATCCCATTTGTCAGCACATTTGCGCTGTTTGGATCTGGCAGGGCTTATGAAGAGATCCGCAATTCGGTTGCGTATATCAATCTGAATGTCAAATTTGCATTTTCACATTCTGGTCTTTCCGTAGGAGAGGATGGCGGCAGCCATCAGTCGATTGAGGATATCGCGCTGATGCGCGAGATGCCGAATATGACCGTTCTGGTTCCGTGCGATCCGACTGAGACGAAGAAAGCGGTCAAGGCAGCAATAGACATTGACGGGCCGGTTTATATTCGCGTTGCAAGACCGGTTGTGGATGATATTACAAATGCAGATGATCCGTTTGTCCCGGGCAAAGCCAATGTGCTTAAGGATGGCAATGATGTCTGCATCATCACATGCGGTCTGATGGTCAAGCCGGCGCTGGAAGCGGCAAAAGCGCTGGAAGAGCAGGGTATATCCACTGCTGTTGTGAACATGCATACAATCAAGCCGATCGATGCTGATACGATCCTCAAGTATAATCAGAAGTGCAAAGCAATCCTTACATTCGAGGAGCACTCCATTATCGGCGGACTCGGCTCGGCAGTTGCAGAAGTACTTGCCGGAAAGGCTGGCGCAAAGTTTACGAGAGTCGGCATTAACGATAAATTTGGCAAGTCCGGCAAACCGGAAGACCTGTTCAGAGAATATGGCCTGACATCAGAGCATGTGGTAGAAGAAGCGAAGAAACTTCTGTGAACTGTTAATTAGGAGAATGAGAGATGAAGATTCTGGATTACGAATTTACAGGCGCTGGCATGCAGCGTGTGTATGAAAATGAGAAATGGACAGTCGGAATCAAGAACTGGAAGCCGGCGAATGATATTACCGGCATTACAAATATCGAGCGCCACAATAAGACGGATGAACTGTTCGTGCTGGTTGAGGGAAAGTGCACACTGATCTACGCGGAAGAAAAAGGAGAGGATCTTGAGTTCCACGCTGTAAAGATGGAAAAGGGTAAACTGTATGTGATTCCGCAGTCTCTGTGGCACAATACAATTACCGTGAAGGATACGAAGATGTTCCTCATTGAGGATGTGTCCACCGGCAACGATAACAGCGATGTCCGCGAACTGACACCGGAGCAGATTAAGACGGTTCAGGAACTGGCAAAATAAAGGAGTTTGATATGCAGTTTTTCATCGACACAGCCAATGTAGACGAGATCAGAGAAGCCTGGGACATGGGAATTATCTCCGGCGTAACCACCAATCCATCCCTCATTGCCAAAGAGGGCAAGGATTACATGAAGACGCTGAAGGAGATCACCGACATCGTGGACGGGCCGATCTCGGGTGAGGTCAAGGCGAGCACCACGACTGCCGAGGGCATGATCGCAGAAGGGCGCGAGATCGCAAAGATCCACAAGAACATGGTCGTGAAGATCCCGATGACCACGGAAGGCCTGAAGGCTGTCAAGGTTCTCACGGCGGAAGGCATTCACACCAATGTGACGCTTGTGTTCTCTGCGTCGCAGGCACTGCTGGCGGCCAGAGCCGGCGCCACATACGTATCCCCGTTCCTGGGAAGACTCGATGACATCTCTACCGACGGCATCACGCTGATCGAGGACATCATGCAGATCTTCGAGATGTATCCGGATATCACGACGCAGGTGATCTGCGCATCCATCCGCCATCCGATGCACATTGTGGAGTGCGCGAAGACCGGAGCCGACATCGCGACGGTACCGTACAAGGTTCTGATGCAGATGACGAAGCATCCGCTCACCGACATCGGCATCGCCCGTTTCAAGAAGGATTACGAGTCAGTCTTCGGCAAATGAGCCGGCTGATTTAAGCCAGATAAGAGCCTGCCCGCCATATGCGGGCAGGCTCTGTTTATGATGGAGTGCTCTCTTGATTGCGGCTCCCATGGATTGCGGCTCCCATGCAAAAATGTGCTTGACAGCCGCGGGATGGAAGTGATATTATTTACTCTGCACGTGGGAGCAATCCCAGATGAATCATGTACGTGTAGCTCAGCTGGATAGAGCGTCTGACTACGGATCAGAAGGTCACGAGTTCGAATCTTGCCACGTACATCACTTGAGGCCGTATCCGAGTAGTCGGATACGGCTTTTTTTATCCGTTGAAAAGGAGCAGCGATGGAGACCTGGACACTGACGGCACCCTGTCACTTCGGACTGGAATCGGTTCTGAAGCGGGAAATATATGATCTTGGCTACGACATCACACAGGTGCGGGACGGCGAAGTCAGTTTCACCGGAGACGCCGAAGCGGTGGCGCGCGCCAACATCTGGCTGCGCACGGCGGAGCGGCTGCTTCTGGAGGTGGGGCGGGTGAATGCGCGCACCTACGACGAATTATTCGAGAACGTCAAGGCGCTTCCCTGGGAGGCGTTTATTCCACTTCACGGAAAATTCTGGGTCACCAAGGCAAGTGCCGTGAACTGCCAGCTGTATTCTCCTTCGGATATCCAGTCGATTGTCAAAAAGGCCATCGTCGAACGCCTGAAGGAGAAGTATCACACCGCCTGGTTCCCGGAGGACGGGGAGGAGTATCCGATCCGCGTGCGGGGGCGCAAGGATGAATTCGCTATCTGCCTTGATACGAGCGGGCCGTCGCTTCACAAGCGGGGGTACCGCACAGAGACCGGCGGCGCGCCGATTTCCGAGACACTCGCGGCGGCTCTGATCGGGCTGACGCGCTTTAAGCGCGGACGGATTCTCGTCGATCCGTTCTGCGGGAGTGGGACATTTCTCATCGAGGCGGCCCTCATGGCGGCAAACCGCGCGCCGGGGCTCACGCGGGATTTTACGGCTGAAAAGTGGACAGGGCTGATACCGAAGAACTGCTTCACCGATGCGGTGGAAGAGGCGGGGGATCTGGAGGATCTGTCGGACATGGGCGACCTTCAGGGGTACGACATCGATGCCGATGTGCTGCGATATGCGAGAGCCAATGCGGCGCGCGCCGGCGTGGATTCGTTCATACACTTCCAGCAGCGGGATGTGGCGGAGCTGCATCACGCGAAGAAGTATGGTTTCATCATAACGAATCCGCCCTATGGTGAGCGCATGGGAAGTGAAGATGAGCTGGCCGGACTGTACCGCACGCTGGGAAGCCGGTTCGCGGCTCTTGACAGCTGGTCTTGCTATGTGATCACACCATACGCGGACATCGAGAAGGCGTTCGGACGGAAGGCGACGAAAAACCGGAAAGTCTATAACGGCATGATCCGCACTTACTTTTATTCTTTCGAAGGGCCTAAGCCAGTACACAAATAAAGTACAGAAAGTGATAAAGTGAAGACTATGAAAAAAATCATTTTTGCATCCAATAATCAGGGGAAGATCCGGGAAGTCAAGGACATGCTGGCGGACCCGGATGTGGAAGTCCTCTCGATGAAGGAAGCGGGAATTGACATGGACATCGAGGAGAATGGCACCACGTTTCAGCAGAATGCCCTGATCAAGGCACGGGCGGTGTACAACGTGACACACGAGCTGACAATTGCCGATGACTCGGGCCTGGAGATCGACTGGATGAACGGCGAGCCGGGTGTGTACTCCGCGCGTTTCATGGGGCATGACACAAGCTACGACATCAAGAACGCGGCGATTCTGGAGAAGATGAAGAATGTCAGGGGAGCGGACCGCTCCGCGCGCTTTGTGTGCGCGATGGCGGCAATTCTGCCGGACGGCCGGGAGATCACGACCCGCGGGACGATGGAAGGCGTGATTGCGGACCGGATTGAGGGCAGCAACGGCTTCGGGTATGATCCGATCCTGTATCTGCCGGAGTTCGGCAAAACTTCGGCGCAGCTCACGGAAGACGAGAAAAACCGGATCAGCCACCGCGGGAAGGCTCTGCGGGAACTGGTGAGGGAACTCAGGCTTCTCTGCGTCTGAGAGGATGAAAACTTGAAAAAGATACTCGTAGTAAGCGATACGCACAGGAAACTGGAGGGTCTCAAGCGGGCCCTGGCGGCGGAAAAGCCTGTCGATCTGCTGATCCATCTCGGCGACATCGAGGGTGACGAGGAGGAGATCCGGAGTCTGGCCGGCTGCCCGGTGGAGATGGTGAAAGGAAACAACGACTTCTTCTCTGCACTTCCCCGGGAAGAGGAGATATGGCTGGCCGGTCACAAGGCGTTTCTGACACACGGGCATGACTACGGCGTGTCCGTGGGCGATGAGATCCTGCGGGATGAGGCCAGGGCGCGGGGCTGCGGCATAGTCATGTACGGACACACGCACCGCCCGGTCCTGGATGAAAATGACGGCGGCCTCACGGTTCTGAATCCGGGAAGCCTCTCCTATCCCAGACAGTTGGACCACCGGCCCTCGTATGCCGTGATCCTGGCGGACGGGAAAAATTTATCGTTTGCACTCAAAGAATTGGGTTGACAGCAGGGGCAGGCGTATAATATAATACATCTTGCGTTTCACAGAAACGTCATCGGATGTGATGCGCAGGATTCTGGGTTTACGGGGTGTGGCTCAGCTTGGCTAGAGCGCTTGATTTGGGATCAAGAGGCCGCAGGTTCAAATCCTGTCACCCCGATCCGTTTATGCCTGCGGGTGTAGTTCAATGGTAGAACACTAGCCTTCCAAGCTAGATACGTGGGTTCGATTCCCATCACCCGCTCTTGTGTGTCTGTAGCTCAGCTGGATAGAGCAACGGCCTTCTAAGCCGTGGGTCGTGGGTTCGAATCCCCCCAGGCACACTTTTTGCATCAGAAGATGCATGATATCATGGTGGGTGTAGCACAGTTGGTTAGCGCGTCAGATTGTGGCTCTGAAGGTCGTGGGTTCGAGTCCCATTACCCACCCTTGGACCGTTTTTGGGCTATCGCCAAGCGGTAAGGCACAGGGTTTTGATCCCTGCATTCGTTGGTTCGAATCCAACTAGCCCAGCTTGCAGCCGGGCTGGGATGCAGACGAAAGAAAAGAAGTGCCTGCTGTAAAAGGCGCCGGATGGTCTTCAATGGGCTCATAGCTCAGCCGGTAGAGCACTAGACTTTTAATCTAGGTGTCCCGGGTTCGAACCCCGGTGGGCTCATCAAAAGAAATGCTCGCATTCACCCCGTCGGTGTGTGTGAGCTTTTTTGTTTAGGGAGGATTTAAGAAATTATGGCCGAAGAAAAGACCACCAGGAAGGCGAGAGTTCCATACAAGGATCCCCGCAAAGAAAGAACGGAAAACAACAAGGATGTCGGCAAAGTCATCGCTGTCGTGTCCGGCAAGGGAGGCGTCGGCAAGTCGCTGATCACGTCGCTTCTCGCGGTGGAGTCCGTGAGAAGAGGTCACTCGACCGGTATCATGGACATTGACATCACGGGTCCGTCGATTCCAAAGTCCTTTGGTCTGCACGGTCGGCTCCTCGCCAATGAGGACGCCTCCGCGCTCATACCCGCGAAAACGCGCACCGGCATAAAAGTCGTCTCCATGAATCTTCTGATCGGCGAGGAACAGCCGGTCATCTGGAGAGGACCGATCATCTCCGGTACGGTCGGCGAGTTCTGGACCAAGACGGTCTGGGGAAAGACGGACTATCTCTTCGCGGACTGCCCGCCGGGGACCGGCGATGTCCCGCTCACGCTGTTCCAGAGCGTCCCGGTGGCCGGGATTGTCGTCGTCACGTCTCCGCAGGATCTGGTGTCCCTGATCGTGGAGAAAGCCGTCAACATGGCGAAGATGATGAATGTGCCGATTCTTGGCATCGTGGAGAACATGTCGTACTTCGTGTGCCCGAACTGCGGACAGAAGCACGCGATCTTCGGCGAAAGCCATGTGGACGAGATCGCCGAGAAGAACGGCATCGGCGCCGTGGCGAAACTTCCGATCGATCCGGCTGTGGCAGCCGCGGTGGATGCCGGGAATGTCGAGTCACTGGATACCTCGGCCCTGAAGGAGATCTCCGATCTGATCTTCGGGGAATGACACAGCACAACATTGCAGATGAAAAAAGACGCGCGGGAGCATGGAAGACAGTTCTCTGCGCGTCTTTTTTTGTATACATGCAGACTTCAAGGCCAGGCACCGGATAGTTCTTGACATCCGATTTTGTTGGTATTATCATGAACACATGAACAGATAAGCATATGTTCAAATTTCAATAAGAGAGGGCTTTCATGGACGATCAGGAGGTGAAAAATGTTGCCGATGTGTTCCGCATCTTCGGCGATCCGACCCGCGTGCGGATCCTGGGACTGCTGATGGAAGGTGAGTTCAGTGTCACTGACATAACGCAGCGGCTGGATATGACTCAGTCGGCGGTATCCCATCAGCTGCGGATCCTCCGGGATGCAAGGCTTGTCCGGAGCCGGCGCGACGGCAAACAGATTTTTTACGCGCTGGACGACGATCATGTGCGGACTATTCTCTTCATGGGACTTGAGCATGTGCGGGAAGCAGAGAGTGGAAAGTGAGGAAAGGGCTATGAGAAAGAAATTTGCAATCGCTGTAGACTGCGCAAACTGCGCGGCAAAGGTCGAGAATGCGCTGAATGCGATGCCGGGGCTGAAAGCACAGGTGAATTTCATGACGCAGAAGATGACGCTGGAAGCAGATGCGATCGATGATGCGCTCCTCGCAAGCGTGGAGAAGACGGCCAGAAAGATCGAGCCGGAATTTGAAATAAAGAGGTAAGCCGCAGGCGGCTGCATCAGGGGATTTTGTGAAGGACAGGAAACAGATATGGACAAGAAACAGAAAAACAAGCTGCAGTGGATCTGTCTTACCGGCGCCGTCTATGCGCTGATTCTCATTGTTCTGCACGTCGGAGCGGGCGGCATGCTGAACTTTTTCCCGGTGAACTTCCTGCTTTTCCTGGTTCCCTATCTCATGGTAGGATGGAGAGTAGTCCGCAAGTCGCTTGTCAACATACGCCACGGCCAGATCTTTGATGAGAACTTTCTGATGATGGTGGCTACATTCGGCGCACTGGCAATCGGAGAATACTCTGAAGCTGTGGCCGTCATGCTGTTCTATCAGGTGGGTGAATTCTTCGAGGACTTTGCCGTTGACCGCTCCCGCCGCTCCATCACGGCGCTGATGGACATCGCGCCGGAATACGCCAATGTGGAGCAGGACGGGGAACTCCGGCAGGTTGACCCGGAAGACGTGCAGATCGGTGACATTTTCGTGGTGCGCCCGGGCGAGCGGATCCCGCTCGACGGTGTGGTCACGGAAGGCGAGTCGATACTGGACACGTCGGCACTCACCGGCGAGTCACTTCCCCGCTCCGTTCACACAAACGATGCGGTTATCAGCGGATGTGTCAACGGCAGCGGTGTGCTGAAGATCCGGGCAGAGAAAGCCTATGAGGATTCTACGGTCAGCCGGGTCCTGGATCTCGTGGAAAATGCGTCCGACCGCAAGGCGCGCACCGAGAACTTCGTTACCCGGTTCGCCAGATATTACACGCCGGTCGTGGTATTGGCTGCGGTTGCGGTGGCGATCCTGCTCCCGCTGCTAACCGGTGTCTCCTGGCAGCAGGGGCTCAAGAGTGCCTGCATCTTTCTGGTGGTTTCCTGCCCGTGCGCCTTTGTTCTTTCAGTTCCGCTCACATTCTTCGGCGGCATTGGCGCGGCGTCCCATATGGGCATCCTGATAAAGGGGAGCAACTACCTGGAGGCGGCGGCGAAGCTGAAGACGGTCGTGTTTGACAAGACCGGTACGCTTACCCGCGGTGAATTCTCCGTCACAAAGATTCTGCCGGCCGACGGGGTGAATGAAGAGGAACTTCTCGCAAAGGCAGCGGCTGCAGAAGCATACTCCACGCATCCGGCAGCTGTGTCGATCCGCCGGGCGTACGAGGAGACAGGGAAGACGCTGGACACCTCCGGAATCGGTGAAAATACGGAGACGGCCGGGCACGGCGTTGCGGTCGTCGTAAATGGACGAAAGATCTGCGCCGGCAATCGCAAGCTGATGGACGCGGAAGGGGTCGCGGTGCCCGCAGTCGATACACCCGGAACCATCGTGTATGTGGCTGAGGACGGACGGTATCTCGGAGCGCTTGTCATCTCGGACACGGTGAAGCCGGAGGCAAAGAAGGCAATCGAAGAACTTCATGCCGAGGGTGTCACAAAGACGGTGATGCTCACCGGCGACAGAAAAGAGAGCGGCCAGGCAGTGGCAGGAGAGCTCGGGATTGATGCGGTGTACACCGATCTTCTTCCGGCCGACAAGGTCGGAAAGGTGGAGGAACTTCTGGCGCGCGAGGGAAGGAAGGACCGGCTGGCATTTGTCGGGGACGGCATCAATGACGCGCCGGTCATCACGCGGGCGGATGTGGGGTTCGCCATGGGCAGTATGGGGTCGGATGCCGCGATTGAGGCGGCAGACATCGTCCTCATGGACGACGATACCCGGAAAGTCTCAAAGACGGTGCGGCTGGCCCGCAAGACGATGCGGATCGTCTACGAGAATATAACATTTGCTCTGGTGGTCAAGATTGCGGTTATGATCATGAGTCTGTTTTCTGCAGCGAATATGTGGGAGGCTGTGTTCGCCGATGTGGGCGTATCGGTGCTCTGCATTCTGAATGCCATGCGCATGCTGCGGGCAAAGTGAGGCGTGTATGGAGAAGGGAAACACAAGAGAAGCGATTGCGGAGAGCCTGAAGAAACTGACGGAAGGCAAGGAATTCGAGAAGATTTCCGTCGGGGAGATCTGTGAGAACTGCGGCATCACCCGCAAGAGCTTTTACTATCATTTCCGTGACAAGTACGATCTGGTCAGCTGGATCTTCCGCCATGAATTCATGGACAGGGCGGCGGAGGTCGGCTACAAGAATTTCATGAACATGATGGACGCGCTGCTGGACTATCTGGCCTCCGAGCGCACGTATTACCGATCTGTCTTTTCCTACAGCGGCCAGAATTCCTTCAAGGATACCTTCATCGAGAGCATGATGCCGCTGGTGGAGTGCTATGCGGAGATCCTGTTTCCGGCCTGTGAGGACCAGGTGATCCGGACCGGCTCGTATTTCTTCTGCGGCGGCGTGGCTTCCATGATCAAGGACTGGCTGATGACCGACATCTCGGCACAGGAGCTGATTGAGACGGACCATTATCTCATGAAGGAAGCCGCGCGGATCATCCACATGCAGCAGACACTGAAGGAAGTGGTGGGCGGCAAAGGCCCCTTCGACGCGGGGGACGAAAAGCCTTCGCCGTCTCTGACGCAGGTGATGGAGGCGGAGAAAATCGCCGCGAAAAAGGACAACGAATAATTCTGAATATTCGGCTTTCCGGCACCGGACCGGAGAGCCGGATTTTTATAGCAAAAATAATCAGAATAATAATCATATATCCGCGTTAAATAAAATATTATTGCGCAAAATTCAAAAATAGCATTGACAAAAAGAAGAAAGCATGGTACTTTATAATCAGTCAAAGGAACAAGGGACCTTCGAAAGGCAGCCGCCTTTCATCGAAAGAAGGCTCGTATTCCATTGAAAGGAGGTTGGTACCGTTGCCGTTCAATGATACTGACCTGGAAAGCAGCAGAACCTGAAGCTGCAGCGTTGAAAACCTTTGGGAGAAACGATTGTGAAACGGATTGGTTCCGATGACAGCTGGTCGGGACGAAAAGATAACCAAAGGGGACGGAAAAAGTAGGGTTCTGCAGGACGAGAAAACATCGAAGGAAATGCACTGACGTAAAATTTCCGAAGAGTTTTTTCAAACGTACCTGTCCTTAAATTCACAAGCGAAAGCAAGTTGCAGCGCCAAGTAACCGGAAGGTTGGCATCCTTCCAAAACAGAGAGTCTTCCCGGAACGAATCGGGAAGGCGAGAGGCAGTAACAAGTGAATAGTTCTGAAAAGTGAGGCGGCCGTTATTTGCATTCTGCGAATAGCGGTCGTTTCATTTTATTCATCTTTCTTCTTTTTACCCCTGCCGGAAAAAGGCAGGGGCTTTTCTTCGCGGTGTCTGCTATGATGGGGAAAAGGAGCGGAAGACGTATGGCAGACAGCAGACTTACGAAACAGGAAATCGCGCTCATCGGGCGCTTCGGACAGGAGACGGCCATTGCGGCGGGACAGACCGTGTACCGCAAAGGGAGTCCTTCCGGCAGCCTGTACTACATCAAATCCGGGCGCGTGCGGATCTTTGACGAATTTCCCTCCGGCCGGGAGGTCACGGTCGATGTGATCGAGGCGGGGCACATCTTCGGCGAGTCGTCATTCGCCGGGTGTGTGGAGGGGACAAAGCGCCCGATCAACGTGATGACGGTGACGGACACGGTGCTCATCCGAATGCCGGCGGACAGGCTGCCGGAGGCGGCTCGTGTTGAACCGCTGCTTATGCTGCATCTGCTGCAGCTTTGCTCAGACAGTATGGACCGTCTGACAAGGCGTCTGGAGGAGCAGTGCATGTTGGACCGCTATGGCAAGACGGCCAGTTATCTGCTGGATGTGACGGCCGTCCAGTCAGAGGAAAAGGGAACGCTTGACGGCAATGTCCCCTACACGCACAGCCAGCTGGCCGTGGCGCTGGGGCTGAACCGGACCACCGTGTCGGAGGTGCTGAAGTATTTTGACCGGAAGCGCTGGATCTTCTGCGGCTACGGGAGGGTGCAGGTGACCGACCGGGCGGGTCTGGAGGCATTTGTCAGGGGACAATTGCCGTAAATCCGACAATTGTGCGATTCGGGATGACTCTTTGGATTTAAAGTGATAAAGTTATCATCAACAATCAGGGAGCCGGAAGGGAGGAGCAATGCGGATTCTTGTAATAGGAAAAGAGGGCCGGCTGCAGGCACACGCGGACCCGGCGGTGTATGCGAGACATACATACACGTACGTTCCGCTCGGAACGCCGGACGAGGAGATTCTCGCATCCGGCGGTGACGCGGATGTCATTGTCGTGGACGCGATCGGAAAGGTCAGCAGAAAGGTGATCTGCGGCATGCCGAATCTGAAGATGATTCATTCGGAAGGCGTCGGGTATCAGGGGGTTGACGTGAAGGCGGCCACGGAGCGGGGAATCCCGGTCTGCAACTGCAAGGGCATGAATTCTTCGGCTGTGGCGGAACAGGCGCTTCTGCTGATGCTTGGCTGCGTGAAGCATGTCATTCACGACGACAGAGAGTTCCGGAAGGGCCGCCAGATTCAGGTGAAGGAAGCGTATTTTCTCACGGGACTGCGGGAGCTTGCGGACTGCCAGGTCGGTCTTATCGGGCTTGGTGACATCGGGCAGGCAACGGCAAGGCTGCTCGCAGCGTTCGGCTGCCGCGTGGTCTACACCAGCCGGCACCGTCGCAGCGAAGAGCTGGAGAAGGCTCTCGGACTGACCTATCTGCCGATGAATGACCTGCTTGCGGCATCGGACATCGTGAGCCTGCACGTGGCGGTGGCACCGGAGACCATCCACATGGCGGATGACGCGTTCTTTGCGCGGATGAAGCCGGGCTCGTATCTGATCAACACGTCCCGCGGCGAGCTGGTCGACACGGACGCACTCGGACGCGCGATCGGCAGCGGGAGAATCGCGGGAGCGGGGCTTGACTGTG
>OCTW011603545.1_pt1 | contig 34920 bp, 31 predicted proteins | sample 1539671 | NCBI WGS metagenome assembly OCTW01 (sample SAMN02144230, study PRJEB22623) | gut metagenome | biome: sheep rumen | host: Ovis aries | place: New Zealand
GGAAAATAATGGTATAATTAACTATCAACAGGTTTCCGCTGAGCCGGGAAAGGAGAATAACATGAATACAACATATACGAAAATTCCGTCGCCCTATAATCCCAATGTACAGCTGAAGGTCATGCAGGGTCATTTTGCCACCAGTCATTCCCACATCACCTGTTACATGGACATTACAACCATGAAAACCCGCTGCAACGAAGCGCACGGCGTGGCCGGACTTCTGGCGACACACTATTCTGTAGACACACCGGTTGACACCATTGTATGCATGGATGGAACCGAGGTGATCGGAACCTACCTGGCAGAAGAACTCACCCGATCCGGTATTCTCTCCTACAACGCTCATCGGACCATTTATGTGGTCTCCCCGGAATATACAACAGGCGGGCAGATTATTTTCCGCGACAATATGCAGATCGCCATCCGGAAGAAACATGCCCTGCTGCTGTTCGGCTCGGTCACAACAGGACGTTCCCTGAATACAGCGGCTGACTGCCTGAAATACTACGGTGCCACCATAAGCGGCGCGGCAGCTATTTTCAGCGCAGTGGACGAGGTGAACGGTATTCCGGTTACAGCAGCCTTCCATCCCTCTGATGTACCGGAGTTTCAATCCTATAAGCATACGGAATGCCCTCTGTGTAAAGAGGGAAAACCGATTGACGCCATCGTAAACAGCTTCGGTTATTCCATACTGTAGACCACACCGGCAGCCTTGCCGGTACCATAGGGGTTTCTGTTCCCGTCTGTGCTTTCTGTCCTAGGCAGAAACGGCCTTACAGACGGTCCGTGCCTCCGACATTCTCATTGAATCTTTTCAAAAAGAGCCGACGCAGTTTTTCTGCGCCGGCTCTTTTTCATAAAAAATAAAAGTTGTGCAGCCTTCTTACTCTTTTTACTCCTCGATACTGTAGTTCGGAGCTTCTTTTGTGATGTGGATGTCATGCGGATGAGATTCTTTCAGTGACGCAGAGGATATTTTCACAAATTTGCCTGTTTCCTTCAGCGTCTCAATATCCTTTGCCCCGCAGTACCCCATTCCGGAACGAAGTCCGCCGATCAGCTGGAAGATGGTATCTTCCACCAGACCTTTATAGGCAACACGTCCTTCTACACCTTCCGGTACCAGCTTCTTCGCGCCGGACTGGAAATAACGGTCCGCGCTTCCGTGTGCCTGCTGCATGGCCGCCATGGAGCCCATGCCGCGGTATACCTTGTACTTTCTGCCCTGGAAAAGCTCAAACTCTCCCGGAGCTTCATCACATCCTGCAAACATGCTTCCCATCATGCAGACATTGGCTCCTGCCGCGATTGCTTTCGTGACATCACCGGAATACTTGATTCCTCCGTCAGCAATGATCGGAGTGCCTGTCTTTTTGGACTCCTCGTAACAGTTCATAACCGCTGTGATCTGGGGAACGCCGATTCCCGCGACAACACGCGTGGTGCAGATGGATCCGGGTCCGATGCCGACCTTTACGCAGTCTGCTCCTGCTTCGATCAGATCATGTGTCGCCTCTGCCGTTGCCACATTTCCTGCAATAACCTGAAGCTCCGGATAAGCGGACTTGATCATACGGAGGCACTTGAAAATATTGGCGGAATGCCCATGCGCAGAATCAATGACGATGACATCCACATGGGAGTGCACCAGCGCCTCTACCCTGTCCATGACATCTCCGGTAATGCCGACCGCCGCTCCGCAGAGCAGACGTCCCTGTGCATCCTTTGCGGACTGCGGATATTTGATCTGCTTTTCGATATCCTTAATGGTGATCAGACCTTTCAGGTTAAAGTCCTTGTCTACAATCGGGAGTTTTTCCTTTCTTGCCTTTGCAAGAATACGCTTTGCCTCTTCCAGGGTGACGCCCTCCGGCGCGGTAACCAGGCCATCCTCCGCCCTTGTCATGGATTCCTTGATTTTTTTGGAGAAGTCCTCTTCAAACATGAGGTCCCGGTTGGTAATAATTCCTACCAGTTTTTTTCCTTCTGTGATGGGAACACCGGAGATTCTGTATTTCGCCATAAGCTCATTGGCATCCTCCAGCGTGTTTTCCGGGGAAAGGAAAAACGGATCCGTGATAACGCCGTTTTCCGAACGCTTTACCTTGTCAACCTCGTCTGCCTGCTGCTCAATGGTCATATTCTTATGAATAATTCCGATTCCGCCCTGCCGCGCCATGGCAATCGCCATTCTGTGCTCGGTAACTGTATCCATTCCGGCGCTCATCATAGGAATATTCAGTCTGATTTTTTTCGTCAGCCACGTTGAAACGTCCACCATATTCGGGGTAACCTCCGAATACTGCGGTACCAGCAGAACGTCATCAAAAGTAATCCCTTCACCGATAATGCTTCCCATTTTCCCATCCTTTCCTGAACAAAAGCAAGCTGTTGTAATAATTGTACGAGTTTAGCAGACGCCTGTTTAAATGTCAATGATCAGAAAAATCACTGAAGATAGACCTTGCCCGGCATTCTGGTGCGCAGATCCTGAAGGATTTTCTCTCCGGGCTCAAACAGAACCATCTGTTTCTGACTGTTTACGCTGATGATAAAGGCATAGACCTTATCGCTGTTTTCCGGCTTCCCGGAAGAATAATCTGCTTTTTTTATGTTCGGATTGCCGCGGAACCCGTCCATATGGCTGGACGAAAGCGGTGCCAGAAGCTCCATTTCTTTCATATTATAAGAGGCAATCTGCTTTCTGCTCTGCCTGGAAAAAATCTTGGCAATATCCAGTTCCCCGCTCACATAGGAATATTCGTATTCCACATCCAGGCGGGGACTGAGAAACACCTTCATAAGCAGAGGTATCAGAAGCAGCGCCAGAAGAAATGGCTGAATAAAAATACCAAGAGCGAGAATAAGGATAGTCAGATAAACCGGGAGTGTTTTCAGGACTGACTCTGCCATTGTCCGGTTTTTTTTGACCACAACCTCTGTAAACAAATCATCCATACCGTGAACTCCTATGCCGGACCCGCCGGCGCACCTTCCTGCTTTAATATACGTTTCTTACGATAAGCTTCCCGGCTTCTGCCAAAATTACAGCAGAAACCCAGGCCGGTCTCTGTAAATATCAAGTATAATAGAATTTTCTTTCTTTTACAAGGCGGACAGAAAATTCACGCATGCACTTATGAACACAGGCACATGCAGAACGAAAATCCGTAAAGGCACAGGAAATCTGAAACGATTCCATAATATATATGCTGTGTTTGTCAAAACTATCTGGGGCGGCAGCTTGGTCAATCTGACGAAGCTCTCTGCAAATTCTTGTAGGGTCATCCATGGAATCTTCCAGATGGAGCCGTTATACTGAACAAAGAACACCGGACTGAACCAATTCCACCGATATGGGAATAGGAAAGTCCCAGGATAAAAATAACCGCCGGTTCACCCGGCAGAATTACAGGGAGGTTACTTCAATGTCCAGTTTATCATTGGAACACATCGGAAAAAAATATCCCAACGGCTTTGAGGCTGTTAAAGATTTTAATCTGGAAATCGCTGACAAGGAATTCATTATTTTCGTCGGTCCTTCCGGATGCGGAAAATCTACCACGCTTCGTATGATTGCAGGTCTGGAGGAAATTTCTTCCGGCACGCTGAAAATTGACGGAAAGGTTATGAATGACGTAGACCCGAAGGACAGAGATATTGCTATGGTTTTCCAGAACTATGCCCTGTATCCGCATATGACTGTATTTGACAACATGGCATTTGGTCTGAAGCTCCGCAAGGTTCCGAAGGATCAGATTGAAAAAACCGTTAAAGAGGCAGCTAAGATCCTGGATCTGGAGCACCTGCTTGACCGTAAGCCGAAAGCTCTTTCCGGCGGCCAGAGACAGCGTGTCGCCATGGGTCGTGCGATTGTCCGTAATCCCCGTGTTTTCCTGATGGACGAGCCGCTGTCCAACCTGGATGCCAAGCTTCGTGTCCAGATGCGTACCGAAATTGCCAAGCTGCATGACAGACTGGGCGCAACCATCATCTATGTAACACATGACCAGACCGAGGCTATGACTCTTGGTACCCGCATTGTTGTTATGAAGGAGGGCGTTGTTCAGCAGGTAGATACTCCCCAGAATCTGTACAACGAGCCCGGCAATCTGTTTGTAGCAGGATTTATCGGTTCTCCGCAGATGAACTTCATGGATGCCGTTGTAGAAGAGAAGGGTTCTTCCGTTATCCTGAACGTAGGCGGACAGGAATTCACTCTTCCTGAGAACAAGGCTAAAGTTCTGAAAGAAAAAGGCTATATCGGAAAGACTGTTGTTGCCGGTATCCGTCCCGAAAACGTCGATGATGATCCAGAATCCCTGGCAAAATATCCGAACGCGACCTTTGAGGCAAAGATCAATGTTTACGAGCTTCTTGGCGCAGAAGTATTCCTGTACTTCGATTTTGCCGGCACTCCGATGACTGCACGTGTACAGCCCGGAACCCCTGCCAGAACAGGCTCTACTGTTAAATTCGCTATTGAAATTGATAAAATGCACATCTTTGACAAGGATACCGAGCTGGCAATCTGCCACTGATTTCCTGGAAATTCAATGCATACATACCCGGCGGATCTCGGCATCCGCCGGGATTTTTATTGTATAAGTCCAGTTTCGAAGCAAAAGCTTATGGGCCGCTTGCGGACCAAGAAGCTTTCGCTTCGGAAACGACAACAAGTATGAGCATGGAGTGACGCGCCAGCGGCACGGGAATGCGAATACTTGTTAGCGGTGCGAGAGCTGCTGAAAGCAGCAAAGCAGCGCGGCGGACTTATACAGGCAGATAATCCAAAAAGTCCAGTTTCGGAGCAAAAGCTTAGGAGACGCTTGCGGAAAACCGACAGCGCTTATAAAATAAAAGCAAAGCCAGCAAAAAACCGGAGGTACTGTGTATGATTTCAGCAAAGCTATTACTAAGCGCGGTCAGTGATCTGGAGGATATCCTGGATGTCCATTTCATCGTGTATAACCATGCGGGTGAGTGCATTTACGGCCCTGCCCGCCAGACAGACGCCGAATTCTCCGCGGTTTCCCGGTTTATCGGATCAGCCGCGGAAACCATGGTGATCAATAATACTTATTTTTTTAAGGTATTAGAGAGCGAGCGGGCAGAATACGTGATTGAAGCGGGCGGTTCCAATGCCGAACTGGGCGGACGTCTTGCCGTCAGTGAGATTCGTCACATGCTGGCCGTCGCCGATGCCCAGACAGACCGGAGCCTTTTTATGCAGAATGTTCTTCTGGACAATTTTCTTTCCACAGACATGCATGCCAAGGCCAAAAAGCTGAAAATCAGGGAGAATATCCGCAGAATTGTTTATCTTGTCGAGGTAACCCCTGACCGGGATAATACCGCCCATCAGGTTTTAAAGGCTGTCTGCCTGACGACGAAATATGATGTTTTTGTCACTCCCGTGGATTCCAGACATCTGGCTGTTATTCAGGAGACAGATCCGGATGAGACAGAGACGCAGTTCCGTCAGCAGGCGGAAGTCTTTCTGGATACCCTGAATGCAGAGGCTATGATACCCGCCTATATTTCTTACGGCAACCCGGCTTCTTCGCTGAGCACGCTGTCTCAGTCCTACAAGGAAGCGCAGCTTGCCATGACCGTGGGGCAGATATTCAAACCGGATCAGAGAATTTCCTCCTACAACAGTCTGGGAATCGGTCGGCTGATCTACCAGCTTCCTCCGTCTCTGTGCAATCTTTTTCTGAAGGAGACATTTGACCACGACATTTTTCAGGAACTGGATGACGAGACGATGCTCACCATCCGCCACTTCTTTGACAACAATCTGAATATTTCCGAAACTGCGAGACAGCTGTACATTCACCGGAATACACTGGTGTACAGGCTGGAACGGCTGCAAAAAACAACCGGACTGGATATACGGAAATTCGATGAGGCCATGACATTCAAGATTGCCATGCTTGTACACGACTGTCTGATGCACCAGAAGGAGATGTAAAATCGTGCGCCGCCGGGCGCACCTGCTTTTCCACCGGAAAATACGGAGTCTGAACGCAGCAGTCCAGAAATCCAAATATAAAAAATCAAAAAAGAACGCCTTCCCGGACATTTACCGCCCGGAGAGACGTTCTCTTTTATTCCTCTCATCCGGATTTCTCCGGATTTTTTCATCTTTTTACATCATGCCGGGAGCGCCTGCACCAGCGGGTGCTGCGGGAGCCGGCTCCTTGATGATGGAGACTGCAGACTCGGTTGTCAGCAGAGAAGATGCAACGGAGGTTGCATTCTGCAGCGCACTTCTGGTAACCTTTGCCGGATCCAGAATTCCTGCTTCCACCATATCTACATACTCTTCTTTATAAGCATCGAAGCCCACGCCAACCGGAGACTCTTTTACCTTGTTGATGATGACTGCGCCTTCCAGTCCTGCGTTCTCTGCGATGGTAGCAAGCGGAGCTTCCAGAGCTTTTACGACGATCATCGCACCGGTCTTCTCGTCGCCTTCCAGTGTCTTTGCATATGCGGCAAGATCCTTGGTAGCGTGTACATAAGCAGAACCGCCGCCTGCGATAATTCCTTCCTCAACTGCCGCACGTGTTGCGTTCAGAGCATCCTCCATACGGAACTTGGCTTCCTTCATCTCGGTCTCTGTTGCGGCACCTACACGGATAACTGCTACGCCGCCGGACAGCTTGGCCAGTCTCTCCTGCAGTTTCTCTCTGTCAAAGTCGGACTTTGTCTCTTCAATCTGAGCCTTGATCTGAGCAATTCTGTCCTTGATGGCGTTCTTGTCGCCCGCACCGTCAACGATCGTTGTGGTCTCTTTCTTAATCTGAACAGATTTTGCTTTTCCGAGCATATCCATAGTCGCATCCTTCAGCTCGATTCCAAGCTCGGAGGAAACAACCTGGCCGCCTGTCAGGATTGCGATATCCTGCAGCATTTCTTTTCTTCTGTCGCCATAGCCGGGAGCTTTAACCGCACATACCTTGAAGGTTCCACGCAGCTTGTTAACAATCAGGGTAGACAGAGCCTCTCCCTCGACATCCTCTGCGATAATCAGCAGGCTTGCGCCATTCTGGACAATCTGCTCCAGAAGCGGCAGGATCTCCTGGATATTGCTGATCTTCTTATCTGTAATCAGAATATACGGATTCTCCAGATCTGCTTCCATCTTCTCCATATCGGTTGCCAGATAAGCGGAAACATATCCACGGTCGAACTGCATTCCTTCTACCAGATCCAGCTCGGTCTGCATGGTCTTGGACTCCTCGATGGTAATGACGCCATCGTTGGTAACCTTCTCCATGGCATCTGCTACCAGCTTGCCGACCTCATCATCTCCGGAGGACACAGCAGCAACTCTTGCAATCTGCTCCTTGCCGCTTACCTTCTTGCTCATGTCCTTAATAAGCTCTACCGCCTTGTCGGTAGCTTTCTTCATACCCTTTCTGAGGATAATCGGATTAGCGCCGGCAGCCAGATTGCGCATGCCTTCGTGAATCATAGCCTGTGCAAGTACGGTGGCAGTTGTGGTACCATCACCGGCTACATCGTTCGTCTTGGAAGCGACTTCACGGATTAACTGTGCGCCCATGTTTTCAAATCCATCTTCCAGCTCAATTTCCTTGGCAATGGTAACACCGTCATTGGTAATGGTCGGTGCGCCATAGGACTTCTCCAGAACTACATTGCGTCCCTTCGGTCCAAGTGTCACGCGAACGGTATTTGCCAGTTTATCTACACCAGCCTGAAGGGCTGTTCTTGCTTCCTCTCCGTATTTAATTTCCTTTGCCATAATTGCTTATCCTCCTGATTGATCTTGTGATTAATTATTTTACAATGGCAAGAATATCATCCTGCTTTACAACGATATATTCCTCGCCGTCCAGTTTCACTTCTGTCCCGGCGTATTTGGAATAGATGACCTTGTCATCAACCTTAACTTCCATTTTAACGTCATCTTTGCCCGGTCCTACAGCGATAACCGTTGCTTCCTGCGGTTTTTCCTGTGCCTGAGAGGTAAGGATAATACCGGATTTTGTTTTTTCCTCTGCTTCTACCTGTTTCAGTACAACCCTGTCACCCAAAGGAACTAACTTCATAGTTTATGCCTCCTTAAATTTTCCTTTTCTTTATTAGCACTCATTATATCTGAGTGCTATCAACGAAGTATATAATAGTAAAAAGGCTATTATTACGCAAGTGCATAAAATGCATAATTATCTCTTTTTATCTCTCTATTCATCTTTTTTTCTCTGCTTTTTTCTATTTTTTGCAAACTTCCAATTTTCCGGCCTGGAAGTGCTGTATTCCCGCCCTCTGCAGTTCCACCGACAGCGGTCTTTAATCTGTCAGCGGTTCTCCAGTCGGCAGCTTTTTGATCTGTCAGCAGTTCCCCAAGAAGCAGCTTTGCGATCTGCAGGCAGGGTACCACAGGGTTCATCAGCTAATCCATTCTTTGCGCTTTCCGGAACTACTGCATCTGCCAACTATCGAAAAGAGCAGGAGCTGCGGAAACCAAGGTTTCCGCAGCTCCTGCTTACGTACTCTTCTCTCTGTATAATACCGCAAGGCCTTTGTTTCTTCTGACCTGCTTACTTTTTTTCCTGTTCTTTCTGTTTTCCGTTTCTCTGCTTTTTGATGTCGTCCAGTTCATCAAAGATGTAGTCATTCAGAACCTTGATGTAGGTTCCCTTCATGCCGCTTGACCGGGACTCGATTACGCCGGCGCTCTCAAACTTCCGGAGCGCATTGACAATCACCGAACGGGTAATGCCGACACGGTCCGCAATCTTGCTGGCAACAAGGATTCCCTCTGTTCCTTTCAGCTCATCAAAGATATGAATAATAGCTTCCAGTTCGCTGAAGGAAAGCGTGCTGAACGCAGATTTAACAACCTGGATTTTCCGGTTTTCTTCTACATTTTCCTCGTTTACCGAGCGCATCATCTCCAGTCCCACCACAGTCGTCCCGTATTCGCTGACGATGATGTCGTCAATATCATAGGGCGGATTGTAGCGGTACATGAAAACGGTTCCTAACCGCTCTCCCGCAATTTCTATGGGATTGATGATAGCCGTAAATTTATCGTTTTCCGGATCCTCAAACCCAAGTGTGCTCATATTTACGTTTTCCTTTGTGGAAAGTACGCTTAAAAACCGGTCGTTCAACAGACTGTCCACATGGCTTCCCACTTCATTGGTTAAAAGTTCTGTAATTTCCGGCACTCCCTCGCAGAAAGCGACACCCAGAACCTTGCCTTTTTTACTGATTACAAGAATATTGGAATCCAGGCATTCCACCATAACCTTGCAGATGTCATTAAAGACAACCTTCGTCGAGCTGTTGTTGTGCAGCAATTTGTTGATTTTCCTAGTTTTATCCAGTAGTTGTACGCTCATTTCGTCTCCTGTTCTGCTATTTGCACAGCCTTTATCGTATGCCACACACAAATACATATGTCAGGTTCATCATAACATAGGAAAAAATAGTCTTCAATATTTTTTCTGAAAATTCCGTCATTATCTTCCATTCTCTTCCGAAGATTGAAATTTGAATTGTTTCCACCGACGTCGGCTGCATAGTAACAGGAAAATATGATCTGTATATGGACATCATTTGAATATTCTGTCAATCTTTATCTTCTCGTTTTTTCACAAATCCGCATTCCTTGTCCGCGCAGGCAATCCGGTTTCCACGGATTACCATATATCCTCCGCACTTCGGACATTTTTCTCTGACCGGCTGCTGCCAGCTCATAAATTCACATTCCGGATAGTGCTCACATCCGTAGTAAACCCTTCCTTTTCTGGTTTTCTTGCGGAGTATTTCTCCCCCGCATCGGGGACAGGACACGCCTATTTTTTCCTGATACGGCTTTGTGTTCCTGCACTCCGGGAATCCGGGGCAGGCAAGGAATTTGCCGTGGGGTCCGTACTTTACAACCATATGTCTGCCGCAGTTCTCGCAGATGACGTCTGACACCTCATCCTCGATCTTTACTTTATCCAGCTCTTTTTCCGCAGCCTGCACAGAGGCCTCCAGATCCGGCCAGAAATTTTCCACGACAGTTTTCCAGTTGATAATCCCGTCGCCGACAGCATCCAGAAGCTGTTCCATATTGGCGGTGAAATTCACATCTACAATGCTGGGGAACGCCTGCTTCATCATATCGTTCACCACTTCTCCCAGCTCGGTCATGTACAGGTTTTTCTTTTCCCTTGTCACATAATGGCGGGCAATGATGGTGGTGATTGTCGGCGCATAGGTGCTGGGTCGTCCGATTCCGAGCTCCTCCAGCGTTTTCACAAGCGTAGCCTCTGTATAGTGTGCAGGAGGCTGGGTAAAGTGCTGTTCCTGCTGATACTCCAGAAGCTTCAGCGAACTCTTCTCTGTAATTCCACTCAGGTAATCATCCCGCACCCTTCCGTCTTCCTCCGGTGCATAAACAGAAAGGAATCCGTCGAAGATCACCTTGGAGGACGCCGCGGTAAAAATATATTTTCCCGCCTTTATTTTTACGGAATCCGTTTCATAGCGGGCCGGCGTCATACGGCTGGCCGTAAAGCGCTTCCAAATCAGCTGATAGAGACGGAACTGTTCTCTGGTAAGATGCTCCTTTACAGATACCGGTGTTCTTGTAATATCCGTAGGGCGGATGGCCTCGTGCGCATCCTGTGCGTTCTTATTGGTATTGGCGGTATTCCCTGTGGCCGTGTACGCGCCTCCGTACTGCTTCGCAATATAGGAACGGGCTGCCTGATCCGCCTCTTCGGAAATACGCGTGGAATCGGTACGCAGGTAGGAAATCAGTCCGACTGTCCCCTCCCTGGGAAGCGTAATTCCCTCATATAACTGCTGGGCAACCTGCATGGTTTTATAGGTAGACATATTCAGCGTCCGGGACGCCTCCTGCTGCAGGGTACTGGTCGTAAATGGAAGCGGCGCCTTTCGGGTGCGCTCCCCTTTTTTCAGTTCCTCTACATGAAAGGATTCGCCCTGCAGGTCAGAAAGCACCTGCCTGACCTGTTCCTCCGACTGCAGCTCTGCCTTTTTCCCATCCTTTCCGTAAAAATGGGCGGTCAGAGGCTTTTTCATCCCGTCCACCTGAAGATCCGCATCCAGTGTCCAGTATTCCTTGGGAATGAAAGAATTGATTTCATCCTCACGGTCGGCAATAATACGCAGCGCCACGGACTGTACCCGGCCGGCGGAAAGGCCTCGTTTGATTTTTTTCCACAAGAGCGGGCTGATTTCATACCCGACCATACGGTCCAGACATCTCCGCGCCTGCTGTTCATTGACCAGGTTCATGTCAATGTCTCTGGCATTTTTTAAAGATGCCTTAACGGCAGATTTCGTAATTTCATTAAATGTGATCCGGCGCATTTTTTTCGGATCCAGCTTTAACGCCTTGGAAAGATGCCAGGATATCGCCTCGCCCTCACGATCCGGGTCGGTAGCCAGATAAACTTTATCCGCCTTAGAAGCGGCCTTCTTTAAGGAAGCAACCAGTTCTCCCTTTCCACGGATAGTTATGTATTTCGGTTCAAAGTCATGCTCCACATCAATTCCGAGACTGCTCTTCGGCAGATCTCTGACATGGCCGTTAGACGCAAGAACCGTGTAGCTCGGTCCGAGAAATTTCTTGACAGATTTCACCTTAGTCGGTGACTCAACGATAACAAGGTTATTTGCCAAAACAAATGCCTCCCGCAAATACTTGATAAATTGCCTCTTTCCTTCGAATCTGCGATACGCATGCATCACTATAACGCAAAAGATCAGTCCTTGCAAGAAAATTTCTGACAAAGGAACGCTTTTCTCCTTGACAGCTGACAAAAACTGTTCAATACTGAAGTTGCTTTCGGGGGAAAGCTTTGTCTGCGCGGAGAGTCAGGAGGCTTTATGTTCTGCAGTATTCTCTCTGCCGCAATTTACGGCGTAGATGCCGTTCCCATCTGGGTAGAAGCAGATGTGAGCAGCGGCATGCCCGTTTTTTCTATGGTCGGTTTTGTCTCCTCCCAGGTAAGGGAGGCACAGGACCGTGTCCGCACCGCACTTCGCAACCTGGGCATTCTGCTTCCGCCCAAACGAATCACGATCAATCTTTCTCCGGGTGATATACGGAAAGAGGGCACCCGCTTTGACCTTCCCATTGCCGCCGCCGTTCTTCAGGCTGTGGGCGAAATACCGGAACACGCCCTGGATGGGGTCATGCTGATCGGCGAGCTTCATCTGGACGGCAGAATCGAACGAATTGCCGGGGTACTTCCCAGCGTTCTGATGGCAAGGGAAAAAGGATGCAGAATCTGTCTTGTGCCCGCAGGCAATTTACGTGAGGGCAGAATTGTCTCCGGAATCCGTGTCACAGGCATCCGTCATCTGCATGAGCTGATACAGTTCTGCAAAGATTCTTCTCTCCCTCCTTCCGAACCGGATCCCGTTTCCGAACCGGAGAAGCCGGCTGCCCAGGAAGATTTTCGCGATATCCGCGGGCAGACCCCGGTCATACGTGCGGCGCTTATCTCTGCCGCCGGATTTCACAATCTCCTTCTGTCCGGTCCCCCCGGCTCCGGCAAATCCATGATAGCCAGGAGAATCCCGGGAATTCTTCCTCCTCTTACACCGGAGGAAAGTCTGGAAATATCCCGGATCTACTCCATCGCAGGACTGCTTCCCGAAGGACAGCCGCTGATGAAAAGCCGCCCCTTCCGCGCACCGCATCACAACATTTCCGCCGCGGCGCTCTGCGGCGGCGGCATGATTCCCCGGCCGGGAGAAATCACGCTGGCGCACAGAGGAATTCTGTACATAGACGAGCTGCCGGAAGCCGACCCGCGCACATTGGAAATGCTGCGCCAGCCGCTGGAAGAGCGGCGGATTACCGTCTCCCGTTCGGGGGGAACCTTTCTTTTTCCCGCTTCCTTCCTGTTTATCGCCGCCATGAACCCCTGTCCCTGTGGCTACTACCCGGACCGGGAACGCTGCAGCTGTTCTCCAAGAGAAATCGAACTGTATCAGGCACGGATCAGCCAGCCCCTCCTGGATCGGATCGATCTGCACTGCAGCGTTCCGGCCGTCAGCTACGCTGACCTGACTTCTCCCTCCGGGGATGTGGTTTCCTCCGCGCAGCTTCAGAAAAAAGTCACCGATGCCAGCCTCATACAGCAGGAGCGGTACCAGGGTGAGAGTTTTCTCTTTAACAGCGAGCTTCCTGTTTCTCTTCTGAACCGTTACTGCTGCCTTACCGGCGAGGCCGCCCGTATGATGGAAAATGCTTTTTCCCGTCTGGGTCTCAGCGCCAGAGGCTACCACCATCTTCTCCGTGTATCCCGGACCATTGCGGATCTGGAACATTCCGACTCCATCTGCGAAGCACACGTAAGCGAAGCAATCTGCTTCCGCAGACAGAGCCGGCATACGTAAACTGCCGGCATGCGGATTCGCTGCCATCTTTGCTGCAGGAAAGCCGGTCTATGCAGGCAGAGCTGCACACGTCCGTATGCGTATCCGACCCCAAATCGGCAGCACGAGCGTGACTGCCTGTACTGTGGATATGCGGAAACATCCAAAGTGGGTAAGGATACCGGGATTTCCGTAGAGCCTGTACTGTGGATACGCGGAAGCATCCGCCTGCCGGGCAGGGGCGCTTACTGTAAGAAAGGAGATTTTTCGTGCAGAAAAGGAATTATATTCTTGACACCTCGCCGGAACTGACCCGGAAAATCCGTCTGGTGGAAAAATACCGTTCGGACGGAACCATTAACCCTGCCTATCCTTCCCGGCTCCTTCCCTATGGACAAATGCCGAAAGCTCTGTTCCTGATCGGCGAATTTCCCGACCCGTCAAAAAAGACAGCCGCCATTGTCGGTGCCCGCAGCTGCAGCGCCTACGGAAAGGCAGAGGCACGCCGTTTTGCCGCCTGCCTGGCCTCTTCCGGCGTGCAGGTTATCAGCGGTATGGCTTCCGGCATCGATGCGTGGGCGCAAAGGGGAGCACTTGATGTCCGCGGCAGAACCTTCTCCGTTCTGGGCTGCGGAGTCAATGTCTGCTATCCCAGAGAAAACTACAGCCTGTATCGGGAAATTGCAGAAGGACACGGAGGGCTGATCTCGGAATTTGCTCCGGATGCCCTGCCCCTTTCCTGGCATTTCCCGATCCGCAACCGGATTATCAGCGCCCTGGCTGACATCGTTCTGGTCGTAGAAGCCCGCCTGAAAAGCGGCTCGCTGATCACCGCGGATTACGCCCTGGATCAGGGTAAAACCGTCTATGCCGTCCCCGGCAGAAACGACGACCCCCTGAGTCAGGGCTGCAACCGTCTGATCGCTCAGGGCGCAGGCATTGCCACCTCTCCTGAGATTCTTCTGGAAGAACTCGGCCTGCCTGTATCGAAGAATAAAGAGAAAGAAAAAAGAGAAAAACAGATTCCGCCGGAATGGAAAAAAACAGGAGAATTCCGGAAAATCTTTACCAGCCTGGACAGCCGGGAAATAACCCTTTCCGAACTGCAGGAAAAAACGGGAATCGAAATACCGCAGCTGTGCCTGGTTCTGATGCAGATGTGCATGTCCGGATATGCGGAAGAAACCGCACCCGGTTACTACCGGAAGACAAATTAAACAGAGCGCAAGCGCTTTCCGGAGGGGTATTCATTTATCCATTTATTCAAGGCACAACCCCTTTACCCTTTACGCATCCGCAGGATGTCGAAGGGTTTGGGAATGCCGCCGAGCTTTACGTGAACTTCCTGCTGCGGGTGAGGCGCGCTGTCCATGGGATTTCCTTCCTCGTCCCGTATTTCCTCCACAATGACTTCCGGATTGCTTCCGTCCGGTTTCATCACCTCAATACGATCCCCGACAGAAAATTTGTTTTTCTGACACAGCACGGTATACCCATTCTCATCCTCTCCTTCGGCAATCCCCAGGCAGACATAGTTGGTAATGTACGTATTACTGTCATAAATCTGATCCTCCGAGGAAGGTTTATGATAATAAAACCCTGTCGTAAACTGCCGGTAGGTACAGTCCGCAATCTGCTCCAGATACCAGTCCATGTGGGATTGATAGAGAGCCGGGTCTTCCAGATAATCATCAATTGCTTTCCGGTATGTGCGGGCGACTGTAGCCACATAGAGAGCGCTTTTCATCCGCCCTTCTATCTTATAGCTGTCAATTCCCGCTTCCATAAGATCCGGAATATGGTCAATCATACAGAGGTCTTTGGAGTTAAAGATGAAGGTTCCTCTTTCATTTTCCAGAACAGGAAGATATTCTCCCGGACGGGTCTCTTCCTGCAGAAAAGCCATCTTTTCTCCGGGACGTGTTTCCTGTTCCAGCTCTGCCAGCCTTTCCGCATCCTCCTCCGGTGCTGTCAGATACTTCCATCTGCAGGGATGTGTGCAGGCACCCCGATTCGCATCTCTGCCGGTAAAATAGTTGGACAGAAGACATCTTCCGGAGTAGGATATGCACATTGCCCCGTGGACAAAGCTTTCAATTTCCAGATCCTCCGGAACCTGCTGCCGGATCTCCCGGATTTCCTGCAAAGACAGCTCCCTGGCCGTAACCACCCTGCGGGCTCCCAGTCGGTGCCAGAAGAGGAAGGTCTCCGCATTGGTATTATTTGCCTGTGTGCTGATATGGCGGTCTATTTCCGGACAGATTTCTCCCGCGAGAGTGAATACTCCGGGGTCTGCAATGATCAGGGCGTCCGGATGGAGTTTCTTCAGTTCTTTCAGATAGACGCGTATTCCTTCCAGATCTCGGTTATGTGCCAGAATATTGACTGTCACATGCACTTTTACCCCATGTTCATGTGCGTAGCTTATCCCCTCCGCCATATCGTCACGGCTGAAATTTTTTGCCTTTGCCCGAAGTCCGAATACTTCTCCGCCGATATAGACCGCATCTGCCCCAAAGGCGACCGCCACCTTCAGCACCTCCAGACAGGAGGCAGGAATCAAAAGCTCCGGTTTTCTTTTTCCGTTCATCATCCGCATGGTAACATCCTCTGTTTTCCTTCTTCTACTGTCTCCCGGACTTATACACGGAAAGCGTGACCCCGTCCCCCAGGGGAAGAATGGAAGTCTCCAGGACTTCACTGTCCTTCAGCGCCCGCAGGTATTCCCGCATGCGCCTGTAAATCGTGCGGTTGCGCCGTTCCACCGCATAATGGGATTCGATAATGTCCCCTCCCTGCAGCACGTTGTCGGAAACAAGCACGCTTCCCGGCCGCATCAGACGAAGCAGTTCCGGAAGATACCGGATATACTGCGCCTTGGCCGCATCCAGGAAAATAAAATCAAAGGGATCCGACAGCGTTTTTAAAACATCCGCCGCGTCCCCCTTCAACAGGGTGATCCTGTCTGCGTAACCGGATTCCCTGAAATTTTTCTGCGCTATGGGTATGCGCTTTTCATAGTCCTCGATGGTCGTTATCCTGCATTCCGGCGACGTCGCTCCTGCCATAAGAATAGCGGAAAAGCCGACCGCCGTTCCGATCTCCAGCACAGCCCCCGGCTTTTCTATCTCCAGAATGGTTTTCAGAAAGCTCTGCATTTCTCTGCGGATAACCGGCACCCTGTCTTTTCTGGCCTGCTGCTCCAGCCTGTCCAGAAAAGGTGTATTCCCGTGATCCAGAGAATTGATAAAAGCGGTCATCCGACTGTCTGTAATCATACCTTTACATTCCCTTCCGGCGTGGTCCCGCTTTCTTCCTGTTCCTTCCCGGAGGATGAGATTACGTTTTCCCCTCCATTTACCGAATGCTCCGAGTCGGAGCCTGCCAGGGAAGAAATAATGACATCCGGAGTCATGGCGGTATTCAGAGAATAGGTGCCCGGAAGAATCTGGTTATGATAGTCGGAAATAAATTCCTGCACCCAGAAAGCAGCGGGGCTTTCATCCAGCAGTCCTTCCGCCCGGAGCATTTTTCCGATATCGTAAACTGACATGTCCTCCGTAACGGTTACAGTGACCTTTCTCCCGTTCCCGCTGTCCACGGCATTCTGATGAAACACCTCGTAACCGAGCCCATACGCTTTTTTACAGAAATATATAAGGACAACGACCAGGCAGATGATCAAAAGGATCTTCAGCAGCCCCTTTACGCCGAAAAGCGCGACACGATATCCGACATTGTCCTTTTTTTCTTTTCCTGCCATTTTCAGCTCCTCTTAGTGTCCGGGCTTTTCCATTTCGGGGATATCCACCGCTACACTTTTGTTGATATAATTCACAACTCTCTGTACCATGCGGCAGACGGAGCTTTCCGCATCCAGATATTCCGCGGCAAGCGGATTTTTCAGTACGCCGCCGAATTCCCGCAGAACCTCGTCTGACTCGTCAAAAAGATCTCTGTCCGTCTGCTGAAGCTGAAAGTTCCGAACCCGGTATTCATCCACCTTCTTTTTGAGCTCCGGATTCTGCCGGAGCTGTTCTTCACATTTTTTATACCGCAGGTAATCCCTGGAGCTCCGGATTGCTGAAATAAGCTCCTCTGTCTGTAATGCTACCGGATCCATTTGGTTAAGCCTCCATAATAATAGGGAGAATCATCGGACGGCGCTGCGTACGCTTCCAGACAAATGCACTGAGGGCATCCTTTACTGATGTTTTCAGCTTTCCCCAGTCCGTAATATGACGATCCAGACAGTCATCCAGCGCATCTTCCGCAGCCACCCTGGCTTCATCCATCAGATCTTCTGACTCCCGGACATACACAAAGCCTCTGGAAACGATATCCGGTCCCGCCAGCAGCATGCCGCTGTGCCGGTCCAGCGTCAGGACGACGATAATAATGCCGTCCTCGGAAAGATGCTGCCTGTCGCGGAGCACAATATTTCCCACATCACCGACGCCAAGGCCGTCCACCATAATGCCGCCGGTCTCAACCTTTCCGGTCACCTTCGCGGACTCACTGTCCAGAGAAAGAACATCCCCGGTTTTCATGATAAAGATGTTTTCCTTTGGGATTCCCAGCTCCGCCGCCAGCTTTGCCTGAGCCTTCAGGTGCCGGTATTCCCCGTGAACAGGAATCGCGTACTTCGGCTTTACCAGAGAATATATCAGCTTGATCTCTTCCTGGCAGGCATGGCCGGATACATGGACATCCTGGAAAATAACATCCGCGCCCTTTTCGCAGAGCTCATTGATAACATTGGAGACTGCTTTTTCATTTCCGGGAATCGGGTGGGAACTGAACACAATCAGATCTCCCGGCTTAATGGTTACCTTCTTGTGAATGTCCGCGGCCATCCTGGAAAGCGCGGCCATGGACTCGCCCTGGCTGCCCGTAGTAACAAGAACCATCTTCTCGTCCGGATAATTTTTCATCTCGTTGATGTCAATCAGCGTGTGCTCCGGAATATTCAGGTAGCCCAGCTCTGACGCTGTGGATATGATATTGACCATGCTGCGGCCTTCTACCACAACTTTTCTTCCATATTTATAGGCAGTATAGATAATCTGCTGCACACGATCCACATTAGAGGCAAAGGTGGCAATAATCAGCCTCTGATTTTGATGCTCCGAAAAAATGGTATCAAAGGTATGGCCTACCGTGCGCTCGGACTTCGTAAAGCCCTCTCTCTCCGCGTTTGTGCTGTCGCACATCAGAGCCAGAACGCCTTTTTTCCCGATCTCGGCAAAACGCTGCAGGTCAATGGCATCACCAAATACCGGGGTGTAATCCACTTTAAAATCTCCTGTGTGGACAACAATACCCGCAGGCGAATAAATAGCCAGCGCAGCTGCATCCTGTATGCTGTGATTTGTCTTGATGAATTCGATACGGAAACACCCCAGGTTGACAGACTGTCCGAATTTGATCACCTTTCGTCTGGTGGTGCGGAGCATATCATGCTCCTCCAGCTTATGCTCAATCAGCCCGACCGTCAGCTTTGTCGCGTAGATCGGGACATTGATTTCCCGCAGGACATAAGGCAGAGCCCCGATATGATCCTCATGTCCGTGTGTAATAACAAATCCTTTTACTTTGTTAATGTTCTGCTTCAGATATGTGATGTCCGGGATAACCAGGTCAATTCCCAGCATGTCGTCATCCGGGAAAGCCAGGCCGCAGTCCACCACAACAATACTGTCTTCATATTCAAAAGCAGTAATGTTCATGCCGATCTGTTCGAGGCCGCCCAGAGGGATAATCTTGAGCTTACTCGTTTGATTCGTTTTCAATATTCAGTTAACCTCCATACTTCTTCCGATCTTTGTCTGTTCTTTTTGCAGACTGAAAGACGGGCCGGAGGGCAATCAGGCTTTCTCAGGTTCTTTCGTGTCCTGTACCAGTACCGTATCCTCCAGCATCTGCTGGAAAACACCGGCCACTGCATGGAATTCTGTGTCATCCACTACGGGAACAAAATCCGCTTCCTCATCGCCGTCTTCGGACAGGTCTTTCAGAATGCAGGCATTTGCCTCTTCTCCGTCAGAATCAGTTACCAGGAGGTAGTTCACTCCTCCTATCCTGGTTTCCTCTTCTACAAAAAATTCTTCCGTTCTGCCGTCTTCTGTTGTAAAGCTTACTTTTTCTCTTTTCATGTTCGCAGCTCCGGCATCATTTCCGGCCGTTTTCCAAAGAATCCAAATACCCCTGCAGGATGAATGTGGCCGCAATCTGATCGATCACTTCCTTGCGGTCTCGTCCTTTTACCCCTGTCTCGTCCAGGATACGATCCGCTGCCACGGTCGTAAGACGTTCATCCCACATGACAACCTTTTTGCCGGTCCTTCGTTCAAGCATATCGCGGAACTCCAGAGATTTGGCAGCCCGGTCGCCGATGTCATTATTCATGTGTTTTGGAAATCCGAGAACAATGGTGTCCGCATCATATTCCTTTACCAGTTCTTCAATTCTGGCAAGGGTCTGGCGCAGCTTGTTTTGCTGCTTCCTGCGGATAATCTCCACTCCCTGCGCAGTATACCCCAGCGGGTCGCTGACCGCAACCCCTACAGTTTTGGAGCCATAGTCCAGTCCCAGGATTCGTTTCACGATTTGTCTGTCCTCCAGGATTCGTTTTTGATGTACTCCTTCAGAAGCTCTTCTACCAGCTCATCGCGCTCCACCTTCATAATCATGCTGCGGGCGCCATTGTGGCTGGTAATGTAAGTCGGATCTCCGGACATGATATATCCCACGATCTGGTTAACGGGGTTATACCCCTTCTCCTCCATCGCGTGGTAGACAATATCCAGCACCCTTTTGGCCTGTGTGTCCGTCTCCGGCATTACCTCAAAATATTGTGTATTGCTTAAATCGCTCATGTCTTCACATCCTTTCACACTCCTGACGAGTGCCGCCGAATGGCAGAATCCGGCTTATAGCTTAATAATTGTAACGTACTTCCCCGAAAAGTGCAAGACAACAGCCGGGGCGTCAGACCGTCAGGCAGTCATGAAAGCTGATTTTTTCCGGCTTAACAGAAAGAATCCGGTTGGACAGCCCTTCCGCTGGAATGCCCGGATCATCCGCGGGCAGAAGCACTTTCTGATATTCTTTTCCGTGGCCCAGCCACCAGCTGCGCCCGCCTTCTGTCACCGTTTCCTCAAACAGCACTTCCATCGGCATACCACAGTAATACTTCAGGAATTCTTCTCTTCTTTTCCGGTCCAGATCCCGCAGCACGGCTCCTCTCTCTTTTTTCACTGCTTCCGGAATCTGATCCGGGAATGCCGCGGCTCTGGTTCCCTCCCTTCTGGAATACGGGAAAATGTGTGTCTCAAAGAAATGCATCTTTTCTACAAAGCTCCTGCACTCCTCGAAATCCTCCTCCGTCTCTCCCGGAAATCCGGTGATGATATCGGTGCAGATTGCCGGATGCCGGAAATATCTTCGCAGGAGCGCGCAGGTCTGCGAAAATTCCTCCGGTGTATATTTCCGGTTCATGCGCTGCAGGGTGCGGCTGCATCCGCTCTGCAGGGAAAGATGAAAATGCGGGCAGACCTTCGGCAGCTCCGCCATATTTTTCACAAATGCCTCGTCGATAGAACCCGGCTCCAGGGAACCCAGCCGGATTCTGCAGATTCCTTCCACCTGATGCACGGCCCGGATCAGGGCGGAAAGGTCTTCTCCCTCTCCCAGATCCTTCCCGTAGGAGCAGAGGTGAATGCCGGTGAGAACGACCTCCTGCACGCCACTGGCCACAAGACGTTCTGTCTCCTGCACGACATCCGCGATTTTCCTGCTGCGGACCCTGCCTCTTGCATAGGGAATAATGCAGTAGGAACAGAACTGATTGCAGCCGTCCTGCACCTTCAGAAATGCCCTGGTGTGTCCTTCCGCCCGGTCTGTTTCCAGCTTTTCTATTTCTCTGTCTTTTCTGATTTCCGAGGTATCTGTCCGCCTGCCGCCCCCTGCGAAATACCGTTCCAGCTCCTGCACCAAATCGCCCTTTCTGTCACTCCCGATAATCAGGTCTATGACAGGATCCTTCTCCAGCTCCTTTCCCCGCATCTGGGCATAACAGCCCACGGCAACAACAACCGCATCCGGATTCATGCCGCGCGCCTTGTGAAGCATCTGGCGGGATTTCCGGTCCGCAATATTTGTCACCGTGCAGGTATTGATCACATAGACATCCGCTCCCGGCTCGAACGGAACAATACGGTAACCGGCGTTCTCCAGCGCCTGCTGCATGGCCTCCAGCTCATACGAATTCACCTTGCATCCCAGATTGTGAAGTGCCGCTTTTCGTAACATAAAATTTCCTTTCCGTTCCCGCACCCGCCTTGACTTTTCCCTGTTTAGCACGTATCATAGATTCAATGATGAACCAGAAAATCCGGTTATTTACAGTCTCCACCGTAATCTCGCGGCAGGGTTTGTTACAGCATACATGGAGGAAAAAAGATGCAGACAGTTAAAATTTCTTTGAATTCTATTGAAAAAGTAAAGAATTTCGTAAATGCGATTTCCAACTTTGACTTTGATTTTGATCTTGTGTCCGGAAGATACGTCATTGACGCGAAATCCATTATGGGCATTTTCAGTCTGGATCTTTCCAAACCGATCGACCTGAATATCCACACAGACGGATCCGAATTGACACAGGTTCTGGATGTTCTGAAGCCCTATATTGTGGAAGAAAAATAATCTTTCTCCGTTTTAGTTCCGGACTGTGCCCTGTCCGGATTTGGAAGGGCTTCCGTAGAACAACCGCTAATGAAAAAAACCGGCCTGTTGTCCGGCACAGACCCGCAGCCTCTGCTGCGGGTTCTTTTTTTGTTTCGCCTCTTGTCACAAAGCAGAGTCTTTATGCCTCTGCCAGAATCGTTTCCGCTGTGCTGACAGCCGTCTCCACCATCGGTTCTATCACGCCTTCCAGCTTCTTCTCCGATCTCTCGATCACTTTCAGAATCGGATGTGTCACCGGATGCTTCGCCACAAAAATCGTGCAGCAGTCCTCAAAGGGCTGGATGGATGTCTCATAGCTTCCGATTTCTCTGGATATTTCGATAATTTCCTGCTTATCGAAGCCGATCAGCGGGCGGAACACCGGAAGACTGCATACCGCATTGGTGCAGACCAAGCTGTCCACCGTCTGACTGGCCACCTGGCCGACGCTCTCTCCGGTAATCAATGCCTTTGCGCCGTCCTTCTGCGCAAAAATCTCCGCGATTTTCATCATATATCGCCGCATGATAATGGTAAGCTCCTCATGCGGACATTTTTCGTAAATAGCCAGCTGAATATCCGTGAAATTAACAATATGAAGCCGGATCGGCCCGCTGTAGGCAGCCACAATCCGCGCCAGATCCACGACCTTCTGCTTTGCCCTTTCGCTGGTATACGGTGGCGCATGGAAGTAGACCGCATCAATGGTCACTCCCCTCTTGGCAATCATGTAGCCGGCGACCGGAGAATCGATTCCTCCCGAAAGAAGGAGCTCTGCCTCCCCATTTGTCCCTACCGGCATGCCTCCCGGTCCGGGAATTACATGGGAGTAGATATAGATCTTCTTCCTTACCTCCACGGTGACCACGCAGTCCGGATGATGGACATCCACCTGCATCCACGGACATCCGTTCAGAACCGCCTCTCCCAGATCCGCGTTCAGCTGCATGGAATCCCTGGGGTAGCTTTTGTTGGAGCGGCGCGCAAAAATCTTAAAGGTCTTTGCCCTGCCCTCCGGATAAACTTCTGTCGTGTAGCGGACTACAGCCTGAGCCAGAGCCTCGAATCCCTCGTCCTCCACAATCACGACGGGACAGATTCCGGAGATGCCGAACACATGGCGCATGGCATCTACGGCTCCTTCAAAATCGAAGCTGCCGTCTGCCCGGACATAAATCCGTCCCATTTCACGGGTAACTTCAAATTCTCCCTCTACAGGCTTCAGACTGCGGGCAATCTGACGGACCAGTGCCTCCTCAAAGAGAATTCTGTTTTTTCCTTTGATGCCGATTTCGGCATATTTGATCAGAAATGCCTGATAATTCATCCTATTCCTCATCCATTCCTGCCAGATCGGTTCCTGCTGCATGTCTGCATGCCTCCGAAAACCGAAAACCGGTCAGTGTCTTGTAAAACGCCGGAGCACGGGAAGCAGCTCCCGCAGCGCATCCAGCGTATAGTCTATTTCCTCCGGCTGCGTCATGTCCGAGAAGCTGAACCGAACCGCAGATTCCATTTCCTCTCTGGGACAGCGGATAGCTGTAAGCGTCGGGCTTCCGGATCTCTTATGACTGGAGCAGGCGCTTCCGGCAGATACATAGATTCCCCTGTCCTCCAGCGCATGCAGAAGAACCTCGCTCCTGACCTTCAGGAAGGAGGCATTCAGAATATGCGGTGCCGCCTCCAAAGGATCAGACACCCCGTGGATAACCACCTGATCCAGCCCCGAAAGACCATCCGCCAGTTTCTTACGGAGTGCGTACATATGGTCTCTGTTCTCCTCCAGATGGTCATACATCATACGCGCGGCGAGACCCATGCCAGCAATTCCGGGAACATTGTCTGTCCCGGAGCGCATGCCTGACTGCTGGCCGCCGCCGTAAATCAACGGGCGAAGACGCACACGGTCATTGACATACAGGAAACCGACGCCCTTCGGCCCGTGAATTTTGTGGCCGCTGGCCGAAAGCATGTCAATTCCCATTCTGCCGGGAAGGATCCGGCACTTGCCGAAAGCCTGAATCGCGTCTACATGGAAAACCGTGTCCGGATTTGTCTCGTGAACGATCCGGGCGAGCTCTTCCACCGGCTCTATCGTCCCGATCTCATTATTTACCATCATAACGGAAACCAGAAGGGTGTCCTTTCGGATAGCCTGCCGGAGTTCCTCCGGATGGACGCGTCCCTCCCGATCCACAGGCAGAACAGTCAGATCAAAGCCCATGTCATGCAGCGCCGATGCCGGAGCTGATACAGCGGGATGCTCTACCGAGCTGATAATAAAATGGCCGCCCGTTCTCCTGTGCGCCATGGCCGTCCCTGCCAGCGCCCAGTTATTGGATTCGGTTCCGCCGGAGGTATAGTATAGTTCTCTCTCGTTTACCTTGAGAATATCCGACAGAATCTCCGTTGTCCTTCGGATATACTGCTCCGCCTCCACTCCCTTCCTGTGGAGAGAAGAAGGATTCCCGTAATCCTCCAGAAGTGTTTTCCGTATCAGGTCTGCCACTTCGGGATAACACCGGGTTGTCGCTCCATTGTCCAGATACGCTTCCATGCGTTCTCCTTTTCGGCTGAAATTTTTGCAGCGGTTTCTGCACATAAAAACGGCTGCCGGCCAGACTGCACTCTTTAGTCGGACTCCAGAAGATACATCAGGATAGAAAGCACTGTCATTCCGGCCGTCTCTGTGCGGAGAATCCGTTTCCCCAGCGTAACCGGAAGAAACCCTGCTTCCTGTGCCTCTTCCACCTCTGTTTCCTCAAAGCCGCCTTCCGGACCGATCAGAACCGCGACAGAATCTCCCGGCCGGACGGAGGAAAAAATTTTCCTTGTACCTGTCATTCCTTCCGCGTTTTCATAGGGAATCAGCCGGACATCCATGTCCTGCGCCTCTCTCAGCGCGTCCTGAAAACTGCAGAGCGGCTTCACCTCCGGGACGATCATTCTCTTTGACTGCTTTGCGGCGCTGGCCGCAACCGTATTCCAGCGGACCGCCTTGTTTGCCGCCCGCCTTGCGTCCAGCTTTACCACACATCTTTTGGACACCACAGGCACAACGGCACAGGCGCCAAGTTCCACCGCCTTCTGGATAACCGTTTCCATCTTATCACTTTTCGGCAGACACTGAAACAGCGTAATCCGGGAGGGCAGCTCCTTTCCCGGTTTCTGGGCGTCCAGAACCCTGGCTGTTACCTCCTCTTCCGAGAGATGCTCGATCTGACAAGTATATTCCCATTCATCCCCGCAGGCAACCAGAATCTGCTCACCCGGACGCATCCGGAGCACACTGCGGATGTGCCGTACATCCTTCCCGTCAATCCTCACCACTCCGTCCCGGATCTGCTGTTTCTCCACAAAAAACCGATACATACTGCTTTACCTCTGTACCGTCACCGACATCCACTCTCCCTGCTGCGTTGTCTCCACAAGATGCAGACCGGCTTTCTCCGCCGCGCGGATCACCTTCTGCTCCTGTCCCTGAAGAATCCCGGACGTAATGCACACGCCGCCCGGCTTCACGGCGCGTGCCACCGCCGGCATAAGAGGAACCAGGACATCCGCCAGAATATTGGCAGTCACCAGATCGTAGGCATTTTCCCCCACGGTGCGCTGTACTTCCGGGTCATCAATCAGATTGCCAATGATCATATCAAAGGCGTCCTCCGGAATTCCATTGGCTTTTTTGTTGTCCGCGACAGCCGGAACCGCGCACGGATCCAGATCCGTGCCCACCGCATGAGCCGCTCCCAGCTTCAGGGCAATAATAGAAAGGATGCCGCTGCCCGTCCCCACATCCAGAAGTCTGGTTTCGGAGGTTACATATTTTTTCAGCTGACGGATGCACAGCTGCGTCGTCTCATGCATGCCGGTGCCGAAGGCCGTTCCGGGGTCAATGTGAAGAATCATCTTGTCCCTGTCCTCATCCTTCACCTGCTCCCAGGACGGAATGACCAAAATATCATCAATGTAGAACTGTTTAAAGTACTGTTTCCAGTTATTGATCCAGTCCGTGTCCTCGGTCTCGGAAATTTCCAGCGTTCCCGCGCCGATGTCGCAGAACTCGCGCAGTTCATCCAGTGCCCTGCGGACCTTCCCCATGATTCCGTCCACATCATCCTTCTCCGGATCCAGATAGAAATCCAGCCAGGCGATCCCGTCATCTGTCTCCGGAACCGGGGCGATGTCCACGAACATCTGTGCCTTTTCCGATTCGGTGAGCGGGGCTTTATCCTCAATCTGCGCCCCCTCTATGCCGCAGTCATACAGCGCAGATATCACGATATCCTCCGCGCTCTCCAGTGTTTTCAGACGGAACTTTTTCCACTTCATGGTTAATCCTCTTCAAATTTTTCTTTCATCTTTTCACGGAAGGATTTTTTCTTCTTTCCTTCCTTCTCTCTGCCGTTTTCCGCGTAGTCCCTGTTTCCGCAGGCCGCATCGAATTCCCGCAGCGCCTCTTTAGCCTCCGCGCTCAGTCCGGTTGGCGTCTGCACAATCAACGTAACATACTGATCGCCGCGCACATTCTTGTTATGCAGGGATGGAACTCCCTTGCCTCGCAGACGGATCCTGGTATCCGTCTGCGTTCCCGGCTTGACCGAATAGACCACTTCGCCGTCCACCGTGTTGATCTGTATATCTCCTCCCAGAGCGGCCTGCGCAAAGGTAATCGGCGCCGTGGAGAAAATATTCACGCCGTCTCTCTGGAAAATCGGATGCGGGGCTACGACAACCTGAACCAGAAGATCTCCTCTGGGTCCGCCGTTGACTCCAGGTTCTCCCTTATCCCGGATCCGGATGCTCTGTCCGTCGTCAATTCCCGCGGGAACTGCCACCTGGATCTTTTTGCGGCCGGAGGTATATCCTGTACCGTGGCAGTCGGGGCATTTCTCACGTATAATCTTTCCGCTGCCTCCGCACTGCGGACAGGTCTCAATGTTCTGTATCATGCCGAACATGGACTGCTGGGTATGTCTGATCTGCCCGGTTCCATGGCAGTTCGGACATGTTTCCGGCGAAGTTCCCGGCTTCGCCCCGGAACCGCCGCAGGTCTTGCAGGTATCCTTCAGTGTGATCTCCAGTTCCTTTGTACAGCCGAAGACTGCCTCTTCAAAGGCCAGATGTACAACCACCCGTAGATTTGAGCCTCTGCGCGGTCCGTTATTATTTCTGGAAGACCGGCCGCCGCCGAAAATATCTCCGAAGAAATCCCCGAAAATATCTCCCATGTCCATGCCGGAAAAGTCAAATCCTCCGGCACCTCCGGCGCCTCCGTTTTCAAAAGCGGCATGACCGTACTGGTCATAGGCCCGGCGCTTGTCCGGATCGCTCAGGACGCTGTATGCCTCTGTCGCCTCCTTGAACTTTTCTTCCGCTGCTTTATCACCGGGATTCATATCCGGATGATATTTTTTTGCCAGTTTCCTGTACGCGTGCTTCAGAGTCTCATCATCCGCGTTTCTGTCTACTCCGAGCACCTCATAATAATCGCGTTTCTCCGCCATTGTCTGAACTCCTAACCTGAGATATCCGCCGGACACGCCGGTCTGCAAAGACAGAAAACAGGGGCTGCTGGCCGGGATCTCCCGGCAGCAGTCCCTTTCCCTATCCTGTTAGCTTAACGTTTTACACTTCTTTGTAGTCGGCATCTACCACGTCATCGTTTCCGCCCTGGCCGCCGCTCTGCTGGGTGCCGGACGTCTGCCCGCCCTGCGGTCCCTGGCCGCTCTGGCCTCCTCCGTTCTGCTGCATGTTCTCATACATCTTTGTAAACAGATTCTGAGCGGAATTCATAACCTTCTCACGAGCCGCCTTGATATCCGTAACCTGGGCATCCGTCAGATTGTCCGCAGGTGTCTTTGCCAGAAGATCCTTCAGCGCGTTCAGGTCAGCCTCGACAGACGCCTTCTCATCTGCAGACACCTTGTCGCCGGCCTCCTGCAGAGCCTTCTCAATCTGGAAAACAGTCGCGTCCGCATCGTTTCTGGTATCAATGGCTTCCTTGCGCTTCTTGTCTTCCTCCTCGTATTTTGCAGCTTCCTTTACTGCCTTGTCAATATCCTCTTCAGACATATTGGATCCGGCGGTAATGGTGATGTGCTGCTCCTTGCCGGTACCCAGATCCTTGGCGGAAACATTCACAATACCGTTCGCGTCAATATCAAAGGTAACCTCGATCTGCGGAACGCCACGTCTTGCAGGCGGAATTCCGTCCAGACGGAACTGGCCGAGGGATTTGTTATCCCTTGCGAACTTACGCTCGCCCTGTACAACATTGATATCCACAGCTGTCTGGTTATCCGCCGCAGTGGAGAAGATCTGGCTCTTCTTGGTCGGAATTGTAGTATTTCTCTCAATCAGAGGCGTCGCGATTCCTCCCATTGTCTCAATAGACAGTGTCAGCGGGGTAACATCCAGCAGAAGGATGTCTCCTGCTCCGGCATCTCCTGCCAGCTTGCCGCCCTGAATGGAAGCGCCGATGGCAACACACTCATCCGGGTTCAGACTCTTGCTGGGCTCATGTCCGGTCAGCTGTTTTACCTTCTCCTGAACAGCCGGGATACGTGTGGATCCTCCGACCAGAAGGACTTTCCCCAGATCAGAGGCATTCAGCCCTGCGTCGCTTAAAGCCTTTCTTACCGGCTCCGCCGTCATTTCTACCAGATCCGCAGTCAGCTCGTCAAATTTAGCCTTTGTCAGGTTCATATCCAGATGCTTTGCGCCATTCGCGTCCGCCGTGATAAACGGAAGGTTGATGTTGGTTGTGGAAGCGCTGGACAGCTCTTTCTTTGCCTTCTCTGCTGCCTCACGGATACGCTGCATAGCCATCTTGTCTCCGGTAAGGTCGATGCCTTCCTGTTTTTTAAACTCCTCGATAATATAATCGGCAACCTTCTGGTCAAAATCATCTCCGCCCAGGTGGTTATTTCCTGCAGTGGCAAGAACCTCGATCACGCCGTCGCCGATTTCGATAATGGACACATCAAAGGTACCGCCGCCAAGGTCGTATACCATGACCTTCTGTTCCTTTTCATTATCCAGCCCGTAAGCCAGCGCTGCCGCTGTCGGCTCGTTGATGATACGCTTTACATCAAGGCCTGCGATTTTTCCCGCGTCCTTGGTTGCCTGACGCTGCGCGTCATTGAAATATGCCGGGCAGGTAATCACTGCTTCTGTGACCTTTTCTCCCAGATACCCCTCTGCATCGCTCTTCAGCTTCTGCAGAATCATAGCGGAGATTTCCTGCGGAGAATACTGCTTCCCATCAATATTTACTCTGTAATCGGATCCCATATGACGTTTGATGGAAGAAACCGTCCGATCCGCATTGGTAACTGCCTGACGCTTTGCGGGTTCTCCGACCAGACGCTCCCCTGTTTTAGTAAAAGCAACCACAGAAGGTGTGGTTCTGCTTCCTTCCGAGTTTGCGATAACGGTTGGTTTTCCACCTTCCATAACAGCTACACAGCTATTTGTCGTACCAAGATCAATACCTATAATCTTACTCATGATTTTTTCCTCCTGAAATATTCTGAAACTGTCTGATAGTCGTAATGTTTTTCTATTTATGGTAATCCGTCGGCCTAAAGGCCGCCGGCCGCCTGCTTAATTTGCCACCTTGACCATGCTGTGACGGACAACGTTGTCTTTATATTTGTACCCCTTCTGCAGCTCCTGGGTGATAATGCCTTCTCCCACATCCGGGTTTTCCTCGTGCATCACAGCGTTATGGAGATTCGGATCAAATTCCTTTCCCTCTGCCTCGATGGCGGTAACACCAAGGTCGGCAAGAATGGTCTCCAGCTGCTTATACACCTTATTCATTCCTTCTACAAAAGGATCCGAAGCATCTGCCCCGGCCAGGCCTCGCTCGAAGTTATCTACCACCGGAAGTATCTTTTCGATCACATCCGAGGCGCCCATATCAAACATGGCAGCCTTTTCTTTTTCCGTCCGTTTCCGGAAATTTTCAAACTCCGCCATCTGCCGCTGTACACGGTCTGTCAGCTCTTCTATTTTCTCGTCCTTCTTGTCTTTCTTCTTTTTGAAAAACCCTCCGGAACTCTTTCCTTCGCCTTCCACACTCCGGAAATCCGCATCTACGGCAGAATCCTTTTCCTCTTCCGTAACCGGTTCTTCCTCCGCAGCGCCATCTGATTCTTTTTCACTTTCGGAGGTCTTTGCTTCCTCCGTTCCGTCAGCGGCACCCGCTTTCTGATTTGTTTCCGTTTTTTCTTTCTCCGGTTCCGCAGCGGCCTTTTCCCCGCCGGGCTGTTTTACATCTTCTGCCATATCTTTCTACCTCTTTTCCACACCGGTTCTCCGGTCTATTTTTTCTCCTGTCCGGATGATCCCGGCACTTCCCGGCCGGAGGAAGGACCCTCCAGCTGAGCGTCTCCGTTTCCGAACAGCTCATTCATCTGTGTTTTCAGTGTCCGCAGGTTTTCGACAACATTCTTGTAGTCCATCCTTCTGGGACCCACGATTGCCACGGTTCCCATCATTCCGTTCCCAAGCTTATACTTGGCGGTAACTACGGAGCAATCCTGCATATTGGCCAGCGGCGACTCCTTGCCGATGAAAGCCTGAATGTCTGTGCCGCCCTCCTTGTTCTCTGCGTCCGCCTCGCGGATCATCTCCGCCAGCTCTTTTTTATCCTCGAACGCATAGATCAGCTCCTTCGCCTTGCTGGAATCCGCAAGCTCCGGATAATCAAAAATATTGGTGGCACCGCTGGTATAAATCGGAAAATCCTCCTCATCCGGCTGGATTGCTTCCGCAACAGCATCTACCACTCTGGCTATCACCTCACTGTGAATTCCCGCCTGCTGTTTCATCCGGGTAATCATATCCAGGTTGATCTCTCCGATTGTCTTTCCGCAGAGCTGGTTATTCAGCAGCATATTCAGTCTGACTGTCTGATCCTCATCCACAGGGTCCGTCAGACGGATCATCTGATTTTTCACCAGATTGCCTTCCGCGACAATCGTTGCCAGCAGCTGATCCTCTCCCACCCGGGACAGCTGTATGAACTTAATGCTGTTCTGGTGATAGGACGGCCCCGCAATCATCGTCGCGTAATTTGTGTTCTTTGCCAGCACCTGAACAATCTGTTTCAGCACTTTTTCCAGCCTGTCTGTTTTCTCAATGACCATCTTGCTGGTTTCCTGGCTGGCAAGGTTCTGCTGCGCCTGCTGCTGGATCAGTTCGTTCACGTAAAGCCTGTAGCCCTTATCGGAAGGAATCCGTCCCGCAGAGGTGTGCGGCTGAACAATATATCCCATCTCCTCCAGATCCGACATCTCGTTCCGGATGGTTGCCGAGCTTAAGTTCAGATCTGTGTACCTGGATATTGTACGCGATCCCACCGGCTCCCCTGTTTCCAGGTAGGTCTGAATGATTGCCCGTAAAATTATTTTTTTTCTGTCATCCAATTCCATACCCATAGCGGAGTTTCCTTTCTTTCGAGCTGTTAGCACTCTTGTTTGTGGAGTGCTAACATCTACGTACCATAATATAGCGCTGACTAAAAAATTTGTCAACCACTTTTTATATATAAGTCCAGTTTTTCTGTAAGTCCTGTCGCAAAGCAGGAACGGACGCATACTTGCATGCAAATCCGGTCATGCTTTAGTGACGATGACAGATATGAGCATGGGGTGACGCGTCAGCTTTTCTGCTGCTGTTTCAGCTTCCGGGCAAGCTCCTTCATTTCTCTGGCACTCTCCAGAACAGCAGGCGTAATTTCCGCGCCTCCCAGAATGCGGGCAAGCTCACGGACGGAACTCTCTTCATCCAGCTCTCTGATATGTGTCGTTGTTCCGTTGCTTTCTACTGTCTTGGAAATTTCAAAATGATGATCCGCCATGGCGGCGATCTGCGCCAGATGCGTGATGCATAGAACCTGATGGCTCTTCCCGATTCCAGCCATCTTTTCCGAAACCTTCTGCGCTGTCCGCCCGCTGATTCCCGTATCAATTTCATCAAAAATCAGGGTCTCCGTCTCATCCCTGTCGGCAAGAATGCTTTTAATCGCCAACATGATCCGGGAGAGTTCTCCGCCGGAAACCACTCTGCTTAAAGGCTTCAGAGGCTCGCCCGGATTCGTTGATATCCGGAATTCTACGGCATCATATCCGTTCCGGCCGTAACCCGGCGTCCTGGAAAACGCGATTTCAAAATCTGAGGACAGAAAATTCAGCTCCTTTAGTCCCTCTCCAATCTGTGAAGCAAGGCTCCTGGCGCATTCTTTTCTTTTTTCCGAAAGCCTTTCACTGCTTTTTTCCAGCTTATCTTCCGCCTTACGCAGCTCCTCTGTCAGCCTTTTTTTCTCCGCCTCAAAGTTTTCCAGCTTCTGCAGCTTTTCCTGCTGTCTGCGCAGATATTTTTCAATTTCTTCCAATGTACTGCCATACTTGGACTTCAGACGATTTATCTGATCCAGCCGGGTCTCTGTCTCATAAAAATCCTCCTCGGAGAACGTGAAATCCTCCAGATAGCCGGAGGCCTCACGATTAAAATCATTCAGAAGATTGTCTATGTCCCCCAGGGACCGGGCCAGCTCTTCCAGCTGCCCGTCGAAATCCGCTATGGCGTTCAGCTCCGATACCGCCTTTCCGACGGCATCCCCGGCTCCCTCTTCATAGCCGGTCAGCCGGTGTACTTCTCCAAGCGCCTCCGCAATTTTCTTTCCGTTTGCCATTTTGCGGTACGCCTTCTCCAGTTCCTCATCCTCACCCGGCTGAAGAGACGCGTCCTCAATTTCCTTTATCTCATATTGAAGAAGCGAAACTTCCCGCTCCCTCTCGCTCTCATCAATCTGGTAGTCCTCCAGCGCCTTCTTAACGCCGCGGTATTCCTTCCAAAGCAGGGCAGTCTCCTCCAGAAATCCGGAAAGGCCGTCCTTTCCGTAGGCATCCAGGATTTCCAGCTGACGATCCGGGTATAGAAGCGACTGATGTTCATGCTGTCCGTGAATGTCCAGCAAAAGGGAAGAAATCTTCCTGACCCCTGCCGCAGTGACTGCTTCTCCGTTCAGGCGGAAAATGCTGCGGCCGTCCTGAATTTTCCGGGTGATAATAAGCAGTCCGTCCTCGGTTTCCACATCCATTTCCCGGAGACGCTCCAGCACTGCCGGATTCTCCACGGCAAAGACCAGTTCCACCAGCCCCGGCTTCGCGTCATCACGAAGCATTTCCCTGGACATCTTCTGTCCCAGGGCGAGGTTTACCGAACCCAGAAGCATAGACTTTCCTGCCCCTGTCTCTCCGGTCAGAATATTCAGGCCGGATCCGAAAGAAACCTCCGTCTCTTCTATCAGCCCGATATTTTTCACATGAAGCTCTGTAAGCATTTATTTCCCCCACAGCATTTTTTTCAGCCTGTCCATGACACGGATGGTCTCGTCCCTGCTCCGGATCGCGCACATGATGGTGTTGTCTCCCGCAATGCAGCCCACGACCTCACTGATGCTCATTTCGTCCAATGCGGCGGCGGCAGCCATTGCCATACCGGAGACGGTCTTGATAACCAGAATGTTTTCCGCCGTGTCGATAGAGAGAACCGCATCCTTCAGAACCCGGACATACCTTCCCGCGGAATCCATAGCCTGGTTCTGGAGAAGCGCATAGCGCATTTTCCCGCTCTCTCCCTCGGTCTTAGTCAGTTTCAGCTCCCGGATATCTCTGGAAACCGTTGCCTGCGTGACCTGGTACCCCGCCCTCTGCAGGCGGTCGGCCAGTTCTTCCTGCGTATCAATTTCATATTCATGAATCAGTTTCAGGATTTCCGCCTGTCGCTCCAGCTTCATTTTTCTTCCCTTTTCCTTTTCAGATAGCCTGCAGTTTTCTCCGGAGAATATCCAGAAAGCTGTCATTCCGGGTCTTTACAATCAGCACATCCTGATCCGCCCTGCGGATTTCCACATAATCCCCGGTATCCATTCCCTGCCTGTCTCCGCCGTCAAAGTATGCCATGGCATGCTCTGTGGTCTGGTCTCTTCCGTTGTTGACCCGAACCGTAATTCTGCTATCCGGCGGCAGCACAATGCCTCTGGTATTCAGCGTGTGAGGCGCCAGAGGCGTAACCAGAAAAAGACCTGCCTCCGGAGCGATAATCGGTCCGCCCGCGGAGAGACTGTACCCCGTGGATCCGGTGGGAGTGGCAATAATCAGCCCGTCTGCCCGGTAGGTATTCAGATATGCCCCATTTACAAGCAGATCCATGCTGATCAGGTGCATACCGTCCTTCCTCCCGATGACCACGTCATTCAGCGCCCGCTTTGTGCGCATCAGACGACCGGAATTGTATACATCCCCCTGCAGCATCATCCTGTGCTCAATCTGATAGGTATCCTGCAGAAGGGCATCCAGAGCCGGAATCATAGTTGTCTGATCTGTCTCCGCCAGAAAGCCCAGATGGCCGGTATTGATTCCCAGAATAGGGATCTGCCGTTCTACAATATCACCAGCCGCCCGCATCAGTGTGCCGTCTCCGCCGAGAACAATCACACATTCCGTATCCGCCGGTATTTTATCCGGATCCGTGTAGCGGTAATCCACTTCCGGATCCTGATTTTTCGGCCTGACGGTGCAGACCGCCCCGTGGTTTGTCAGATATTCCATCACCTGGCTTGTCACCAGCAGATCCGGATCCTTGGGAAAATTTGTCACAATGTAAAAATGCTTCATTTTCTCTCTACCGTCAGTCCAGAGCCTTATGAGCCCCTTCTACTACCTCTCTGATTTTCTCTTCATCCACAGCGTCCGGTGTCTCTGCCTCCGGATTTCCGGTCTTTCT
>OCTW011603671.1_pt1 | contig 34886 bp, 39 predicted proteins | sample 1539671 | NCBI WGS metagenome assembly OCTW01 (sample SAMN02144230, study PRJEB22623) | gut metagenome | biome: sheep rumen | host: Ovis aries | place: New Zealand
CAGGAAAAGATTTGCCAAGTATAGATAATCTTGTAAAACTTGCTCATTTTCTTAATACTACAGTAGACACGCTTATTGCCGTTGATCTGCGTGAAAATGAAGCAGTATATGATGTGCCTGATGAATTTCAAATCCGATAATTAAGAGAGATTTTTATGACCATATATTTTTCATTAGAAGGTGTTCTCGTTGATCATAAGCTGCAATGGCTTGCCGGCTCAAAAGAGTTTTTTGAAGGAGTTTCAGACTTTGCAAGAAGCATAAACTGGGATGTAAAAGTTCTTGCAAAATATAACAAGAAGAAGCCCGAAAGCAAATCAGAAATATACGACTGGTGTATCAAAAATCTGGGACTGTCAAAATCAAAAATTAAGCCAGTTCCAAATAATGAAGACAAGCTCACATATGCAAATCCGGAAACTTTTTTAATAGACCCTAAGATTGAAATTGTAAACGGCTTTATGTATTCAGGAGGCACAGCAATTTTGTTTGATGGCCTTGCTTCCGGGGTAAAGAAAATCAAGTTCTTAATTGAAACAATAAAGGAACTTGAAGCCGAAGCGACGATGAATAATTGGTCAAAGAGTTTGCTGTATCCGCCTGCAGTTTTACAAGCTCGCTTAAAATATCTGTTTAGAGAAAATGGTTTCGATTCTGTCCAAGTCCAATATGATGCATGTCGTTGTACTGCTTATGATGAAGCAGATTCATATTTAGGTTTTTGGGCTGATCCTTTGCTTGGACTCGAAGGACAGACTGAGCTGGGAATTAACTTTGATTCGGTCACTGCTTTGTATTTTGAACAGCATGAATTTTGGAAAAACCCCTGGTCTGTCTATACCATTGAAACACAACCTTTGTCTACTCTTCCCCAAAAGACAGATTTTGGTAGTGAACTAGAAAAGAAACTTTACGAGTACTACATGAAAGAGAACAGACCTTATATGAAACATTATGATAAAAGTCTTTTTTCAAAAATACAGAAAAATATTGAGAAAAATCAGAATCTAAAAAACTTCATGTATCTCCATTATTTTGAACAACTTTCTATCCTTATGTTTGTTTATATGAACCTGGTAGCAAATATGCTGCAAGAGGAACTGGCTGGGAAAGTTGATTGATGCTAAAATGTAATCAGCACCAGAAGAAGTTCAGAATAAAGAAGCTGAAGTTGAAGGCGGAGTGATTTCCTCATAATATGGCAGTAAGGTGAGAATTATTCCCTCATAAAATAGTGTTTTGCAGGGAATAATTCGCTCATAAAATAGTGAAATATTGCAAAAATTCGCTCATGTTTTAGGAAAGAGGATGATAAATATAAGATTTATTTCCGCGATACAGGCCTTTTAGTTGCAAATCTTGATGAAGAGGCCCAGGAAGATCTTCGTGCCAATAAGAATATGAATGTTTACAAGGGTGCTTTATACGAAAATGTAATTGCAGAAGCTCTCTGTAAGCAGGGATACGAACTGTTTTATTATAAAAAAGATAATTCGACTCTTGAACAGGATTTCTTTGTTCGAACTAAAAAATCTTTGGTACCTGTAGAAGTAAAATCTACAAATGGACGTGCTAAATCTCTCGCAACGCTTATTAAGAGCGATTCATATCCTGATATTACTACAGGAATAAAATTGATTCATGGAAATGTTGGATTTGAAAACAATATTCATACATTTCCATATTTCTGTGCATTCTTGTTAAAACGCTATTTAGCTGATGTAGATTGGTAGACAGAATCTCTATTATAGACACTATATATAGCGTGTCAAAATTTTATAATACACTATATATAGTGTTTTTTATTTAATAAGACTTTCATAGAAGTCTATTGCCTTCTGTATATCATCTTCGTTCGGACGGCCTTTGTTTAATCCGCCAATCAGCTTGAATGGACCAAAGGTATCATAGGCCAGACATGAGTATGTAGCGACAAGTGTAGAATCTTTAGACTGAATCAGGTCTTTGATTTCCTTAAGATAAGCTGCAGAATGATTAGAACCGCAGGTATAGATTACGAAGGTTTTCTTATGGGCTGGAAGATTATCTGTAATAAAGTTGAGCAATGCCTTGTGAAACTTGCTGTAGAAGATTCCGGATGCAAAGCCTATCAGATCATAAGATGCCAGGTCTTTAAGGATTGTTTTTGTAGCGTCTATCAGCTCGACTTCGGGATGCTTTTCGGCTATAGCTTTTACCACTTTTTCCGTGTTTTTATGGTGTACGCTTGCATATACTATCGCTGTTTTCATCGAAAAGCCTCCCTTTGTATTTTAAATAGTATAGAATAGTAGACATTTTCGCAACTTTTCTAACTATAATTGCAATATTCTTGCGATTCTGTCTACCAAATCCTTCAATATTTCCTGTATATTACCCTCTTTTATCTTTTTAATCAAATCTAGGCACCGAAAAAACCCATCCTGTGTTCCTGGCGGCTTTCCAGACGTTCGGTATTACACATTTTTACCAGTTCATCATAACAAGGTTTCTCCCCTTTTATAATTTCATTCATCTGGCATTTGCGTACAATATTGTCTATTTCTCCACCTGAAAAATCAAACTGGCCGGCAAGACGTTCTGCATCATGATTTTTGAGTTCCGGCAGTTTACTGAGCCAGATATTTGTACGTGCAGCGAGGCTTGGCTTATCGTATTTAATCTTGAACAAAAAGCGGCGTTCAAAAGCTGCATCCATGTTTTCGCAGAGGTTTGTTGTTGCAATCATAATACCTTCCAGCTTTTCAAGCTCTTCAAGAAGGATATTCTGAATGGCATTTTCTGTTTGAGCGCAGTTTCCTGTACTTACATCTTTTCGTTTAGAAATAAGGGCATCGGCCTCGTTGAAAAGCAGGATTGGAGTATTCTCTTTGTGCTTTTTGCACTCGCGGCAAAGTCTAGTATAATCTGTAAAAATCTTTTTAATGCGTTTTTCGCTCTCTCCAAACCACATAGATTTAGCTTCAGAAATATCTACATGCAGAACTTTTCTGTTTGTCTTTTTTGCAAGCTGATATACGGTTTCTGTCTTACCAGTTCCTGGAGCTCCGTAGAGCAAAACTGCAATTCCTTTTGGAAGAGCCTTCTGCTCCAGACGAGCTTGCATAGATTCAAGTTTCTTTTGATCAAAGCTTTCTGTAAGCATATCTATCTGCTGCTGCACTTCATTTGAATAAAAAAGAGTCTTTTCCTTTAGTTTCTCAGGCATAATGACATTCTTAGCGGCAGATGTTTTCTTATATAAATCAGCATTATTTCCATAGAGTAAATCAATGGTCTTGTCCCCTAGCCCAATTTCTGTCTGCTCAATAACGTCGTTCTTTTCTATTTCCAGAAAGCCCTGTGTAAGAAGAGGATGCTTTTCGTCCAGGAATAAACGCAGTTCTGAAAAGTATCTGTCATCATGACCATGAAGATCATTAAGAGTTCGACAAAGGTTGGAGCTGCTTCCTGATAAAAAGTCGGTTGTACAATCATATAAAAAGAATCGATGATTCGAGTTCTTTATTGCACTTTGAATATTCTTAAAAAATGATAATCCGACATTCTCAGCTTCTTCTTTTTGAAGCTGTTCCCGTTTGTGATTTCTGGATGTATCTGTAGCCTGATAAATATCTGAAATCATAGATAGTGCATTTATTGTTTTATCGAGTTCTGTTTCACTTTTGCTTTCATCCAGAAAATTTTTAGCTTCAGAGCCAAACAGTTTTTTTATTCCATTAATAGTAAGTTTGAATGTTCGATTTACCTTTCTTCGGCCTCGATAATATTCTTCTGTTTCGATATAAGCAGTCTTGATAAAATCTTCTGTCATCAAAACATCATCACGCTCAACTGTCATTCCTTTCTTTCTGGAACTACGATTTCCTGGTGCAATGAGAATAAAGGCATTAGTTTCACAATATCCATATTTATGAATCAGTTCTCCAGATTCTTCTCCATTAATCAATGCAACACTGAAATAATATAAGAAGCTGCGCGAATCAAAATCTTCTGGGAAAAATCTTTTTGTATTTGAAATGTATTTATTCTTAGCAAACTTCTTTTCAAGAGTGAGAATCTGGCGTTTATATTCGAAATAATCCATAACATCGCCCTGCATGTAATAATTCTGAACTTCCCGTATTTCGCCAAGAATTCTTTCTGTCGTCACATCCCCTGTTTCGCGCTTTAAGATTGGTTCTCCATCAATCACATTATTCATAACGGTTCCGTTTATCTGATAGCCGTTGTTCTCAGGATGCGGACTTACATTTCTTTTTTTTGCCATATAAATGAGGCCCATCTCTTCGAGAATGCTGATATTCTTACGATATTCAAGAATATACAAAAAAGAATAATCGAGAAACTCTGCGATGTCGTGCAGACTCACAGGCTGCTCTCTCTGATTCTGCAGAACAAAAAGAACCGAGAAAAAGATTGCAGAAATTTTATCAGCTCCAAGATATTCACAAATTGCAGTCAGTTCCTTATTAGTCTTGGCAAGTGCTGCATCTTCCAGCTTGCTGCCTTCGAGAGTTTCTGTGAGATAAATAATCTTTCCCAAAATTGTGTTTTTGTTGTGTTTCATCATAATACGTTCTCCTCTTCTACCTTTATCTTGCAGACTACAATATACACAAGCGGAATATCATTTAGTGATAGCGTCCTGCGCGAGAGCGCAGTTTTATATAAATTTCCTATCGCTAAACGCCGCTCAGCGGCGTTTAGTTAGTTTTCTATTTTTTTTAATAAAAATTCCTTCCCCTGCTTTTCGCAGAAATCTATGACAGACTTTGTACCTTTCGATTCTCCATCCCAAAAGATGAGAACATAATCTGCAGCAAGAACCATTTCTTTGTTTCGAACGATACCAGCCCCCTTACCATATTTTGCCCATTCAGGTTTATGTTGTTCTATTGGAAGTTTTCGAAACCTGCCCCACTCTTCCGCAATTGAATCTACTCCTTTTGCACCACCGGAAATGATAATGAGATCTGGATGTGCAACGTAGATCTTCTCCAGTTCATCAAAAATCATTTTAAGATTTTTGATGCTGCGTGATCCACTTATCATAAGTTTGAACGGTACTTCGCTATTTTTCTGTCCTTCCATAAATAACACTCCTTCTAAAATTTGTTTTCTGAGAAATAGTAATAGAAGGAAATATCATTTAGTGAGAATCAGAGTTTTTTTCACAATATACTTCTAATACAATTCACCATGTATTTGATTTCCATATCATGCGGATGTTCCAGCAGATTAATTAAAAGAGAGGGATTGTTTATAAAGGCCTTGTGATAGATTTCAATTTGAAACAATCCAACTTTACGGATTGTATTTAAATTATAAACATTCTTGTCCTTAATTCCTTCCGGTTCGTATGTATTCTCTTCTTTGTAAAAAGTAATTTCACTATTAAGCCATGAATATCTGATACGAGTTTTTACTCCCCTTTTATCTGCATGTATTTTACATATAGACTTGATAGATGATATTGCTATCTCTGCTGTTTTAGAATTAACATATATCATTTCTTTCAGATCTTGTTTCTCTTCAAGTATATATAAATCGATATTCAAATAATCCTGTATCCATTGTAATCCAGTCTTCCATTCGTAATAGAAAAATTGCTTTGGATTAAAATGAGGAAGCGCGATCGAAAAGCATCCTGTATCTTTTCCAATTGTGACATGAATCTGACAAGGATAAAGTGTAATATAATAATGCTCTGCCTGGGAAAGAAATGTACAGCCAAGATTATTTGCATGCGCCAGATTTCTAATTTCTTTTCGTAACATGAATACAGCATCTTGAGCCGTGATTTCTAAATCCTGAATATTTGCATTGTGCTTTTCTAAGAACTCTTTGTTTTTACCATTCCAGAAATCTTTAATAAATTTCCTAACTATATTCTCAAGCTCTTCTTCAGGATTTCCTTCTCTATAATCTCCATAATTGTTTTTATGATGAAGTCTATAAGCCCTCTTCATTGCATTTAAATTCATTGTGTTCCCCTTTTAGCCAGTACAACGCCCCGGCAAGTTGGAATAAATCCGGCGGTATTATTGATGATTAATTATCTTTCGTGTTTTCCGTGTGGACTGTATGAACAGGAACCAGTTGAAGTTGAACCACAGAACTTACACTTCTTTCCGTCGCTGCCATGCATATGTTTACCGAACGGACTGTAAGAACAAGATCCATAAGATGATGAACCGCAGAATGCACAATGGCCAGAATCTGTAATATGTTCATGCTTTCCATAAGGGCTGTATGAGCAGCTTCCGAATGATGATGAACCACAAAATTTACACTTTGACATATAATCCTCCTTCAGTCTGATTTTTTATCAGCTGATATTACAAAGATAGCAAACGGCTATATCATTTAATGATAAAATTCTGAAATAATGCAAATAACTTGTTTTTTTCATTTTTTGGTGTTAATTTAAAGTAAACAATATAGGAGGTGCTTATGTCTGATGCTGTTTTTTATGAAATGCTCTCGCAAATAGATGATTTTTCTTTGATGCAAAAGAAATCTCTTTTAAAAGCATTAAAACGTTCTCTTAATCCTTTCAGCAGAAAAACTCATTCAAAAGATATGCACCTCACTGAAAGTCTCATTGGCATTGCCGGCGATAAAGATTACACAATCGATCAAATAAAAGAGGAAAGACTGTCTGCTTTATGAGAGTATTCTATGATTCTAATGTTGTTCTCGATCTTCTCCTAAAATTGTTTTAATCAGAGAAACTTCTACACCTCTTTTTTTCCTACTCCACAACCTCAGTAATCTTAACTCCGAAGCTCTCGTCCATAACTAAGATTTCTCCATAGGCGATTACCTTATTGTCTTTGATGACTTTTGCAGGTTCATTCCACCATTCTCGCAGTTCAAGGATGCGGCCTTCGCCAAACTTTTCTTCTGCTTCTGTACTGCAGCCACCGTAAATGATTTTTGTATTATAAAAAGTTTCTTCTTCTGGAGTTTCTACATTTTCTGTTACACGAACGCCCCTGTTATCATCAATTACAACTCCCTCGCCCAAGGCAACCTGCTTTCCATTTTTGTAAATATCTAATGGGTCTCCTGCCAGCTTATTTGATTCGAAAATCATATTCTTTTTAATCTTGAAGTTTTCTTCCAGGCGGAAACGACCCACTTCGATAATTGTATCTGGTTCTGGATATGTAAGCGGAATAATAATCTCACCTTTTTTCTGGAAGAATTTTCTCTCAGAGAAAAATCCGTTTTCTCTGAGAGCTTTCACTAAATCGTCAGTAAGAAACAGATTCATTTGTTTCTCTACATTATTCAGGCTCACCTCGAACACAACAAGAAGGCCCATCTCTGAAAAAGAATTATGCTTAATTAAAAATTGTGGATTATCAACAAATTCCTGCTCGGTAATTTCAGGAAGTTCTTTGTCAGCCTTACTTGAAAATTCTCTGTATATAATTTCCTCAATAGGACTGTATATATCTCTCGTAAAGAGATTCTTTTCCAGACCATTTAAATCACGAGCCTTCTCAAGGTGTGCTCCCATAAAGCCATCAAAAAAGACTTCCCTGTCCAATTCAAAAATTCCTTCGCTATCCATCCACGAGAAATTCATACAAGGAGTTGGCATTGGAATGCTTCTGAGGAATTCTTCGCATGTAAGTTGATCAACACTCGCAACATGGAACTTTGGGAAGATTTCATACTTAGAGGCAAACAGTTTTGTAAGTTCCCGGGCAATAGTTTCTGAGACATTTGAGATTTCTCTAAGCTCTTCTTTTGAAAATCTGTCTGGTCGCTTAAAATCATAAATCTTAATTTTGCGAACCCTGTCTTTTGGCATTAGATTTACATCTCCAGACGCAATTGACTCTAAAAGTTTATCTATTTCCTTTTTACTTAATACTTCTCCCATACTGCTCCTCCTTCAAAATAGTCATCATTTCTATTCCCAAAATAGCAGTAGACTATATCATTTAGTGAGATGGTGTTATTTTTTTAGTTTTTCCGCATACGCCTCACAATACATCTGCAAACACTCTAATGAACTATTTGTTCCGCGGATTAACTCAGAAGCAATCTCGAGTGCATGTTTGTACGGATTGTCCATTATCGTTTGGGTTGCTTTATCGGAATCTTTTGGCAACGGAGCAAATTCGAGATTGTATGCATGGGGATGATGGTGGCTAAACTTGCCATCACTTTCCAAAAATTCTATTCTTGTGCTTCCGGCATCTATCCAGTCCGAAAAATCCTTTGTTCGTTTATCATTTTCAAAAAAGTCCTCATCATCCTTGCAGCTGCAGAAAACACCAATATTTTTTTCGTTTCCAATTTCATAAACAAGGTCGCCGCTTCTGAACGGAAAAGGAATCGTGACATAATCATTTTTGTATGATGGTTCTTCTTTCAATTCAAGATAACGGTAGAGAATATCCCGATCGCGTTCACTGAACTGCCAGTTGATTTTTGTAAGATATTCACGGACTGCTTTTGAAGGAAAAAGTCCGATAATCTGTTCGTTTGTAAGTTCCATGATTTTTCTCCCTATACAACTTTCGTTATTTCAAAAAATCCTTTATCTGCACACCCCAGCCGATGTTATTGAGGTCCATGCCCCAGCCAAGAGAGTCTTTTACTGTGAGAAAATTACCGAAGCATTTTCCCATACCGCCGGCTACACAGTTTTTGAGTTGAGTACAACATAAGATGTTGTTGTGATCGTAACACTGAACGGAAGTCTGGCCGCCGTAAAATCTGATTCGAACAGCACCGCGTTCAAGAACGGCCAGCACCAGATTGTCTCTCTGCACACTTGGTTCCGGGCAGAAAGTTGAATCTGCTGCCAGACCGTTCTTTACGCATAATGCTTCTTTTTCTTCCTGACTAAAGCCGAGTAAACCCGGATGATTCAGAAAGAAGTTTACGTGAGTTGTTTTGACGTCGTAAAATATTCCGTCTTTATACCACATTGCGTCTGATGCCATATCCATAGCCTCCTGCATTTTCGTTTTCCATAAAAAACAATAGAGGATCAATGTCCAGGGCTTCCGCAAGAGCACAAATTCCCTGAAGGGAAAGATGTTCACCTGCTTTCAGACGATTTATAGTAGCAATAGACAGATTTGTTATATTGCTGAGATATTCAGCGGTAAAACCTGTTCTTGCAATATAATATTTTACATTTGCCGAAACAACGTCCTGTACTCTGAATTCAAGGAATTCAGAATAAGTTACATTTCTCGCTTTCATAAGATTCTCCTTTTAGCCGGTACAAAGCCCCGGCAAGTTGGAATAAATCCGGCTTCGCTTTGCAAGTTTAAGGCCTAGGATCCGTTAATGCTTGCTTCAATAAGTTCTTTCTTTTTCTGTGAAAGAGCTTCCAGCTGATTCTTGAGCTGTTCCTGCTCAAGTTCGAGTTCGCAATACTTTTTTACTAATTCCTGCTGTACAGCCAGTGGTGGAACTGGGATAAGAAGATTATTAAGGAACTCTGCGCTGATAGTCCTTAAGGCCGTACCAACACTAAACTCCTTAAAAATCGTTCTTGCACTTTCTGATTCCAATAGAAGCTTAAAGAATACCGGTAATATTAAACTTGTATTTGGACGGATTACATACAAATTACTTGCGGGTAAAATCTTTTGCGCATCAAGATTTGATACAACCGCAACTTTTATATTGTCTGTAATTGCCAGTACCAGAAGAATGTCATCATTCTTTAATATTAGAGAAAGATCCTTTTCGGAAATCTCGCTCATATGCTGCAGATTCTTGCAAATACGGTTTTCCTGAATGTCCTTAGATGAGAAGTAATAAAAATCTGTATCCTCTTCTGTAAGCAGAGTATCGAGTACATTTGCTTTATACTGAACGCCGCGGTAAATCTTCTGTGTTACAAGGTGAGAAAGTTTCTTGTACTCAACAGATTCATCTGCGTAAGGCAGCTTTGCTTCCAGGAGGAAAGTATTTGGAAGAAGACAATATCCGTCTTTTCCAATCTTCTCAACTTTGATATCTACAGCATTGTGATTTTTCTTTTTACTCATTTCGTAGATTGCATTTACATGCTCATCCATAAGGCAGCTTCCGCCATGACGTGATTTTCCGTGAACTGAACTTGCATTTACGAATCTTACCTTGTCGTTGTTGTGACTCAAAATCAAAAGAGCAACAGGAACATTTGTATTTACCAGAACTGAATCCGGCAGAGTAATTACTGCTTCGAGATATCTGTTCTTTACAAGATACTCGCGGAAGCTTGCAAGATTCTCTCTGAAAAGCAAGCCAGGTAAGATTGCAATAACAGCTTTTCCAGTCTCACTAAGCAAATCTAGAGCTTTAAGGATAAAGGCAACTTCGCCCTGTGTTGCAAAATCCTGTCCATTGATATTTTTTGACAAGACATAATCTTTGATATGCGGTGCTTCAATTCTCTGGTTGAATGAAGGGAAAGAAAAAAGTTTTTCAACAAACTTAAATTTTTCGAATGTGAAAACATCTTCATTCCAAACTTGAATATCCTGTTCGTTGATAGCAGCAAGAATGTTTGCAAAAACATAAACCGATTCATCAATTTCTATACCTGCTGCAGTTGTAACGCCGTAATTCTTCTTTGCATTGATAAGGAATGAGGAAATGCCAGAACCCAGATCAAGAAGTGTATCTGTTTTTTTAAGCTCAAGAAATTTTGCACTTAAATCATTCATCTGCTGAGGGAAATAAGTTGCATCGGTTCCGTCGTGGCTGTACAAAGTGCGGTTTTCAATTTTATGATTAATATATTCAATCATATCTTCCGGAGTAACTTTTTCAAAAGTTTCCAGAGTGCACTTCAAATAGCCCCTATTATTTTTTTCAAAGCAAGCTTTTATGAAAGATGGAGCTTTGCTTTGATCAAGGATTTCTGAAACGCTGAGGCTTACGCTAACAGAGGCTTTTTTTGCATAGTATGCAGTAAGTACTAAGAGTAAGTCAGAAACTTTGTCTCCAATGCGGAAATTAAACTTCTCTAATGCCTTGTCTACAAAATGGTGTTTAGCGAATGACATATATCCTCCAAAGCTTTCTTGATAATCGTTTATCAAGTCTTCTTGATTATAATATACATCATAAAATCCTGTTTGTAAAGGAAATTTCTTGATAAACGTTTATCAAAATAACGAATTTCAGCAAATTTCTTTGAATTTCTCTGCAAATTCCGTGTTATAATATCTTTATGTCAAAAGAAGATAAGGATGATAACACCAGACAGTCGGGAAAAGAGATTTTCCGCCTCTTTCAGCTGGATGCTTTGTTTCAGGAAGATAAATATTATTCAATGGAAGACCTCACCAAACGTCTTGAGGTTTCAGTTGCAACCTTAAACCGCGATATCCGCCGCCTGCGTGATAACTATCATGCGCCTCTTGAATACAGCCGTGAATACGATGGATACCACTACTCCAGCCATCTTTATAAGTTCCCTGCCATTTTTGTTACCGAAGAAGAAATGCCAGCTTATGGAATGGTAATGAAACTTTTTGAAATGTTTCAGGACACTCCACTTTATGCTCCTCTTTTGAATATCTGCGAAAGCTTTGAATCGCCTGTAAAATCAGAAATGATTGATGTGAATCAGGTAAACTTCAAAAACTCTCATCTGCGCGAAAAGCAGTGGTTTGAAACCCGCATTGTAATGGCAAAGCGAGTTGTAGACAGCGTTGATGACACAGCCTGGGAAATCATTCTTTCTGCCCTTAAAGATAATTTTATGCTCGAGTTTGATTACGACTCGATTCACAATAATATGGCATCTTCTGGCCGCACTATTGAGCCATGGCAGTTGATTTATGATCGCGAGCAGTGGTATCTTACCGGCATGGTTAGTAAGTGGGACAATCCGAAAGAAAAAGTACGCAGAACATTTGTTGTTCCAAGAATGAAAAATCTCCGCCTGGTAAAAACTCATTTTTCTCTGCCATCTGAAGAAGAATGGATGCACGAAAAAAAGACTCTGGGAATTTTTGGTATTCAGACAAATGATGAAAAGAAACTCTGCGAATTCATTTTCCAGGGCTCGGCACTGTATTATTCAACTGCAGACTTCGGGGAAGACAAAACTGTAAAAGAATACAAAGGAAAGCTTCCTCACAAAGACGGGGCCCTCCATGTAAGCTTTACAAGCAACCAGTGGCCCGGTATTCTCCGAGACTTTTTCCCATACGGTGAAGACATCATTCCACTCGCCCCAGAAGAACTGGTAACCGAATGGAAGAAGAAAGTCCAGGCAATGACGAAGTATTTGTAAGTTATTATTTTTCTTCCTCTTCCAGAAATTTATCTTCCTTTGAATCAAATTGGAAATATTTACATCTGCCTAATCCATACTCACTGCAACAAATCTCAAGCTCATATCGATTGGAACAAATACCCTTCTTCTCCGTTATATTCTGAAGTTGCAATACAATATCTGAATATGTATATACGAAACCTGTTTTTTGAACTAGAATTTCATTATCAATATTACCACCGAATATATCCCTAATATTCTCATAACAGAAATAATCAGTAATGATGGAAATATCTAACTCCACTGCCAGCATTTTCAATTTCTTAATAATATTCATTATTCGATTCTTTTGACTACCAAATTCTTTCTCAATTGGAATTGTATTCAAAGAATCAATGTAAATAACCCTTAAATCATACCGTTCAACAGATTCCCGAATAATATTGCATAATTCATCAAAAGAGAATGAACATACTCTTGGAATAACAACATTTGAAGTAAAAATAGTTTCTATTGCTTTCTGAATATTTTTTACTTCCTGTTCATTCATCATTCCTGTAACCATCTTAGAAACTGGAATCAACGTTTCTCGGTATAACATAGCCAAACCAAATTGCTGTTCATTCATAGTATAAGAAACAAACCCAAAACGACTCTTATCTTTTGTTATAATATTGTGAAGTAATTGCATTACAAAACAATTTTTGTAATAACATAAATTCGAGCAAATAGTAATTAAGTTTCCTTTTTGAAATCCATGAGTAATCGCATCAATAGTTGGAAAACCAGACTTAACTCCGCTTATAGAATTAGAATCTTTATATCGTTTTTCAATATAATCAGCTAACTTCATCGCCAATTCTTGTGCTGTTACATCAGTATGATCACACATACAAAACCTCCTATAGTCTTTGAGTTTTGTATTTAGGGAGTTTAGCAGAGAAGTCTATCATTTAGTGAGATTTAGCTAAGAAATTTATCTATCATTTCTAAACTATTTATTGATTCTTTAATGAGTTCGGGCGCTTTCACGTAATTATCATCTTTGATTTCTATTTCCACCTTAGCTCCGTTTTCTTTTTGTATTTTAAGGATGAAAGAGTTTTTTAGATTAAGTAACTGCCATTTATAACCTAATGGTTCTAACAGTTTTTTCGAATAAGCTTCAATTAGAGATTTTGCCATAGTATAAAGACGTATCTTTTTTTGATTTTCTAAACGCATTTGATTTAGAATATACAAGTCTATTATCAAATTATCTTTTATCTTTTCACAGACTTGAAAAATAGCTCTTATATCTTTTATATGTTCGTATCCTCCACATGCGTGATTAGAGTCGCAAATGTAAAAAACTAATTCTGCCTCAGACAAATTAGTTTTCCCAGCAACACCAGAAATAACAATCATGATTTCCTCTTGAAGTGTAATTTCTATTTGCCAGCAAAGATCAGATTCTATTCTGACTTTTTCATATTGCTGTTTTAACTCTCTATATAGATAATCTTCAATACACTCAGGTGACACATCTCTCAATTCTTCATAGTCTTCTTCTTTTGCTCTTAAATTATAAATTTCCTCAAAATATTCATGAATCAGCTTATGCCAATAATTCCATGTAAAATGAAAATCTAACATCATTTTATTTAGCCCTTCTCTCCTCTTTCATTTTCTTTACATCACTCTCCCACTCTTCTTTTCGTTTCTGCATTGTTTTGTAGAGAAGGGAGTTCTCGTCTGCGTAAGATTTCGTGATGTAATCCTGAACGATTTTCAGAAGCTCGGCCGTCATATTGGTATCTTCCAATATAGTCTCCGCATTTTCGGTAAACCAGAATATTTCATAGTTATTGTCATCAATTGCATCGTTAGTATTCGTTTGAACTTTAATCCACTCTATCAGGCCAAGTTCAAAAAAGACGCCATAGGTTACATTAATAATATTAACCGGCAGACCTGTTTCTGCTTTCAAGAGCCGAACAGGAGATCTTTCGGGAGGATAAACAAAACTTTTCTGCACATCCTGCCAGGTCATATTTTCAATTATTTCAGGAAGGTTTTCTGGATTAATCATTGCTTATTCCTCCTGTTTCGTTTCTTCAGGGCATCAATAAATTCCATGCTGTCAATTTCATCTTTGTAATGCCGTTTAATGATGTCTCGATTTTTGCGGACAAAGATTTTCAGCTGCTCAATCTGTTCAGCTGAAAGGTTACATTTCTCACGGCCTTCAAGAATTTCCGGCTTGCTGCTGATTGTCATACAAAGAGGACGGATTTTGTTTTTATTGTAAAACCGAATAACTTTCTTATAGATGATCTGCCCATGTTCATCCACCACCGGCTCCAGAGGCCAGGAAGGAAGACAGCCGCAAGTACATTTTACCGGCACGCCCGGCACATCCCTCGGATGCACAGTTGTAGAAAAGAAACCATATTCCTCGTAGAAATATATCTGCTCAATCACCACAAAAAAATGAATCAACATCCTTTTGAAATCTTCTGCATACAGCAGCTTCTTATCCACAAACCGTGCATACTTCTGAAAAGCAATCTTAATTTCCCAATAGCACTTCAAAGGCCTGTAAAACTCTACAATAATCGCAAAAGAATCAAAAAGCTCCCGCAATGTTCTTGCAGCAGGATAATAAGCCTCTGCAGGCATTCCTTTTATAACCCCTGCAGTTAGCTTCTTGAGTTCATAAATAAATCGCTTTGCAAGTTTGTCTTTTGATTCGTGTTTGTGTGACAATTGAATCCTCCATCATTGAAGTAATTTAATCTTACATAACACGAATATCATCTAATGATATTAAATCTAGAATTGAATTAAACATTTTTTTTGGAAGGCATTGAATTTTTCGTCTTTTGTTTTTTGAATTATTTCTTCTACAGAGGCATTTTGATCAATCCCTTCAACATGAATAACCTGGGCAAAAATTGAAAGGCGCTCATTCGGATTAATAATCAATTCCCATTCCTTCAGGGAAACGAGCCACTCATTTACATCGAAGTTTTCTTCACAGAAAAACTGATATAAGACGATTGCCCTGGCGGGATTATTTATACAGGCATCAACAAGACGCAGTAAAAACTGATATTGCAAATCGTCAATTCTAGTTATGTCCGGATTGCAAAAATCCTGTATGGCTTCAAGCCAGTTGTCTTCAATTTTCTGTATTATGGGTTGCCTCCCGACTTTCATTTCTTTGATTGTTGGATAAATTGATTTCTGAGACAGCGCGAGATTCCGGAATTCTTTATACTTCCCCTCAACAGAAATCCTGAAATCCTCTCCCAGGCAAAGAACATCAGTATTCGAGGTAAGTTTGCAGATGTTTGAATTTCCCTTGTTAAAATTGTCTGTAACATCAAAATGTATTTCTTTTATCGAGCCAATTTTTAATTTGCCTTGAATATCTTCTAGATTTGTCTGATTCTGCCAATATTGCAAAAGAGGAACAAAATCTATTTTCGCTGGATTCTTTATCTTGCAAAAATAATTTGTGATTTCATCCTCAGTATTAAAATCGAGTTGCTCTAATTCCTTCGGCCTTTTTCCACCAATTTCTTCGTATAAAGAACTTGCACTTTTTCCAATAATATATTTCACCTCTGACATAATTACCTCCTTACAAAAGCAATTATGCCTTGTGGGAATGTCATACAGTGATATTATATTTTTAAAATTTGCAATGAATTAAAAACTGCCTCCTTATTTTATATAGCGGGCAGAGCTACTATATTGAATTCATTTTAACCGGCACTCTTTACTGTATTATATCCCCCACAAGCAGGACAAATATTACATGCTATAGATTTTATGCCGAATCTTTTCTCGAGACATTTTGAGTTTGCACACCAGATTATTCCACACTGTGTACACTTTTTCATGTTGCCTCCTGAAGTATTACACCATCTACAAGTAGCACTCATCTTCCAGACTCCTCCTTTTTTTGTAAAATAACGTTACATGTAACACATGCTATCAAAACAATTCAATAAAACATTGAATTATCGAACGTACAAGAAAATCAAATATTTATAAAGTACACTCCCCTGCCATACGCTTCTCTTTTACGAGCTTCATGATGTTATCAATTTCTTTGCATTGATTTTCATAATACTCTGAGTCTTTTGCATAACATGTGATTGGTGTAATAGACTGGTGGATATCTTCAACTTCCAGAAAATACACGCTGCCTTTCTTTAAGTAGACATAACCAGTTTTTCCATTAGTTTCAGATTCAAAAACATGAATGTCATGAGTAAGAGCAAAGCCATTGTATTCTCTGCCTTCAAGCATAAGATACGGAACACCATCCCTCAGATAGAAAAGTGCATTTCCGACGATTCGGGCCTGCTCTCCATCAAAACTTGCTGAAACCTGAATTTCATCATCACCTTTTTTAACGAACCAGGCAGACTTCTCATATAAAGGTTTTCTAACATAAGCTATTGAACCATCTTTCAAGAACTTGACATCGCCATCTGGATGTATATGTATTCCATTGTAAACTATTTCACTTCCTACAGAAGTATAATTGTCTCCCGTTAATAATTCGTATCCAAAAGGTTCCTCGGAATATGAAAGGTTTATACATTTTCCTTCAAAGAAGTCTGTCTTCTCTCCATCAATCAGAATATATTTTTCCGGCAAGTTATTTATGATTGCCCGCCCCTTGCTGTCATAAATGAGATGACAATGAACAGGCTCCCAGCCTAAGAATGGGCCGTACTCTTTCCCATCCAAATTGTAATAAAACTCTTTATCACCTTTTGATTTGAGATAAACAAACTGAAAATTTGATTCATCTTTGTATGCGGTTTTTTGAATCTGATAATACGGTCCAAGTCTTTTAGAAGGCGTTATAAACCAATCAATCTGTTCTTTATTGTTACGAAGCACATGTTCTTCTTCATTATATTCTTCATCTGGAGTTATTTCGGCTATTTCCTCACACATTTTATTTAAGAGAGCCATGGTCTCTTCCCATGTTGGAATCTTTTTCTTGCCGCAATTCTTGCCGCCTATGAAAATATACTCTTCGCCGTTAATTACACCTTCCCAGGCAAAAGTCTTGTAACTTTTACCTTTCAAGTCTGCAATATCTGGATTATCACTTCTTCCAACCTTTTCATACGGCCCATAAACTTTCTTGTTGCAGTTCACATAATATTTAACACGGCCGTTTTTTCTAACCTCATAAAAGAACGCAAAAGTTTCATCTTTAAAGTTAAAAAACTCAAGAAGTGCAGTAGCGTTGGTTCTACATAATTTCTTTGACTTCTTCATAACCTTACCTCCGTTTATGCCTGAAATTTATATGATTTGAATATCATTTAGTGATACTCAAATAAGAAATTTTTTTTCCTCGTATTACTGACATGTTACTGCTCGTCTATATCATTAAATGATACTAAGCAACAATAAAATGAAAGTTATGAATAATGATGATGAATTGTTTTATAATTGGATTCAAAGGGAATTTGAAAACTACATTCTAAATCCGCTGGCCAAATATTGGAAAAGTTTACTGAATAGTTTGATAAGCAAAAACTCTGAATTAATATTTGATTCACAGAAACAAGCCCAGCCCAAACTCTCGAAAAAAACAATTCATAACAACTTTATAGATTTTCTCTCGGAGCAAAAGAAACATTACGATATTGGGATTAATTACGATTATCAGAAGAGTACAAGAAATTTCAATGTAAGTATCTCATTAAAAAATCATTCAATTGCCGATGAAATAATTCTGATTACTTTTTACAAAGATGAAATCCAGCTAAGCGTCAGCCCTTGTTTATCTATAAAATTTGAATTTGATTATTGTGATATTCAGCTTTTACAAAAAATCCTATTAGATATTTTTGAGATGTTTTTCTCCGGAAAACCAATGCAACAAGAACTCCTGTCCGAAATCGAAGAAATCAGAAAAAAAACTCATGGACTGACAAAAAAATCTATAGGCATCACCAAAAACGCAATCAAGTCCATTTATGATAACGAAATAGCCAAAAATCCTCAGCTCGAGTTTTCAATTCAAAGCCGCCTCTTATACACAGACATAAAAATCAATAAACGAACATTTACGATATTTCACAAAGATTTTATTGATAATCCCAAGAAGGTCATAGACGAACTGCACGAGCTAGAAGAGAAATGTAAAAATAGCAGCAGGTAATTCCTACTGCCACTTCCTTATCTTTATGAAACAATGGTTAATCTGTCCACTCATCGCTCCAGATTAATTCATGACAAGAATAGAGATCTTCCATTACACGTAGAATCTTCTGGCGACATTCCTGAACCTGACGCTTCAATACTGGCCCTAGGTCATCAATGTAATCATATAACCACTGTTCGGCGCGCTTGCTCATATTGCAACTAATCGCTTTTTTGAAGGTATCACTTGTGTTTTTAAGAGCAATACCCAAATCATAATTAGAAATATCTCGCAGAATTTTTTGGATGCTTCTTCCATCAAAACGAACAATATCTTCAAAAGCCAGAAATGATTTATGAAATTCACGATTGAAACGTGTATATCCTTTTCTTTCTGCTAGTTTCTTTTCAATCTTATCACGTCCTTCATTCCCAAGTTTCTGAATGTCATTCATTACCCCACGTGGGAAACATTCCTTCTTATAAAAATTAAAAATGAAATTAGAAAATTCACGAGCCAGTTCTCTTTCCATATAGTGCATTTTGTCATCTTCTGCATAACCACAAAACAGCTCTTTGCTATCATAGGTATTTCCATAAAATTCTTCCTGAGCTGCAACATCATCTATAATAAAGCGAAGAGTTTTACAGTCTTGCAAGATTGGTTCCTTAATTGTCTCATACAACTGTCTGCAAGCAGTTTCAAAGACCTTTCCAACACGCTCATCAAAATCTGTAAATGAATACTTTGCTTCTCCATTCTTACCATCTTTATGAAACTCAACCATATCGGGCCTCCTTAGAATTAATTTCTGAGGATAATGTACATAAATGATGTATCATTTAATGATATTTTAGGTATGAAAACTAAAAAACATTCCACTTTCATAATTGATTTCTTTACTGCTGAAATTCCACTGTGTTCTTTCATGCGGATTTTCAATAAAAGCTCTGAATGCTTCTGTATCACGAAGAAATTCGTTATATGTGATGTAAACTTGATAGGTCTTTTCTGGAACTCTGTTTCCATAATTTAAGCTTACTGGCTTTGTTAGATAGATTAAAGAATTGTCTCGATAGTATTTTATACCATGCAGATTATAATTATTTTCTAATAGAGCTTTCATCGAAGATTCTGCAATTTCATAGGCCTTCTTATTTAATACGACGTCATCAGATACCTGAGGTGAGATATTTTCAAAGTCTTTCTTTGTCTTCTGAAATAATGTTTTTATAAAATTCATGATTTCTTTTCCTCATTAGAGTTCAAAAATCCTATTTTAAAATATCAACATATCACTAAATGATATTCTCCCCTGCTATTATTTGTGGTATCAAGGAGGCTCGCTTATGGCAAACGAATTATCTGTTGAACGCCGCAAGGCTCAAATTATGGTTTCTTATGCAATGGACAATATTACAAAGGAAACACAGAAGGTTTTACAGGAATATTTGCAGGAAAAGCATTTTGAAAGTCTTGCAAAGATAATTGCTTATCTGGAGCTTGATTACACGAAAGCCGATGAGTTTCTGCAGGCTTATGATTACGATACCCGAGATAAAATCTTTGAGCTCTCCAGAAAATTTCATAAAACAGATGAAGCTGTTGTTGCTGAAGCAGACCATATTGTAAAAACTGCAGGAGTTTCCTGCGATGATGATTTTCAGATTATCAAAGAAAACCTCCCTGCCGGTGGAAGAGATTTTGCAAAAGATGCTGTTCATAATTTCCGAACAACAACACCCGTCCTGAAACCAGAACTTGATAAATGTCTTTTTGAAATTAAAGATATAGTTTACCTTCGTGACCTTGATATCCAAAAACTTTTGCGTGATATGGATCAGCGACAAATTGCAGCAATCCTTAGATATGAATCAGAAGAGGTCCAGAATAAAATATTCCGCAACATGTCAGAACGAGCTGCAAAAATGCTCAAAGACGATATCGAAATGATGGGTTTTATCTCTCAGAGCAGACTTGATGCTTGCCGTGCAAGAATGATCAATACCATTCTAAGACTCGAAGCTTCCGGAGATATTGAAATCTTTACAAAAGAAAATTTTGGGGAGTTGTAAATGCTGAATTATGTAAATGACGAGTTACGATTTGCACTTTGCGAACGTTGGTATGAAATTAACAGTAAATTCATCTGGACTCCAGAAAAGAAGCAGAGAATCATTGAACTAAATAATGGACTTTACGATCGATATCGGGCAGCTTACAATGAACTTATCAGAATAACTAATGAATTCGAAGACAGGTATCGTTCTGGTGATAATAATTACAAGGATTATATGATTGAGCTCGAGTTCTGGTACAATCATCCTGAAAGTCAGAATAAAGAAGAAAACAAACTCTGGCAAAATATGTGCGAAAAAAGCAAATATTGGGGGCCAAATTTTTGCGCAAGAAGTGATGAACGAAATAAAGGGGTTGGTCTTGAACCCTTTGAAGACGCTATGGTTATGTGGGCAAAAAAAATAACTTATCTCCCCTTCAAGGTAAAAGACGATAAAATTAACCTTTATTCATTCATGTATGACATTTTTGATAATAATCACACATATTCCTTAGAAGATGCCATGCAAATGAAAGCCGAAAACTTTTCCTGGCAGCTGGTAATACACCTTGAACACTGGGGAAAATCCTGCCAATAATAAATTTTTACGTATATCATTAAATGATAGAATCTCGCCTTATTATTTAAATTACTATGGATTTTTATGACATAACAAACAACGCAATTGCTACCGGTGGTACCCAGCCAATTGGTACAAAAAAGGTAAAGACTGATAATAGCAAGAAGGCAAAGTCTTCCGGTGCAGCTTTTGTATCAAAACTCAGAGAAGAAATAGAAACTGAAGTTCGCGCGGAATATGAAAGCCGTCTGGCCGAAATCTTATTGAATGGTCAGATGCCTTCTCCACCTCCAGTATTATCCCGCGAGGAATACATATCCAAGCAACTTGAAATCATCAGGAAGCAATATAACCATATGCTTTGTCTTTGTGATACTTATCCAGAATTATCAGACATATTTACAGAAATGCCCGTTGCCAGAAGACTATATGAACAGTGATTGATTTTGTATAATCAGAGATGGGATATGTTTAAGAAAAAAACTACCGAAAAGAAAATCTCCTCACCCAAAAAGCCTGCCAGAATTAACCCCCAGACTAAGGAAATCGCAGACTATATAAAACAAAAACAGGCAACTGAACCTGAATACCAGTACATCGCAAATGAAGATCACTACGAGAAAGTAATAGAAAAAATCAAAGACTGTAAAAAGACTCTCTGGATTGGCACAGCCGATATAAAAGACCTTTATGTAAAAGACGGCCGCGGCACAAAACCTCTACTGGAAGTTCTTTCTGATCTTGCAAAACGAGGAGTTGCAATCCGCCTCATTCACGCAAAGGAACCAGGGCCTGCTTTCCGTGAAGACTTTGATAAATACCCCGCCCTAATCGAAGGTCTTGAAAGAGTCCTCTGCCCCCGCGTTCATTTCAAGATTATCATTTTTGATTTAAAAACAGCCTATGTCGGTTCTGCAAATCTCACCGGAGCTGGCCTCGGTATGAAAGGCGAAAATACCCGCAACTTTGAAGCTGGAGTTTTAAGCAGCAACCATGATTTCGTAAAAAACGCCGCTACTCAGTTCGATGAAGTATGGATGGGTGCCCACTGCAAGAGCTGCAAAAGAAAACAATTCTGCAGCGATCCAATTGTATAAAAAATCCTCATATTTTTAAAATACTTTTTCAGCCTATCTCATCGTGATAGTCTACCTGTCGTATATTAATCATATAAATACGAAGGAGGCTATGCTTATGAAAAATGAATTATCTGCAGAACAGAAGGCTCAGACTATTGTTGAAACCACAATGGGCGACATTACCAGAGCAACCCGCAAAGTACTGATGGATTATGTCAGCAATATGTATCTTGTAAGCTTTGCAAAAGCAATCGCGTATCTCGGGCTGGAATCCGAAGATGCTATCAGTCTTTTGAATACCATGGATGCCGACACTCGCCGCCAGGTTGAGGCCTTTGCTAAAGGCTATCAGAAATCAGAACCTCAGGTTGTTTCAGAAGTTGAGCATATCGTCACTGCTAATGGAATGAACCTTGATGATGACTACAAGAAGTTGAAGGAAAACCTTATACTTTCCGGCCAGCAGTTTACTGAAAAAGCAGTACGCAATTTCCGCAGCGAAACTCCAATCTTCCAGAAAAAACTCAACAACTGCATTTTTGCATTTGAAGACATTATCAATCTCGATGATCGGGCGATTCAAAAGACACTCCGCGACGTAGATCAGCAGGAATTAGCGAAAGCTCTCAGGGGGGCTTCTCCCGAAATCCAGGATAAGTTCTTCCGCAACCTGCCAGTCCGTTATGCAACCATGCTAAAAGAAGACATGGAATTTATGGGTCCTGTGATCATAACCGATGTCAAAAAAGCCCAGGCAAGAATCGTCCAGATTATCCTCCAGCTTGAAGCAAAAGGCGAAATTGTGATTGTTGCCAAGCATGAAATTAGCAAACTACTGGTTTAAAATAATTTCTTATTTCGAACTATTCGTATCAGAACAATAATAAATTACTGGACTCTCGAATCTAACAATTTCCCTCGAGAAGTTCAGTTTAAATTCTGCAGTTTCTCCATAATGATTTTTTGCCACGATTAATGTTGCAACACTGTCTTCAACATTCTCACGATGTACAAAGAGCACTATATCTGAAACATCTTCTAAAGCTCCAGATCCACGTAGTTGTTGCAAATTTGGAGCCAAATTATCACAGGATCTTGCAACCTGACAAGTAATAAGAATCGGAATCTGTAATTCTTTTGCAAGCTTCTTAAGTTTTATGATTATTTCCGTTACTTTCTCATATACTGGAGCTGCATTATCATTTATAGTAATTAAGCCAAGATAATCGATATAAATTATATCTATGGCATTCTCTTTTACCTTCGTTCGAGCCATATCACAAATATCATTAATATTATCTACTCCATCTTCGATTATGATTGGTAAATCGCTGACTTCCGCCAAAACTGTTTTGTAATTTTTTAATTCATCTTTATCCATTTCTGAATTTCTGATTTTAGAATATGGAATACAAGAAATAGATGAAACTAATCTATCCTTAAACTGTGCTGCAGGCATTTCAAGACTGAAGAACAAACCTTTTGCACCGTTCTCAATAGTAATTTTATTGATTAAGGTTCCAAGAAATGCAGACTTACCAATAGACGGTCTAGATCCTATAACCGTTAACTCCCCTGGAAAAAATCCGCCAATAACATTGTCTAATTCTGTAAAATTTGTTTTGATTGCTTTTACATCCATAATAACCTCCGTTGTATGGAGGTATCATAATTTACAGCAATGTCATTTAGTGATATTGAACCTTGAGATATTAAACTTCATATCGTTTTAGGTAAGCTCTATGTTCTAAATCATTTGACCAATCAACTCGAGTAAGAAACTCTGAATAACGAATATACTCAACGGAGAAATCTACTCCTAGTTGTTTGAAAAGATTACGGAATGTCACATTTGCAAATGCAACATATTCTTTTCCTTCACGCTCTACCGTTTGATATTCTTCTGCTTCATCATAATTCCAGACTATATTCAATAATCTGATTTTCTTTGGAACCTTACCTTTCTCTCGTGCACAGTAATTATAGATTCCAAGAATATGAATATTCATTTGAACTGCATCGTATTTTGAATAAAAAGGCATTATCCTTTTTGCATCTTTTGAATCTTTCACTTCCGGGAAAGATTTCAAACTTTTGAAAGATTCTATAAAGTGCGGCACTGCCTTATCTATTTCCGGGGGATAACATCTTGGCGAAAGATATGCAATGCTCATAGATTTTGGATTTTCTGTCCACTCAAGCATTTTCGCTTCAACAAGGGTCAATTCTGTCTTATCTTCACTTAGCATAGAAACATCAAGATGCGCAGAATGATCATGGTCTGTTGCATCGTTGTTATTCAATGCAGGAAATTCTCGCTCATATTCAATATTCTGATATTTCTTTCCATCAAGAATAACACTGTCTGGGCCGATTGTGTTATAAATCATTGCGGCGGAGGATCTGATTGAGTTTGCTCTGGGGTCAATTCCTTTATAGGGAGTGAAGAAAAGATTTTCTGACATTGCTTTCAAATAATATCTATTACATAACTCTAATTCCTGTTGAAAGAGTTTTTGTCTCAATCTTTCAAGTACTATTTCTTTATTCATGCTTATCTAATTCCTTCTTGTTTTTCCACTCTTCAAATTCAGCCTCGTTTATTACATATTTTCGTGAATTAGGATTTTTATCAAAAATATCATGTATACTTAATAAATCTGCCATCGAAAAAGAGTACTTTTTATTCAACCCAATAAAATTTATATAAATAATAACTTGTTTAAATCTTTTCTCTAATTCTTTAGAAGAAAAATGACGGTTATTTATTTCTTTTTTCACACCTTCTATTGATCTACTATACTTTGAGAAAATTGCTGCTATAGTTTTTTTGGACCGGTTATTTATTTCTTTTTCTTTAAGATACAAATAATGAATGAAATAATTCTTATTTTTTCCATTATTCTCACAAATCAATTTCAGGAAATCTTTCTGTATATTTTTTTTATCACATTGTCCATACTTGAATTCTAAATGCGACATTAAATTCTGCTCTGGCTTTTTTTCAATAAAGTTAGCTTTATGATATAAAGAAACATCAATTCGTGCAGACAAGAAATTATTATCCTCATTATCATAATTTTCATTTGGAAAAATAACTCGAGGATTCTTCTTAAAATTATATATATTTTCTGAGGGAGTCTCGACAGAAAAAAATAACTGATTTTGATTTAGAATACGTCTTATGAATATTTGTTTAAGTTCCTGTTCTGAATATCTTTTCTCCCCTTTTTTCTTTTGCTTATTTTCCTCATTTGCTTTTTCATCATTTCTATAATTCGGAATGATAATATTAGACTCACAAGCACCTTCTTTGATTACTGTTTCTAATTCCCTAAAAGAGTCTTCAATAATTGTTTCTATTTCCTTATTACTCATCTATTCCTCCGTAATTATTTTAACTAGAAAATCTATTTCAACAGTATATATTTTTTAAGATTCCAGAATGAATCCGAAACATCCTCATTTTTTATCTCATATTTACTAATAGCATCATTAATAAACTTTTCATCTCCTTTGTTTAGAGCAAGTAAATCTTCTAGCATTCCCATTGCTTCATCTTTATTTACTGATATATTTGTTAGATTGTTTTTCAGATTCTTTCTGATTTGATATAAATAATTCTTATGAGACAATTGACTATGATCACTTCTCAGCATCCATATCAAATTGCTACATCTGTTATCAAAACCATTATTTGTTTTATGATGTACAATCCAATAATCATTTTTGGGAAGTTTTATAAGAGTATCTGATACAGGACATTTACACCAAACTTCTGCAACAAAACGATATACAGGATATTCTATTTTGTCATTTAATCTTACATACAAATATCCGTATTTCTTTTGAAATTGTTTTTCAATTTTATTATTTATTTTCACTCTTCCTAAATTACTGATATTAATTACATTTTCTTTTAAGAAGTTTTTTAACTCCTCTCTACAAGCATATAAAGCCAAATCGACATTCTTGTATTCCTTGAATTCTTCGTCTTTTAAGTTTGAAATATTCAATTCTTTATATGCTATATTGTCATTTTTGTTATATTCATAATTCTGCAAAATAAAGTTTAATTCTTCTTTTGAAACGCCATAATCTCTATTAAATTCTTTTGTCATACTCTTCCTTGTGTTCTACCTTAAATTTCTTACCATCCCTCTAACATTCTTTCCCCACTCTTTCACCAGCCACTCTGGCTCCAGCGGCTGCACGTACATTCCATGACTCAGTACCCACCCGAGAAGCGGATAGTCCTGATTAGTGGTAAAGGTCATGATTGTACTACCATCACTCTGCTTTTCGAACTTCTGGTCTTCGGCCCAGTTGTAGGTTTTTATGTAATTGAGAGTTTGTTCCGAAGTAATTTTGAGTTTGCAGTTAAGTAACTTCGGGCCTATGTAGCGGCGGAAGTTACCTTTTGCACGTTTGGTATATTCAAAATCAGGAGGAAGTTCGAAGGTATTTTTCTTGTCAATTTCCAGGTCGTGGATTCCCGGCAGATTGTAGAATCTGTTGGCTTTTACATCCGGCATCTGATTATATGTGTACAAGCTCCACATTCCTTCGCTGTAAATAAGCTGCCACGGCTGAACAACAATCACATTGTCGTAATTCAGATACTTAAAGCGTATGTAGTTATTCTTTGACATTGCCTCTTCAAGCTTGGTCCAGATTTCATCATCAACTTTTACCGGATCCATTCCAAGAAACAAAATGCGGTTCGAGAGCTTCTTTGAATTGAGTTTTGAGTCTTCATCAATATTGTCAGAAAGAGAATTGAAAACTTCGATTGCTTTTTTATACACCGGTGTATTCTTTATGAGATTCAGAAGATTGGACATCAGTTGTGCTGCGACAATCTGTTTTTCCGATGTAAGCATTGCAGGAATTCTGAAAGAAGGCTGAGTGTAATAAAAGCCTTTTCTGATTCTGTCGTACTGCAAAATATCTTCCGCCCCAAACTTCAGACGTAAATCCCGCAAGTCGCGGTTAATTGTTGGAATGGAAGCTTCTGTTACTCTTGCAAAATCTTCTACACTCGGATATCCTCCTTGTGAAATCATTTGATCAATCTTCAAGATTCGTTCTAGTCCGTTCAAATACTGTTTCTTTACCTTTTCTTTTGCCATTTGCTGCTCCTATTTACAGCTACTATATTATACACCCAGACTATCAAGGAATGATAGGCTTAATTTTTTCTTTGTTTATTTAATTCTAATTTTCCTTCAACAGAAAAATCAAAATCTTTATAAACCTCTGTAGCTTCTACATCTGTAATACAATAGGCACATTCACATTTGAGTCTGTGGCACACCCAATTAGACAAAGGAGTTCTTAACGAACTGGCAGTTATAAACACAGGTCGATACCCCTTATCAGATATATATTTCATTTTTTTTCCTAGTTCAGAATCAAATCTTTTTGCATCACAAGATTCTAATAAAAAATAAGGTACTTCTGTTCTGGATTTAGGAGTAACTATATGGTCTGTTAAAAAATCACAAAGCGTTTGTGAAATTCTTAATACATGCACCCTTTTATCTTCTGCTAAATTCAAAATTATTGGGTATGCCAGCTTCTCTCTAACCTTTTCCATAAGTTCTACCGGCTTTTTCTTATCCTTTAAATTATCAGCAATTGTTTCAAGAATTGTATTCATGTCGCGAATTGAAACGCCTTCTTCAAGAAGCCAATTTAAAATGAGCTTTAAATCTGATGTTGAAAAATCATGCTTGAAAAAAATATCATCTATTACAACAGGATTTTGAAAACGAATTTTATTTATAAGAGTATTTACCATGCTTTGATCAAGAAACTTCGTAATATTCTTTCTTATAATTTTGTAAAGATGACATCTTATAACAACAGACCACTCTGGAATCACATAGCCACGAGACTGTGCCTCATCTTTTTCTGAATAAGGGATTATTACTGCATCGATATCAAACGCAGGATCTCTAGTCTTCTCTCCAGAAATTTCTTCCGTAACAGCTCCTGTATCAAGGCACATAACATAATGAGGATTACATTTTTCATATCCACCAACTTCAACACCATGCAATAATATCTTATATTCATAAGCTTCGAGACACATATTATCCCGTATACGAACTTTAGGCAGGGGTAAACCATATTCCCCATCAATTTGATTTCGTACATATGAAATCTCTTCTAACAATGGAGCTTTTAGTTCTTGATCAACTAAAGGAATTAAACCATATCCAAGTTGTAATTCAAGAGGATTTGGTTGTCCTCCAAAATTACGATAATACTTCTCATCATATATTCTTGGGCGTTTTCGTCTTCCAGCCATCTCATTCTCCTCTGTTTTTCAGGCTTGGAATAAAGGTTGCTTTATTAAATCGCAAATCTTTAATCCAATGGTTTGCATTGTCATACTCGACTTTGCTTGTAAGAATCCAGAGAATTTGCTTGTTCTTTTTGATTTTTGGTATAGCCGCATAACCATCCGTAACCATAATCAGGCCTTGGTATTCTTCATGGTTTTCGTAATAGTTTATTACGCTCTGAAAATTGGTTCCGCCGCGTCCAAGGATTTGAATTGAACGTCTGGCTTTTTTTAGTTCAAACTCCTGTTTGATTTCTGTATCAAATGCAAGAACCTTAATAGTCTCAACTCCATAGCTGAAAAAGCGGTTTATGATCGAAAAGAAATTCTGCAAATCATTAGAACAAATTGAACCGCTCACATCAACGGCAACAAGCAGGTGCGTTTTGGGTTCAAACTGACTTCCCATGAACTCAAAGCCATATCGGCGGTTAGGCTTCATGCGGGTTAGTTTTCTGCGCTGGCTGATTATGCTTGCTCGGAACTGAGAAAGGATTCGGCGATAGTCCATCGGAATTTTTAGAGAGGCTGTAACTGTTTCCTGAAACTGTCCTGTTACACTACCCCACTGATTAGTCTTCTGGGCTTTCTCTATTTCCATATTTACTTTATCAGCCATCTCTTCGTCTTCATCCCAAAATTCAGAACAAGATGCTGCAGCCTCATATTCCCATATTTCCCCTTTTTTCAGAGACGGACTGAGATGAGTTTTTTGCTGAGAGTCTTCACCGCTTTTACCACCAGAGCAAGACAAGTCTTTGTAATCTCCCTCTGGAGTAACATCCGGGCAAATCAAAGTAAGTTTTCTGTAATATTCCTCATAACTCAACTGATTCTCAAAATTGTAATGAGCTGCATTATGGAGTTTTTCATTCTGAAAACAGTGCTCACGGATTGTAACGTCACTGGCTGTAGTAAGGGCTGACCTGTTCGGATACGGTGGCACTCGCTGATAAGGATGCTTTAAGAGGATTCGGGTAACTTCTGTTTTAAGCCCCATCTCAATCTCATCTGTGGAGGCTTGTTTCAACAAGTTAGGATTGTATTCAATGCGACGTTTCCCGGTTCGGAAAGGACACTTTATTTCTGTGTTCTCTTCCAGTTTGTGAGTACAGTACACATTGAATAAAAGCGGTTCATACAAAAACCACTTGTCTACAACCTTACTGATTGTTTCCCTTACATCAGTCATTATTTAATCTCCGCTACAAACTTTGTCATCTTTGAATAAAGATCCGGACACTCGCTGATAATGAACACAAGCGCATTCGGATACATTGTTCCGCTGAACATATTTGCAAAATGTGCCATCGCTTCACGTAGTTTTTTCTGTTCGAGATAAGAAAAATAAGAAGCAAGATTTTCTGCCATTATTACCTTATCACCCTCTGCATATTTTCCACTTTCAAGATAGACAAAGATTCCGTCATTGATTGTTGCAAACTGAGGAGTCTTATAAGATTCAAGCTTGAGTCTGCTCATTTCAAAGTTATCGAGCAAAAGCTCTTTTGCAGTGAGAATGTGATTCTTATCCAGGAACTCAATGAAGCGGTTTGCAGCAACTCCACCCACAATTCCAGCAATCATACTTTTGTGACTCTGTTTCAAAACAGGCTTGTCTTTTATGATTTCTGAAACACGCACCCAGCCACGACGGTCCGGAGTTTTTTCAAGATTATCAAGTTCTTCAATTGATGACTGATTATCCAGAGCTTTCGGATTTGCAGAAATGTAATCTAGAATGCGGTCATCAACTCCATTCTTGTTTGCCCACAAAAGCCAGTCCTGAACACTTGGCACAAACTCGTAAATGTTAAAGCGAGAAACAAGGGCCGGGTCCAGGTCTGTAAGCTGATATTCTTCTCCATTGTTTACAGCTGAAATAATGCGGCTACCTGCAGGAAGAGAACGGCCGGCAAGTTTACGATTTAGGGCAAGATCCATGATAGTCTGCAACACTTCCGGGCGTGCACGATTCAACTCATCAAGGAAGAGAACAACCGGTGTATCATCTGTCGGAAACCAGTAAGGAGGCATGAACTCTGTATGCCCGGTCTCTTCGTTTTTATGCGGAATACCAATCAAGTCGCCAGGATCACTCATCTGTCCCAAAAACAAAGGCACGACCTTGCAGCCTTTTGCTGTATAAAACTTTTCCAAAATCTGAGACTTACCGATTCCGTGTTTTCCCATAAGCATAATATTCTGAGTACTTGGAGTTTCTTCCAGAATCTCCAAAAGCAAATTACCATCAATTCTTACTGACATATTTCTTATCCTCCATTCGTTGTCTATAATTTAATCACATACAAATATCATTTAGTGATAGGCTACAATTTATTTTCTCAATTCACTGGTACTATATTTTTCCAAGCTCTTTCATTAGTTCTTCTGGCATCTCTAAGAACTCCTTATGCAAAACTCGAATCCTTTTTCCTTGTAAATCAAGAACAGAATACAAATACTTCTGTTCCAAATTCTTGGGACTCTCTTTCCTACTGTCAAAAATTGCCTTTATAGAACTCTGGGCTATTTCTACTGTTTTCAATGTCAGGTTTTGATCACTCTCTTCAATTCTTAAATGTTCATATAAAAGATCTGCTAATTTCTCATTTTCATACAAATCCCTACAAACTTCTGAAAGCAAAAGTTCCATAATTTCATAATCTTCTAATAAGAAATTTTCTATAAACAAACCTGAAAGCATCCGAATTTCTATAGCTGCACACCCTATAGAAATAATTATAGAATCTGAAAAGTAAGCCTCATTTAGATATCTGAATTTAATTCGATATTCTGTTTCTTGAGACTCTTTCTGCATTGTTATTTCTAAGTTATATCTTTTTCCCAAATCCATAAGGAACCGATCAATAGAATCCTTTACTATATAATATGAAAGAGCTCTTTTAGTTGATTTATAATTATTTAAGCCAATCACTGTATACGCATCTATAAAAAGTGAATTCCAAAAAACTCTATGACTTACATCCAAAAGTTTTATCTTTTCTTCATTGAGAATTTCCTTAAGCTGTTCATTATCTATTTTCTCTTCACAATCCGACACAAGTAGCCTCTTATATATTCCAACTCTCTTGTAAGCACTTCCGGATTCTCAAAAAAGTCTTTGTGATAAATCCGGACAACTTTTCCACTTTTCAAAAATGACGAATACAAAACTTTCTGTACAAACGATGCATGGTCGCTTTTGTCATTTTGAAAATAAAGAGCGCGGATTGAAGACCTGGCTATCTCTATAGATTTTGAATTAATCTTTTTCGAACACTCTTCTATATGCTTTGTTTCTGCGGCTAAGGCTTCAAACTTTTCTTTTTCACTGTTGAAAATAACGTCAAACAGTTTCGCAATAATATTTGTAACAAGTACATATTCTTCAAGCATGAATTGTTTTAAGAGTGGATCATATGGAAAAATACGCAGAGTAATATCCTTATTACAAATTACAATAGAAAGCTCATCTGCTTTCGTTTTCTTTTTTCGATCAAAACAAATCCTTAAAATAAATTCTGTTCTGCTAGGTCCGTTTGTCTCTGTTACAGAAATTCCGTATTTTTTGCAAAGCTCTGAAAAATTTCTTCGACAGTAATCAGACACATCTCCCACACTAAGATTTACTGGAACCATAAAATATCCATATTGATAGGTGTAGTTCTTGAATAAAGCCTTAAACGTATTATTCCAGTATTCCCCATGAATGTGGTTTATGAGCTCTGTTTTCTCACGGTCTAAAATCGAGGCCAATTCTCTTTCGCTTTTCATTCCGTTTCCTTCCTGCAATAAAGTTTGTCTTCGATTTCCATTTCATGAGGGGACTTAAAAAGCTTGAGTACGTCCGAGGAATCTATGCTGAAAGGCTTATGATAAATCTGAATATGATATTTCTCATCTTTCGAAATCCGGGCAATAATATCGCTCTTCAAACGATTCTGATTGATTTTATAATCCAGACATTTCTCTCTTAGTACTGAATTACATAGAGCCAGAATTGAAGCTTTTACAATATCTGCAGTTTTAAGATTTAGATAAAACTTGTCACGGACTTCCTCTGTCTTTTCTATAAGAGGTTTTATATCAATGTTGATATAATCCTGTATCCATTTCAAACCTCGCTCCCAATCGGATGCAGCAAAACTTCTGGAATTGATATGAGGAACAGAAACTGTAAAATCATTCGTCTTCTTGTCTATTCCGACATAAATTGGAAAAGGAACAATCGAAATGTAATAGTGGTTGTTATGAGAGTATGCCGAATATTTAAGGCCGCTTTTCTTTGCAATAGATTTTATGCCTTTCTTCAACTGAGAAAGAACATCTGTAGAGGATTCATTCAGTGGCTTATATTCTTCCTGAAGAATACAAAGCTGAAAATAAGCCTGTTTCCAGAATTCACCCGAAATCTGATAAATTAATTCATTGAGTTCCGTGCATGGTTCATCGTTCTCATTCATGAGGCCAATATAACAAGCCGGGCTATCATATAATGATATTCGTAAATAGATTTTATTATTTATTCAAAAAAACTCTGTGCCAATTTTCCATCAGGCTTCTGATATTATGAAGTCTTTAGACTTTGGATCAAACGAAAGCTTATGCCACTGCTCGTTCAAAAAGGAAAGCGACCACTGATTTTCCTTAATACCAAAAACTTTGAGAATAGAAAAAGGCTTCTCCCGATCTATCATCTCAGGAGAAGCCACAAGGCACCGGGCTTTTTGGTCAGATTTGTAAGTTAAGCCTCCATCAAACTTTTTCAAATCTATAGACAGGAGCGGGATCCCCCGCAGGCGCTACTCTGTCATGAGTTCGCATTTTCTGCTGCATGTGCCTTTTATTATCAAGATGCAAATTAGCTTCCATAGAGTACCAGTCTATTGCTTTAATTGCTGTACGCATCTTTATACAAGGTGCATCAAGGATTTCCCTTGAGGTACAATTCCTTTCGAAATTGCTGCATGCACCTTTAATTCCTTATGCTACAAGCTTGTCGAACTCAGCATATGGTTCAAGTATCTGAAGCATGAACTCGTATGGAGTTACAACCTTGAGGTCGCCACTCACTACATCTGCAAAGATGTTTGCTGATGCACCGCTTACCAGTTTTACGCCCTTCTCGTTCATTGTAACAGGAAGGTGTGTATCGCGGGCTTCTACGTTCCAGAATACGAGCTCTGGAAGTTCATAACCGGCAGCTTCAAACTCCTTTTTGTAGAATTCGAAGGTTGAGACACCTTCTGCGCAGTAATCGAACTCCATGTCAGAAATAATCAAAACTCGTTCAATCATTTCCTCTTTTGGAACATTACCGCTCTTTGCTACATCAAGGATAAGGCGGTAAACCTTACCGATATCAGTGTTAGAACAGTCATTAAACTTTGAAATGAAGTTTAACTTCTTCTGCAAAGTGTCTGCGTTCTCTGGAACCTGAACGAGTCTTGGTTCAGAACTGAAGGTGATAAAGCTGTTCTTATATGCACCATCAAGCTGTTCTGCAAAAAGCAATGCCAAAGATGTAGCAATATTGATTGCAGCAAAATCTCCAGAACCATACATAGAACCAGAACCGTCGCGAACAACAATGGTCTTTGAATCAAAGCTTCCACGGTCCAAAGCCTTCCAGCTTGCTTCCAAAGGAAGGGCCTTCTCGTCCGGAAGACATCTAGCACCAGACCATCCATCCATAAATGGAGCAACAATCTGATATGGATAAAGGGTCTTAGTATTAAGCTTTACCCTCTCCTCATCAGGAATCTCTTCACCACGAGCAAGCTTTTCTGCCTGTTCAACTACCTTGTTCAAGAAGCTCTTATAGCGTTCTTCATCGTTACGCATAAAGGCCTTCTTGTAACGGAGCATTGCCTGACTTGGCTGCTTAGAATAATCAAAGGTGTAATCCTTGCGACGAAGGTTATCTTCAAGAATCTTGATTTCCTTACGAAGCGCAGAACACAACTTACGATATTCAACGGCCTTCATTCCAAGAGCTGCCATAAGCTGTTTGGCAAGCCAAACACTCTCTTTAGAAGAAGTATTGATAGAAGGAAGCCACTTTCCAAGCAAGCTTACGGTTCCTGAGCCTGTCGAAGGGTCTTTACCCTTCTCCATTGCTTCCTTATCTTTTTCAATCTGACTTTTTATCAGAGCGATTGCATCATTCTTTACCGGTGTATCAAGCAGAACAAGAAGGTCATCCCAGCGACCGTATTCAGGAACAGCGTAAACAATCTGCTTGGCCATTTCTGGATAGAACTGAGCCAATTCTTTCAAGAGCACGCGGAAGCTGTTTCGCTCACCAAGACCACCGCGGATGTTACGCATATAAAAAAGAATCTTAATTGCAACTACAGGATTCTCTGCATAAGCCTTTGCAAAAAGCTTG
>OCTW011551657.1_pt1 | contig 34881 bp, 32 predicted proteins | sample 1539671 | NCBI WGS metagenome assembly OCTW01 (sample SAMN02144230, study PRJEB22623) | gut metagenome | biome: sheep rumen | host: Ovis aries | place: New Zealand
GCAGTTTCCGTGACCTGTTCCCATGAATATTTCAGCCTGTCACGCTTTGTCAGCTCATTCTGCGGAGTGTCAATGCTCTTGCCGTTGCGGATAAACTCCTCGACTTCACTTTCAAGGTGCAGCTTTTCGATCAGCGTGCCGCCGACCACAGCTATCACAAGTCCGACGATCACATACACCACAGCCACCTTCCAGCCGAATATGCTCATCAAAAGAATAAGAGAGCCGAGGTCAACCATTGGCGATGAAATAAGGAACGAGAATGTCACACCAAGCGGCAGTCCTGCACTTGTAAATCCCATAAACAACGGTATTGATGAGCAGGAACAGAATGGCGTGACCGTACCAAGCAAGGCAGCAATGCAATTCGCGCCGATACCGTGAAACCGTCCGAGTATCTTCTTTGTTCGCTCAGGCGGAAAATAGCTCTGAATGTATGATATAAGAAATATCAGCACACCGAGCAGAACCATGATCTTGATCACATCATAGATGAAAAACTGCACACTTCCGCCGAGCTTTCCATCTGTATCAAGACCGCAGGCATTCAGCAGAGAGCCTATCAGCCTGTTCAGCCATTTCATACCGAGAATTTCGTCTTGTATGAAGTCCCAAATTCCCATAAAGCACCTCTTTTCATAGATAAATTGAAATCAGTCTATTTATTTGCCGAATATAAAGCCGCTTTTTCATACGGCAGAATTATTCGTTTATCAGCTTTTCAGCGATCAGCACAGCACGCTCGATCAGCTTCGGACATTCCGTTGCGAACAGCCCCTTTGCCCTTGCATAAGCCTTGCCCTCATCGGTTGTAATATCGCAGTCAAGCAGCTCACGGCAGATGTACGAGCCGTTCTGTTTTGCAAATTCATCAAGAAAACGCACGGCATAGTTGTTTGCTCTCTGCTGGCTCTCATAGTCGCCGTCCTCGCACATACCGTATTTAAGCCCTAAAGCCATAAGCGCACCCGTACACGCTCCGCAGACTTCAGCCTTGCACATACCGCCGCCGAAGCAAGCACCCACTCTAAGAGCCTGTTCCTTCGTCATTCCAAGCTCCTCCGCAAATGCCGCCAGCACCGCCTGAGAGCAGTAGTACCTTTTTGAGAAAAGCTCGCTTGCAATTTCTGTGTGTTTCATCTTTCACCTCCAATAAATACATTTGAATTTATCTATATTTGTCCCAAACAAATATCCGTGTTCCCACGGACACTTATTTACAGCAGCATTCTCCGCTATCAGACACCTTTGTCAGCTCACGCAGAACATTCACAGCGACTTCCGTACCTTCCGCAGAAATGGAGTAGTACATCCACTTGCCCTCTTTTCTGCCGTTCACAAGACCGCTGTCGCAGAGTATCTTCATGTGGTGGGAGAGCGTAGGCTGGGTACACTGCATCGCCTCAAGCAGCTTGCAGGCACATTTCTCGCCGTTTTGCAAAAGCCTGAATATCTGCACTCTGTTTTCATCGCACAGAGCCTTGAAAATCACGGTGATCTGTTTGTTTGTCAGTTCCATTCACTCACCTCATATTGAAGATTTTCTATATTATAGCACACAAATTGAGATTTGTCAATATGTTTCGGAGTTTTTTTCAGTATAAGAAGCCCTCATCGCTGAGAGCTTCTTTTTATCGTCACGCCATTTCAAACAGGCTCTTGAAATTCTTTTTGGAGAATGAGGTCAGCCGTCCATTGTTCACCCATTCTATGAAAACATTGTCGAGATCGTCGATGTATAATACCGTGACAATGCTGCCGACAAAAAGAGCTGGGACAGGCTTCAGGGACGTATAGGGGAGTGAATGCTGTCATGCTCCGAAACAGACGATCATCCATGACAGTTATGATGAAAGGTGCTATAATGAAAATAGGAAAGGAGCGTGTTGATATGTGTGAAGCAATTGAAGGTATCAGAAACGACGGTATCGAAGAAGGTGTGCTGAAAACGCTTCTTGGGCTTGTCAAGGATGGCATTGTGACGATAGCAGATGCCGCCAGGAGAGCTGGCATGACCGTTGCCGAGCTTGAAGCTAAAACCGGTCTGAAAGCATAAAACTCAAAGCCTTATCCCTGTGATGCGGGTATGAGACTTGTTTTGGCAGAAGTGATTGTCCTAAAAAACGATCCCCCCGGAGTGTGTCACACGATAAGTGACGTTCCGGGGGGATACTTTGTCTTCCCTTATCAGTTGATGCCGTTGTGCATCTTTGCGGCTGTGAGAGTGTTTTTCATCAGCATGGCGATGGTCATGGGACCTACACCGCCGGGAACGGGTGTTATGTAGGAGGCCTTGTCTTTGCAGCCCTCAAAGTCAACATCTCCGCACAGCTTGCCCTCTGCATTGCGGTTCATGCCTACGTCGATGACGACTGCCCCTTCCTTTATCATATCAGCTGTCACAAAGTTTGCCTTGCCCACAGCAGCCACAAGTATATCCGCATTCCTTGTTATCCTGGGGAGATCCACAGTGCGGGAATGAGTGATGGTGACAGTTCCGTGCTCATGGAGCAGAAGCATCGCCATGGGCTTTCCCACGATGTTGCTGCGGCCTATTACCACACAGTTCTTGCCCTTTACCTCCACACCTGTGGATGCGATAAGCTCCATTACGCCTGCGGGGGTGCAGGGGAGGAAGGCATAGTCGCCTATCATGATGTGTCCCACATTCTGGGGGTGGAATGCATCAACATCCTTGGCTGGGTCTATGGCGTTGATTATGGCATTTTCGTCTATGTGGCGGGGGAGGGGGAGCTGGCAGAGTATGCCGTCAACGTTCTTGTCTGCGTTGAGCTTTGAAACAAGCTCCAAAAGCTCAGTCTGTGTGGTCTCGGCAGGCAGGGCGTATTCGTAGGAGTCAAAGCCCACTGCCTGGCAAGCCTTTTTCTTGTTGTTCACATACACCCTTGATGCCGGGTCGTCACCCACAATAATGACAGCAAGGCCAATGTGTATGCCCTGTGCCTTTAAGCCTTCAGCCTCACAGCGCACCTTTTCCTTAACTGCGGCAGATACTGCCTTTCCGTCTATAAGAGCCATGGTTATTCCTCACTTTCTTCTGCTTCTTCTTCGTCGTCTTCGTCGATTATCTTCTGATCTGCGGAGAGAGTCTTCTCCTTGCGGGCTGCCTTTGCAGCCTTCTCCTCCTGCTCTGCCATTGCCTCCTGCTCGAGGATGGCATGGGACTCCTCGCTGTCACGGTACAGTCTTGCACCTGTCCTGCTCACACGCACCCTTGCGATAACAAATATCATTGCCGCAGCCACAGCGCTTACCACAGCCAGCAGCTGTGACACCCTGAAGGAGCCCAGCATGAGGGAATCGGTGCGAAGCCCCTCTATCACCGCACGGCCTGCGCCGTACCACATGACGTAGATAAGGATGATCTCTCCGTCGAATTTGCGCTTTTTGTGTATGAAATGCAGCAGCAGAAACCCCAGCAGGCACCAGACGGATTCATACAGGAAGGTGGGGTGTACTGTCTGGAAGGGGTCTACCACCATGCCGTTGTTTGCATAGAGGTAGTCCTTGTAATTCACAAGGTACTGCTGTATCCGTCCCCCGGACATACCCCAGGGGAGGGAGGTGTTGCAGCCGAAAGCCTCCTGATTGAAGAAATTACCCCAGCGGCCCAGCCCCTGTCCTATGAGAAATCCCATGGATGCAATGTCAAAGGCGGCAAGGACGTTCACCTTGCGTATCTTGCAGGCAATGAAGCCTATCACCAGTGCGCCGATTATGCCGCCGTAGATGGCAAGACCGCCGTCCCTTATGGAGATGATATCCTTTATGGTGTGGTAGCTGTCAAGGTGGAATATCACATAGTAGAGCCTTGCATTCACCACTGCCCCGAGAAAGCCTGCAAACACTGCGTCGTTGAGCCTGTCGGAGCTAAGGCCGAATTCCTTTGTGCGCCTGAAGCAGTAGATTATGGCAAGCAGAAGCCCCACTGCAATGCATATGCCGTACCATTTTACCGCAAATGTACCGATGGTAAAGGCATCGGGGCTTATTTTAAGCTCTATGCCCAGCCCCGGGAAAACTATCTCGTTGGTACTCAGTCTTTCAACTGTCATGACTGCGCCCCCTGTTTGGGATCTACCACGAACAGTGAACTGTTTGCGGTGTCAAAGCGTTCACACAGGAAATCGTGCACATCTTCCGGGGTGACGGATGCCACTGTCCTCATGACGGAGAACGCATCCCCGGTGCCCTGCAGCCCCGTGTTGTTGAGAAGGGATGCGATGCTGTCGGGAGAGTTGAAGGACTGTATGATAGAGCCGTAGTATGCCTTTCTGATAGTGTCAAAGCGTTCGTTGTCAAAGCCCTCCCTCTTGCAGCGCTCGATCTCCTTGCAGATGATCTCCGCTGTGCGCTTGGGATCGGGGGACTCACCCCCCATGAGGGGCACATAGAAGCCGCTGCCTATAAATGTCTCGCACCCGAAGCCCTGATTTATCAGCCCCTTGCCGTAGAGATCCGCATAAAGGGGTGAGGATTCATCACCTATAAGCCCCAAGGTGAGGTTTGACAGCACGGATGTGCGGATCATATCCTCCTTGGCAACAGGGGCGGATTTGAAGCCTAAGTTGAACATGGGCAGGGCAATCTCGAAGGTGGTGCTGCTGTAAGGTGTCACCACGGTGTCGGGCTCGTCGGGAACGATGGATATAAGCCCCTTGTCGGGAGAGACTTTCAGCATCTTGTCGCAAAGGGCAAGTATCTCATCCTCGTCCACATCTCCCGCAATGGACAGGCACATATTGTGAAGGTCGTAGAAGGTGTAGTAGCAGCGGTAGAGAAGGTCGGGGGTTATCTTTGCTATGGACTCCACCGTGCCTGCAATGTCTATCTTCACGGGGTTCTTGTGGTATATGCCCCCCAGTAGCCCAAAGAACACAGCCCAGTTGGGGTCATCGTCGTACATCTTTATCTCCTGTGCGATGATGCCCTGTTCCTTTGCCACAGTCTCCTCCGTAAAGTATGGGCTCTGCACAAAGTCAAGGAGTATGGCAAGGGAATCCATAAAGTTCTCCGTGCAGGAGAAGTAGTAGCAGGTGCGGTCAAAGGATGTGTAGGCATTCCCCAGCGCCCCTGTCTGTGCATACAGCTCAAACACCTTTGAATCCTCGTTCTCAAAGAGCTTGTGCTCCAGATAGTGGGCAATGCCCTCGGGCACTGTCACAAAGTCAGCATCTTCATTTGTCCTGAAGGTAGTGTTCACAGAGCCGTAGCGGGTGGAGAACATAGCCTGCTTTGCGGAAAAGCCCGGTGTCTTCCAGATGAGTATCTCAAGGCCGCTGTCATGCATTATCTTCACATAGCTGTCGCCTGTGCGCTCGTTGGTTATGACTTCACGTTTCACTTATGCCTTGCCCCCTTTCAGAACATATACGGTATCAAGGGTCAGCCCCCCGGCAAAATCGATGATATCCTCCCGTGTCACGTCCATCATCTGCTGCAGCCTTTCGGCAGGGGATATGTCGGTGCCGTCAAAGAACTGGTTGAAGTACCAGTCACAGGCGGATGCGGGGAAGTCCTCTATGGATGTCAGCAGAGTCTTGGCATATATCTTTGACATCATAAGCAGCTCATCCGTGAACTCCCCGCCCTGCACAGCTTTCAGCTGACGTGCTATCTCCGTGCGGGCAGCATCTATATTGCTTTCCTCCAGCCCGCTCTCTATTATGACCGTACCCTTGCTGTACTGGGGTGCCGAGGTGCAGTAATAGCAAAGGCTCAGCTTTTCACGCACATTGTCAAAAAGCAGGGAGAAGGGCGCCCGGCCGAAAAGTATGGAGAAAAGCTGACCTGTGGTCTTTGCCCTCTGTATATCGGCGGAGAACTTATATGCCATTATCATCTTGCACTGTACTACATCCAGCTCGTCGGATACCTCTGCAGGCTGTTCCTTGGCAGGAGAGGGCAATGTGGCAAGCTTTCCGTAAGGCTCCCTTTCAAGCTTTGAAAAGGCATCCTTTATCATATCCACGCACTTGCCGTTTGTTTTCCCCGCCGCATAGTATATCTCTATGGTGGAGCGGCGCAGCATATTCCGGTATTCCTCGTATACTGCCTCCGGGGTAAGGGCGGCGGCTGTCTTTGCATCTCCCTTCAGGGGGATGCCTGCCGGCTCTCCCTCAAATATTGTCCTGCCCGCTCTTGACAGGGAATATGTTCTCTTGTCGTTTATCTCTGCGCTGATGTCATCCACCATTTCCTGCAGCTTCAGGCGGAAGTTCTCGGCTGCAAACACGCCATTTTCCAGTGCGGGGGACATTATGCAGCACAGCAGCTCCGAAAGCAGTTCCTCGGAGAGTATCTCCCCGTCAAAGGCGTATCTGTCTGCGATGGAGGTGGCTGTAAAGGATGTGCAGCGCAGATCTCCCAGCCTGCTGTTGGAGGTGGTTATCTCCGCACCGTAGAGCTGTGACATCCTCTTTGAGAAGTCCTGCATTTCCGGGTGGCGGCTGTTGGTGTTTTCAAGCAGATAGGCGATAAGAGCAGCCTTCTCCTTGTTTTCCGCCGTGAGGGGAGAGATAAAGTGCACGATGAAGGTGTTCGACTTGAATCGTTCATCTTCCGCACAGGTAAGGCGAATGCCCTCGCCGATGCGGGATATGGTCTTTTTTATCACTGTATCGTTCCTTTCCTTTAAGGTTTAGGTCTGCTTCAAGCGGCGCAGTCCTTATGCATTTGCTGAGATACGGGGCTTGCCGCCCTTTTTGTAGAGTATCCTCTTTATTGTCTTGTACAAAGCTCCCAGGTTGTATATACAGCATATCAAAAACAGCAGTATCACCCAGAGCACCCACAGCTTTGCTTCGGTGCCCACAAGTATAGCCATGATCACCACTATAAGGGTGTTGACTATGAGCCTTATGTAATTTACCCTGAAATAGATGAGCCTTCTTGCATCGAACAGGCGCACCGCAAAGCAGGCAAAGTATGAGCAGGCGGTGGCAATGGCTGCCCCCCACATACCGTGCTTCTTTATGAGTATGAGGTTGAGCACCACATTGGTGACAGCCGCCACAAGTGCTGTGAACAGGGAATTGAGGGATCTCTTCCGTGTGGAGTATATGGAGGAGAGAAACTGGCAGCAGCACTGGAAGAGCATGGATATTATCAGTATGGGGGTGAACAGGTATGCTTCATAGAAGTGGGTGCCGTTGGAGCCGTCGCCGGTCAGCACCATAGTAAGGGGCTTTACCAGCATGATAAGCCCTGCCGCTGCAATGAACAGCACGGAGGAATATGCCCCGAACACATTCTGATAGAATTTTCCCAGATCCTTGCTGTCCCTTTCCTCAATGGAGGACATCTGCCACGCCTGATAGAACATGGTGGTGACAAGGAGTATAAGGTTTGGCAGCTTATAGCCTATGGAGTAGATACCGTTCTCTGTTTCACCCACCATTTCCACAACAAACCAGCGGTCAGAGGCGGAGGTCACCCACCACAGCACATATGTGGGTATAAGGGGGGCGGAGAACTTGAGCATCTCCTTGAAAAGGTCTATATCGAAAAAGCGGGTGTCAATGCATTTGTCGAGCCTTGCCAGAAGTGTGAGCCATACTATGGATATGCAGTCTGAGATCACAAAGGAAAGCACATATCCCGTTACCCCCAGCTTTAAGCCCACGATCAGTATGAGGTTCAGTATGAGCTGATTGAATACAGCTACCACGCCGTCAGCCATAAACAGCTTTACGTACCCTCTTGCACGCACATACTGGGAGGCTATCTGCCTGAAACAGCAGAAGAAGCAGTACAGATACAGCACAAATGAATATTTCCCTATGCGGACATTGGTGGATACAAGGGGGGTAAAGAGCATGAACAGGGTCATGCCCATAAGCAGTGCGGCATTTGCGGCGGTAAAGACCTTTCTGCGGTCGTAGGCCTTGTCCATGCCGAAGCGTATGACCGCATCAGCCATGCTGAACGTCACCACAGGCACCAGCATATTTACGGTGCTGTAAATAAGCTCTGCGGTGGAAAACTCTCCCTCCGACATATTGTGGGTATAGAGAGCCGTAAGGAAAAAGCCTATTATCTTTGAAAGGAAGGAACCGATGCCGAATATGGCTGTATTCCCGAGGAGCTTTTTATACTTGTTCATATTATTACCTTTGGAATGTATAGATCTGCCTGACTTTGCGTTTGGCTTGTGTGGTGCAAGTGCACAGTGTACAGTGATCGGACGGTGAGCCGATAGCTTGGTTCCCTCTTTGCTCGCTCCGCTTGCTTTTTTCATGCAGAATGAATAATGAATGGCAGTGACGGGAAATGGGGGGCTTGACCTGCTCTTTGGAAGCAAAAGCTGCGCTTTTGTGTGGCAAAAAAGCGGATACAGAGGACAAGAGCGAGCCGTTTCCAATACTTATTACCTATTACTTATTACTTAATAAGCATACCCTACTATTATAGCATACTTTTCTGTAAAATGGAATAGGATTTTAAAATTTTATCTTTTTGAAGCTGATTGAGCTTTGATTTGTTGATAATGTATACCACAAAGCGGGATATGAGTGTATTATGTGTGCGAATTAAATAAACTTGATATTTTTTGAAAAAAACTTCTTTGAGTGTTATTTTTTGTTATAGTCTTGTTATAGTGGGTATGGTATACTTTAGTCACAGTCAAGGGAAAAACCCAAGAAAAAATAAAAAACACAAAGGGAGATAAAAACTATGAAAACTATGATCATCAAAAAGGCAGCAATCGCAGCAATCGCACTTCTTTCCGCAGCAACAATAAGCACCAGCGTTGGTGCAGTACGCCGCACACCCGATGAATCACATCTCTGGTTCAACACCATGACCGGTGAATACTACAGCTCTTACAATGAGGCATTTGAGGCAGGCTTCGTGGGTGATGTATACAAGGTAGAGCTGCCCCAGTCCATCGACTGCTCTGCTACGCTTTCTTCCACATACCGCTGGAGAAACTACGATACAGGCAAGTACTACAAGTCCTATGATGATGCCTACAAGGCAAAGGCTTCCATCCACATCGTTGACGAGTGGAGCGCCGCCTGCAACGATTATTCTGCAAAAGCCACCACAGCTTACTGCTGGTACAGCGCTGCAACAGGCAGATACTACAAGTCCAGGGACAATGCTGTTATCGCAACTATGGCAGTAGGCATGGATGTCTCAAATGTATGGCGTGTAGAGGTCAAGACCCCTGCCAAGAAGGTTGCAAGCAGCACCAAGCTTTCCGCTAACTACAGATGGTACAGCTATGTAACAGGTCTCTACTACAGAACTCAGGCTGATGCACTCAGCGTTTCATATAACAACTCTTCCAACATTGAATATGCATGGGTAGAGTGCAAGGATGCCCCCACAACAGATTTCGCATGGTATAATCTGCGCACCGACAAGTACTACAAGACCGAGGACGCTGCTATAAACGCTGACAGGAACGGTGTTGTGTACTGCGCAATATCCGGCCGCTGCACTGAAAGCTTCCCCTGGTACAACACCTACACCGATATGTACTATGCTACCGAGGCTGATGCCGAGAGAGCAGACAGCTGGGGCTATGTATACTACGCTTTCAACTGATCGCAGACAGCAGATGTCCGCATCTGAGACCGATTCACGAATGAACGATTTCCTCCGAATGATTTAGATATGATCTCCCTTTTCCGCCTTGGGGCGCACACAGGAATGTGCAGTGCCCTGAGGCGTTTTTTTATCAGTGCAGACACTTCATTTTCATTGTGATCCCGTCTTCTGCGGGGGAGGAGTACATCCTCCTGCGTATGCACAGGCGCTCAAAGCCTAAGTGTTCGTAGAATGAAATGGCACTGCTGTTTGATGTGCGTACATCAAGCACTGTGTCACATTCCGGGTGCATCCGGTGAAGTGCGCTTACAAGCTGTGCCCCTGTGCCCTGCCTGCGGTATTCGCTGCTCACCGCAATGCTTTCGATGTAGAGAGTTTCCCCCTCTTTGGATGCACAGATAAAGCCCGCTGTGCAGGAGTCCTCTGCTAAAAGGATAATGCTGTCCGCCCCTTCAAGGTGTGACAGGAATGCCTCCTCGCTCCAGTGATCCGCAAGGCTCTCCCTGCTGATACGGGAAAGTTCCCCTGCATCCGACGGCAGGGCTTTACGTATTCTGATCATGGAGTATTTCCTCCTGCATGGCTTTGAGGTCGCTCAGTGTATCAAGGTGGGAGCAGCGCTCCCTGTATTTGGCGGCATTGGGTATGCCGTGAAGGTAAAAGCCGCAGGTGCGCCGTGATTCAGCCATGGCAATGCGCTCCCCCTTCTGCTCTGCGGCAAGCTCCGCCTGCCGGTACATGGTGGAGAGCCTTTCGGATAGAGTTGGGGGCGGCAGGAGGATACCGTCTTCAAGGTATGCCTTGACCCTTGCAAAAAGCCAGGGATCGCCGTAGCTGCCTCTGCCTATCATAACAAGGTCACAGCCTGTCTGCTCGTACATGGACAGTGCATCCTCCGGGGTGGTGATGTCACCGTTGCCGATGACAGGTATGCTCACGGCTTCCTTTACCCGCCTTATTATATCACGGTCAGCCTTTCCCCTGTACATCTGCATCTTTGTGCGGCCATGGACAGTCACAGCGGCTATGCCCGCAGCTTCAAGCCCCTGGGCAAACTCCGGGGCGTTTATGCTGTTTTCGTCCCAGCCCGCCCTTATCTTCGCAGTGACAGGCACCGGGACGGCACCTGCTACCTCCCTTGCTATGGCAAAGGCTCTCTCCGGGTCACGCATGAGGGCGCTGCCGCTGCCGTTGCCTGCGATCTTGGGCACAGGGCAGCCCATGTTGATGTCGATGATGTCGGGGCGGTACTTCAGCAGCTTTTCGGCGGCCTTGGCGCAGTAGTAGGGCTCCTCCCCGAATATCTGCAATGCAAAGGGGCGCTCCCTGTCGTCAATGGAGCATAGCTCTTCCGTCTTTCTGTCGGAGTAGCAGAGCCCCTTGGCGGATATCATCTCGCTTACCATGTAGCAGGCGCCCTGCTCCTTGCATATAAGACGATAGGCTCTGTCCGCCACAGATGCCATGGGTGCCAGAGCCGCAGTTCTTTCTATTGTGATGTTCTTTATGGTGATGGTCTTGATATTCATTCCTGTATCCAAATCCCGCAGAGCGGATTGTATCATTCTGCTAAGCTGTGTGTGACTGAAAGGGTCACATTGGAATACCTTGTGTCCCCGGTGACTTCCTTTATTATCTCCGCACAGGGAGGGAAATGTATCTCCTGACTGACATCAGCCAGCTCCAGCTCCATAGTGCACAGGGTGTCGGAAAAGGGATATACGTCTATCTCAAAGCGCTGATCTTCATATATGAGTATATAGCGTGACTTTTCCACCGGGTTAAGCTCCCTGTCTGTCTCGGTGAGAAGCTGGTTATAGCGCTCCTCTGTTATGACACACTCGTTTTCCTCCCGCACCATAGGCTTTATAAAACGCTTTTCGGTGTAGGTGCATACAACCTCGCCGTCTGTTTCGCTGCGGCGCACTCGCCTTTGCAGACCGTCCTCCCCGTTTACAAGGTAGGTCTGTGTGATATGCGTGCAGCTTGTGCAGGCATTCAGAAGGCCGTGAGTCTTTTTAACAAGGAATTTTCTCTCTATCTCCAGCGGTGCCATGTTATCCCTCCGATGCGCTTTCAAGCAGCTCCCTTGCGTTCTGAAGCGCTGTATCCGTGATGCTGCTGCCTACCATGATGCGGGCTATCTCCCTTATCCTGCCCTCCTTGTCAAGGGGTGCAACGCTGGTGTAGGTGCGCCCGTCTGCGGTGCTCTTTTCGATGAGCAGATGATTGTCCGCATATACTGCAAGCTGCGACAGATGTGTTACGCATATTACCTGTGCCTGCCTTGACACCTGCTTCAGCTTTGTGCCTATCTTCTGTGCGGCTCTGCCGCTGACACCTGCATCTATCTCATCAAAGATCAGGGTGGGTATCTCATTCTTTTCCGCAAGGGCACTGCGGAAGGCAAGCATTATCCTTGAAAGCTCACCGCCGGAGGCTATCTTTGAAACAGGGCGCATTTCCTCGCCCTTGTTGGTGGAGATGAGAAATTCCACTGTGTCCATGCCCTGTGCGGTAAGATTGCCGTGGGTGATGTTCACGGACATTTTTACATCGGGCATATTGAGAAAGTCAAGCTCAGATTCAATGGCGGCGGCAAGTCTTTCACCCACACTGCTCCTTTTCTCGGAAAGCTCCCTTGCAAGGGCGGATGTTTTGTGCAGAAGCTCGCCCCTTTCCTCGGAAAGGGCTGAAAGCTCCCCCTCAGAGTCGGAAATGTTGTCAAGCCTTGCCTTTGCGTCCTCATACACTTCAAGCACATCCTTCACATCGGGACCGTATTTGCGCTTTAATTCATTGATGAGGGTTATCCTGTCAAGTATGTATGCAAGCCTTTCCCCGTCAATGTCAACGGAATCTGCCGCAGCGGAAAGCTCAGCGGCTATGTCATCAAGCTCAGCGGCGGCACTGTCGAGCCGTGCGGCAAGCTCTCTGCACTTTTCGGGGCTGTCCTCCAGGGCGGATAGCTCACGGGTACACAGCTTTATGCCGTCAACAGCGCCGTTCTCATTCTCGTCCCCTTTGAGTACACCGATGCATTTGGACAGTACGTTTATTATCTGCTCGGAATTCCGTGATATGCGGTATTCGTTGTTCAGATCCTCCTCCTCGTTCACATCAAGGTCGGCATCGCCTATTTCCTTTACGGTCTGCTCCAGTTCATAGCGGAGATGTGTGTTCTCACGCTGCTCCACTGCAAGCCTTTTCAGCCTGCGTGATATATCCTGGAGCTGTGTAAAGCACTGCCGGTATTCTGCCAGCATCCCCTCAAGGCCGCCGAAGGAATCCAGCATCTCTATGTGGTGGGAGGGGTCAAGGAGGAGCTGATTGTCATGCTGACCGTGGATATTTACAAGGGCATTGCCTATATCCCTCATTACAGCCGCAGATGCGGGGGCACCGTTTATCCTTGCGGTGCTTTTGCCGTCAGCTCTGACCTCTCTTGTGAGCACCAGCTCGTCATCCTCATATTCTATCCCTGCTGCATCCAGCCTTTCACGGACAGCAGGGGAGAGCCCGGTAAAAAGGGCGGTCACCACCGCCTTGTCACAGCCTGTGCGGACTATGTCCCTGGTGACACGCTGCCCCAGAACAGAGTTTATGCCGTTTATGAGTATGGATTTGCCCGCACCCGTTTCACCCGTGAATACGTTGAGATCATCGGTGAAGGGGATACGAGCCTCCTCTATGACTGCCAGATTTTTTATGTACAATTCACTGAGCATAGTATCACCATTCTGAAAGCTGGATCAAGGGCAATGACAAAGGTTTCCCCGTCTTTTAAAACGGGGAATCATGTTATTATTATTTTATGCACATCCACAGGAGTGCCGTCACTTCTGAAGGAGATAAGGTCAATGTCATCCGGGGAGAATCCCAGTTCCGTGACAGCTTCGGACATATCAGCGTAGGCAAAGGATACGGTGGTATCGTCAAAGGTGTCTGACATCACCTCTGCATCTGTGCCGTCTATGGTGAGTATCATCACCACAGGTGCCTTGCCCTGCAGGTTGGATGTGGCGGTATATTCCGCTGTGAAAACCGTCTTGTCGGTGAAGGCAGTTTTGCAGTCGGGGAAGTCTGAAAGCATTATGGAGCAGGATATGTTCTCACCTGTTACCAGCTCATGCTCTGAGGGCTCAAAGGTGACGGAGCGTATGGGAGAGTCTGTTTCAGCGGCAGAGGACTCAGCCGCAGCTGTGAGGACTGTTTCGGAAGTCTCCGCCGCAGTGGTGCTTGACTTTTGTGTTGCAGTGACAGCTTCGGAGACTGTGGTCTGAGCAGTAGTCAACCTGGTCTGGGTTGCTGCTGTCTGTGCAACAGTTTCCGCAGCGGTGCTTTCTGCCGTGATCTCCTCTGTGGGAGCGGGCTTTAAAAGGTATGCTGTCAGAACCACAGCTATGACCGCTCCAACGGCGGCAACGGCAAGACCCCATTTGCTCCCCCCGGTCCTGGGAGGGGCAGGGGAGCTGTCAGCCTGTGGCTGTGCATCAGCAGGGGTGCCGCATTCGGGGCAGGAGCCCTTGTCATCGTCGTATTCCCTGCCGCATTTTGAACAGACAGCCATAGGCTACCTCCTTACGGTACTATCCTTTGGTGTAAAACCTCTGTACACAGGTGTAGCTCTTGCCGGGTGCAAGCTCCTCGTACCCCGACAAAGCCCTGTCCATATCAAGGTTGGGGGCATTTACCTGTGCAGTCATGGGCTCCGGGCAGAAGTAGCCGTTAAAGCCCTGGTCGTTCCATATGATAAAGAACCTGTAGTTCTCATCTACCTCGTTGAATATCTGCTTTCCGCTGGAAAGGTCGGTCATGACCGCACCACGGAACTTCTTTCCGTCAACAGTAAGCTCACCGAGGGAGTACATATCGTTGCATATGTCCTTGAGAACGGGGCAGGTGCCCCTGATGTAGCCCCTGTCATAGTCGGAGAGAGCCTTCCTTTTGCCGGTGGGGAGCCACCTCTTCTTGTTGAAGGGGATGTTCTCCGCAACAGGTATCTGTAAACGCACATCTTCCTGCTTCCCGCCTGCCACAAAGGGGGCGTTGATGGTGGTGTGGGTGGCAAAGGAAACAGGGAGCTGCCTGTCACAGTTGTTTTTCAGTGTGACGATATGGGAAAGCCCCTTGGAGGAGACCTCTATCCTTACGGTGATGGTAAACTTCACAGGGAAGCAGGAGTAGAAGAAATCCTGCTCATCGTATATGTATTCGTTCTCCACAAAAGCAGTGCCGCCCTTTGTGCCCATGTCCTTCACGGTATAGGCACGCTTCTGTACAAAGCCGTGGATGTGGTTGTCAAACAGTGTCTCGTTGACAGGGAAGCGGTAGAGTGCGTCCGATGTCCTCAGCATACCTCTGTCAAGGCGGTTGGGGAGGTAAAGCGTGGGCAGTCCCCAGACCTCGGTGGAGTTCATCATATCGGCTATGGACATACTGTTGTCATAGCGGAAGACCTCTATGTCTCGCTTTTCATCACGAAATCTCACCACATTGGAGCCAAGCCCCGGCACTACTATCGCCCTGTAATCCCCGGCTGTGAGCTCCACTGCCTTTGCACCCTTGAAATCTATGTATTCAGCCTTTGTCTGCATGATAACACCTTATTCCTTCCTGAATTTGAGGGAAATGTCGAATACCTTTGCGGAATGGGTGATGGCACCGCTGGATATTATGTCCACACCGGTATGTGCCACCTGTGCCACAGTCTCCTCGGTTATGTTCCCGGATGCCTCCAGTATGGCTCTGCCGCCGCAGACCTTAACACACTCTGCCATGTCCGCAACGCTCATGTTGTCCAGCATGATGACATCGGCACCGCATTCTATGCCCTCCAGCATATCCTGCATGGTGCGTGCCTCCACCTCTATCTTTGCCATGTGGCCTAACTTCTCCCGCAGAGCCTTTACAGCGCCTGTGATGCTGCCGTAGGCATCTATGTGGTTGTCCTTGAGCATTGCAGCATCCGAAAGGTTGAAGCGGTGGTTGAAGCCCCCGCCGCAGGTGACGGCATATTTTTCCATGGCACGCAGTCCGGGAGTGGTCTTTCGTGTGTCAACTATGCGTGCCTTTGTGCCCTTTGCCCCGTCTACCAGCCTGCTTGTGGCAGTGGCAACGCCCGAAAGGTGGCACAGCAGGTTCAGGGCTGTGCGCTCGCATTTGAGAATTGATGCGGTGCTGCCCTTTACCGTGGCGATGATGTCGCCCTTTGCTGCACGCTCTCCGTCTGATCTGAGCTTGGTTATCTGTATGGAAGAATCCACCAGTTCAAATACCCTCAGGGCAATGTCTATGCCGGCTATTACACCGGTATCCTTGGACACGAAGTCCGCACAGGACACGCTGTCGGGTGATATGAGCAGATCCGTCGCCAGGTCGATGTAGTTTATGTCCTCTGTTATTGCTCTTTTGATAACGTCGTCAACATAGAAGGCAGGGAGCATATTCATTCCTCGCTTTCGCCCACACAATAGGAAAGTGTTTCGCCGATGCTCTCGGCAATGAGCAGGTCAGCTCTGTTGTCATACTGTGTGGAGGATTTGTTTATGAGAACCAGCTTATTGCCGCTGTAGTAGTCTATGAGACCGCTTGCAGGGTATACGGAAAGGGAGGTGCCGCCTATGATGAGCATATCACACTGTTCAATGGCTTCTATGGCACCGTTTACAGTTCTCTGGTCAAGCCCCTCCTCATAGAGCACCACATCCGGCTTTAACAGCCTTCCGCAGTCCGAGCAGGCGGGTATGCCGTCATAGTCCTTCATGTACTTGGCATCGTGGAGCTTGCCGCAGTTCACGCAGTAGTTGCGGTGAACAGAGCCGTGGAGCTCGTACACCACCTGTGAGCCCGCCGCCTGGTGCAGGCCGTCAATGTTCTGGGTCACTACCGCCCTTACCTTGCCCTGCCGTTCAAGCTCTGCCAGGGCAAGATGAGCCTTGTTGGGCTTTGCATCGAGATTCAGCATCTTGTCCTTGTAGAATTCATAAAAATCGGCAACATGATTGCAGAAAAATGTGTGGCTAAGTATGGTTTCGGGCGGGAACTTGTACTTCATGTTGTAAAGTCCGTCCACACTTCTGAAATCGGGTATGCCGCTTTCGGTGGATACACCTGCACCCCCGAAAAAGACAATGTTATCCGATTCTTCGATCCAGCTTTTCAGTATCTTCGTGTTTTCTGTGATCATGTTATTCATTCCTTTGCCGCAGGAGCCTGCGTGTGAGTATCCGCTGCCGTGGGGGTATGGGATCAGTCCTCTTCCTCTTCTTCCGGCATATCCCAGTTGTGGTATACGTTCTGAACGTCGTCGTTGTCCTCAAGGGCATCAAGGAGAAGATTCATCTTCCTTATTGCCTCCTCATCGGTGAGGGTGACATAGTTTGCGGGTATCTTTGTAGCCTCTGCGGAAAGGACGCTGTAGCCCTTTGCGGTGAGCGCCTCTCTTATGGTGCCCACATCAGAGGGGGCACAGGAGATCTCTATCTCATCCTCGTCCATATTGAAGTCGTCAGCGCCTGCATCAAAGGCATCGTCCATGACCTTGTCCTCTTCATAGCCCTTGTTTTCCACAATGACAACGCCCTGATCCGAGAACATGAAGGATACACAGCCTGTGGTGCCAAGGTTGCCGCCGAATTTGTCGAAATAGTGGCGGATATCGCCGGCAGTGCGGTTCTTGTTGTCTGTCAGTGTCTCAACTATGACTGCCACTCCGGAAGGACCGTAGCCCTCGTATACGTTGGCCTCGTAGTTGGTCTTGTCCGCATCGCCCATAGCCTTCTTTATTATGCGGTCAATGTTGTCGTTGGGCACGTTGTTTGCCTTTGCCTTAGCGATGAGGTCACGCAGCTTTGCATTATTGTTGGGGTCGCCGCCGCCCTCCTTTACAACTACAGCCATCTCTCTGCCTATCTTGGTGAAGATCTTGGCCTTTGCGCCGTCTGTGGCTTCCTTCTTTCTCTTGATATTGTTCCATTTTGAATGTCCGGACATATATATTCTCCTTATAAATAGTTTTTGTATTCACTGACAGAGGGTATCCCTGCTGTCCCATATGGTATCGAATATGAGGGCTATGCGTTCATTCTCCCCGCACAGCTTCAGATAACCGAACAGAGTTTCAAGGGAGGTTGCCTTGTGATATTCTGCGGGGTTTGAGCTTTTGGGCACGCTCTGGGGAGAGGAGGAGGCGTTGCGCCCTCTTTTCATGACCGCCCTCTCATCCTCGGTGAGCATATCTGCGATAAGCTCACAGGCTCTTGCCTGAAAGCCTGCCCTCACATACCTGACGGATGCGCCGTGGAGCTTCCCCACAGCCATATTTGCCATCGTCACCAGCTTTTCACGCACAAGCTCACTGTATACTGCATCCCCTAAAAAGGCAAGGGACAATGGACTGTATTGATTTACTAATCTCTTTTCCATAATGTATAAATCTGCTTGCTTACCTCTCAGGCGACTATTGTTCAAGCGTACAATGTACACCCGAAGGGGGGTATCAGAATACAAAGTCGAATTCAAATCCGAATATGTTTACTGTGTCGCCCTCGTCAATGCCCATTTCCTCCAGCTTGTCTATTATCCCGGATGATCTTAGCACACGCTGGAAATACTGCAGGGACATATAGTCGTCCATATCCACAGTGCGTATGATGTGCATGAGCCAGGGTGCCTCCACATAGTATACACCGTCATCGCCCTTTGTAACATCGAACTGTCTGTTTTCTCCTGCCTGCTCGTCAAATGTCTTCTGCGCAGGCTCCGGCTCGTACCGCTTTATGGGAGGGAGAGCGGACAGCTTCTGTGCCACCGCCTTCATAAGCTCATTCGTACCCAGTGTGGTGGCAGCTGATATCTCAAAGCAGGGGAGACCCCTTTCCCTGATGAATTCGACAAAGGCTGCCTTCTGTTCATCCGTTGCTATGTCGCATTTGTTGGCGGCTACTATCTGGGGGCGCTGTGACAGCTCCTCGGAAAAGCCCGCCAGCTCTTTGTTTATTATCTCAAAGTCCTCCTTGGGGTCACGCCCCTCAGAGCCTGAAACATCCACTACATGGACTATCAGACGGCATCTGTCCACATGGCGCAGGAACTCGTGCCCCAGGCCAACACCCTCGGCGGCACCCTCGATAAGCCCGGGGATATCCGCCATGACAAAGCTGTCCTCGTTCACCTTGACCACGCCAAGAACGGGGGAGAGGGTGGTGAAGTGGTAGTTGGCGATCTTGGGCTTTGCCGCCGACACCACGGATATAAGCGTAGATTTGCCCACGTTGGGGAAGCCCACAAGACCTACGTCTGCAAGCAGCTTCATCTCCAGTGTGACCTCAAATTCCTCCCCGTCAAATCCCGGCTTTGAAAAGCGGGGTATCTGCCGTGTGGGAGTGGCAAAGCGGGCATTGCCCTTGCCGCCCTTTCCGCCTCTTGCGACGATATAGGGCTCATCCCCCGAAATATCCGCCATGATGCGGTCGCCGGGATATTCCTTGATAACAGTGCCCCGTGGCACCTTGATGACAAGATCCTCGCCGTTTTTCCCGGTGCAGTTCTTTGCACCGCCGTTCTGACCGTTCTCGGCAAAGTATTTCTTCTTGTAGCGGAAGTCTATCAATGTGGACATACTGTCATCCGCAACAAATACTATATTGCCTCCTGCGCCGCCGTCGCCGCCGTCGGGGCCGCCTGCCGCCACATATTTCTCCCTGTGGAAGGAAACTGCACCGTCACCGCCGTTTCCGGCCTTTATCCTTATCCTTGTTTTATCGACAAACATTTAATACCTCATAGATCATGCATATTTAAGACATTATACCATATATTCCCGGCTTTGTCAAATGTTTTTTAAAAATGTGTTACAAAAAAGCGCCGCTGTTGGGGTTTGTTCGTTATTGACAAATTATGTTTCTGGTAGTATAATAGAATAAATAACTATTATCTGATGAAAGGAGGAGTTGTGATGACATTTGAGAAATCCTGCGGTGCGGTAGTATACCGCAAATACCACGGCAATACAGAAATACTCCTTGTAAAGCATATCAACAGCGGTCACTGGTCATTCCCGAAGGGTCACATGGAGGACGGGGAGAGCGAAGTTGAGACCGCCCTGCGTGAGATAAAGGAAGAAACGGATCTTGATGTGCTCATAGACCCGTCTTTCAGGGAAACAGTCACATACTTTCCTCACAGGGACACACAGAAGGTGGTGGTGTATTTCGTGGCGAAGGCAAAGCGGCAGGACTTTACCCCCCAGGCTGATGAGATAGCTGAGATACGCTGGGTGGATCTGGCTCACGCCCAGCAGCTCCTTTCCTACGAAAATGACCGCAACATCGTCAACAAGGCAAAGACAGCCATTGTGCTGTAAGCTCTGACAAAGGATCATAACATGAACCCAAGGCTTGATTATCTCAGGGAGAAGACCTCCCTTCTGACCACATCCCCCGGCGTCTATCAGATGAAAGACGAAGGGGGTAATATCATCTATATAGGCAAGGCGAAGAACCTGCGAAACCGTGTGTCCTCCTACTTTGCCCGCACCCCGAACCACACCCCCAAGGTAGCCTCCATGGTGGCAAATGTATACGACTATGACTTTATAGTCACACATTCCGAATATGAGGCTCTTGTATTGGAATGTTCCATGATAAAGCAGCATTCCCCAAAGTACAACATCCTGCTGAAGGACGACAAGGGGTACAGCTACATATGCATATCCGAGCCCCCCTATTCACGCATCACAGCCGAGCTCAAAAAGCCCGAAAAGGGGGAGATATTGGGGCCCTACACCAGCTCCTTCGTGGCTAAGAAGGCGGTGGAGGAGGTAAACCGTGTGTTCGCCCTGCCTACCTGCCGCAGAGTGTTCCCGAAGGACATAGGAAAGGAACGCCCCTGCCTCAACTACCACATAAAGCAGTGCATGGGAGTGTGCATGGGTAAGATAAGCCCGGAGGAATACGAGGCTGTCATACGGGAGGCGGTTGATTACATCCGCTCCGGGTCTGCACAGTCTGTGGAGCGCATGACCCGGGAGATGAACGCCGCCGCCCAAGCCCTTGACTTTGAGCGGGCGGCACAGCTCAGGGACAGGATACGGGCGGTGCAGCGGGCTGCAGATTCCCAGTCCATCATCGAGGAGGATCTGCCGGATACCGATGTCATAGGCCTTGCCAAAAACGGCGGAGAGGCTGTGGCATCCGTCATCATGTACAGAAACGGCAGGCTGGTTGACAGGGCTGAATTCTTCTTAGGTCAGGAGGATGCGGACGATGTGCTGATGGAGGGCTTTGTGACAGGCTACTATCAGGGTGCAAGGGAGATACCCCGCTCCGTGCTGCTTTCAGTCCCCACAGAGGATATGCAGGATCTGGAAGCATATCTGCGGGAGAAGGCTGACCGTGCGGTGGATGTATCCTGCCCCCAGAGAGGACGGCTCAAAAGGCTTGCGGAGATAGCATCTGCCAATGCGGAGGAGTACCTTTCCATCAAGGTGGGACGCTCTTCAAAGGAGATAGCTGCCATTGAGGACTTGGCAAAGCTCTTAGGGCTTGAAAAGACACCCCTTTACATCGAGTCCTACGACATATCAAACTTGGGCTCTGCGGACATTGTAGCGGGCATGATCGTCTTTGAGAACGGCCGCCCTGCGAAGAAATACTACAAGCGCTTTTCCATGAAGGAGAACACATCCCAGAACGATGTGGCGTGTATGCAGGAGACACTTACCCGCCGCTTCACCCACTATCTTGACCCGGATGAGACAGATGAGGGCTTTAAGCGCCTTCCCGACCTTATTCTCCTTGACGGCGGCGACACACAGCTCCATGCGGTCATGGAGGTCATGGCAAGGCTCCGCATAGATGTTCCCCTTTTTGGCATGGTCAAGGACAATAACCACCGCACCCGTGCCATTACCTCAAAGGGCGGCGAGATAGGCATATCCCACACCATGAATGCGTTTATGCTTGTGACACGCATACAGGATGAGGTGCATCGCTATTCCATAACCTATCAGCGCTCAAAGCACCGCAAGACCAATCTGGACTTGGGCCTTACCTCAATTAAGGGCATAGGGAAGAAAAAGGCGGTAAAGCTGCTTACGGAATTCAAAACAAAGGAACGGCTAAAAGCAGCCACTGTTGAAGAGATAGCACGGACAGCGGGGGTAAATCCTGACACAGCAGCACAGGTCGCAGAATACATAATGAATAATGTAGAATGACGATAGAAGCAAGGGGTTAGAAGCAAGAGACAAGATGATATGACGGTGTATAGTTTTACTTCCTCTGTTACAGCAAAAGTGCGGCTTTTGCGTGAGCTGTTCATTTCATTCTGCACTATACTACGCGCTAATGCAAATCGTAATAACGATTTGCAATCCGCCGTCTTTGACGGCGGGCGGCGCACAGCGCCGTTAAGCGCTCCGTTATACGCCCTCTGCCAGAGCCACATAGTGGCTTTGGCGGCTGCTGCGCAGCCTGCAAAGCACAACGTGTTGTGCTTTGCAATAGAGGGCAGTATATAAAAGAAAGGGCGGCGCATAACCGTACTTTACGCCGCCCGTGCACCGCAAGCGGTGCGTTTTTAAGTTTTTTCAGCAAAGCCTGTGAGAACAGTTTTCAGCTGTCGATTACGGTTCTGCGACCTTGAACATGATCCTAAAACAAATAACAAAACAGAATAACAGATAACCGGGATCATTGAACCTGAGAAATAGATCAAAAGGGGCGGCTTTGCTGACGGAGAAGCCTCACATAGTGATGTCCATTTCAAATTCCACCGTGCTGTTTACAAGATCAAGGGCGTTTTGCAGACGTGCCAGCTCATCGGATGCCTTGTCGTAGTCCTCCCCCGCCTTTTTCGGGTCGAAGTTTGCGTAGGTGTACTCGATAATGTTCGTGCCTCGGCTGGTGTCCCTGCGCTGCTTTTCCGGGGTGAGCCTCATGCGGTACAGGGAGTTCTTCCTCTGTGTGAGCTGAGGGATGTACACCAGTGCCTCGTCTATGGTCATATCCGTGCCCGGCAGCACTGTTACGGTGTTGAACACGTTTATGGCGTGCTTTACCCTGCGGATCTGACTGTCAAGCTCGTTCACCCTCCGGCGCACCTCATCGTATGAGTAGGCAGGACGGGCATCTTCAATGTTTTCCACCGTTGCCGCCACAAAGGTGTAGCTCTCGCTTTCGTTCTCAAGGAGCATTGCCTTGTCGTCATTGAGCTTGCGGAGTATCTTGTTTGCCTGTGCGGATGTTACCTTCATACTTTCACCCTTTCGTTTTAGTTAAAGTACAGCCTCTGCTTTGCGGCAGAGGCTGATGTTTTTACTTGATAAGCTTGTGCCATTCCTGCAGGGAGCGCAGTACGGGCGCATTGTCCGCCTTCATGGCAAGTATGCCCTCGGCTGCTGCATCAGCCGCCGCAATTGTGGTGATGTAGGGTATCTTGCTCTTTACAGCGCCCTTTCTCAGGTAGCTGTCGTCATGAGTGCTGTCCTTGCCGGCAGGAGTGTTAATCATAAGGGAAATGCTGCCGTTGGTCACCATGTCAAGGATATTGGGTCTGCCCTCGTGGAGCTTGTTTGCACGCTCTGCGGCAATGCCTGCCTTGGTGATGACATCATATGTGCCGCCTGTTGCAAGGATCTTGAAGCCTGCCTTTGCAAACTTTGCAGCCACCTGTGCTACCTCGGGCTTGTCCCTGTTGTTTACGGAGATGAGTACAGTGCCCTCTGTGGGGAGAGTTGCCTTTGCGGCATCCTCAGCCTTGAAGAATGCAGCACCCGTGGAGTCCGCAATGCCCAGCACCTCGCCGGTGGAGCGCATCTCTGGCCCTAAGAGGGGGTCTACCTCGGGGAACATATTGAAAGGGAATACCGCTTCCTTCACGCCGTAGTAGGGGATCACCCTTTCGGTGTTGTTCATCTCGGGGATGGGAGAGGGTCTGCCGGTTATCTCGGAGGTGATGATATCCGTTGCAATGGGCACCATGCGTATGCCGCACACCTTTGATACCAGGGGAACGGTGCGGGATGCTCTGGGATTGGCCTCAAGGACGAATACCTTGCCGTCCTCTATGGCGTACTGCATATTCATAAGGCCTACAACGTGCATCTCCTCTGCGATGCGCTTGGTGTATTCCTTGATGGTCGCCAGATTGTCTGCGGGGATGTGCTTGGAGGGTATGATGCAGGCGGAGTCGCCGGAGTGAATGCCCGCAAGCTCGATATGCTCCATAACAGCGGGCACATAGGCGTGTGTGCCGTCACTGATGGCATCTGCCTCACATTCAAGTGCGTGGTGCAGGAAACGGTCTATGAGTATGGGTCTGTCAGGTGTAACGCCAACAGCTGCCTTCATATAGCCTGCCATGCTCTCGTCATCGTATACGACTTCCATTCCACGGCCGCCCAGTACATAGGAGGGACGAACCATAACGGGGTAGCCTATGCGGTTGGCAATGGCAATGGCCTCGTCAACGGTGGTAGCCATTCCGGACTCAGGCATGGGGATGCCCAGCTTGTCCATCATGGTGCGGAATTCGTCTCTGTCCTCCGCAAGGTCGATGACCTCGGGAGTGGTGCCCAGTATCTTCACACCGTACTTCTGGAGCTGTGCAGCAAGGTTGAGGGGTGTCTGACCGCCGAACTGTGCGATAACGCCCACAGGATTTTCCTTGCGGTAGATGGAGAGCACATCCTCCAGTGTAAGGGGCTCGAAATAGAGCTTGTCGGAGGTGTCGTAGTCGGTGGAAACGGTCTCGGGATTGCAGTTTACGATAATAGTCTCAAAGCCCAGAGCCTTCAGGGACTTTGCAGCATGGACACAGCAGTAGTCGAACTCTATGCCCTGTCCTATCCTGTTGGGACCGCCGCCTAAGATCATTACCTTCTTTGCGGTGTCGGTAGCGGAGGTGTTGTCGGGTGCGCAGTAGGTGGAATAGAAGTAGGAGGAATTCTCCGTGCCGCTTACGTGGACTGAATCCCAGCCCTCGGTAACGCCCATGGCCTCACGCTGTGTGCGTATATCCTCCTCGGGTATGTCAAGTATCTCGGAGAGGTACTTGTCTGCAAAGCCGTCCATCTTTGCCTGGCGGAGCATATCATCGGGGAGCTTCTTGCCCTTGTAGGCAAGCATTGCCTCTTCCTCATCCACCAGCTCCTTCATCTGCTCGATGAAGTACTTCTTTACATGGGTGAGATCGTGTATCTCGTCAACGGTTGCACCCTTGCGCAGTGCCTCATACATGATGAAGTGGCGCTCGCTGGAAGGGGTGATGAGCATCTGCAGAAGCTCTTCATTTGAAAGAGCATCAAAGCCCTTTACATGGCCTAAGCCGTATCTGTTCTTTTCAAGAGAGCGCACAGCCTTCTGGAATGCTTCCTTGTAGTTCTTGCCTATGCTCATGACTTCGCCCACGGCACGCATCTGTGTGCCCAGCTTGTCCTCAACGCCCTTGAATTTCTCGAATGCCCAGCGTGCAAACTTGACTACCACATAATCTCCGCCGGGCTTGTACTTGTCAAGAGTGCCGTACTTGCCGCAGGGAAGGTCGGAAAGATTGTAGCCTGCCGCCAGCTTTGCGGAAACCAGTGCAATGGGGAAGCCTGTTGCCTTGGAAGCCAGTGCGGAGGAACGTGATGTTCTGGGGTTTATCTCAATAACGATTATCCTGTCTGTCTTGGGGTCGTGGGCAAACTGGACATTGGTCCCGCCTATTACCTGAATGGAGTCAACTATCCTGTAAGCCTGCTCCTGAAGGCGCTTCTGCACGTCCTCGGATATGGTGAGCATGGGAGCGGTGCAGAAGGAGTCACCGGTGTGTACACCCATGGGGTCAACATTCTCTATAAAGCATACGGTGATCATATTGCCAAGGCTGTCACGGACTACCTCAAGCTCCAGCTCTTCCCAGCCCAGAATGGATTCCTCCACCAGTACCTGACCCACAAGGCTTGCCTGTAAGCCACGGGCGCAGACAGTCTTCAGCTCCTCCTTGTTGTATACAAGGCCGCCGCCGGCGCCGCCCATGGTATATGCGGGACGGAGAACAACGGGATAGCCCAGCTTGTCTGCGATGGAGAGAGCCTCATCCACTGAATAGGCTACCTCGCTGCGTGCCATTTCAATGCCCAGGGTGTTCATGGTGTTCTTGAACTCGATGCGGTCCTCACCACGCTCGATGGCATCCACCTGTACGCCTATGACCTGAACATTGTACTTGTCCAGCACACCTGCCTGATTGAGCTCTGCGCACAGATTAAGACCTGACTGTCCGCCCAGGTTGGGGAGCAGGGCATCGGGGCGCTCCTTTTCGATTATCTTTTCAAGGCTTTTCAGGTTGAGAGGCTCGATGTAGGTTATGTCTGCCATCTCAGGGTCTGTCATGATGGTTGCGGGGTTGGAGTTCACAAGCACTATCTCATAGCCTGCCTCACGCAGAGCCTTGCAGGCCTGTGTGCCCGAATAGTCGAACTCGCACGCCTGTCCGATGATGATAGGACCGGATCCTATTATGAGTACCTTGTGAATATCTGTTCTCTTTGGCATAATGATCCTCCTTGCTATTTTTACACATACTGATTTATTATATCACATGAAGATCTGTTTTGCAAGTGTTTAAGGCAAAAAATTCATTCCCCGCAAATGCCGTAATTAAAGCATATCCGGGGAATGATATCTGATTTATCGGGCTTTGAAAAGCCGTCACGAAATTATGGGGGCGGTTTCTCAAATATATGTTGAAATTACATAAACGGCACGCCTTACGGCAAAATGATGCCAAGCAGAGTACCTGCCAGCGCCCTTACGGCAAAGGCAGCCACAAGGGCTATGCCCGCAGTTGCGTACATAAGGAGCCCGGAGCGCTTCATATCCTCCCCGTCTATCTCCATGGCTGCGTCACCGATGCGTTCACGGTGTGTGACCACACCGCCCACGCTGATGTCGCCGCCTGTCTGTACACCAAGTGCCCCGGAGAACGCCGCCAGTATGCCTGTGCGGTAGCCGGGATTTTTCTTCCCGTCCCTTTTCAGTATGGCACCTGCCCCCTTGGGGTCGCACTTTACCAGTGCGGCTGCGGGGATGACGAAGGCTCTCATAAAGCCCGGTATGCTGTCAAGAGTGCGGTAGAGGGAAAACTCCTTCCCCTCCTTCTTCATCATGTCATCCAGCAGGGCGGCGCACTTGTAGGAGAATGCAAGAGGAGCACCGCCTATGCACATCCAGAAAAGGGGGTGGAGCACGTCTGTCTCGGTCTTGTCCGCCGCAGTCTCCACAGCGGCGGCATCTACCCCCTCCGGGTCAAGGGCATAGGTATCACGGGGTGTCATCATTGACAGCCTGTCTCTTGCCTCGTTGTAGTAGCCGTCCTTTAGGTAGCCGTAGAGCACCATGCAGTCATCAAAGAGCTTTTTGGCATCAATGGCAAAGTACAGCAGTATGCCCTCAAGTATGGCACCTATGGCAGGGAAAATCAAGTACCCCACACCCACTATGAGAAGGGGTGCTAAAAAAGCCGAGAGCATGACAATAGTCACAAGGGACGACATGGCTCTGTCGGGGGTCTTCTTTTCCGCAAGCCTTGCGTAAAGCTTTGGCAGAAGTCTGCCGATAAGGGCAAACAGATCAATTTCCGAAGGACTCCCGATGATGAGATCCAGTGCAAATGCTATCACAAAGGGTAATGCCGCTATCATGGCCCCCACCTCACAAAAGAGAAGATCACAGCTTTAATCCGCTGAAGCTGTCCTTGAGTATGGCAACGGACTTGCCGAACTTTTCCATCTCATCGGCGGTAAGATCAAGCTCAAATACCTCCTTGATACCGTTCCTGCCGATAACGGAGGGCACGCCGATGAACACATCGGATGCGTCATATTCTCCCGACAGCTTTGCAGAGCAGGTGAGAACGCTGTTCTCGTCGTTGAGTATGGCCTTTACTATACGTGTGAGAGCCATGCCTATGCCGTAGTAGGTGGCACGCTTTGCCTCGATGATCTTGTAGGCTGCTGTGCGCACTTCGTTTTCTATCTTCTCCATGTCCTCCAGCTTGTACATGGTGGGGTTCTGTTCGATTATGGCGGATACGGGCTTTGTTGCTACAAGCGCCTGTGAAAGGGGCACAAATTCCGAGTCGCCGTGCTCGCCTATGACATATGCGTGAACGTTCTTGGGATCCACGGTGAAGTAGTCGCCCAGCATATAGCGGAGCCTTGCAGTGTCAAGGGTGGTGCCGGAGCCTATTACCTTGGATGCCCCGAAGCGGGACAGCTCGTAGGTGACTCTGGTCATTATGTCAACAGGGTTTGTTGCTACCAGGAATATGCCGTCAAAGCCGGACTTCACCACAGGGGTGATGATGGAGCGGAACACCTCCACATTCCTCTGCAGCAGGTCAAGGCGGGTCTCGCCCTCCTTCTGGGCAACGCCTGCGGCAATGACTACTATGTCGGCATCCTTGCAGTCGCTGTAATTCCCGGCGTATATCTTCATATTGCTCTTTGCAAAGGGTACGCCGTGGTTAAGGTCCATGGCCTCACCCTCGGCACGCTTTGTGTTCAGGTCGCAAAGGCACAGCACATCGCACACGCCCTGGTTCACAGCGGCATAGGCAAAGCTCATGCCCACCATGCCTGTACCTATGAGAACTACTTTCCTTGTGTCCTTCATCATTATTTGTTCCTCCTTGTTATGGTTTATAAAGTCCCTTCCGGCCCGCTGCCGGCAGCGTCACTCCTTGATCTTGATCCCCAGTATTTCAAGGCTTGCGGTGTCGACGGGGGAGGGACATTCGCTCATGAGCTCGCTTGCATTCTGAACCTTGGGGAACGCAGTTACATCACGCAGGCTGTCTGCACCGCATATTATCATGGCAAGGCGGTCAAGGCCTATGCCCATGCCCCCGTGGGGAGGTGCCGCATAGCGGTAGGCATCCACCAGGAAGCCGAATTTTGCCTGTATCTCCTCATCGGTCATGCCCAGAGCCTCGAACATCCTCTGCTGGAGGGCAGGGTCGGTTATTCTCATGGAGCCGCTTGAAAGCTCCGTGCCGTTGAGCACCAGATCCCATGCCTTTGCACGCACGCTTGCGGGGTCGCTGTCAAGGCTGTCAAGGCATTCCTCCATAGGCATGGTGAAGGGATGATGGGCAGCCACCCATTCTCCTGTTTCCTCATCCTGCTCGAAGAAGGGCATCTCCGTTATCCACAGGAAGTTGAACTTATCCTCGGGAATTGCCCCAAGGCGCTTGCCGCATATAAGTCTCAGGGCACCCAGTACGGAGAGCACCGTCTTGTTCTTATCCGCACAGATGAGGACAAGGTCGCCCTTTTCACAGTCGGTTGCCTGCATTACTGCTTCAAGCTGACCGTCTGCAAGGAATTTCTTGAAGGAGCAGTTGGGCTCGTCGGCGTATCTGATGTAGGCAAGACCCTTTGCACCTATGCCCTTTGCGTGCTCTATGAGCTTGTCTATCTCCTTGCGGGTGTATACGGCAGCTCCGCCCTTTACATTGATGGCACGGACACTTCCGCCGTTTGAAAGTGCCTCGGAGAATACAACGAAGTCGATATCCTTTACGGCACAGCTGATGTTGGTTATCTCCATGCCGAAGCGCGTATCGGGCTTGTCGGAGCCGTAGCGTGCCATTGCATCCGCAAATGTGAGCCTTGGCAGGGGCAGGGGGATGTCCTTCCCCAGCACCTCTTTAAAGAGCTTTGCGATGAAGCCCTCAACACAGCCCTGTATATCCTCGGGCTCCACAAAGGACATCTCCAGGTCTATCTGGGTGAACTCCGGCTGTCTGTCCGCACGGAGATCCTCGTCCCTGAAGCACCTTGCAAGCTGAATGTATCTGTCATAGCCGGATATCATCAGCAGCTGCTTGTATATCTGGGGGGACTGGGGCAGTGCATAGAAGCTGCCGGGATGCACTCTTGAGGGAACAAGGTAGTCTCTTGCCCCCTCCGGAGTGGATTTCATCATCATGGGGGTCTCTATCTCGATAAAGCCGTTCTCGTAGAAGTACTCACGGGTGATGCGGGCTATCTCATGTCGGGTGAGGATATTCTTCATTAGGGGAGTGCGGCGCAGATCCAGATAGCGGTATTTAAGGCGAAGCTCCTCGTTGGTGTTCAGATCGTCCACTATCTCAAAGGGCGTGGTCTGTGCCTTTGAAAGCACCCGCAGATCTGTCACGAAAACCTCAACGCTGCCTGTCTTCATATCAGGGTTCTTGCTTTCCCTCTCACGTACATTGCCCTGTGCCATGAGCACATATTCCGAGCGCACGCTCTTTGCCTTTTCAAACACCGCTGTGTCCGTATTCTCGTCGAATACGAGCTGCAAAAGCCCTGTGCGGTCTCTCAGGTCGATGAAGATTATGCCGCCCTTGTTGCGTATGCGGGAGGCAAAGCCCCCTACGGTAACGGTCCTTCCTGCTTCGGTGACCTCTCCGCAGTAGCAGGTGCGCTTTAATCCTTTCATACTGTCCATTGATATGTTCCTTTCCAATCAGGTGTAAAACCTGTATTATTCATTGTCCTCACCGGGCTCACTTTTCTCCTCGCTGCCGCCGGAAGTGCGGAGGATATGCTCTCTCACAGCCTCCAGAGCGGCGGGATATTTGAAGGAGCGCATATGAGGAAAGGCCTTTATAAGCCTTATCATATTTGAATCGCTGAATGCAATGAGCGCATCGTAGCGGTTTCTTATCCTTTCGTATGTTTCTGTGGTCTTTTCGCCGATGGCGGCAGCGGCATCATAGCCCTTGCCCCTGACACTTAGCACCGAATCGGCGACTGTTTTGCCTATGACCTGTGAGCTGTCATACATTAGACGGGATATCTCGGATATCTCCTTCAGCCGCAGATCCAGCTTTATAGCGGCAGCTACGGAGTTTGCCGTATCTATTATGATAAGTACCGCCATAATGCAGATAAACGTCACTCCGGCCCACACGGGTATTATCTCCATAAGCCTTTCAAGCCCGGGCTGCATCACCTTTTCCACCAGCACACACCCGAACCCCCAGAAAAGGCTGCTGCGCAGGCATATGAGCCCCTGGAAGTTAAAGCGTATGTGTGTATAGTCCCACCATACATTGTGGAATATGAGCTTTAGCAGGACTCCCACCAGGTATTCAAGGGCGGTGCATATTACAAGGGACAGGGCAAACAGCAGCAGGGGACGGTCAAACACAGGGCGCAGCACCACAGTGACTATTATCACCCCGAAGCCGTAGATAGGGCATACGGGCATACTTAAAAAGCCTCTGTTGGAGTACCGTCCGTCCTCAAGAGCTACACCCAGCACATCCACTATCCAGCCGATGAACCCCCAGAACACGAACATGATGCACAGCTGATAGGGGCTGTACCCTATTACGGGCAGTGTTTCAAAGAAAAAATGCATTACCTTTCCCCTATGTAGTCTCTTATCATCCGCCCCAGAGTGGGATCCGCTATGCCCCTGGTGTATTCCTCCAGCATGGCAAGGGCGTTTATGAGCTCCGGGAAGTTGTGGTACTCCGCCTGTACTATTGCCTTTGAGGGCATCTGCTCCAGTATCTCAGCCGCCGCATCCTCACGGGAGTACACCCCTCGCTTTGACATCTCCGTGCATATGCGGCAGTGCTTGAGAAAGCTCCTCAGCTTTTCCATCCGCTTTATCCTCACCATAACTGCGGCTGTCTTTGCGTGGAGATAGGGCATAAAGCTCAGCTGTGTGGTGAAGGTCAGCTTGTCCCAGGCACCGCCCTTCATCAAAGCAACGGCAATAAGGCAGAACGCCTCTGTCCGGGGTGCACTCAGTATATCCCCGGTAAGCGCCTGTGTCAGCTCTATCCTTGCCACTCCGGAGTAGTCCACCTTCGTGTCAAAGTACATACGGGAGAGCCTTACCGTGCTCTCGGGCACATTCAGTCCTGCCCCCTCCTCCTGCAGGATAGTTGAGGTGAAGGTACATACTCTGTGCCCGTATTCTGTTATAACGACCAGCTCGGTCAAGGATGATCACCTCTCAAGCGGACAGGGATTAGGGGGATAGACGAGCAGACGGAGAACGGCTTACAGCTCCTCCTCAAAGGCTATTGAATCAGCCATTTCCACGGAGAGGAAGGAGTCTGCAAAGGTGTCATCAAGGGCTATCTGTGTCTGTGACCCTGTGCGCAGGTTCTTGAGAGAGCCTGTCTTGCTCTCTACCTCGTTGTCTCCGATGATAAGGCAGTATTTTGCCCCTGTCTTGTCGGCGTATTTGAGTTGTGCCTTCACGCTGCGGGCGCACATATCGCACTCCGCACGGTACCCGTCCTCACGGACAGCCTTTGCCAGCTTCATGGCAAGCTGCTGTCCCGCATCCCCCATAGAGCCGATATATATGTCGGTGCAGGGCTTTTCACCGAAGTCAAAGCTCGCCTCCTTCATGGCGAGGATGACACGCTCCAAGCCCATGGCAAAGCCCAGTGCAGGAACGGATGTGCCGCACAGTTCATCAATGAGCCTGTCATAGCGGCCGCCGCCGCATATGGTGCCCTGCGCCCCGATAGAGTCACTTACAAACTCGAATACTGTCCTTGTGTAGTAGTCAAGCCCTCTTACTATCTTGGGGTCAACGGTGTATTCAAGCCCCATATTGTCAAGGAGCGATTTGACTGTTTCAAAGTGCTCCCTGCACTCGTCGCACAGGTAATCCGTTATGACAGGGGCATCCTTTACAAGCTCCTTGTCCCCGGGCACCTTGCAGTCGATTATGCGCATGGGGTTCTTGTCAAAGCGTGACTGGCAGGTCTCGCAAAGCTTGTCCCTGCAGGGGGTGAGATACTCCTTGAGCACCTCGTAGTATTTCCTGCGGCATTCGGGGCAGCCGATGGAGTTTATGCACAGCCTTGTGTCCCCAAGCCCCAGCCTGTCAAGCAGTGTGTGGGCGAAATCTATGACCTCCGCATCGGCAGCGGGGGAGGCTGAGCCTATCATCTCCGCACCGAACTGGTGGAATTCCCACAGCCGCCCCTTCTGCACGTTCTCGTGCCTGAAGCAGGAGATAAGGTAGTACAGCTTGCGGGGCATGGCATCATTGAGTAGACCGTTCTGTATGACCGCTCTTATGGCGCCTGCCGTTCCCTCGGGACGAAGTGTGTAGGTGCTCTTGCGCCCCATGACCGTCCACATTTCCTTTTGCACCACATCCGTGGTCTCGCCGACAGAGCGCTCAAACAGCTCCGTCTTTTCAAATGTGGGGAAGCGCAGCTCCTCAAATGCGTATGTGGCTGCGGTGGAGCGTGCTATGTCCTCAACTGTCTGCCAGATATAGGTCTGGGAGGGGAGGATATCCTCTGCCCCCTTGTTTCTTGTTGCAATAAGTTCCATATATTCTCTCTTTCATCATAGCAACGGGCTTACGTCCGCCTGTGCTGTCTTTGCCGTATTAAACCGCAAAAAGCCGCCTGCCTTCCGCAACTGCGCACAGTCTGCGGGTCGGTCAGCGGCATCATTGCGATCAGTCCACAGGATTGACGATCTGTCTCCAGTCCAGATCCCCTCTTTCAAGGGCGTGGATAAGAGCCTCCGCCGTGGCGATGTTTGTCGCCACCGGGATGTTGTGTACATCGCAAAGGCGCAGAAGATTCATTTCATTTGGCTCATGAGCCTTGGGGCGCAAGGGATCCCTGAAAAACAGCAGCAGGTCTATCTCGTTGCAGGAGATACGGGCGCTTATCTGCTGATCGCCGCCCTGTGAGCCGCTCATATAACGGTGTATGTCAAGCCCCGTCGCCTGCGATACCACCTTTCCCGTGGTGCCTGTGGCGCACAGATTGTGCCGTGACAGGATCCCGCAGTAGGCTATGCAGAACTGTATCAGAAGCTCTTTTTTCGCATCATGGGCTATAAGTGCAATATTCAACTCCATCTCATCCCTTCACATATTACTCGCTTATGGTCAGTCGTGCCGTGATCCTGCACAGGCCTTGTTCCTTATGACAGCAGCACCTTGAAGCTCAGGGGAACATCCTCGCCCTGAAGTCTCTTTGAAATAGCATCAAATGCCTTGAATGCAAGAGAGTTGTTGGGCAGGGGCTCGCCCCTTGATGTGGCGATTATGACTGCATCGTCATCGGGGATGACACCTATGAGCTGCACGCCTACGGTGTCGATTATCTCGTCAAAGTCGGTTATAAGCTCAGCCCTGAACAGGTCGGGGTTTACCTTGTTGATGATAAGGCGCTGTTTCTTGTTGCCCCTCTTGTAGAACTCATCGGACATGGTTCTCGCATCACGCACGCACACAGGGTCGGGAGTGGTGTTTATAAGGATAAGGTCAGACTGCTCCACAACATCGAATACGCTGGCGTTGGTGCCTGCGGAGGTATCCACGATGATGTACTCATAGTACTTGCGCATCTCGTTGCATATGCTCTTTATAGTCTCTGCATCCACCTTTGCAAAGGGATCCTCGGGGGCACAGACGATGAACAGGTTCTCAGCCATCTTCACCTGTGTGGTGGCTTTGGTGACGTCTATCTCGCCCTTGAGCACGTTGCCCAGGTCGTACTTTACGTCGTTCTTGACACCCAGCATGATATCAAGGCACCGCAGACCGAAGTCCAGTTCGATTATAAGTGTACGCAGTCCCTGCTTTGCAAGGGAAAAGCCTAACTCCGAGCAGATGGACGACTTACCTGTACCGCCCTTGCCGGAGGTGATTGCAATAATTTTTGACATAGCCTCTCCGTTTCTCCGCAGGCAGGATCCCACGATCCCTTGTGTCTTTTGGTCCGCATACGGTGCAAAAGGTATGGCACATACAGACGGGATCCTGCGGAATACCGCCCTGTGCCATCACCAGGCGGGAAATACTGCCCGCATCATGACCAGTTAATACTATTTTACCATAAATTTGGAAAAAGTCAAAGCATTTTTATGTATCATACACAACTTTGTGATATTGTACTTAAAGTAGGCAAAAATTTTGTGCATTTTGCAGTGGTGAAAACCCTGCCGTGGCATTTCCTCACAGGGGCAGACAGGCGCTGTAAGCCTTCTGCACCATTGATCAGGCATTTGATACAAAACAGTATATATAGTGATGCTGCAAAAAAGGAATGTTGTACTGCTTATGCACATATCCTACAATTTCAAACCTTTTGACCACTGCAAAATGTAGAAATTATCCAAAAAGCCTTTACAGCAGTGGGAAAATATGCTATAATATGACAAGTTTACAGAAAGGGCTTGACAATATGTTCAGACCGGGCTACAATCCTAACAGAACAGAACAGAACAGAACAGAACAGAACAGAACAGAACAGAAC